>Ga0182737_1000651_pt1 | contig 44845 bp, 37 predicted proteins | sample eDN5th30CBELigOP_FD_128878 | JGI IMG/M metagenome (GOLD analysis project Ga0182737, IMG submission 128878) | Enriched Organic Plus compost microbial communities from Emeryville, California, USA - eDNA 5th pass 30_C BE-Lig OP (version 2) (version 2) ... | reverse complement strand
GCCTGGCGGCTGTTCCTGATCACCGGCACGCTGGGCGGGTTCACCACCTTCTCCGCCTTCTCGCTGGATACGGGGATGCTGTGGCTGCGCACGCCGTCCGTGGCACTATTCTACGTCGCGCTGTCCGTGCTCGGCGGGCTTGCGGCCTTCGCGGCGACATTCGCCATCGCCCGGCGCGCGATGGGAGCATAGCGCCGGCGGCGGTCAGGCCGCCGGGCGCATGGCGAGCGTTTCCGCGAGGCTTTCCTGGATGAAGCCGACCAGCGGTTCGACCAGCGCGCTGCGCCCGTCGGCATCACCGAAGATCGCCATCTCGCAGGTGCCGAGCTGCGGCAGGCCGCGCACCGGTGCCAGGCCTGACGGCAGCGAGGACTGTCCCAGCACGGTGACGGCGAACCCGGCCTGGGCCGCGGCGATCACGCCGAGCAGGCTGGCCGAGGTATAGACGATCTCGCTCGCCACCCCTCCGCGCCCCAGCCGGGTCAGCGCCCGGTCGCGGAACATGCAGCCGGCCGGTAGCATGGCGAGCGGCAGGGGGCGGTTCTCCGGGATGGTGAACTGCGGCGCGCCGACCCAGATCAGGCTCTCGGTCCAGATCGGCGTGCCGATGGTTTCTCCGTCGCGGCGCTTGGCGATCACGAGGTCGAGCCGCCCCTCACTCTGCGCGGTGCGCAGCTCCGCGCTGCGGCCGACCTCCACCTCCAGCCTGATGTCCGGATAGGTGCTGGCGAAGCGCGTCAGGATCGGGGCGAGATGCTGCGGCACGAAATGGTCCGCCACGCCCAGCCGCAGCCGGCCGGCGACAGGCGGGGCGATCATCCGCCGCACCGCCTCATCGTTCAGCGCCAGCATCCGGCGCGCGTAGGCGAGCAGCGTTTCCCCGTCGCGGGTCAGCGACAGGCTGCGGGACGTGCGGTCGAGCACGCGCTTGCGGACGACCTCCTCCAGCCGCTTGATCTTCAGGCTGATGGCCGATTGCGTCAGGCCGAGCGCCTGACCGGCCGCGGTGAAACCGCCGCGATCCGCGACAGTCGCGAAGCAGCGCAGCAGATCGATGTCCAGGTCGGGATAGCGCATGGACGTGTCCCCCTGGCGCAATAATGCTTGATCCTGATGGATCGGGCAAATTGTATTGCGATCGTCAATGGACTTGCGCGGAACGGCGCGTCAGGCACGGGTGAGGCGGGGAATCTCGATTGCCGGGCAGCGGTCCATTACCACGGTCAGCCCGGCGGCGCGGGCGCGTCGGGCGGCATCCTCGTTGATCACGCCAAGCTGCATCCACACGACCTTCGCCCCCAGCCGGATCGCGTCGTCCACGGCGGGGCCGACCTGATCGGCGGCGCGGAACAGATCGACCATGTCGAACGGCGCGGCCTCGTCCAGCGTGGCGACGACCTCGCGGCCATGCAGCGTCTGCCCGGCGAGGCCGGGATTGACGGGGGTGACATCGTAGCTCTGCGCCAGCAGGAAACGCATCACGCCGTTGGAGGGGCGCTCAGGCTTGGCCGAGGCGCCCACCAGGGCGATGCGGCGGACGGAGGCGAGCACGCCGCGGATATCGTCGTCCGAAAGACCGTCGATCATCTGCAGGACATTGCGCCGGCCTGCTTCCGCCGCAAGACCGCATCGGGTAACGGCCCCATCATGTCCCGCCCGACCCCGGCCGCGATCGCGGCCTCCGTGCTGATGGCAGCACTGCTCGCCGTCGCCTGGTGGTGGCCGAACCGGCCGCAACTGTCGGACCTGCCGATGCCGGGGGGGCGCTTCAATTCCGTGTCCTTCGCGCCGTTCCGCGCCGGGCAGTCGCCGCTGGCCGGCAACTTCCCCTCGGCGGCGGAAGTCGAGGAAGATGCCGCGCTGGTCGCCCGCCGCAGTCGTGCCATCCGCACCTATGCCAGCATCGAAGGTCCGTATGAGGTCGCGGAGATCGCCCAGCGCCACGGGCTGAAAGTATGGAAGGGCGCCTGGCTCGGCACCGACCGTGCCGGCAACCGCCGCGAGATCGCCAGGCTGATCGAGATCGCCAACCGCTATCCGGATACGGTGGAGCGTGTGGTGGTCGGCAACGAGGTGCTGCTGCGCCGCGACCTGTCCCCTGCCGAGCTGATCGCCGCGATCCGCGAGGTGAAGGCGGCCGTGCGCCAGCCCGTCACCTATGCCGATGTGTGGGAGTTCTGGGAGCAGTTCCCGGAGGTGGCGAAGGAAGTGGATATCGTCACCATCCACATCCTTCCCTACTGGGAGGACCGCCCGACCTCCGTCGCCCGGTCGATGGCGCATGTGAAGGAGGTCTACCGCCGTATCAGGGCGCTGTTCCCGGACAAGCCGATCGCGATCGGGGAGGCGGGCTGGCCGTCGCGCGGCCGCTGGCGGGCGGACGCCGCGCCGTCGCGGGTGAACCAGGCGCGGTTCGTGCGGGAATTCGCCGCGCTGGCGCAGGCGGAGGGCTTCGACTGGAACCTCATCGAGGCGTTCGATCAGGTCTGGAAGGCGGAGAACGAAGGCACGGTCGGCGCCAATTGGGGCCTGTGGACGGCGGACCGCGCCGAGAAGTTTCCGCTGACCGGGCCGGTGGTCGAGGATCCCGTCTGGCCCTGGCGGGCTGGTGCGGCGGTGCTGCTGGGCACGCTGCTGACGCTCGCCTGGATCGGCCGCGTGCCGCGTGCGGGGCAGGCGGGGATCGCGGCACTCGGCTTCGCGCTGGGCGGTGCGCTGGTCTTTGCCTGGAGCGGCACGTGGGGGCTGGTGAACGACTGGCATCAGACCGCGGCGGCGGTGGTGAACCTTGTGGGGCAGGCGCTGCTGGCCTGGCTGCTGCTCGGGCGGGCCGCGCAGTGCCTGTCCGGCGTATCGCGGGCGCCCGCGCCGACGGGGGCGGCGACCACGGCGCTGGTCCGCGATTGGCTGTGCCTGCGGCCCGCCGACCCGCGCGCGGGCCTGGCCGATCACGTGTTCTTCCTGTTCCTGTGGACCGCCGCGGTGCTGCAGGTGCTGCTGGTGGCCGATCCGCGCTACCGGGATTTTCCGATCGCGACCTTCGCGGTGCCGCTGGTCGCGGTCGCGGCGCGCGCGCTGCTGCGCGACCTGTCGCGTGGCGACGGGGGGCGCGAGGAGGTCGTGGTGGGGCTGGTCCTCGTCCTGGGCGCGGTGGCGAGCGCGGTGCGCGAAGGGCCGCTGAACCAGCAATCGCTGGTCTGGAACGCCGCCGCGCTGGTGCTGGCCCTGCCGCCGCTGCTGCGCTGGCTTGGCGGCCGCCGTGCGGCTACGGCTGCCGCGCGGCCGGTCTGAAGAGACGCGCCGCGACGGCCCCGCAGGCAAGGCTCGCCAGTGCTCCGGCCAGCGCCACGGCCATGGTGAGCGGATTGAGCGCCGGCCCTTGCAGGACGATGGCGGCCGGTATGCTCACCCCGGCCCCGAACAGCGCGCACCACGCCATGCGTCCCCGCGCCGGCCAGCCGCGTCGCGCCAGCAGCCCGTCCAGCACGCCGGTCGCCAGCGCGGGCAGGGTGCCCAGAACGTAGCTGAGGAACAGCGCGACCGGCATCATCGGCAGGACATCGTCCCGCAGCGACAGGACCCTGCCGCCCCACAGGAGTATCACTGTCACCAGGCCCCCCACCACTGGCCCGACCAGCGCATAGACCAGCAGCCGCCGCAGCCAGAAATTCACGCCGCCGGCGCCGGCCGGGGCCGCAGCCACGCCCAGGCGCCCAGTGCCGCGCCAACCACGCCCCAGGTCGCGTTATAGTTGACCGTCGCGACAATCCCCAGCGCCACGGCGGCCACGGCCAGCGGCAGGCGCGCACTCACGAAGGCGGCCAGCCCCAGGCCGAGTGCGGCCGCCCCCCACAGCCACCAATGCTGAAGCCATAGCAGCGCGGCCCTCGGCGCGCAGATCGCAGGCGCATCCGCCGCGGCGCATGTGGCGCCCCAATGCCGCGGTTCGATGAACCAATGGCGATAGGCGAGCATGGCGGCGGTGACGGCGAGCACGGTCAGCAGGCCCGGCAGGATGCGGCGCATGGCGCGACCATGCCGCGCCGCCGTGGCAATGCAAGGGCTGCGCGCTTGATCCCGGCCGCCGCGCCTGCCATGCCTCCGCCCGCATGGTCGCCGGTAAAGCTCCGTCCTTCCAGGACCTCATCCTGAAGCTGCACGCCTTCTGGGCCGCCCAGGGCTGCGTGATCCTCCAACCCTACGACATGGAGATGGGCGCGGGCACGTTTCATCCCGCGACCACGCTGCGTGCGCTGGGACCGAAGCCGTGGCGCGCGGCCTATGTCCAGCCATGCCGGCGCCCCTCCGACGGGCGGTACGGAGAGAATCCGAACCGGCTCGGCCACTACTACCAGTATCAGGTGGTCCTGAAGCCTTCGCCCGCCGATCCGCAGGCGCTGCTGCTCGATTCCTACCGGATGCTCGGCCTCGATCCGCTGCTGCACGATTTCCGCTTCGTCGAGGACGACTGGGAAAGCCCCACGCTCGGTGCCTGGGGCCTGGGCTGGGAGGTGTGGTGCGACGGGATGGAGGTGACGCAGTTCACCTATTTCCAGCAGGTCGGCGGCATCGCATGCGAGGCCCCCTGCGCGGAGCTGACGCTGGGGCTCGAACGGCTGGCCATGTATCTGCAGGGCGTGGAGAACATCTACGACCTCGACTTCAACGGCCAGGGGGTGCGCTACGGCGATGTGTTCCTGCGCGCCGAGCGCGAATACAGCGCCTACAGTTTCGAGGCCGCGAACACCGCGATGCTCCAGAAGCATTTCGAGGACGCGGAGGAGGAATGCGCAGCCCTGCTGGCGCGCAACCTGTCGCTGCCGGCCTACGACCAGTGCATCAAGGCGTCGCACTGCTTCAACCTGCTCGATTCGCGCGGCGTGATCAGCGTGTCGGAGCGGCAGGCCTATATCCTGCGGGTGCGCGCGCTGGCGCAGCGCTGCTGCGAGGGCTGGCTGGCGGGCGAGACGGTCGATTCTACCGTGCCGGCGTGATATCTACCCTCCATGGGACAGCTCAACATCAAGGATGCGGTGCTGATCGCCGAGGCGAAGGAATTGGCCGCACTGCTCGGCACCTCCACCACCGGCGCGCTGCGCGAGGCGGTGCGGGAGCGGCTGGCGCGGGAGAAGCGCGGCACGGCCGAGGCGAAGGCCCGCAAGCTGGCGGAACTGCGCGCCTTCACGACCGAATTCGCCAAGCACATGCGCCAGCCGCCGATGACCAACGAGGAACTGGACGATCTACTGTACGACCCGGACACGGGGTTGCCGCGTTGATCGTGGATACCTCCGCGGTGATCGCCATCCTGCAACAGGAGCCGGACGCGGCCGCGCTTGAGGAGAGGCTGGTCGAAGGTCCCGTCGCGCGCATCGCCGCCACCAACTGGTTCGAGGCGGCGATCGTGATCGATGGGCGCGGCGACGAAGCGGCCAGGGCGCGGTTCGAGGGATTCTTCCGGCGGTTCGGTATCGAGATCGAGGCCGTCACCCCCGAACTCGCGGCCGAGGCGCGCCGCGCCTATCGCGACTGGGGCCGGGGCAATCACCCGGCCAGGCTCAATTTCGGCGACTGCTTCGCCTATGCGCTCGCCAAGCAGCGCGGCGAACCGCTGCTGTTCAAGGGCGTGGATTTCGCCCGCACCGATATCGAACCCGCGCTGAAGGCCTGAGATGCCCGAACTGCTGCTGGAACTGTTCAGCGAGGAAATCCCCGCGCGCATGCAGGCGCGCGGCGCGGCCGATCTCGCGCGGCTGGTCGCGGACGCGCTGAAGCCGCTGGCACCCGCCGATGTGCGGACCTTCCATGGCCCGCGCCGCCTGACTCTGGTCGCGACCATGGCCGCGGCAACGGAAGCCGCGAGGATCAGCGAACGCGGCCCCCGCGCCAGCGCGCCGGAACAGGCGCTGGCCGGCTTCCTCAAGAAGCACAACGCCACCCGCGCGGATGTGCGGGAGGAAGGCGGCTACTTCGTGCTGGAGAAGGTGACGGACTCCGTCCCCGCCGCCCGCCTGATCGCGGATGCGCTGCCCGGCCTGCTGCGCCGCTTTCCCTGGCCCAAGTCGATGCGGTGGGGCGGCGCCAGTGCCTTCGCCTGGGTGCGGCCGCTGCGCCGCATCCTGTGCGTGCTGGATGGCGCGATCGTGCCTTTCGACCTGCGCGACGGTGCCGATGACGGGCACGGGCTGGCGAGCGGCAACGAAACCGAAGGCCACCGTTTCCACGCACCCGGCGCGGTGGCGGTGAAGGGCTTCGCCGACTACGCGGCGAAGCTGCGCGAACGCCGCGTGATCCTGGATGCCGAGGAGCGCAAGCGCATCATCGCGGATGGCATCGCGCGCCTGGCCGCGGAGAAGGGGCTGACCGTCGTGGACGACCCCGGCCTGTTGGAGGAGGTCGCGGGCCTGACCGAATGGCCCGTGCCGCTGCTCGGCCGGATCGAGGACCGGTTCATGGACCTGCCGCCCGAGGTGATGCAGGTCTCCATGCGCGTGAACCAGCGCTACTTCGCGCTGCGCACGGCGGACGGGAACGCCGCGCCCTGGTTCGCCTTCGCCGCCAATGTGGAAGCCGAGGATGGCGGGGCGGAGATCGCGCGCGGCAATGCGCGCGTGCTGTCCGCCCGCTTCGCGGACGCACGGCATTTCTGGGACCTCGACCGCAAGACGACGCTGGAAAGCCGGCTGCCGAAGCTGGATGCGGTGACGTTCCACGCCAAGCTCGGCACGCAGGGCGAACGCGCCCGGCGCATCGCGCGGCTGGCGCGGCTGATCGCGGAGCGCATCGGCGCGGATGCGGACAGGGCGGAGCGCGCGGGCCTGCTCGCCAAGGCCGATCTCGTATCCGGAATGGTTGGCGAGTTCCCGGAACTTCAGGGCGTCATGGGCGGTTACTACGCCGTGCACGACGGCGAAGCTTCAGATGTGGCGGCGGCGATCCGCGATCACTACGCCCCGAAGGGGGCGGGCGACGCGGTGCCCGGTGAGCCCGTGTCGGTCGCCGTGGCGCTGGCCGACAAGATCGACCAGCTCGCGGGCTTTTTCGCCGTGGGCGAGAAGCCGACCGGAAGCGGCGATCCCTTCGCGTTGCGCCGCGCGGCGCTGGGCGTGATCCGTCTCGTGCGAGAGAATCAGGTCCGCCTGCCGCTGCGGCCAGTCATTCAGGAAGCATATATTTGGCAAGGCGAAGACATCGTTGTGGCGTGGTCGAAGCTATTTTTCGCTACCTTCCGAGCGGAAAATCCGTCTGAGACTGACTTGGAGCATCTTCAAGGTAAGGCGATAAGTGCTGTAAGAAGCCAACTTCCGACTGAGGATGAGTTGGCGCTTAGCTTGACCGACTTCATCGCCGACCGCCTCCGCGTCCAGCTCCGCGCCGATGGTGCCCGCCACGACATCCTCGCCGCCGTGTTCGCGGCCGGGGCGGACGATGATCTCGTCCGCGTCCTCGCGCGCACCGACGCCGTCGCCGCGTTCGTCACCACGCCCGTCGGCGCCGACCTGCTCGCCGCATATAAACGCGCAGCCAATATCCTGCGCATCGAAGACCGGAAGGATGGCCCGCATGACGGCGCCCCCGATCCGGCATTGTTCACGGAACCGTCCGAATCCGCTCTCGCCGGGGCGCTTGATGTGGCCGAACCGGCCGCACGCGCGGCCCTTGGCGGTGAGGACTTCCCCGCCGCGATGACCGCATTGGCGGCGCTTCGCGCGCCTGTTGATGCATTCTTCAATTCTGTCATGGTCAACGCGCCCGAGCCCGAACTCCGCCGCAATCGTTTGAGACTTCTCAACCGGCTGCGTAAGGCGATGGATACCGTCGCCGATTTCTCCCAGATCGAAGGCTAGAGGAATTTCCCGATGACCCAGTGGGTGTACAGCTTCGGCGCCGGCCGCAACGAGGGCCGCGCGGACATGCGCAACCTGCTCGGCGGCAAGGGCGCCAACCTCGCCGAGATGGCCTCCATCGGCCTGCCCGTGCCGCCCGGCTTCACCATCACCACCGAGGTCTGCACCCACTACTACGACAACGACCGCAAGTATCCGTCCGACCTCGCCACCCAGGTCGCCGCCGCCCTCGCCCATGTCGAGGCCGCGGTCGGCAACAAGTTCGGCGACAAGCACAAGCCGCTGCTCGTCTCCGTCCGTTCCGGGGCGCGCGTCTCGATGCCCGGCATGATGGACACGGTGCTGAACCTGGGCCTGAACGACCTGACGGTCGAAGGCCTCAGCGCGGCCTCGGGCGATGCCCGCTTCGCCTGGGACAGCTACCGCCGCTTCATCCAGATGTACGGGTCGGTGGTGCTCGGCGTGGAGCATCACCGGTTCGAGGAGATCATCGAGCACGTCAAGCTCGACAAGGGCGTGGTCGAGGACACGGCGCTGACCGCCCAGGACTGGCACCGTGTCACCCAGGGCTACAAGGACATGGTGGAGGAGGCGACGGGCAAGCCCTTCCCGCAGGATCCGGAGGACCAGCTCTGGGGCGCGATCGGGGCGGTGTTCGGCTCCTGGATGAACCAGCGCGCCATCACCTATCGCCGCCTGCACGACGTGCCGGCCGATTGGGGCACGGCGGTGAACGTGCAGGCCATGGTGTTCGGCAACATGGGCGACGATTGCGGCACCGGCGTCTGCTTCACCCGCGATCCGTCCACCGGCGCGAACGTCTTCTATGGCGAGTACCTGGTGAACGCGCAGGGCGAGGACGTCGTCGCCGGCATCCGCACGCCGCAGCCGCTCGCCAAGGCCAACGCCAAGCCCGGCGAGAAGAGCATGGAGGAGGCGCTGCCCGGCGCCTATGCCGAGCTGCTGAAGGTGCGCGAGACGCTGGAGCGTCACTACCGTGACATGCAGGACATCGAGTTCACGGTGCAGCGGAGCAAGCTGTTCATGCTCCAGACCCGCAACGGCAAGCGCACCGCCGCCGCCTCGCTGAAGATCGCCGTGGACATGGCGCGCGAGGGGCTGATCACCGAGCAGGAGGCGGTGCAGCGCGTCGCCCCCGCCTCGCTGGACCAGCTGCTGCATCCCACGCTCGACCCCAAGGCGCCGCGCAAGCTGATGGCCAAGGGCCTGCCCGCTTCGCCGGGCGCTGCTTCGGGCGTGGTGGTGTTCACCGCCGATGAGGCGGAGGCGCGCGCGGCCAAGGGCGAGGCCGTCATCCTCGTGCGCATCGAGACCTCGCCCGAGGACATCCACGGCATGCACGCGGCGAAGGGTATCCTGACCACGCGCGGCGGCATGACCAGCCACGCGGCGGTGGTCGCGCGCGGCATGGGCCGCCCCTGCGTGTCGGGCGCGGGCGGCATCGTGGTGGACTACACGGCCCAGGCGCTCGCCGCCGGCGGCCAGACCGTGCGCGCGGGTGAGACGCTGACCATCGACGGCGCGACCGGTGAGGTCTTCATCGGCACCGTGCCGATGGTGGAGCCGCAGTTGTCCGGCGACTTCGCCACGCTGATGGAGTGGGCGGACAAGACGCGCACCATGAAGGTGCGCGCCAATGCCGAGACGCCGCTGGATGCCGAGACCGCGCGCAAGTTCGGCGCCGAGGGCATCGGCCTGTGCCGCACGGAGCACATGTTCTTCGATCCGGCCCGCATCAGCGCCGTGCGGCAGATGATCATGGCCGACAGCGAGGGCGGGCGGCGTGAGGCGCTGGCCAAGCTGCTGCCGTTCCAGCGCGACGATTTCGTCGCCCTGTTCCGCATCATGGCCGGGCTGCCGGTGACGATCCGCCTGCTCGACCCGCCGCTGCACGAATTCCTGCCGCATGGCGAGGCGGAGCTGGCCGAAGTGGCGGCGAGCCTGGGCACCGATGTGGCGGCGATGAAGCACCGCGCCGCCGAACTGGCCGAGGCGAACCCGATGCTCGGCCATCGCGGCTGCCGTCTGGGCATCACCTATCCCGAGATCAACGAGATGCAGGCCCGCGCGATCTTCGAGGCGGCGCTGATCGTGGCCAAGGAGAGCGGTTCGGCCCCCGTGCCCGAGGTCATGATCCCGCTGGTCGCCACCCGGAAGGAGCTGGAGATCGCGCGGCGCATCGTCGAGGAAACCGCGGAGGCGGTGTTCGCCGAGAAGGGCGCGCGCGTGGAATACAGCATCGGCACCATGATCGAGCTGCCGCGGGCCTGCCTGACCGCCGACAGCATCGCCGGTGTCGCCGACTTCTTCAGCTTCGGTACCAACGACCTGACCCAGACCACGTTCGGCCTGTCACGCGACGACGCCGGCAAGTTCCTGCCGCAATACGTGGAGCAGGGAATCCTCGCGAAGGATCCGTTCGTGTCGATCGACCGTGACGGCGTGGGATCGCTGGTGCGGATCGCTGCCGAGAAGGGACGGGGGGCGAAGAACGGCCTCAAGCTCGGCATCTGCGGCGAGCATGGCGGCGACCCTGCCTCGATCGCCTTCTGCGCGGAGGTGGGGCTGGATTACGTGTCCTGTTCGCCCTACCGGGTGCCGGTGGCCCGGCTGGCGGCCGCGCAGGCGGCGGTGGGCGCAGGCGGCGATCGCACCGCATAGGCGGCGCGGCGCGATCTGACCGCGAGGCAGGACCTCGCGGTCAGCGTGCCCGGAGGCGGGATCAGCCGCGCCGGCGAGACCGGCGCCGGATCGCGCCCAGGCCGATCAGTGCGGTTCCGAGCACCATCAGGGAGGCCGGTTCCGGCACCGCGACGCTGGGCGGCGGGTCCGATGGCCCAGGCCCGCCGGGCGTCTCGGGGTTCGACGGGTTGTCCGGCGGTGTATTGGGGGCCGGGTTGCTGTCCGTGTCGGGATCGGGATCGAGGCCGGCGACGACGTCGGGCGGCGAGGGCGGGCTCCACCCGTCCGGCTGCGGCTGCGTGTCCGGAAGCGGGGAGCCCAGGCCTGACGGGACGATGCCGGGTGACCGGGGTGTGTCCCCTTCAGCAGGATGCGCGTTGAACGCAACGGGGACGCCTCCGGCGGGTGCTCCGCCAAGAAGCGGGCCGGAAGTATTCGACGCGCAGTAGAGGAAGCCGTTCGTGCGGCTGCAATCCACGCTCGTGAAATTGCGGCCAGGGTCGACCGCGGCGCCGGCCGGAGCGACGCACAACACGGCTGCGGCCATCGCCGCCAGGCTCAGAAATCGCTTGCTCATCACTTCCCCCACCGCGGCAGGCGCGGGCCATGGCTGTCATGCCGCCGCAATGAGCAAGCAAGGGTTGTGCCAATTATTGAAATCAACCCTCTAACGAGGATTGGAAGGCGGATGTGTCAAATTTAACGACGCATTTTCTATTTTAGATACGTTCCGACTCGCCGCGACGTTGCATTCCGCCGCCGCGCGGGCCGCCGTTCCGCCAAACCCATGGTGCAGAAATGACTTGGCCTGATCGCCAAGCGAGGCGGTATCGGGCCGAAATGCGGTCTGTAAAATTTCCCGACAGTGATGCCGGCCGTCGCTGCGTCTAGGCAGCCGCGGAGTGTTCCGCCGCATCCGTCGCCGCGGCGATCCGGTCCAATGCCGCGGCCCAGGCCTCCCGCACCGGCGGGGTGAAGGCGCCGGGGCCCAGCCCGCGTTGCAATGTCCACAGCAGCGCCCCGCCGAGTTCCGGGACATTCCGCTCCGTGAAGCCGAACCGGCCCAGCAGCCGCGTCAGCTCCGCCAGTTCGGCGGCGAGCCGTACCTCATGGTCGATCACCGCGATCACCCGTGCGAGGGCGGTCATCAGCTTGCGCCCGCGTACCGCCATGGCCGGGCTCGCGAACCGCACCCGGGCCTGCGGCGCGGTCTCCGACAGGCGCGTGTAGAACAGCAGCACGGTCTGTTCGGCCATGGGTTCGATCATCGCGAAGGTCGCGCGCACCAGCGCGATCTGGTCCTGGGTCATGCTGCGCTCACCTCCTGCTCGCAGGCAGAAGCGACAATGACCATGGCAGGTTTCTGGCGAAGGTCGCGACTGACACAGATTTGTTGCAGCCGTATCAATCCTGCGTGGGGAGCAGGTCTGCGCACGCGCGGCTTGTGCGGCGCAGCGCAGGCTGCCATGTGTGGGCCGTCACCGGGCGCACGTCCGGATGTGACGCGGCCGCGTGAGCGCCCTGACGGGCAGCCCGCCGCGCACGGAGCACTTCCCAGGACCGGCCCGGATTCACGCGGGGCCTCCACCCCGACCCTGCCGCGCGCATGTCCGCGCGCGGCGCCGTACGCGCATCCGCGCGTGAAAGAGACGCATGACGACGTTCAACGACCTCGGCCTTGCCGCGCCGCTGCAGCGTGCGCTGGCGGAGGAGGGCTACACCGCCCCCACGCCGATCCAGGCCCAGGCCATTCCCCAGGTGATGGCGGGGCGCGACCTGCTCGGCATCGCCCAGACGGGCACCGGCAAGACCGCCGCCTTCGCCCTGCCGATCCTGCACCGGCTCGATGCCGACCGGCAGCGGCCGGCGCCCAAGACCGTGCGCGCGCTGATCCTCAGCCCGACGCGCGAACTCGCCTCCCAGATCGCCGACAGCTTCCGCGCCTATGGCCGGCATCTCGGCTTCTCGGTGGCCACCGTGTTCGGCGGCGTGCCGCATGGCGGGCAGATCCGCGCGCTGGCGCGCGGTGTCGATGTGCTGGTGGCCACGCCCGGCCGGCTGATCGACCATATGACATCCCGCAACGCCGACCTGTCCCGCACCGGGATCATCGTGCTGGATGAAGCCGACCAGATGCTGGACCTGGGCTTCGTCCAGCCGATCCGGCGCATCGTCGCCGCCCTGCCGAAGCAGCGCCTGTCGCTGTTCTTCTCCGCCACCATGCCGCAGGCGATCGGCCAGCTTGCCGGCGAACTGCTGACCGATCCCGCCCGCGTGCAGGTCACCCCCGTGGCGCAGACCGCGGACCGGGTGGACCAGCGCGTGATCTGGGTGGACGGGTCGGCCAAGCGCGCCACGCTGGTCGATCTGCTGCGCGGCGAGGCCAAGGGCCGCACGCTGGTCTTCGTGCGCACCAAGCACGGGGCCGATGCGGTGGTGAAGCACCTGGCCAATTCCGGCATCGCCTCCGACGCGATCCACGGCAACCGCAGCCAGAACCAGCGCGTGCGCGCGCTGGACGCGTTCAAGTCCGGCCGCGCGCCGGTGCTGGTGGCGACCGACATCGCCGCGCGCGGCATCGACGTGGACGGGGTCACGCATGTGGTGAACCTCGATCTGCCGAACGTGCCGGAAAGCTATGTGCACCGCATCGGCCGCACCGCGCGGGCGGGGGCGGCGGGGCAGGCGATCTCGATCGTCTGCAACGAGGAGCGCAACCTGCTGCGCGATATCGAGCGGCTGATTCGCAAGGCGATCCCGTCCGAGGACCGGCGCACCAACCGCGCCGAGCCGCCGAAGGTCACGCCGCGCCCGCTGCCGCGCAAACATGGCGGCGGTGGCAAGCCGGCTTTCGGCAAGCCTGCCTACGGCAAGGCTGCGCACGCCAACGGCAACCGCCGTCACACCCAGCGGCGCACGCACGCGGCGTAGGCGTCGTACGCCGCGCCGAATACGCGGCGCAGATAGGCTTCCTCCTTCGGCACCACCGCCGTCGCCAGCACGGCGGCGGTGGCGGCCGTCGCGAGCAGGCCCCACCCGGTGCCGAGCCACAGCGCGGCCCCCGTCATCGCGGCGAGGATCGCGACATAGATCGGGTTGCGGCTGAAGCGGAACGGCCCGTGCGCGACCAGCGCGGTCGCCCGTTTCCAGGTCGGCACCGCGGTCCCTGCGCGATGCAGGGTCCATACGGCCCACAACCCCAACAGCACGCCCGCGCCCGCGAGGATCGCGCCCGCCGCGATCCCCGCGAAGCGCAGCGGCAGCACATGCTCCAACCCCCAGGCTGCAAGCGCCGCCACGGCGATGACCAGTGGCGGATGCAGCCGGATGCCGGAGGTCATGCCGGTTCCGGCAGTTTCATCCAGGCGGGAATGCGTGCGGTGAGTGTCGCCTCTCCCGCGCGCAGCTTGCCGGCCAGCGCCTCCAGCCGCAGCGTGGCGAGGCCCTGCGTGTCCCGGCCGGACCGCATCGTGCCGACCTCCCTGCCGTCGCCGTTCAGGATCGGCGTGCCGCGTTCAGGCAACGGGCCTTCCACCGTCACCGGCACCAGCCGCCGCTTGATCAGGCCGCGATACTTGGTCCGCGCGGTCAGCTCCTGGCCCATGTAGCAGCCCTTCGACCAGGACACGCCGTTCAGCTCGTCGAAGCCGGCCTCCAGCAGCACGGATTTCTCCGCCTCCATGTCGCGGCCGCCGTCGGGCAGGCCGAGGCCCATCCGGTGCGCATCCCAGTCCTCCGCCGTCGCGCTCGCCGGCAGCGGCGTGTCTGCCAGGACGCGCCAGCCGGCTTCGGGCAGGCGCGGATCGGGGGCCGCGATGCCGCCGCCGTCCCAGGCGCCGTCCCAGGCCGCATGCGTCGCCATGTCCGTCGCGCGCAGCGCAACCTTCGAGCGCAGCCGGTAGCGCGACAGCCGCTGCACCAGCATCGGCGCCTGCGCGGCCTCGACATCCAGCAGCAGCCGTTCGCCGTCGGCGAGGACGAAGAAATCGGCCAGCCACTTGCCCTGCGGCGTCAGCAGCGCGGCCCAGACGGCGCGGCCGGGCGCGGCCTGCGCGATGTCGTTGGAGACGAGGCCTTGCAGGAAGGCCACGCGATCCTCGCCGGTCACCTCGACCACGGCGCGATCCGCCAGATGCGCGAACTTCATGTACGGGATGTGGCGGAGGCTGCGGCTGGCCGCAAGGCGTCGGCACATCGGGATGCATGTGTTAGGCGGGGCGGGCAGGATGGTGAGGTGCGGATGACGGAAACGGCGTTTCGCTTTGCGACTGCGATCCGGACGGCGCTGGGCGGCGATGCCGCGGCAGCCGGCCGGCTGCGCATCCGCGGCGCGGGCGCCCTGCCGTCCGCCTTTCCCGTGACCGATCTGGCCACGGGCGCGATCGGTGCGGCGGCGCTGGCGGTCGCGGACCTGTTCGGGGCGGAGGCGCCGCAGGTGACGGTGGATCGCCGCCTCGCCTCCTTCTGGTTCGGCAGTTCGATCCGCCCCCGGGGCTGGGCCCTGCCGCCGGCATGGGACCCGGTCGCGGGCGACTACCGCACCCGTGACGGGTGGATCCGGCTGCACACCAACGCGCCGCATCACCGTGCCGCCGCCTTGCGCGTGCTGGGCCAGCCCAGCGACCGCGCCGGCGTGGTGCAGGCCGTGGCGGCCTGGATGGCCGGGGCGCTGGAGACCGCGATCGTGGATGCGGGCGGCTGTGCCGCGCAGATGCGCAGCATGGCCGAATGGGCCGCGCATCCGCAGGGCCGGGCGGTGGCCGCCGAACCGCTGGTGCATTGGGCGGCGGCCCCGCCGGCCGATACGCCGCCCTGGTCCCCCCGGCCGGACCGGCCGCTGGCCGGGCTGCGGGTGCTGGACCTGACCCGCGTCCTGGCCGGACCGGTCGCCGGCCGCTTCCTGGCCGGATACGGCGCCGAGGTGCTGCGGATCGATCCGCCGGGCTGGGAGGAACCATCCATCGTGCCGGAGATGACGCTGGGCAAGAGCTGCGCCCGGCTCGACCTGCGCGACCCGAAGGACCGGCGCGTGTTCGAGGCGTTGCTGGCGCGGGCGGACATCCTGCTGCACGGCTACCGCCCGGGCGCGCTGGACCGGCTGGGCTATGGGGCTGATGCGCGCCGCGCCATCGCGCCGGCGCTGATCGATGTGTCGCTGTGCGCCTATGGCTGGACCGGGCCCTGGGCCGGCCGGCGCGGCTTCGACAGCCTGGTGCAGATGAGCAGCGGCATCGCGGAAGCGGGCATGGGCTGGAAGGGGGCGGACACGCCCACGCCCCTGCCGGTGCAGGCGCTGGACCATGCGACGGGCTACATCCTGGCGGGCGCGGTGCTGGCCGCGCTGGCGCGGCGGCGCGCGGAGGGGCGCGGTGCGACAGCGCGCGTCTCCCTCGCGCGGACCGCGGCGCTGTTGACGGGCGAGGCCGTGGCGCAGGCCGAGGTGGCGCTGGCCGATGAGGCGGCGGATGACCTCGCCCCCGGCATCGAGCGGACGAGCTGGGGCGAAGCGCGCCGGCTGCGCCCGCCCGTGGAGATCGCGGGCGCGCCGATGACGTGGGATCTGCCGGCCACGGAACTGGGATCGGCGAAAGCATCCTGGCGGTAGCGTGCGCGCCATCCCCGAAGCCCTCGACCCGTCCGCCGTCGCAGGGATCGATCGCCTGCTCGATACCCTGGAACGGAAGGAGGGCGCGCGAATCCTGCTCGCCGTCGAGAGCGGCAGCCGTGCCTGGGGCTTCCCGTCCCCGGACAGCGACTACGACTGCCGCTTCATCTATGTGCGCGAGGCCGACCGCTACCTGTCCCTGTGGCCGCCGCGCGACGTGATCGAATCGCCCGGCGATGTGCTGGACATGAGCGGATGGGACCTGGGCAAGGCGCTGAAGCTGATGCTGAAGGGCAACGCCGTTGCCATCGAATAGCTGACCTCGCCCATCGTCTATCGCGGCGGCGCTGCGCTGGCTGATGCGGCACCCGGACCGGATCATGGCGCCGATGCACTTCCCGACGCTGATGGCGGAATGCGATCCTCCGGAGGAGGTCGCGGCACTCGTGGCCGGGCTGTTGGCGCGGAAGGCAAGGATGCGGGAACTGGGCACGGCCCCGCTGCCGGTACCCATCGCCGCGTTCGTGGCCGATGCGTTCGAACGGGCGCGTGCCGCGTGCGACGTCGGGTGCCATCGCGTCAGTGGCGTCGCAAAGGCCGAGACAGATGCGTTCTTCCGCGCGGTGGTCCGGCGGGAGGCGGCATAGAAGGCGGTGGTGTCAGGCAGCCCATGTTCATCCGGCTAGCATGGTCAGCATGCGCCCGAGGTCGCGCAGCGACGCCGCGCCGGCCTTTTCCAGCACCATCCGGATCTGCGTGCGCACCGTGCTGACGCCGACCCGTCGTCCGGCCGCGATCTGCTCCGCCGTCTGGCCTGACGCCGCGGCCAGGGCCACATCCGCCTCGGCGCGGCTGAGACCGTAGAGGTCGCTGAGCAGTTCCGCGGACGGCAGCGTCACCGACACGGGATCGCGCACCAGCACCAGAGCGAGCCTGCCCCGGTCCGCATGCATCTGCGGCGCGGCCGGCAGCGGCGGCAGCCGCATGACCAGGGCGGCGAGAGACGGGCCGCCATCGGCGCGGCGCAGCGCGACACCACCGCCCGCATCGCCGCACAGCGCGACGGCACGCACGCGGATCGCAAGCGCGGCGGTGTCCGCGCGATGCGGGGCGGCGAGGCGCGTCGCGTCCCTGTCGCGGATCAGGCGCAGGGCGCCGTCACGCGCCATGCGTTCTGCAGCCGCGTTGGCGAGGCGCACGCGCATCTCCGCATCGACCGCCAGCAGCGCGGTAGGTAGAGCATCCAGGGCGGAGGCTGAAACGGGCTGACCATGCACATGCAGCCTGGCGCGCAATTGCAATGCGCGGCGCAGGTGTGGCAGCAGGGGATGCAGCGTCTGCCGGTCGGTTTCCTCGAACGGGTTGGCGGATTCCGGGCGGTGGCAGCCGAGCGCGTACCAGCCAGCATCACCGAGCAGCGCCATCGACCCGATCATGTGGAACATGCCGAGATGGCGGGCGAAGTCGCTGTGGAACTCGCTGGCCCGGAACACGGCGTCCGGCACTATTTCCGCTGACAGATAGCACGGCGGCGGCGCACCGGGGGGAAGGCCGCGCAGGATGGAGGCCCCGGTCGATGTCCACAGATCGGTGCGGTGGTAGTGGTCAGCGTAGGCTTGCGTCCACCGATCCTCCGCCTGGGGTGCGGAGAGGAGTTCGACCCCGCCGTCCGGATCGCCGCGCCACAGGCTGACCGAATGCGCGCCCAGCCGGCTGCGCAGGCTGTCCGCGAACGTCTCCCAAGAGACCTCGTCGGCAGCGGCCGCATAGGCTGTCTCGATCAGATCCATCGCGGTTCCGGTTCGTATTTATTTCGATATATGACCAAACCGGAAGCGGACCGGTCAACCGTGGCGCCAATCCATAGAACTGATGATGCACTTGCGAGGCTTCACGGGTTCTCTTGCCAATTCGCAACGGTGTGCGGAAGCAGGGGAAATTCGATGAGGCAGAGGGCAATTGCGTGGAGGTTGGCGGCATCCGTCGCCGTGGCGGTGGTCGTGCTTACGGCGGCACCGGTCCGGGCGGGGACGATCATCGGCGGATCGAGTCTGCTGGATGCGGCGTCGCTGGGATTGCTGGAGAACTGGCTTGGTGAAGGTGAGCTGACGCTGACCAACATTTTCACCAAAACGGATGGGGCCACGTCGCAGGATTTCCATTCGGCCGTGGATGGGAAGGGACGGACCTTCTCGGTCCTGCAGGCGATGGATGACGGCGCGGTGGCGATCATCGGCGGCTACAACCCGCAGAGCTGGAACAGCGTAAGTCTTTGGACTGACATCGATCTCGCCACGGACGAGAAGGCGTTCGTCTTCAACCTGAGCCAGTCGGTGCAGTACGGGCAAATCGCGCCGCGACAGTCCTACAACGAGCCGCTCCACGGGCCGGCCTTTGGCGGGGGCATGGATATCGGCGTCGACCGCTGGCTGACGGGGGGATACAGCAATTTCACCTCGTTCTCCGGACCGTCCTTACGTTCCATCGTCTCTGGGCAACCTCACGACGGCCCGAACATGATCGTCGGAGAACTCGAGATCTTCACCATCGCGCCCTATGCGGGGCCTGCGCAGCCGCCGTCGGTTGACGTCCCCGAACCCTCCACGCTGGCCCTGTTCGGTGTCGGTCTGGCGGGCTGCGGCTTTTTGCGGCGGCGTCCGCGCCTTAATAGGAGCTACGGAACAGCAGCGGCGCTGTGTGGAGGGTTGGCCGTGTGCGCGGCGGCCGGGTCGTCGAAGGCTGCCGTCATCGCATCCGGCGACACCTACTCGTATCTCCCAGGCACCAATCTTTATGTCGGTCGCACCGGCAGCGGGCAGCTCACGGTCAACAACGGCAGCACCGTGAACCTCACTTCGAGCGGCGAGGAACCGTTCTTCGCCGTCGGCCGCTTCGCAGGCAGCAGCGGCCAAGTCTTCATCGACGGGGTCGGATCGGCGATCACCCTCAAGTCGCTGGCCAATGTCGACGACCCGACGAATGCCGGGGCCGCCCAGATCGGACGCCAGGGCAATGGCACGGTGACCATCAGCAATGGCGGCGCGCTGAACGTCGTCGTCGATCTGCTTCCGCCGGTGGTCCCGTCCCGTTCGAATGAAAGCATCTCCGTCGGCCGCGAGGCCGGCGGGACCGGAACCCTGAATGTCAACGATGGGTCGGTGACCGTGCGCGGCACCGGATCGGCCTTCTATGTCGGCACCAGCGGCGGCACGGGCACGGCCAGCCTGACCAACGGCAGCACGCTGGAGGTGACCAACATCGCGGAGGACGCCGACGGGGCCACCATCTTCGTCGGCCGCGATCTCGGCTCGACCGGGACGCTGAACGTGCTGAACAGCCAGGTGACGATCGACGGCACCTCCTCGACGGTCGGCGCCAGCGGTGTTTTCGTCGGCCGCGAGTCCGGCGCGCGGGGCACCTTCTCCCTCAACGGAGCTTCCGCCCGCCTCGATATCCGGTCGAACAACGATGCCTACATCGCCATCGGCCAGGATGCGACGACCAGCGGCACGATGCTGGTGGGCGGCGGTGCCACGGTGAACCTGGAAGGGCAGGGCGGTTCGATCGATCTCGGCGGGCTTCCCGGCGCCCAGGGTGCGTTGCGCATCACCGGCGGCGCCGTGGTCGATCTCTCTGCCTCGGTCAACGCCGCGAACGTCCTAGTCGGCGCAGCCTATGCCAGCAAGACCTCCGCCGGCAACGGCCGACTGGTCGTCGACGGCGCCGGCTCCATCCTCCGGCTGGCCGCCAGCGCCGACCCCAACCGCGCCCAGTTGCGGCGGACGATCATCGGTGCAGCCACGACGATTGGCGGCGTCAGCAGCGAAGGCGGCCACGTGACGGTGCGCAACGGCGGCCTCCTGGTCTCTGACATCGTGCATGTGGGCGTGGGCGGCCTGCTCGACGGCAACGGCATGATCCAGGGCAATGTCAGCCTGGAAGGCGGCATCCTCGCGCCCGGCAACTCGCCGGACACGCTGACCATCGACGGCGACCTGATCCTCGACTCCGGCACCCTGCTGATCGAGGTCTATGGCCCGGGCGCGGGCGAGTTCGATCGCGTCGTCACCTCCGGCGACATCGTGTTCGGCGACGGGACCATCGTGTTCAGCTTCCTAGACGGCTTCCTGCCGCAGGCGGGAGACGCGATCGACTTCCTCGATATCGGCGGCGCGGCGGTCGATTTCGGCAATGCGAAGTTCGCGGTCGAAGGCATCGCGGACGGGTTCGCGTTCGATGTCACGGACCTCGGCGATGGCACCTTCCGCTTCCTGGCGCAGAGCGATGCCCAGGCCGTGCCCGAGCCCGCCGCGTGGGCGCTGTTCGGCTTCGGCATGCTGGGGCTTGTCCTGGCGCGGCGGCGCGGGTCGGTCCCGTGCGCCTGACATCACGGCGGATGCACCGGCATGCCGGAGGGGGACGGCGCCGTCAGGGCGTCACCCCATCCTTGTGGCGAGGGTCTTGAGCCGACTCGGCCCCGCCGCCCGTTCTGCGCGCCGAGCTTGAACCGCGCCCCGCCGCGCGCGAAGCAGGTGCCATGTCCTTCCACGCCGACCTGCACGTCCATTCGAAGCATTCACGCGCGACCAGTCGCGACCTCGACTTGGAGCACCTGGCCTGGTGGGCGGCACGCAAGGGGATCGCGGTCGTGGGCACCGGCGATTGCGTCCATCCCGGCTGGCTGGCGGAGCTGAAGGACAAGCTGGTGCCGGACGGGGGCGGGCTGTTCCGCCTGAAGGACGAGATCGCCGACGCCGTCGCCGCCACCCTGCCGCCCGCCTGCCGCGCGCCGGTGCGCTTCATGCTCTCGACCGAGATCTCGACCATCTACAAGAAGGGCGACCGCACGCGGAAAATCCACCACCTGATCTACGCGCCCGACTTCGACGCGGTGGACCGGCTCGCCGCCCGCCTCGCGCGGATCGGCAACATCGCCTCGGACGGGCGGCCCATCCTCGGCCTCGATTCGCGCGACCTGCTGGAGGTCACGCTGGACTCCGGCCCCGACTCCTATCTCGTGCCGGCCCATATCTGGACACCGTGGTTCGCCGCCCTCGGCTCGCAATCCGGCTTCGATTCCATCGCCGAATGCTACGGGGACCTCGCGGAGCACATCTTCGCGGTGGAGACGGGCCTGTCTTCCGACCCGGCGATGAACTGGCGCGTCTCCTTCCTCGACCGCTACCGGCTCACCTCCAACTCGGACGCGCATTCGCCCGGCAAGCTGGGGCGGGAGGCGACGCGCTTCACCTGCGCGCCCGACTACTTCGCCATCCGCCGCGCGCTGGAAACCGGCGACGGTTACGGCGGCACGGTGGAGTTCTTCCCGGAGGAGGGGAAATACCACCTCGACGGCCATCGTGCCTGCGGCGTGCGGCTGGAACCCACGGAGACGCTGGCCCGCGGCGGAATCTGTCCCGTCTGCGGCAAGCCGCTGACCGTGGGTGTGGCGCACCGCGTGGAGAAGCTGGCCGACCGCACGGAGGCGGAGACCGTTCCGCCCCCCACGGCGGGGGAGGTCACGAATCTGGTGCCGCTGCCGGAAATCCTGTCGGAGATCATCGGCGCCGGCCCCGCGACCCAGGGTGTGACGCGCGCCTATGACCGCACCGTTGCGGTCCTTGGCCCGGAACTCTCGACGCTCGCGGAGGTGCCGGTGGAGGACATCGCCCGCACCGATCCCCTGCTGGGCGAGGCCGTGTCCCGACTGCGGCGCGGAGCCGTGCACCGGCAGGCGGGATATGATGGCGAATACGGCGTGATCCGTCTGTTCGACGAAGCGGAGCGCGCGGATTTCACCCGCGGTGGCCTGCTGTTCGATGCGCCCCTGAAGCGCCGCGCACGCACCGCCACGCCGCGCGCGACCGTGCCGGAGACGCCACGCGCGGGCGCGCCGGCGTCCGTCGCGGCCCCGGCGCCGTCCGGCAGGGCCGGGCTGCTCGCCGCACTCGATGCGGATCAGGCGCGGGCGGCGGCGATGGTGGATGGGCCCCTGGTGGTGCTGGCCGGTCCCGGGTCCGGCAAGACGCGCATGCTGACGCATCGGCTCGCGCATCTGGTGGCAGAGTGTGGCGTGCCGGCCGCCGAATGCCTCGCCATCACCTTCACCCGCCGCGCGACCGAGGAGTTGCGCACGCGCCTTGCCGCCCTGCTGCCGGTGAGCGGCGCCTGCACGGTGCACAGCTTCCACTCGCTGGGCCTCGCGATCCTGCGCGCCCATGGCGCGGCCCTTGGTCTCGCCCCGGGATTCCGCATCGCCGATGAGGCGGAGCGGGTCGCGGCCCTGGCCGCGGACATGGGGATCACGCCGCAGAAGGCGGCGCGGCTGCTGAAGGCCGCGTCGGTCCTGAAGCGCACGGACGGCGTGGCGGAGGAGGAGACGCAGGCGGCGCTCGCGGCCCTGCGCCGGCTGGGGCAGGAAGGCAACTGGATCGACTTCGACGATCTGGTCGGCCTCGCCGTCACGCTGCTGGAACGTGACACCGGCATCGCGGCGCAATGGCGCGCACGCTTCCGGCACATCTGCGCCGACGAATTCCAGGACGTGGACGCGCTGCAATACCGGTTGCTGCGCCTGCTGGCGGGATCGCATGGCGGCCTGTGCGTGATCGGCGATCCCGATCAGGCGATCTATGGGTTCCGCGGCGCGGACGCGGATTGCTTCGCCCGTTTCATGCAGGATTTCCCGAACGCGCACACGGTCCGCCTGGGCCGCAACTACCGCTCCACCGGGACGATCGTCGCGGCCTCCGCGCAGGTCATGAAGGCGCGCGACGCCGTGGCGATGCGGCCGGTGCAGGAGGCGATCACGCTGCACGATGCCGCGGACGAACGGGCGGAGGCGGCGTTCGTGGCGGCGGAGATCGAAGCCCTTCTCGGTGGCCACGACATGCTGGCCGCGAAGAGGCGTGACGATGGCGGGCTCGGCTTCGGCGACTTCGCTGTCCTGTACCGCACCGACGCGCAGGCGGCCGCATTGCGCGAGGCGTTCGACCGTGCCGGCATCCCGTTCCGCAAAAGCACGCCTGCCCCGATCGCCGGGCAGGCATCCGTGCAGGCCGTGCTCTCCGCGTTGGCGGGGCAGGACAGAGACGCCCCCCTGCCCGTGCGCCTCGCTGCCGCGATCGAACAGGTGCGGCGCGGCGGAGATGCGCCCGATGCGGCCACCCTGGCCGAGGCGGGGCGATGGCTCGATGCCCTGGCGGCGCTGCCGGACGTGGCGGATGACGAGGCGCTGCTGCGCGAGCAGGTCGCCCTGTGCACCGAAGCCGATTTCTGGGACGGCCGTGCCGCCCGCGTCTCGCTGCTGACCATACACGCGGCCAAGGGCCTGGAATTCCCGGTGGTGTTCGTCGTCGGTCTGGAAGACGGGATCGTGCCCTTCGTCTGGGGCGCGGAGGACGAGGCCGACACGGCCGAGGAACGCCGCCTGTTCTATGTCGCCATGACGCGCGCCAGGGACCGGCTGTATCTATGCCGCGCGCAGCGGCGTTTCTGGCGCGGGGAGGTCCGTGCATTGCCGCCGTCCCCGTTCCTGCGGGATGTTCCGGCGGAGCTGACCGTGCGCCACGTCCCGGCGGCGCGGAAGCCGCGTGTCGCCGCGCGGCAGTACAGCCTGTTCTGATCCGTCCCGTCTGCTCACGCGTCATGCAGGGTGTCGTGTCGCCGGCCCTTGCCGTGCTGGCGCAGCGCCGCCACGAACGCGGTCGCCTGTGGGGAGAGCGCGCGTCCGGCGCGATGGGTGATGCCGATGCGGCGCGGCATCGCGGGGCGGACGATCGGCCGCGTCTCCAGCAGCGGCGTGATGCGCAGGTCCACGGCGGAGGACGGCAGGATGGCGATCCCCAGCCCCGCGCGGGCAAGGCCGACCGCGGTGCTCATATACGTCACCTCACAGACGGGGGAGACGTAAAGCCCATGCCGCGCGAAGGCGCGATCGACCAGCATCCGCACGCTGCTTTCGGGATCGGTCATGATCAGCCGCTCCGAAGCCAGGTCGGACAGGGCGATGCTCCGCGCCGCCGTCAGCTTGTGTCCGCCTGGTAATGCAGCGACCAGCCGGTCCTCGAACATGATCTCGGTCTGCAGGCCTGCCGTGGCCGGTCCTTCGGGCAGGATCGTCAGTCCCAGCTCGACCTGATCGGCCATCACCATCGCGGAGATGCGATGCGAAACGGCATCGCGCACGATCACCCGGATCCCCGGGCTGCGCGCATACAGCCGCGCCAGCACGCCCGGCAGGAAGGAGGCGCCCACGGATGGCAGTGCTGCGATCCTGACCGTGCCGGCGCGGCGGGCGGCGACGTCGCGGGTGTTGGCGATCAGCGCGTCGAAATCGTCCACGATGCGTTCGCATTCCGCGAGCAGGTCCCGCCCGGCCGCGGTGGGAGCGGCGCCGTGCCGCCCGCGGTCGAGCAATTGCAGCCCCAGGGCTTCCTCCATCTGGCGCAGTTGCACGGTCAGCGTCGGCTGCGAGATGCGCAGGGCGGCCGCGGCGCGTGTCAGGCTGCCCAGCCGGGCCACCGTCAGGAACGCGCGCATATGGCCGATCTGGCATTTCATAGATGAACCCTATGGGAACGATCAGTTGTTTTCTATTGCCCGATGATTGTGGCCGGACGTCAGCTATCCGTGATGACGTCTTCCTGTTCCCCGCTTCGGATCGGTTGCGGATCCGGCTTTTCAGGCGACCGGCTCGATGCGCCCGGCCCGGTGGTGGAGGCGCTGATCGCCGCCGGTGGGCCTTCGGCGCTGATGCTGGAGGTGCTGGGGGAGCGAACGCTCGCCCTGGCGCAGCGCGAACGCCGTCTCGCCCCCGATCGTGGCTATGAACCGGCGCTGGAGGCCCTGCTGCGGCCCATCCTGGCGCGCTGCGTGACGCATGGCGTTCCCATCATCACCAATGCCGGTGCCGCCAACCCCGAAGGGGCGGGCCGGACCGTGCTTCGCCTGGCCCGTACGCTCGGGATCACGGGGCTGCGCGTGGCCGTCGTCGATGGCGATGACATCCGCGAAACCGGTGCGCTGGACGGGCTGACCGCGTGGGAAGGTGACGGCCGCGCCACGCTCGCCGGCCAGGAGGTGATCGCGGCCAATGTCTATCTCGGCGCCGCACCCATCGCGGCGGCGCTGCGGCAGGGCGCGAACCTGGTCATCACCGGCCGCGCGGCCGATCCCGCCCTCGCGCTGGGGCCCATGATCGCGCATTTCGGCTGGGCGGAGGACGATTGGGACCGCCTCGCCGCTGGGGTCGCGTGCGGCCATCTCCTGGAATGCGGCAGTCAGGTCACCGGCGGCTACTTCGCCGATCCCGGCTTCAAGGACGTGCCCGATCCGCACGACATCGGCTTTCCCATCGCGGAGATGGCGGCGGACGGAAACTTCGTCATCACCAAGCCGCCAGGGACGGGCGGGCTGGTCGATCCGCGCACGGTGAAGGAGCAGCTTCTCTACGAGATCCACGACCCGGCCGCCTATCTGACGCCGGATGTGGTGCTGGACATCACCGGCGTCGAACTCGCCCAGGAAGGGCCGGACCGCGTGCGCGTGCGCGGTGCGCGCGGCGGTGCCCGGCCGGAGCGGCTGAAGGCGACGGTCAGCCTGCCCGGCGGCTGGCTGGGGGAGGGCGAGATCTCCTATGCCGGGCCCAACGCCCGCGCCCGCGCAGCACTGGCGGGGCGCATCGTGCGCGACCGTCTGCGCGCCCAGGGCTTCGGCGGCCGCATCCGCGCCGACCTGATCGGGGTGGTCAGTGTGTTCGGCGACGACGATGGCGCCCTGCTGGCGGCCGACACGCTGGACGGGCCCGAGGATATCCGCCTGCGCGTCGCGGCCGCCACCGAGACGAAGGCCGAAGCCGAGCAGGCGGTGCGGGAGGTGCTGTCGCTGTATTGCTGCGGCCCGGCCGGCGGCGGCGGCGTGCGCACCCGGATCGTGGACCGCATCCGCACCCTGTCCTTCATGGTGCCGCGTGATCGGGTGCATCCCCGCGTGCGCATGCTGGAGGATGCGGCGTGAGCGGCCTGGTCACGGTGAAGCTGCACCGGCTCGCGCACGCCCGTGCGGGCGACAAGGGCAACCGGCTCAACATCGCGCTGTTCGCCTACCGGCCCGAGACATGGCCGCTGCTGGCCGAGCAGGTCACGGAAGACCGCGTGGCCGCACTGTTCGCCGATCGCAGGCCCGCCTGGGTCCGCCGCTACGACCTGCCGCTGCTGCACGGGTTCAACTTCGTCCTGGACGATGTGCTGCAGGGCGGCGTGAACGGCGCGCTGAACCTCGACGGACACGGCAAGACCCTGTCCTTCCGCCTGCTCGGCCTCGATGTGCGCGTGCCGGCGGCAATGGCGGCGGGCGACGAATCCATCACGGGGAGAACTGGGAAAGCATGAACGCGAACAACTGGCGCGACCGCGCGGGGTCGGTCTTCACCTGCGAGAAGCGGCCGGCCACGGCGAGCCGGGGCATGGTCGTCACCAACCACCCGCTCGCCTCCGGCGCGGGTACGGAGATGCTGCTCGCGGGCGGCAACGCGATCGATGCGACCATCGCCGCGCTGTTCGCACTGTCGGTGGTGGAACCGATGATGGTGGGCATCTTCGGCGGCGGCACGGCGCTGATGCGCCTCGCCGACGGGACGGAGGCCATCATCGACGGCCTGTCCACGGCCCCGGCCGCGTCGCGGCCCGACACGTTCCGCCCCGTGTCCGACACCTGGCCCGCCTACATGGAGACCGAGGGCCGCGCCAACGCGCGCGGGGCCAGCGCCGTCGCCGTGCCGGGCAGCCTGAAGGGCTGGTGCGAGGCGCATGCGCGGTACGGCAAGCTCGACCTCGCCGCCGTGATCGACCCGGCGATCCGCTTCGCCGCGAACGGTTTCCGCACCACCAACCTGCTGCGCGAATGCGTGGGCACGGTGGTGGCCGACCTGGCGCTGGATGTGACTATCGCCAGGGTGTTCCTGCCCGACGGAAATCCGATCCCGACCGGCACGCTGCTGAAGCAGCCGGAACTGGCGGACACGCTGCGCGCCATCGCCAAGGAGGGGCCGGACGTCCTGTATGGCGGTGCGGTGGGCAACATCGCGGCGGACTACCTGAGCCGCAACGGATCGCTGGTGACGCGGGAGGATCTGCGCGACTACCGCACCATCGACCGCGTGCCGGTGCGCGGCACCTATCGCGGGCATGAGATCGTCGGCGCGCCGCCGCCCACCTCGGGCGGGGTGCACATCGTGCAGATGCTCAACATCCTGGAGGAATACGACCTCAAGTCCCTGGGCTTCGGCACGGCGGAAACGCTGCACCTGATCCTGGAGGCAATGAAGATCGCCGATTCCGACCGCCGCGCCGCCACCGCCGATCCGGACTTCGTCGATGTGCCCGTCGCACGGCTGATGTCGAAGGAATACGCGGCCCTGCGGCGCGGGGAGATCGCCCCGGACCGTGCCAACCGCCACGCCGCGCGCATCCTGCAGAACGAATCGCCGAACACCACGCATGTCACGGTGGCGGACGACGAAGGCAATGTCGTCGCCTCCACCCAGACCATCAATTCGCTGTTCGGCGCGCGGATCATGATCCCCGGCACGGGCATGATCCCGAATAACTACATGTACCTGTTCGACCCGCATCCGGGGAACGCGCTGTCGTTGCAGGCGGGCAAGCGGCTGACCAGCACGCAGTCGCCGCTGATGATCTATCGCGGCGGCAAGCCCCGCTTCGCGCTCGGCCTGCCGGGCGGGCTGCGGCTGTACGGATCGGCCATGCAGGCGGTGTTGAACCTGCTCGAACACGGCATGACCCTGCAGGAAGCGGTGGAAGCGCCGCGCGTCTGGACCCAGGGCCAGGAAGCGGAGATCGAGACCGGCATCGCCGAGGACGTGCGCGCGCGCCTGTCCGCGATCGGCCACGACGTGCTGCCCGTGGCCCATGTCGCGGGCGGGATGTGCGCCGTGGAATTCCGCGACGACGGCGACATGACCGGCGCGGCCTGCTGGCGCGCGGACGGGACGCCCAGCGGCATCTCCGGTGGCTATGCCCGCGCGGGCGTCCGGTTCTTTCCCGATCTCGAACAGAAGAAAAAGCAGAAGTAAGGCGAGGAGCGTCCAGGACAATGAGAACCACAAGACGACAGGCGCTCGTGGGCGCCGCCGCTGCCCTGGCGGCACCGGGGATCGCGCGCGGGCAGGGCGGGAACGTGCTGCGCTTCGTCCCGTCCGCGGATGTGACGGTGCTCGATCCGATCATCTCCGTGGCCTATGTCACGCGCAACCACGCGCTGATGGTCTTCGACACGCTCTACGGCATCGACGCGCACAACGTCGTCCGCCCGCAGATGGTGGAGGGGCACACCGTCGAACAGGACGGGAAGGTCTGGACGCTGACCCTGCGCGAGGGGCTGCGCTTCCATGATGGTGCGCCGGTCCTGAGCCGTGATGTCGTGGCCAGCCTGAAGCGGTGGGGCGCGCGCGACAATTTCGGCTCGGCGCTGTTCGCGGTGGTGGACGAGCTATCCGCCCCCACCGACCGCACCGTGCGCTTCCGGCTGAAATCGCCGTTCCCGATGCTGCCGGATGCACTCGCCAAGATCGGCACCAACACCGCCGTGGTGATGCCGGAGCGGCTGGCGAACACCGATCCGTTCAAGCAGGTGACGGAGATGATGGGCAGCGGCCCGTTCCGCTTCGTCGCGGACGAACGCATCCCGGGCGCGCGGGCCGTCTATCAGCGCTTCGACGGCTATGTGCCGCGCGATGATGCGACCAGCGTGCTCGCGGGTGCGAAGCGCGTGCATTTCGAGCGGGTGGAATGGATCACCATGCCCGACGGCGCCACCGCAGCCGCGGCGTTGCAGTCGGGCGAGGTGGACTGGTGGGAGAATCCGGGCACGGATTACTGGGACCTGCTGCGCCGTAACCGCCGGCTGAAGGTGGAGGTGCTGGACCCGTACGGTTCCGCCGGCGTGGTCCGGTTCAACTTCACCCAGGCGCCCGCCGACAATCCGGCGCTGCGTCGCGCGGCCCTCGCGGCGATTAGCCAAGCCGACGTGATGACGGCGGTCGCCGGCACGGATCGCGACGCCTGGAAGGATCGGGTCGGCTTCTTCCTGCCCGGCAGCCCGATGGCCAGCGATGTGGGGCTGGATGCGTTGAAGGAGCCGCCGGACCGTGATGCGGCGAAGCGGATGCTCGAAGCCTCCGGCTACAAGGGCGAGACGCTCGTCTACATCACCGCGGGCGACAGCCGGAACGTCAATATCCAGGCGGAGATCGTCTCCGACGCGCTGCGGCAGGTCGGGTTCAAGATCGACCTTCAGACGATGGACTGGGGCACGATGCTGGCGCGCGCCGGCAACCGCAAGCCGGCGCCGAATGCCATCTGGCACATCACTGGCAGCTTCACCGCCGGGGTGGGGCTGCTGAATCCGTCCAGCAACAACTTCCTGCGCGGCAGCGGCAGCAAGGCGATCTTCGGCTGGCCGGACATCCCCCGGATCGAGGAACTGCGCACGGCCTGGTTCACCGCGCCCGACACGGGCGCGCAGGCCGCGATCTGCCGCGAGATCCAGAAAGTGGCGTTCGAGACGCTGCCCTACCTGCCCACCGGCCTGTACCGGGGCAACACGGCCTATCGCAGCGATCTGGCGGACATGCAGAAGCTGTTGCCGCTGTTCTACGGTATCCGCCGCGCGTAATTCGCGACCGCTTGGCGAACGCGCGGCGGCCCGGCTGTCCCGGCCGCTGCGCGTCGCGCGGGCGGTGCCGGTTGGCTGCGGGTCCTAACCCCGCGTCCGCATCTCCTCCGGTGACAGGCCGGTCAGGGTTTCGCGGTTGTCGCCGCGGAGCGGATCGTCGCGCCGTCCCCATTGCACCACGATGTTGCGGCGCCTGCGGTCCGAATGATTGGGCGGGCCGCCATGGAGCACGCGCGGATGGATCAGCACCACCGCGCCAGGCGGGCAGACGGGCACGACCTCCGCCACCTGATCCGGCGCGGGATCGCGGTGCGTGCCGGGGCGGAAGCTGGTGCCGCCGTTGCCGGCATCCATGCCGTCCAGGCAGATCATCGCGCGCACGAAGCGGCCGGACTCAGTCGGCATGTAGGTGTTCGCCGCGTCGCGATGCCAGGAGATGCCGCTGCCGCAGCGGGCCGATTTCGTGGTGACGTTTCCGAAATGGTGGACGATATCCGATGTCCCGAGCACCGTCCGTACCGGTTCCACCACCGCCTCATGCGCGAAGGCGACGGCGAAGATCGGGGCGAAGTGGAACGGATCTCCGATCAGGAAGATCGCATCCCCGGCCGTTGCGGCCGGCACGCCGCCCCGTTTGCGGTCAGGCAGGTCGCGCTCGAAGGTCAGCAATGCACGCGAAACGGCGGGAAGGTGCGGCGCGGCGGCGGCGATGGCATCGATCGCCGCGTGCAGGTTGCGGCGAAGCGTGTCCGGCACGGTCCCGGCCACGGTGAAGCCGTCCGCATCGTAGCTTGCGCGCAGCGGCACGGAGGTCAGTCCCCCAGCACGGCTTCGATCTCCGCGGCGATGGCGCGGAGTTCCGGTTCCGGCCGTTCCGCGAGCCGCGGCACCATGGAGCGGCGGAATCCGTCATGCGCGCGCTGCGCGGCTTCCCGGAACCAGTACGCGGCTTCCGCCACCTGCCCGTGCGCGGTCAGCAACGCGGCGAGGTTGAACTGACCGCGGAAGTCGCCGCCCTTGGCCGAGGCGAGATAGTAGCGCACCGCGGCCTGCGGATCGCGCGGCGTCTCCCACCCTTCTTCCAGGAAGCGGCCGACCATGTTGAGCGACTTGGCATGGCCCTGTTCGGCGGCGCGCCGGTACCAGTGCAGCGCCGCCGCTGCATCGCGCGCCACGCCGTCGCCGCGCCAGAGCATGTTGGCGTAGTTGTACTGGCCCCAGTCGAATCCCTTTTCGGCCGACTGGCGGAAATTCTCGGCGGCCTGGGCGTAATCCACGGAAACACCGCGCCCCAGCTCGTAGCACCGCCCCAGCATGTTGAGCGCCGCCGCGTTACCGGCGGCGGCCGCGGAGCGGAACCATTCCACGGCCTCGGCTTCGTCGCGGGCGGTGCCGAGCCCGTCCAGCTTCATCTGGCCCCACAGCACCTGGGCATCGGCCATGCCGTACTTGGCGGCGGCCTCCGCCCACGGGGCGGCCTGTTCCGGCGGGGCGGCGAAGCGCGCGGCAAGTTCCTCAGGCGTGGCGGCGGTCAGTTCGGAGAAACTGACCTTGGGGCGCGGGGCAGGGCGGTCGCGGCGGCGAAGGCGAAGCATGGGATTCGGATAGGGCAGCCATCACGCAGTTGCAACGCAATCGCAATTACGCCCGCGCATGGCCGCCCTGCCGGACGCCTACTTTGCCCGGATATCCGTTACATAGGTCAGCGTGTCCGACCGGGCCGCGTAGGTGAGATCGGCGCGGCTGGCCCACAGCGCCGCTTCGTGATGCAGCGGCACGATCGCCGTTTCCGCCCGGATCGTCTGCGCCGCCTGGTGCAGCAGCGCCTCGCGTTTCACGGTGTCGATCTCGCGCAGCGCCGCGTGCATCACCTCGTCCAGGGCCTTGTTGGAGTAGTGGCTCTCATTCGACGGGCCGAAGCCGGCAGTGCTGTTCTTGGTGCCCACGAGCTGCGGCACCAGGGTCCAGGGGACGGGCACCGGGCCGGCACCATGCAGCACCATCGAGTATTCGCCCTTACGCCATTCGGCGAGCCATACGTTCAGCGGCACGGCATTGACCGCGACGCGGATGCCGATGCGCGTCAGCGACGCGGCGATGGTCTCCGCCACGCGCCGGCCGTTCATGTTCCGGTCGGACGGCGTGGACAGGCGCACGCCGAATCCCTGTCCCCAACCGGCATCAGCCAGCAGCTTGCGCGCAGCGTCGGGGTCTGCGGCTTCGACCTTCAATCCGTCATCATAGCCGGCGAGGCCGGGCGCGATGATCTGGGAGGCCGGAGCGGCCAGCCCGTCCAGGATGCGCGTGGTGATGGCCTCGCGCGGGATGGCGAGGCTGATGGCGCGGCGCACGCGCGCGTCGGCGAAGGGGTTGCGCCCGTTCGTGCCGGTCATGTCGGCCAGCGGCTGCTCGCCCTGATGCATCTGCAGGTAGGTGATGCGGGTGGAGGTGGCCTGGTGCACGGCGAAGGCCGGGTTCCGCTTCAGCCGGTCCAGGCCGCTGGTGGACGGATTCACGATGAAGTCCACGTCGCCCGCGGACAGCGCCGCCTCGCGCGCGGCGGCGTTGGTGATGATGCGCAGCTCCGCCCGTTCCCAGGGCGCGGGGCCGCCCCAGTAGTCGGGGTTGCGTTCCAGCACCAGCCGGTCGCCGCGGCGATATTCGACGAAGCGGAACGGGCCGGAACCCTGCTGCGCCGCGCCGGTCGCGAAATCCTCCTGTGGCGCCTGGGCCAGCCGCGCGGGCACGATGAACACGCCGGTCAGCAGGTCGGGCAGGGTCGGCGTCGGCGCGCTGGTGACGAAGACCACGGTGCGGTCATCCTGCGCGATGACCTCCTTCACCGGGCGGATCAGGCTGGTCAGCGGACCGGGGGAGTTGCGGATGGTCCGGATGCGCGCGACGGAGGCAACGACGTCTGCCGCCGTGACGGGCGTGCCATCCGCGAAGCGCGCGCCCTGCCGCAGGGTGAACTCCCACCGGTCCGCGCCCACCGGCCTCCAGGATTCGGCGAGCTTCGGCATCACCTTCTGGTTCGCGTCGTGCGCGGTCAGCGCATCGAACAGGTGGTAGGCGACGGAGAGATTGTAGGGAAAGGAATGGAAATGCGGGTCGAGTGAGGTCCATTCCGCGTCGAAGGCGACACGGATCGCCTGCGCCTGGACGGATGTCGCAAGCCCCGGCGCGGCGACGGCGGCCGCAAGCAGTGCGGCCCGGAACATGGCGTTCATTGCGTTCCCTCCAACGTTCTGATGATCCCGGCGATGTAGCCGGTGGCGAAGGCGCGGCTGCGGTGTCCCCACACCGTGTCGCCTTCGATGTGCGGCACGTGATCGTCGATCACGAAGCCATCGAAGCCCGCATCGCGCAGCGTGCGCAGCACACGGACCGCATCGACGATGCCTTCGTCGTGAAAGCTCTCCGCAAAGCGCGGCAGCGTGCCGGTGACGCTGCGCAGATGCACGTAGGAGATACGGCCCGCGCGCGCGAAACGTTCCAGGCCGCGCTGCATCGCCTCCGGATCGCCTTCGGCCATGGTGCCGGTGCAGTAGGCGAGCGCGTGATGCCTGCTGTCGGCATGGGACAGGGCACGGGCGAAGGCGTCGGTGCTGCGGAAGATGCGGGCCACACCATCCAGCACCGGCACGGGCGGATCGTCCGGGTGGAGTGCGAGCGTGACGCCGGCCTGCTCCGCGACCGGCAGCACCGCGTCGATGAAGCGTTCCCAGTTCGTCCACATCTGCGCCTCGTCACGCGCGGGCAGTGTGCCGGTGGCGATGCGCGATCCCACCGCGTGATCATAGGCGGTGACGAGCGCGCCGCCGCGTCCATGCGCGGCCTTGGCCGTGCGCCAGACCTGATCGGGGATCCAGTTGTAGCCCAGCACGGGAATGCCGGCCGCGCCCATCGCGCGGATCGTGGCCTTGAAATCCTCGATCTGCGCGTCCGCGCCAGGCAGGCCGAGCATGGCCTGGTCCAGCCAGTTGCGCGGCACGCCTTCGATACAGTCGAGCGCGAGGCCATGCGCCTCCACCGCGCTGCGCAGGTTGCTGAGGTCGAGTGCTGACCAGCGCCGCATGGGCGGGCGCGGTCCGGCGGTGGATCCGAACTGCCGGCCGAGGAACGCCACCCAGGCCGGGCTGTCGAAATCAGGCTTGTTCACGGTGACGCCGGTGCAGCCGATTTGCCTGGCGAAGCGCAGATCGTCCTGGGTCAGTTCGCGGAACTGGCCCGCAGCGAGGCGGATGGGCATACGGTCGTTTCTCCCTGACTTGATCGAAACACGAGTCTTTTGATCAAATCAAGCCATGGCCGAATCAGCCGAGGACCGTGCCCTTGCCGCCATCCGCCGCGCCATCGTGGACGGGCGTTACAAACCCGGCGCGCGGCTGACCGTGGCGGCGCTTTCCGCCGATCTCGGCCTGTCGCCGATGCCTGTGCGCACAGCATTGCGGCAGTTGGCGGGTGAGGGGCTGGTGGAGGCGGACGCGCATCGCGGTGCGCGCGTGCGGGCGCTGAGCCCCGCCGAGATCCGCAACCTGTACCGGTTGCGCGCGGCGGTGCTGGCGCTGCTGATCCCCGATGTGGCGCGCAACGTCTCGGATGCGGATATCGACGCGCTGGCCGCGCTCGATGCGCGCTATGCCGCGGCGGGGAAGGCGGGGGACGCCCGGGCCGCCATGGCGGCGAACGAGGCGTTCCACACCGCGCTGCTGGCGCATGCGCGCAATCCCGATGCGGCCTCCGTCATGGCGCGCACCTGGGCGCTGGTGGAGGCGACGCGGCTGCGGCTCGGTTTCGGGCCGGGGCGGCTGTCGCGGTCGGTGGAAAGCCATCGGGCGCTGCTGGCCGCGCTGCGTGCGCGGGACGGCAAGCGGGCCACGGCCCTGATGGTCGCATCCTCCGACAACGCCATGGCGGATTTGCTGGAGCGTGCGCTGGGCGCACCCCCTTCCGCTCGCCGCCAGCGCAAGTAGGCGGCACACTGGCGCGATGTCCGAGTTCCGGATTCCCCAGGGCGTCGTCGCCGTCGCCGATTATGAGCCGCACGCGCGGGCGCGCCTTTCCGACGCGGCCTGGGCCTATCTCTCGGGCGGCGCGGCTGACGAGCTGACGCTGCGCTGGAACCGCGAGGCCTTTGACCGCATCCGGCTGAAGAGCCGCGTGCTTGGCGCGTTCGACGGCGGCGGCACGGGGGTCACGTTGTTCGGGCAGGACTTCGACCATCCGATCCTGCTCGCCCCCGTGGCGCACCATCGCCTCGCCTGTCAGGAGGGCGAGATCGCCACCGTGATCGGGGCCGGGGGCGCGCGTGCCGGCATGGTGGTCAGCACGGAGGCGGATGTGGCGCTGGAGCAGGTCGCGCGGGAAGCGCGGATGCCGGTCTGGTTCCAGCTCTACATCCAGCACGATCGCGGCTTCACCCGCGACCTGGTCGCCCGGGCGGAGGCCGCGGGCTATGGTGCGCTGGTGCTGACGGTGGATGCGCCCGTGACCGGCGCGCGCGACCGGGAGGCGCGGGCGGGCGTGGGGCCGGGATCGTTCCCCGCGCCGGCCAACCTCTCCGGGCTGGCGGCCCGGCCGCCCGCGCAGGCGGCATTGGGCGAGAGCCTGCTGTTCCGCGGCTTCCTCGACACCGCGGCAAGCTGGCGCGACGTGGCATGGCTGCGGTCGCTGACGCGGCTGCCGGTGCTGCTGAAGGGCATCATGGCGCCGGAGGATGCGGAACATGCCATCGCGGAAGGTGCCGACGGGATCGTGGTCTCAAACCACGGCGGACGCGTGCTGGACACGCTGCCCGCGGCGATCGAGGCGTTGCCCGCGATCGCACGGGCGGTCGCGGGGCGGGTGCCGGTGCTGATGGATGGCGGCATAAGGCGCGGCACGGATGTGCTGAAGGCGCTGGCGCTGGGTGCCGCGGCGGTGCTGGTCGGCCGGCCCTACATGCACGGCCTCGCCGTGGCCGGGCCGGCCGGTGTGGCGCATGTGGTGCAGATCCTGCGCGCGGAGCTGGAGATGGCGATGGTGCTGACCGGCTGCCGTCGCCTGGAGGATATCGGCCCGCACGTGCTGTTCGACACTCCCTCTCCCGCTGGCGGGAGAGGGCTGGGGTGAGGGCCGGTGTGCAGGGAAAGCGGCCGCGCACAGACCCAACCACCCTCACCCTGTCCCGCGCGGCGGGAGAGGGGATCTTGCGGAGGAGTGGACTGCGATGCCGACCGTGTCAGACGGCGGCCCGCTCCGCCGCGAGTTGCCGCAATGCCCGCTCGAACACGTCCGCCGACTGCGCGCCCATGATCGCGCTGCGGTCATCGAACACGATGGTCGGCACGGAGTTCACCCCGCGCGCCATGTAGTGCTGCTCACGCTGCCGCACCTCGGCCGCGAAGCTGCCCTCCGCCAGCATCCGCGCGGCCATGTCCCGGTCCAGCCCCGCCTCGCCCGCGAGGCGTGCGAGCACGGCGTGGTCGGACACGTCCTCCCCGTCCGAGAAATAGGCGCGCAGCAGGGCGCGCTTCAGCGGCACCTGCCGTCCCTCGAGATCGGCCCAATGCAGCAGCCGGTGCGCATCGAAGGTGTTCACCGACCGCGTGGTCTCATCCATGCGCATGGCGAAGCCGGCCTCGGCCGCGCGCTCGCGCACCGTGTCCCAGCGGGCGAGGGCCTGTTCCCGGCTCAGGCCGTATTTGTCCATGAAGTAGTCCAGCCGGTTCCGCCCTTCCGGCGGCATGTCCGGGTTCAGCTCGAAGGGCTGGAAATGCAGATCGACCGGGGCCGCATCGCCCGCGCGCCCGATCGCCGCGAGCAGCGAGGCCAGCCCGACCGCGCACCAGGGGCAGGCGATGTCGGAGACGAAGTCGATCCGGATGGGACGGGGCATCGGCCTTGACCTTGCGCTGCTGCCGGCAAGATGGGGACTCATCGCCGCCGCGTCACCTCAAACCGCGCCCGCGTCCGATCACGGCCTGGCCGAAACGCCGGCGCAGCCGGTCCACCGCCGCCTGCGTGGCCACGCGCCGGGCCGAATCCGGGTCGGCGAGGTCGCCGCGATCGGCCTCGGCACCCGGCGCCAGGGGCTGCGCGCCGATGCCGATCAGGCGGAAGCGGGTGCGGCCGTCGGCCTCCTTCGCGAGCAATTCGCGCCCCGCGGCGAAGATCACGTCCGGCAGACGGGTGGGCGAGGGCAGGCGCAGGGCACGGGTCCGCAGCGCGAAGCCGGCGGTCTTGAGCTTCAGCACCACGCCTGCGGCGGCGAGATCCTTTTCCGTGAGCCGTCCGGCCAGCTTCTCCGCCATGCGCCACAGCTTCGGTTCCAGCTCCGCGAGCGTGGCGAGGTCGGTCTCGAACGTGGTTTCGGCGGAGATGGACTTGGTCTCGCGGTCCGGCTGCACGCGGCGGGAATCCTCGCCGCGCGCACGGGCGGCGAGGGCGGGGCCGTCCTCCCCCAGCAGCCGCAGCGCCTCGCGCGGGGATAGCGCCTGCATCTGCCCCAGTCGCGTGATGCCACGCGCGGCGAGCCTGGCCGCCAGGGCCGGCCCCACCCCCGGCAGCAGCGTGATCGGCTCGGGCGCGAGGAGTGATGCGGCCTCCGCCCGGCCGATCACCGCGAAGCCGCGGGGCTTGTCGCGGTCCGCGGCGATCTTGGCGAGCAGCCGGTTGGGCGCGAGGCCGATGGAGACCGTCACCCCCACCTGCCGCTCCACCTCGGCGGCGAAGCGGGCGAGCATCGCGGCCGGTGGCGCGCCGTGCAGCGCATCGGTCCCGGCGAGGTCCAGGGCCGCCTCGTCGATCGACAGGGGCTGGACCAGCGGTGTCAGCTTTTCCATCAGCACGCGGATACGCCGGGATTCGGCGGCGTATTTCGCCATGTCCGGCTTGATGACCACCGCATCGGGGCAGGCGGCAAGCGCCTTGAACATGGGCATGGCCGACCGCACGCCGTAGATGCGCGCGATGTAGCAGGCGGTCGTGACCACGCCGCGCCGGCCGCCGCCGACGATCAGCGGCTTGTCGGCAAGGTCCGGCCGGTCGCGCTTCTCCACGCTGGCATAGAAGGCGTCGCAATCGACATGGGCGACGGTCAGCGCGAACAGTTCCGCATGGCGCAGCACGCGTCGGCTGCCGCAGGCCGGGCAGGGGCCTGCCCAGTCGGTGCCGGTCGCGAAGCAGTCGCGGCAGAGCGCGTCCATGGTCGCCGGGGAACGTAGGACGTGCCCGGGCTTTGGGCGAGACCGCCGATCGCGGCGGGCCGCTCCGCCGCGACTCCGCCGCGCGCCGGGGGGCGGCCGCTACGCTGCGGCCGTTTCCAGGATCGCCGCCGCTTCCGTCAGCGCGTGCGTCATGCGGTTGCACGCGCGCGTCGCGGCGACGGCGAGGAAATGCGCGGCATCGCTTCCGGCCGGGGCGGAGGCCAGCCGGCGCAGCGGGTCGAGCACCGGATATGCCGCCTGCGCGAGCGCCGGATCCGGCGCGAAGCGGTCGCCGCGCGTGTAGTCGACCGGCACGAGATGACGTGATGCCTTCATCAGCGCCGTTTCGAGCGCGCGTGCCGCAGACCTGTTGCGACATTGCGCGACCGTCGCGTTGACGGCAGCGGCCTTGTCCTTCAACGCCTGTGCGGCGCGCGTCACGCCAGCCAGATCGATGCCCTTTTCCGCGACCGGGGCGAGCCGCGCCAGGTCACCGATCAGGTCGTCCGCATAGGCGGTGTAGTCGAGCGGCACGACGGCATCCGTGAGCAGCCGCCACAGCGCCTGCACATAGACGCGCGTGTCGCGTTCCAGGAGGGCCGGGTCGATCTTGTCGATCGTGTCGTCGGGCGTGTGCCACCACCAGCCGAAGCCGGCACCCTTGCGGCCCGCGCCCCCGAAGATCGCGGCGGCGACATTGAGCCCGCCTTCGGCCGGCTGTTCGCCGCCGCCCATGAAGAGCGAGGGAATGCCGATGCCCCAGAACGACTGGTCGCCCGCGCGGCTCATCCGCTCACCGGCCAGCTCCTGCTGGCCCTGCATCCGCACCGCCTCGGCGGCCAGGGCGCGCAGTTCCGTCGAGGACGGCATGTCGGCGAGAACCGTGGCGCCGCGCCCGCCGGTCGAATCGACGTTGACGTGCACGACGCAGCGCCGCGCGAGTTCCGCCCAGTTCCTGTCCGCGTACCAGCTCGATCCGGCGTAGCGGCCGTGCGAGTGCCCCGACCAGAAGCAGAGCCGCAGGCCACGCCGCAGCTCGCCCCGGCGCTTCACGAAGAGACGCGCGACCTCCAGCATCGTGGCGTTGGCCGAGCCGTTGTCCATCACGCCGAAATACCAGGTGTCATGATGGCCGGAGAACATCACGAAGGGCTCGTCGGCGTCGCCATCCGCCGTCGCGAGCTCGGCGGTGAGGATCGGCGTCTTGCGCCAGCCGGTGTCGACCTCGGCAAACAGCGTGACGTCGCTTTCGCCGCGCGCGATCCGTGCCTTGAGGCGGTCGCCATCGGCCTTCGCGACGGTGAGGACGACGGTGGTCGGCAGCATCGCCACCGTTTCGTCCGTGGGGCTGCCCCAGACCGGCGAGATGCACATCTCGTGCTTGTGCTCATGCAGCATCGCATGCACCTGACCGATGGCACCCGCCTGCTTCGCGCGCAGGCTCACGGCCGGTGACGCGAGACCATCGACCAGGACGATGCGCCCGCGCAGGTCCTGCTTCGCGAAATCGGCCTCGTTGCCGGAGCCGACATGAACAAGCTGGCCCGAAACGCCGTCAGGTCCCGACGACCGCGAGAACGAGTGGGTGATGCAGTCGAGCTGCTCCGCACCGGCCTGCAGCCGCGCCTTGCCCGGCAGGCTGATATAGGCGTCGTGGAGTATCAGGTCGGTCTTGTAGCCGTAGGCATCCAGGGTCGCCTGCAGATAGCGGAAGCTTTCGAGTTCCTCGGGCGTCCCGGACAGTTTGACGCGGCGCGCGAATTCTTCGAGATGCCGTGTCATCTCCCTGGCGCTGACCTCGGAGCAAAGCTGCTCGATCGTTGTCATGGGCACTCCTCGTATCGTGTTCTTGCTGCGCTCCGGATCCCGCTCAGCGGCTCGCGGAGCGGATCAGTGGCCGGCCGGCCAGGAATCCGCCGTCAACGACGATGCATTCGCCATTGATGTAGTCGGCGTCGGCGGAGAGCAGGAACGCGACCGTTCCCGCGATGTCGGGTGCGCGCCCCGTGCGGCCGCGCGGGATCATGGTGAGGTAGTTGTCGCGATAGGCGTTGGAGACCTGATCCTCACGCACCTCGATCAGACCGGGCGCGACCGCATTGACGCGGATGCCGAGCGGACCGAGTTCCTGCGCGGCGGCCTTGGTGAACATGACGATGCCCGCCTTCGACGTACTGTAATGCGAGGCGCCGACCCGCGCCGAGAACGCGGCCGCCGAGGCGAGATTGACGATGGCGCCCCCCGCATCGCCGCGCAGGCGGCCGAACATCTGTGTGCAGAGAAAGGTGCCGCGGAGGTTGACCGCCATCACCGTGTCCCAGGCCTCGACAGGCATGTCGAGGAGCGCGTGGTCGGGATAGATGCCGGCGTTGTTGACGAGTGCCGTGGGCGCGCCGAGGTCGCTCGCAATGGCCGCGAAAGTGTTCGCGACATCGTTGGGGGACGAGACGTCGAGTACGTAGGCGCGGGCGGCCTTCCCCTCGGAATCCAGTGCTTCCACGACCTTCTGTGCGGATGCCGCATCCCGATCGACGACAGCGACGGCATAGCCGTCGCCGTGAAGCCGTTCGGCGATCGCCTGGCCGAGACCACGGCCTCCACCAGTGACGATGGCGGTGCGTCTTTGCGAGTTTTCCACTGACTGATCCAGCTTACGGATATCTGACTTCATGCATTCACCGCAGGCGCGCCGCCGTCTGGTGCTGTCTGCTCGCGATATGAAGCTCGGCTGGCCACGTGCTGCGGCATCGACAATCGCAACGCTGCCTGCGCTCCGCAAGTGGGACCGTCCTTGCATTGCGGGCGTTGACTTTGCCCAAGGCCGCGCGGAGCATCGAGGGCTTGGAGGATGGCCGAGTCGCCGCAAAGCGCGATGACGAAGTGTGAGCGCAGTCCGCTGCGTGAGTCGCGGAGGCGGTTTGCCGCACGCGCCATGTTTTGTCCTGCTGAGGAACCAAGATGCCCCCGTCTGCCGACGCTGAACTCCCCGCCGCGACACCCGGACATATCGCCATCACGGAACGTGAACGCAGCTCGATGTTGCGGCGCGCGGTCGCGTCCTGCGTCGTCGGGCAGGTGTTCGAAGTCTATGACTTCGTCGTCTACGGTTTCATGGCTGCGGCGATCTCGCGCGCCTTCTTTCCTTCCGAAGACCCGCTCGCGGCGCTTCTGAGCACCTTCGCGACACTCGCCATCGGCTTTCTGTTCCGGCCGCTGGGTGCCATCGTCATCGGGTCCTTCGGTGACCGCTTCGGCCGCCGGCAGGCGCTTGTCCTCACCATCAGCATGATGGCGATCGCGACCGGGGTGATCGGCCTGATCCCCTCCTACGCGACGATCGGCATTCTCGCGCCGATCCTGCTGGTGATCTGCCGCGCCTTCCAGGGGTTCTCGACTGGCGGCGAATGGGGCGGTGCTGCGGCCTTCCTTGTCGAATACGCGCCGGACAAGAACCGCGGCTTCATCAGCAGCTTCCAGCAGGCCGGCACCGCACTCGGGCTCCTGCTCGGCACGCTGATCGCCGGCCTCCTGACCTATTCCCTGGATCAGGAAAGCTTCCAGTCCTGGGGCTGGCGCATTCCCTTCCTTCTCGGCTTCGTGCTCGGCCCTATCGGCCATTACCTGCGCAAGCACGTCAACGAAACACCGGTCTTCAGCCAGACCGTAGCCGCGAAAGCGGCTGCGTCGTCGCCGCTGCGCGAAGCCCTGGCGACGCAGAAATTCAACCTGCTCATCGCCTTCGGGTTCAGCATCTCGCCATGCGTGATCTACTGGACCTTCCTTGTCTTCCTGCCGACCTTCGCGCAGCTCGAACTGCAGATGAGCCCGTCGACGACCTTGTTCTCCACGACCTTCGCGGGTGTCGTCTATCTCATCCTCTCCCCTATTGCCGGCGCGATCTCCGACCGCGTCGGCCGCAAGCCGGTGCTGTACGTCTCCTTCATCGGTGCTGCGGTGATCGGCTACCCGCTGTTCGCATATCTCGTCGCGACGCGTTCGGTCACGGCGCTGGTGCTGGTGCAGACGATCGCCGTGATCAGTCTCTCCCTGTGCGCGGGCGTGATCTGCGCGGTGCTCTCGGAAATCTTCCCAACACGCATCCGCTATACGGCGCTGTCGATCGGCTACGGGATTTCCGTCGCGATCTTCGGCGGCTTCGCGGCCCTTATCGCAACGGCGCTGATCCGCTTCACCGGCGATCCGCTCGCGCCAGCCTATTACGTGATCTTCGGTGGCGTCGCGAGCTTCCTCGCCACGCTGTTCATCGTCGAGCGCGCAGGCAAGCCGCTGCCGGAGTAGCTGGGGCACGGGACGCGGCGTTCCGGCTCGTTCCCACGGTGGTGGCCGGGGGCTGCCTGCCGGGCCGCCCCGCCGTGGATCGTGGTTGATGCTAGGCGAAGACCAGATCCCCGGTCGCGAGCTGGCTGATGCCCGCCAGGAAGATCGTGTCCCCTTCCGTCCCATAGGCGATGCTGACGCCCGATACGCCGCTGACTGTCATCGTCGTCGCTTCCAGCGAATGCGCATCGATGTCCATGAAGACAAGCCGGTCGGCGCCCGATGTGAAGTCGGTGATCAGGTCGTGCCCGTCGCCCTGCGAGAACAGGAACGTATCGGTGCCTGCTCCGCCGGTCAGGATGTCGTCGCCGGCATGCCCGTTGATCACGTCGGCGCCGGCGCTGCCGGTCAGCGTATCGGAGGAAGAGTCGCCTTCGAGCAGTTGCGCGTAAACCGGATCAGGCAGGGCGATGGTCCTGACGAAGGAGAAGCTTTTCGATCCGTTTGACGTGAACGAGGCAGCGGTATGCATGTCCGTGCCGTTCAGCTCCACCGACTCGATATGCAGGTTGCGATCGGCTGTCGCGGCATTGCCCCAGAGGTCGTTGAGGAACTTGACGGTCAGATCGACCGTACCCCCCCAATCGCCACGCAGCGTGATGGTGTCCGCGTCACCGTAGGCGCTCAACCCACCTGCGGTCAGCGTGCCGCCGATCTGTTGGCCGTTGACCGACAGCGTGTACTGCGCGCTGCCCTTCCAGTAATCCTGCGACAGGGTCAGGACGAGCGTGTCCGGCCCGTTCCCGAGGTCGATCGTCTTGGGTTCCAGCGGCTTGGTGATGGCGAAGGCCGTGGTCCCGGGCGTGTGCAGATCGGCCGACATGCCGTTCAACGTGACGCCGTTCAGCGTGATGCTTTGAATCTGCAGATTGCGGTCCTGATCAGGGGTGCCGCCCCAGGCGTCGTTGAGGAAGTTGACGCTCAGCGTGTTGCCCGTTCCCCAGTCTCCGTAGATCAGGATCGTGTCGTGCTGGCCGGATTCCCGCAGAGCCTCGGCGCTGAGGATCCCTCCATACTGCTTGCCGTTCACGGCGAGGGTGTATTGCGCATCCCCAAGCCAGGCATCCTGGGTGATATGCAGCTCCAGCACGTCCTGGCCATGACCGAATGTCAGCAAGGACGTCGAGTTGTGGTCGCCAGCGATCTCCGCCGCCGCCACCGCCGTGGACTGCCCGCTTTCCGCTGCGGCGAAGCCTGGCGGGTTGGAGAACGCCAGGTCACCGGCCGCAAGGCTGCGTATTCCGGCAAGGAAGATGCTGTCGTCGCCGGTCCCGTATCTGATCAGCATGCCCGCCGTGCCGCCGACAGTGGTAGCGGTCGCGTGCAGGGAGTCCGGATCGATGCCCTGAAACAGGATGCGGTCGGTACCCGACGTGAAGTCCGTGATGCGATCCTGCCCGTCGCCGAGGGCCAGGAGGAAGGTATCCGCGCCGTTTCCGCCGGCCAGGATGTCGTTGCCGGCGCGACCGCGGATCAGATCGTCGCCGGAACCCCCGGAGAGGGTATCGGCCGACGCGGTTCCGTCGAGAACGGCCGCCGCGACGGCCACCGGAAGGTTCAGCCGGTGGGAGGGGGCTTCCAGCGAGAAGGTCTGGGTTTCGATTTTGTGGAATGCCGCCACGAGTTCCTGGTCGACACCGTTGAGCGTGACGCCCTGCAGGTACAGATTGCGGTCGCCTTCGGGGGGGGCATACGCGTCGTTGATGAATCTGATCGACAGGCTGAGCGTATCCCCCCAGTCGCCCTTCAGCGTGATGGTGTCGTACTGGCCGGAGGCGTGCAGCGCACTCGCGACAAGAGTGTCCCCGATCTGCTGCCCGTTGATGAGGATCCTGTACTGGGCGCTGGCGAGGTAGAAGTCCTGGCTGATCTTGAGGACCAGCGTATCGCTGCCTTCGCCGAGCAGGATCGATTGTGGCGCAAGATCGTCCGGCGGTGGCGGCACGCTGTCCGGCGGCGATGAAGGTGGGGGGCTGCCTGTGTCGGAATCGGGCTCCGAACCGCTGCCCCCGGTCAGCAGGGCGAAGAGGTCCGGAATGGTCACCGCGTAAGTCGGGTTGTTGCCCAGATCGGCCGGGTCGACAAAGCGTGCCTTCTCAAGAAGCAACTGCTTGTAGACTTCGGCGGCTTCCTCGGAGCCCGTCAGGAGATAGATGCCGGCGACCGTGGCACTTGCCCACGACGCATAGCCGTCGTTCCCCCAATTGTCCCCCAGTGAGAGCCCCTGCGCGGCCATCTGCGCGCCGATCTCGGCCCAGGTCTGGTAAAGGGCGCCGTCAAGCGGCGTGGAGCTGTTCGAATCCGAGACGATAAGGTTGTAGGCAGCCCCGTCATGGAATTCGAACCCCTTATCCTCGTTGAGGAACCTTCCGAGGAGGAAGTTTGCCTGCCACTGGAGGAAGGTGAGTGCGTCGTGGTTTCCGCGGGCTGCGGCTGCGATGGTGGTTGAGGCGAAATAGTCCTGCTGC
>Ga0182737_1000650_pt1 | contig 44894 bp, 37 predicted proteins | sample eDN5th30CBELigOP_FD_128878 | JGI IMG/M metagenome (GOLD analysis project Ga0182737, IMG submission 128878) | Enriched Organic Plus compost microbial communities from Emeryville, California, USA - eDNA 5th pass 30_C BE-Lig OP (version 2) (version 2) ... | reverse complement strand
TTTGAATTATCTGAATTTCAGTAATTTCTGAAAATTCAGAATTTACGGGAGAGAGAATTTTGGAATTGTCGCCAATCGTTCAGTCGTTCGTGCTCCACTTCGGAGAAATGGGCAGCCGTTGGGGCATCAACCGCACCGTGGGGCAGATATATGCGCTGCTTTATATATCGCCTGAGCCTCTATGCGCCGACCAGATCGTCGATGCTCTCGGTGTATCGCGTTCGAACGTATCCATGGGCATTCGCGAGTTGCAGGGCTGGAATCTGGTGCTTCTGAAGCACATTCCCGGTGATCGTCGCGATTTTTTCACGACGCCCGATGATGTGTGGCAGATCCTGCGCACGCTCGCTGAAGAGCGCAAGAAGCGTGAGATCGATCCCACGCTTACCGTTCTGCGCGAAATCCTGATGGAGCAGCCGAAAGGCGAAAGCGATCTTTATGCGCAGGATCGCATGAAGGACATGTACGGCCTGATCGAAAGGCTGACCAACTGGTACGACGACGTCAAGCGGCTCGATACCGACCGTTTGACCAGTCTTCTGGCGCTTGGCGCCAAGGTGACCCGCTTCCTTGAAACCACGGACAGGATCGTGGCGCTCGGACGTGGGCGAACATCGGCCAAAAAGGAGCCTAAGCGAGAGTGACATCCGTTGTCCCCCGAACGGAAACAGTGACGGCAGAAGACGGCGAAGCGGCAGGCGACCAACAAGGTTCGCGCCGCCCGCATCGTCGTCCTGTTCCGTCCTTGCTGAAGCGGGGGGCATATCTACAGGCGTTGGCAGCACTTCTGTGGCTGCCGCAAGCGGGTATTCTCGCTTATGCCATCGGGCGACTGGCCGATACAGGCTTTGATAATTCCATCTATTACAGTGCTGCGGGCATCTTCGCTCTCGGTTGCCTGCGCAGTATTCTCGACAGTGCGGGCGCAGCAAAAGCTTTCGACGCTGCCCGGCAGGAACTCTCCCGGCTGCGGACAAATGCTGTTTCAGCGCTTGCGCAACGCTCACCGCTGGACATGACACGCCCGTCATCCGGTGAGGCGGCAAGCATTCTCGCCGAACAGGCTGAAATGGTCGTTCCCTATCTCTCGCGCTTCGTGCCGGTCCGCATCCGCGTCATGCTGGTGCCATTCGCGATACTTGCAGTCGTGCTCTGGTATTCCTGGGCCACAGCGCTTGTCCTGATGGTGGCCGCGCCGCTGATACCGATCTTCATGGCATTGATCGGCTGGCGTGCAAAGGCCGCCAGCGAAAAGCAACTGACTGCTCTTGGCGGCATGAATGGCTTTCTGCTCGACCGGCTGCGGGGCCTTACAACCATTCGCACTTTCCATGCCGTGGATTCTACGGCGAACCGCTTGCGCGAAAATGCCGAAACCCTGCGTTCCAAGACGATGTCTGTCTTGCGCATCGCATTCCTGTCTTCGGCGGTGCTTGAGCTTTTCGCCGCTATCGGCGTTGCCATGGTCGCGGTTTATATCGGCTTTCATCTGCTGGGCCAGCTCAACTTCGGAGCCTGGGGCCATAAGTTGACTTTGGCAGAAGGCCTTTTCGTCCTGCTTCTGTCTCCTGCATTCTTCGAACCGTTACGCGATCTTTCAGCCGTGTGGCATGATCGTGCGGCGGGCGAGGCCTCTGTCGACGCGCTGGAAAAGCTCGCTGAGCATCCGATGCCAATTGTCGGCAGGAGTGGAAGTCAAACTGCAATGGGCGATGCACCCGCAGTCACTTTGCACAATATCGACTTCGGTTATGGGACAGGAACCAAGGTTCTCGATGCGTTCGATCTTGAGATAGAGGCAGGCGAACACGTGGCATTGCTGGCGCCGAGTGGCTACGGTAAATCCACCATTCTGGCGCTCATTGCGGGGCTGACGGCTCAACAAGCAGGCCGGATAGAAATCGGTGGTATTGAGCTTAGCGATGAAACCGCAACCGCGCTTCGCGCACGGATGAGCTGGATCGGCCAGAAACCGCATATCTTTGCCGGTTCGGCCCGCCAAAACATCACGCTTGGTCGAAAAGCCGAAGCGGCAGCCACAAAAGCCATCATCGATGACATGGCGCTCGGGCATGTTCTGGGCATTACCGGCAACAGCCTGATTGGCGAGAACGGTGCCGGAATCTCGGGCGGTGAAGCCCTGCGGCTGGCACTTTCCCGTGCGGCAGTTGATCCCGATGCAGATATTATTCTGGCCGATGAGCCCACCGCTCATCTGGATCAGGAAACGGCAACGATCATTGCCGACAGCCTTCTCAGGCTCGCCAAAGGCAAGACCTTGCTGGTCGCAACCCATGACGAAGCCCTTGCCCGTAGAATGGATCGCATCATCCGTCTGGATGGCAGCGAAGATAAAGATCCGGTCTGGCAGAGGAGGGCAGCGGAATGAACGGTCTCCGGTCATTGCTACCGATTTTGCGGCTCTTCTTTCAGACCAAGGGGACAGCACTTCTTGCCGGTATCGCGACGGCAACCGTAACGGTCCTCGCCGGTATTGCTCTTCTCGGCCTGTCAGGCTGGTTCATAACGGCGACGGCGATTGCTGGCTTGAGCATTGCGACCGCAGTTGTGTTCGACGTGTTCGCGCCCGCCGCCGGTATTCGCCTGCTTGCTATCCTGCGCACCGGTTCCCGCTATCTGGAGCGGCTCGTCACCCACGATGCCACGCTCGCCATCCTTGCGGCATTACGCGAAAAGCTGTTCCGTAGCTGGGCGCGCCCGAGCGCTGCAAACGCTTTATTGAAACGTCCGGCGCGTCTTCTGTTCCGCCTGACGGCAGACATTGATGCACTCGACTCGCTTTATCTGCGTGTGGTGGTGCCTGTCGGTGCCGCACTTGCGACAGCGCTTGTGGCCGGCATCGCGCTTGGTCTGATGAGCCCGTTATTCGGACTGCTGGTAGCGCTTGTTTTGCTCGTTACAGGTCTTGGCATTCCGCTTTCGGCAGCTCGCCGGTCCGAAAAATCCATGCGACAGCGCGCAAAGGGCACGGAAGCTCTGCGCGCCCGCACCGTCGATCTGGTTGCCGGGCAGACTGAGCTTCTAATGGCGGGGCGTCTGGAAGATCAGAAACTGGCCTTGGTACGTGCAGACGGCTATGTCGCCGCTTCGGATCGCAAGCTCAATCGCATAGAGATCGTCACTGGCGCCGGTTTCGGTATCGTTCACGCAGCATTGCTCGCAGGTGGCCTCATCGCCGTTGGATTGCTGATTCAGTCAGGAACTATCGGCGCACCCGTTGCAGCCCTCGGAATGCTTATCATCCTTGGTGCGATGGAACCTTTTTCTGCTTTGCGGCGCGGTGCGATGGAACTTGGACGCACGATACTCGCTGCAAAACGCGTCGCCCCGCAGTTGCACGGTAATGTCGAATTGACGTCGCCCAAGAAGCCGGAGAATGGCACGGCCGTTCACCTGAAAAGCGTTTCGGTTCGTCACGATGGCGCCGACCGGGATGCCCTGAAAAGCCTCGATCTCGATATTGCCGCGGGCGAGCGTGTTGCCATCGTCGGCACGAGCGGCGCCGGCAAATCAACCTTGTTCAATCTTCTCGCCGGTGAAATTCCGGCTGATCGGGGCAATGTTGCCGTGCTGCCCGCCCGTCTTCTCACGCAGCGAACAGAACTTTTTCAGGACAGTCTTCGCGACAATCTCCGGCTGGCGCACGCTGATGCGAGCGATCAGGAACTGATGGATGCATTGCAAGCCGCAGGCCTTGGCGCGTTTATCGCTGAGTTGCCTGCCGGGCTGGATGCAATGCTGGGCGAGGGTGGCCTTGGACTTTCGGGCGGACAGGCGCGCCGTCTGGCCCTGGCGCGCCTTTTCCTGACCGATGTTCCGCTCTGGCTGCTGGATGAGCCGACCGAGGGGCTGGACGCTGCAACAGCACAGGATGTTCTGGAGCGTCTCACGGTCAAGACAGGTCCACACACCTTGCTGATCGCCACGCATATCCGCCGCGAAGCGCAAATTTGTGAACGGATCATTGTTTTAAATCAAGGCGCTCTAGTTGAGTCCGTAGGTAAGAGTTCGCCGCGTTTTGGCGAAATCCTCGGGACCATGAGGTGAGCCGCGCGGACATGGAGAATGATTTGAAGTCTGTGTCCATATCTGGACCGATATTTGAAATTGAAGCGGAGTACGGGTTCTAAGAAGCCGCCGCATTCAAAATGGGGCCGCGCTGGAAGCGCTGCTCATAACACCAGGAGGGCCGGGTTACCGGCTTAAAGAGATGGAACTCGATATTGTCTCCCTGTCGCGATTGCAGTTTGCAATCACGGCACTTTATCACTTCCTCTTCGTACCTCTGACCTTGGGTCTTTCCGTGCTGCTTGCCATCATGGAAACCGTTTACGTGATGACGGGGCGACTCATCTGGCGGCAGATGACGAAATTTTGGGGTACGCTTTTTGGCATCAACTTTGTCATGGGCGTTGCAACGGGGATCGTGATGGAATTCCAGTTCGGCATGAACTGGAGCTATTACAGCCATTATGTCGGCGACATCTTTGGCGCGCCGCTCGCCATCGAAGGTCTGATGGCATTCTTCCTTGAAGCAACCTTTGTGGGCCTGTTCTTTTTCGGTTGGGATCGCCTGTCGAAAGTCGGGCACCTGATGGCAACCTACGCGGTTGCGGCTGGCTCGAACTTCTCCGCGTTGTGGATTCTGATCGCCAATGGCTGGATGCAAAATCCGGTCGGGTCGGCGTTCAATCCCGAAACCATGCGCATGGAAATTACCGATTTCTTTGCGGTGCTGATGAACCCGGTTGCACAGGCCAAGTTCGTTCATACGGTTTCCGCCGGTTATGTCACGGCATCCATTTTCGTTCTTGGTGTTTCAGCCTGGTATCTGCTCAAGGGGCGTTCAGTAGAGCTCGCCAAACGTTCCCTGACTATCGCTGCATCCTTCGGTCTGGCCGCCTCTCTGTCCGTCGTCGTCCTTGGCGATGAAAGCGGTTATCTGGCCAATGAACACCAGAAGATGAAGATCGCAGCCATTGAAGCCATGTGGGAAACCGAGCCTGCTCCGGCTTCGTTCACCGTATTCGGCTTTCCGGATCAGGCGGCGCGTGAAACCCATTTCGCGGTACATATTCCATGGGTCATGGGCCTGATCGGTACGCGCTCTCTCACGACGCCTATTCAGGGCATCAATGATCTTGTCCAGAGCGCGGAAAACCATATCCGCAACGGTATCGTCGCCTATGACGCCTTGCAGAAAATCCGCGCGGCTGGCGATACGAACGCCGTTCCGCAGGAAGTCAAGGACGTCTTTGCCGATAACAGCCAGTGGATGGGCTATGCGCTTCTGCTGAAGCGTTATGTCGACGATCCGCGTCAGGCAACCGACGCGCAGATCACGCAGGCCGCCAACGACACCGTTCCCGGCGTTCTGCCCCTGTTCTGGGCTTTCCGCATCATGGTCGGCATCGGCTTCTTCCTGATCCTGCTGACGGGCACATTCTTCGTGCTGTCGGCGCGTCGTAAACTCGACCGTCACCCGTTCCTGTTGCGGATCGCCGTGTTTGCGATGCCGCTGCCATGGATCGCGGCGGAAATGGGCTGGATCGTTGCAGAGTTCGGTCGCCAGCCATGGGTCATCGAAGGCATATTGCCGACGGCAGTGGGGGTTTCCAATCTCGGAGCATCCACAGTGCTGCTGACCATACTTGGTTTCGTGGCGATCTATACGGTTCTCTTCATCATCGAGATGGGCCTGATGATACGCGCCATCAAGGCTGGACCTGAACCCGACAGCAAGCCGGAAGCAATTCTCGCACCGGCCAGCATTGCACCTGCGGAGTAAGGATCATGATACTCAGCGATTTGTTGGACTATGAAACCCTGCGTCTCATCTGGTGGGTGCTGCTCGGCGTATTGCTGATCGCTTTTGCCGCGATGGACGGGTTCGACCTTGGTGTCGACATACTCATGCCCGTCGTCGGCAAAACCGATGTCGAGCGACGCATTATCATCAACACGATCGGCCCCGTATGGGAAGGCAATCAGGTGTGGTTGATCCTCGGGGGCGGTGCTATTTTCGCCGCCTGGCCACAGCTCTATGCGGTGTCTTTCTCCGGATTCTATCTGGCGATGTTTGTCATCCTGTTCGCACTCATCCTGCGTCCGGTCGGGTTCAAATATCGTTCCAAGCGCGAGAGTGAGGCCTGGAGGAGAGGCTGGGACTGGGCGCTTTTCATCGGCGGCTTCGTTCCTGCCCTTATCTTCGGCGTTGCCGTCGGCAATGTCCTACAGGGCGTTCCATTCCGTATCGCCGACGACTTTCAGATATTCTATGAAGGCTCGTTCTTCGGTCTGCTGAATCCGTTTGCACTGCTTTGCGGCGTGCTTTCGGTGACGATGCTCTGCATGCATGGCGCTTCTTGGCTGATGCTGAAGACGACCGGGGATATTCAGGCGCGTGCCCGGTCCTACGGCAGCATCGCAGCTCTTCTGACTGTCGTGCTCTATGTGCTGGCTGGGGTTGTCAGTTGGTTCTGGGTTTCGGGTTACCGGATCACGAGCGCCATCGTGACCGATGGGCCGTCCAATCCGCTGCGCAAGACCGTCGAACTGGATCACGGTGCATGGTTCGCGAACTATGCAAACTATCCGATCCTGCTGATCGCTCCGGCGCTTGGCATTTTGGGAGCGCTTGCGGTCTTCATAGCATTGCGTAGCCGTCGTGAACTGGCACCGCTGCTGTTCGGAAAACTGTCGATCTTCGGCATTATTTCCTCGGTCGGCGTGTCGATGTTCCCGTTCATCCTGCCATCGTCGCTCGATCCGCGTTCAAGTCTAACGGTTTGGGATTCGTCTTCCAGTCATATGACGCTGTTCATCATGCTGGTTGTGACGCTCATCTTCCTGCCGTTGATCGTCCTCTACACGTCCTGGGTTTACAAGGTTCTGTGGGGCAAGGTCGACAAGGACATGATCGAAGACGAAAGCAATCACGCTTACTAGAGCGCTTTTCAATCTGATTACATCAGATCGGGCTCTGTAAGTTTCATTTTAACGCGCATCTTATCCGAAAACCGTTTCACCCTTTCGGGATGCGCTTGAACCAACCGAGAAAGGAAAGCGATATGTGGTATTTTTCCTGGTTGTTGGGGCTTCCGCTTGCTGCGGCTTTCGCCGTGCTCAACGCCATGTGGTACGAACTGATGGACGACCGGGCGCGCAAGCGTCTCGTGGCCGATCCGACAGTGGATCTGGCCCGTGAAGGCAAGAAACATCACTGATATGAAATAAAAACGGCCCGGAAACGGGCCGTTTTCTTTGATAGAGGTCGCTTAGAGCATAATCCGACCGGAGTGAAACGAGGGCGATCAAGATTATGTTTAAAACAGAAGAAGTTAGAGCGCGTTTCGATCTGATCCAATCAGATCGAAACGCGCTCTAAGGCTGAGGTATGGTCAGTTCTGCTACGAAATCGTATGCATCGCCGCGATACAACGATTTCGTGAATTCGACCACGCGACCGGACGGCAAATAGGACAGTCGCTCGATGGACAGACCTGCATCGCCCTCCTTGACGCCCAGAATGCGTGCATCGGGGTCCTTGATGTTGCAGGCCGCTATGCGCTGGACCGCGCGCACAGGACGAAATCCGGTACGGCTCAGCTCGGCATAGAGCGAACCCTTTACCGCATCCGGATCGGGCAGGATTTCGCTTGAAAGACTTGCCCGTTCAATGGCCAGCGGCATGTCGCTTGCAATACGCAGACGACCGAGGCGGGCAACGCGCGTCTCTGAAGAAACACCCAGCTTCATCATCTCTTCGGGCGAGGGGTAATAGAGGCCGCGCTCCAGCCACCGGGATTGCGTGGTGATGCCGCGGCGCGCCATATCTTCGGTGAACGAGGTCAGCATCGAGAGCGACTGCTGCACGCGCTCGCTTGGGCGTACGACGAACGTGCCCGAACCATGACGGCGCACGAGAAGCCCGGCCTTGACGAGATCGTCCACAGCCTTGCGCACCGTCACACGGCTGATATTGGCATATTCAGCAATATCGCGTTCCGGCGGCAGGGCTTCACCGTCAACCAGTTGCCCGGCGCGGATTGCGGCCTCCAGTGATTGACGCAGCTGCATATAGAGCGGCCCGCCGGAGGATGGCGCAGAACCCTGCAGGTTCTTGGGCAGGAAAGCGCTGAAATTTCCGCTCATTCGCGCGCCTTTCCATTTTGCGGCCCGTATCGCTTGAGGGCGAGCTGTAGCGCGCCTGTCAAAGCATCCGCCGCAGGTTTAACCAGAAGCTTCTGCTGGTGTGGCGGCAGCCATTCCACATAAAGCGGCGCCATGCCACCCAGCAGACTGATGCGTTCAGCACCCTGTTTGATCAGCACGTCGAGCGTTTCGCTGACATAGGCAGCGGAGCGCTCCAGCAACATTCGCGCAGTTTCGTCGCCCTCGCTCGCATACTGGAAAATACGCGGAGCATATTTGCCGAAGTCACCCGGCTTCGCAGTCCAGGCAAATTCGACCAGATTATCCGGATTGTTGTCGAACTCGTTCAAAAGGTCCGTCGTCAGGCGTGTGCGCGGATGAATGCCATCATGCACGAGCAGGCTTTCCTGCAGCAGGCTTTGGCCGAGCCTTGCACCGCTGCCAAGGTCGCTCAAGGGAAAGCCCCATCCGCCGACCGAATGGATGCGGCCGTTCCGGCGCGTGATATAGGCCGTGCCCGTGCCGAGAATAGCGACGATCCCGTCCTGATCGCCAAGCGCACCTTGCAGGGCGATCACACCGTCAAATTCCACATTGGAGTGTGCGAAGGGCAGGCCGCGTTCTATCGGGGTGCCTGCACCCTCGACATTACCGCCTGCCAGACCGAGAACCGCGTGGCTGGTAGCATAATGCACCTTATCCAGCCCGGCATCGTCAAAGGCGTTGTCGATGGCCGCGATCACATTAATCAGCGCCGTCTGCGGATCGGTGACGATATTGGCAGAGCCGCTGCGCCCCGAACCCAGAATCGCACCATCGCTATCCGCCACCAAGACGCGGCATCCCGTGCCGCCGCCATCAACGCCAATGAAGAATTCAGTCATGAAGATACCTCCGACTTGAAGATACCAAAAAAATACCATTAACCAAGCAGATTTGTCGGCTTGTGAAAAATTTGATTAATTCGTTGATAAAATTTGAGAAAAATGACCGTTTTAAATTTTTCTGCGCGAAAGTTGTAAACTTCTCTGGACAATTGGTACGTTTTTGGCATTAATTTCAGCAGAAGGGGAGCGCAATGCCGCTGAGGGCGAGGATCACGCGGATTTGGGATGGAGATCACCGGCGGGGGCCGGTACTTTTCCCGCAACGCGAGGAGCGATCGTACCGAAACGGTCTGGCGTACTTTCGCCTCTTTTGCGCATCCGCGCTCTAAAAACGGGAGAAGGTCAAATGGTTCGTAATACGTTGAAACTCATGCTGCTGGGTTCCACGCTTCTGGCGTCGGGATCGGTTGCGCTTGCCGAAGACGTCACGCTGACGGTTGAAAGCTGGCGTAACGACGATCTGCAAATCTGGCAGGAAAAGATCATTCCGGCTTTTGAAGCCAAGAATCCTGGCATCAAGATCAATTTCGCACCGAGCGCGCCGACCGAATACAACGCGGCCCTCAATGCCAAGCTCGACGCCGGTTCAGGCGGCGACCTGATTTCCTGCCGTCCGTTCGACACCTCGCTGGAGCTGTTCAACAAGGGCAAACTGTCCGATCTTACCGACCTCGAAGGCATGAAGAACTTCTCCGACGTCGCGAAGTCCGCCTGGACCACCGACGACGGCTCGAAGACCTTCTGCGTACCGATGGCTTCGGTCATTCACGGCTTCATCTACAATCAGGAAGCTTTCGACAAGCTTGGCCTCAAGGTTCCGGCCACCGAAGCCGAATTCTTCGACGTTCTGGAGAAGATCAAGGCTGACGGCAACTACATCCCGATGGCCATGGGCACGAAGGATATGTGGGAAGCCGCGACCATGGGCTACCAGAATATCGGACCGACCTACTGGAAAGGCGAAGAAGGCCGCAAGGCTCTGATCGCAGGCACCGAAAAGCTCACCGATCCGCAGTGGGTTGAGCCGTTCAAGGTTCTCGCCAAGTGGAAGGATTATCTGGGCGACGGTTTCGAAGCACAGACCTATCCGGACAGCCAGAACCTGTTCACGCTTGGCCGCGCCGCCATCTATCCGGCTGGCTCGTGGGAAATCGGCCTGTTCAACACGCAGGCACAGTTCAAAATGGGTGCCTTCCCGCCGCCGGTCAAGAATGCAGGCGATACCTGCTACATCTCCGACCACAACGATATCGGTCTTGGCCTCAATGCTTCGAGCAAGCACGCAGAACAGGCAAAGGTTTTCCTGAACTGGGTGTCTTCGCCTGAATTCGCTGAAATTTACGCCAATGCGCTGCCGGGCTTCTTCAGCCTGAACTCGACGGCTGTGAAGATGAGCGATCCGCTGGCGCAGGAATTCGTTTCCTGGCGCGAAAAGTGCAAGCCGACCATTCGTTCGACCTACCAGATCCTCTCGCGTGGCACGCCGAACCTCGAAAATGAAACCTGGGTTCAATCGGCCAACGTCATCAACGGCACCGTGACGCCGGAAGATGCCGCGAAGAAGCTGCAGGAAGGCCTGGATAGCTGGTACAAGCCTGCGAAGTAAAAACGCGGGACAATATGGGCGGTGATCGCGGGGGCGCGCCGCCCATATCTTTTCGTCTGTCGCATCGACATGCTGTTTTGCAATCGGTGTATTCCGTGTCAGTTTAAAAGTGACGCGCGCGGGCAGAGACGGGAAACAGGATTTCCGACTTGCACGCATTCTCGTGAGTGAGAACTGCTAACCATCGGTTTTACGCATTTCCGAACGCAAGCGGTTGATACCTTTGCTGGAAATGCTCTTGAAGAGCGAATGCCTATATGAGCCAATCTGCCGACATGACAGGTATTGTGCACAAGCGCCCGCGGCGTTGGCATATACTTGTATTTCTTCTGCCCTGTGTCCTGATCTATACGGCGGTTATGGTGCTGCCATTGATCGAGACCCTTCGGCAGGCATTCTTCAATGTCGTCGACGGACAGCGCGCTTTTGTGGGGTTCGCGAATTTCCAGGCGCTTTTCGGTGATCCGAACTGGTCGCGCGATTTCTGGAATGCGTTGAAAAACAACGTTATATTCTTTTGCATTCACATGCTTGTTCAAAACCCGATCGGCATTTTGCTGGCAGCCATGCTGTCACTGCCGAAGCTGCGTTTTGCTGCCTTTTATCGCACGGCGATCTTCCTTCCCACGCTACTGTCCTTCGTGATCGTCGGCTTCATCTGGAAACTGATCCTGTCGCCGATCTGGGGCGTAGCACCGTGGATGATGGACCTTGTCGGTCTCAAATGGCTGTTCGGCCCGTGGCTTGGCAAGGCGGATACCGCCCTTGTCACCGTGTCGCTCGTCTCGGTCTGGCAGTTCGTTGGCATTCCGATGATGCTCATCTATGCAGCCCTTCTGAACATTCCCGATGAAATCATCGAAGCGGCCGAATGTGACGGCATTACCGGCTGGAGCCAGTTCTTCAAGATCAAGCTGCCGCTGATCCTGCCATCCATCGGCCTGATCTCGGTGATGACCTTCGTTGCCAACTTCAATGCGTTCGACCTCGTCTATTCGATGCAGGGGGCTCTGGCCGGTCCGGACAAATCGACTGATATTCTGGGCACGTTCCTTTATCGCACTTTCTTCGGCTTCCAGCTCCAGCTTGGCAATCCGTCCATGGGCGCAACCATCGCCGCCGTGATGTTCCTCATCATTCTGGCAGGTGTGTCGCTCTATCTGTTCGGCATCCAGCGCCGTATGCGCCGCTATCAGTTCTGAAGGACGAGACCATGTCGAAAGCACGTACATCGCCCATTCGCACCACTTTCGTCCATGCGGCCCTGATCTTTTACATGCTGATTGCCGTGTTTCCTGTGGCACTGACGCTGATCAACTCGTTCAAGGACCGCAATGCGATTTTCCGCACGCCGTTGCAGTTTCCGACGCCGGAAAGCTTCAGCCTCATCGGTTATGAAACGGTTCTGAAGCAGGGCTCCTTCCTGACTTACTTTCAGAACAGTGCCATCGTGACGGTAGTGAGCATCTTCCTAGTGATCCTGTTTGGTGCGATGGCAGCCTTTGCACTCGCCGAATACCGCTTCAAGGGCAATACGCTGATGGGCCTTTATCTCGCCATCGGTATCATGATCCCGATCCGGCTCGGCACGGTTGCGCTGCTGCAAGGCATGGTGGCCGCCGGTCTGGTCAACACGCTGACGGCGCTGATCCTCGTTTATACCGCGCAGGGCCTGCCGCTTGCGATCTTCATCCTGTCGGAGTTCATGCGAACCGTGTCCGATGATTTGAAAAATGCCGGGCGAATAGACGGCATGTCGGAATATGCGATCTTCTTCAAGCTGGTGTTGCCGCTGATCCGGCCTGCCATGGCTACTGTAGCCGTCTTCACCATGATCCCGATCTGGAACGATCTCTGGTTCCCGCTGATCCTTGCGCCAAGTGAAGCCACCAAGACGGTGACGCTCGGTTCACAGCTGTTCATCGGTCAGTTCGTCACCAACTGGAATGCCGTTTTGTCGGCCCTTTCGCTGGCGATGTTCCCGATCCTCGTCCTTTATGTCATCTTCTCGCGGCAGCTGATCCGCGGCATCACCGCGGGGGCTGTAAAATGAGTTCTGCAATGCAAAATCCTGTTCGTGTTCTTTCCGCCGGTCTCGGCAATATGGGCCGCAGCCATGCGCTCGCCTATCATCGCAATCCGGGCTTCAAGGTCATTGGCCTTGTCAATCGCACCAGGGTTGCCGTGCCCGATGAACTGGCAGGCTATGAAATCCATCCTTCCTTCCATGAAGCATTGAAGGAACTGAAGCCCGATCTCGCCTGTGTCGCCACCTATTCGGAAAGTCATGCGGATTATGCAGTCGCAGCGCTTGAGCAGGGCGCGCATGTGTTCGTGGAAAAGCCGCTGGCAACGACGGTTGAGGATGCGCGCCGTGTGATCGATTGCGCACGCGCCAACGGCCGCAAGCTCGTGATCGGTTATATTCTGCGCCATCATCCGTCATGGATGCGACTTATTTCCGAAGCGCGCCAGCTCGGCGGACCTTATGTTTTCCGCATGAACCTCAACCAGCAATCCAGCGGTCCAACCTGGGAAACGCACAAGAACCTGATGAACACCACGTCGCCTATCGTCGATTGCGGCGTGCATTATGTGGATGTCATGTGCCAGATCACCGACGCCAAGCCGGTGGAAGTCCGCGGCATGGGCTTGCGCCTTTCCGACGAGATCAAGCCGGATATGTATAATTACGGCCATCTTCAGGTGTTGTTCGATGACGGCACGGTCGGCTGGTACGAAGCAGGCTGGGGACCGATGATGTCGGAAACGGCCTTCTTCGTGAAGGATGTCATCTCGCCGAATGGCTGCGTCTCCATTGTCATGAACGAGGCCGTGACCAAGTCCGACGATGTGGACGCGCACACCAAGACCTCGACAATCCGCGTTCATCGCGCAGAGCGCGGGGCGGACGGCAAGTTCCTACAGCCAGATACGGACCTCTCGATGGCCGATGAACCCGGACATCAGGAATTGTGCGAACGCGAGCAGGCCTACATGCTGAAGGCCATAGCTGAAGATATCGATCTCAACCGACATATGGATGACGCGCTGCAATCGCTGCGCATCTGCCTTGCGGCGGATGAAAGCGTGCGCTCGGGCCAGCCTGTCAAACTGTAAGCCGGTAGAAATTAGGGCGGTTCCAGTTAAAACGGATTCGTGGAACCGCTCTATCTCTTTGTTTTCACGCATTATCCTACGCAAAACCGCTTCGCACTTTTGCTGGAAATGCTCTAAGGGAATTAGTTACGTGGGATCGCTGCTACTCAAATCGGTACACAAGCGCTATGGCGCCCAGGACGTTCTGCAGGATATCAATCTTGAAGTGCAGGACGGCGAGTTCATTATCTTCGTCGGACCTTCCGGTTGCGGCAAGTCAACGCTGCTGCGTTCCATTGCCGGTCTGGAAGACGTCTCTTCCGGTCAGGTGCTCATCAATGGCGAGGATGTAACCGTCACGCCGCCGTCCAAGCGCGGCATCGCGATGGTGTTCCAGTCCTATGCGCTTTATCCGCACCTGACGGTCAAGGACAATATGGGGCTTGGCCTCAAGCAGGCAGGTACGCCGAAGGCCGAAATTGAAACGCGCGTTTCCAAGGCTTCGGCAATGCTGGCACTGGACCCTTATCTGGGTCGCCGTCCGGCTGAAATGTCGGGTGGCCAGCGCCAGCGCGTCGCCATCGGTCGTGCACTGGTACGCGAACCGGAACTGTTCCTGTTCGATGAACCGCTGTCCAACCTCGACGCTGCGCTTCGCGTTCAGACCCGGCTCGAAATCGCCAAGCTGCACCGCGAGCTCAAGGCGACGATGATCTATGTCACGCACGATCAGGTCGAGGCGATGACGCTCGCAGACCGCATCGTTGTTCTCAATGCCGGTCGCATCGAGCAGATCGGCTCGCCGATGGAACTCTATAACAGGCCGGACAATCTCTTTGTCGCGAGCTTTATCGGCTCGCCGCAGATGAATTTCGTGGACGGCACCCGTGTTGGCGACACTGGAGCAAAGACGGTCGGCATCCGCCCCGAACACATTTCCGTCAGCCGCGACAGCGGCAAATGGAAAGGCAAGGTCATCCACGCCGAACATCTCGGCGCCGATACGATCCTTTACGTCGAAACCGAAGCTGCAGGCCTGATTACGGTGCGGCTCTTCGGCGAACACCACTACAATGAAGACGATGTGATCTTCATTACGCCGGATGAGGGCAAGGTGCATCGGTTCGATGCGAACGGCAAAGCGATCCGCTGAAACAGCCATTTCGCAGCTTCCTGCCAGACTCTATCCAAAAGCCGTACCCCCAGGGTGCGGCTTTTCTTTTTGGAGAATCGGCATCGTCCAATGGACGTAATTCACGCCGGGACATATGGACAAAATGCCTCATGCTAAATTTGTAAGAAACGAAAACAACGTTCAAAACAGTCGAAAGAGTACCAATAGGTACTGACGTTTCCGTCAATCAAAAGCAATATTGTTGCGGTATATGATGGCAAAACATTCCACTTAAAATCCCATTTAAATCACGGAAATAAGCTTGTTTCGTGCGATGCATCTCTGTTCCTTTCAATGCAGGAGCGAACCGGTTTCGCAAAAGAGCGCCGGAGCAGTCGAAAAATAATCTTGCTTTATTTTTGAACCCGTTCCACCCTGAAAACGGATGGAGCCGAAGGAGGAAATCGGCGCCATGTCGCATGGGAGGAACAAGGTCGGCAGATGTGAGCAACAGCGCCGGCAATAGGGTTTCCGAAACGCACGGAACCAATCCAATATTCTCCCGTTCGACATTCTGTAAGTTCCCGAGGCCAGTTGCGAGGCCAGTTGCGAGGCCAGTTTCGAGGGTTACCCGCATGAGCGATGATGTCGTACTATCCCTGCATGTTCCCGAGCCGGAGTGGCGGCCTGGTGATGCACCGGATTTCTCCCATGTCAAAATTCCGCGTGCGGGAAGCATTCGCAGACCGGAAATTGATGAAAAACCGGAAGCGATGCGGGATCTGGCTTTCAGCATCATCCGCGTTTTGAACCGCGAAGGCGAGGCGGTCGGCCCCTGGGCGGGCACCTTGACCGACGACGAGCTGAAGGACGGGCTTCGCCACATGATGATCCTGCGGGCTTATGATGCCCGCATGATGATGGCTCAGCGTCAGGGCAAGACCTCGTTCTATATGCAGCATCTGGGCGAAGAAGCGGTGAGCTGCGCTTTCCGCAAGGCACTGCGCAAGGGCGACATGAATTTCCCGACCTATCGTCAGGCCGGTCTGCTCATTGCCGACGACTATCCGCTCGTCACGATGATGAACCAGATTTTCTCCAACGAGCAGGACCCGTTGAAAGGGCGCCAGCTTCCGGTGATGTACTCGTCGCAGGAACATGGCTTCTTCACCATTTCGGGCAACCTTGCGACGCAATATACGCAGGCCGTCGGCTGGGCCATGGCGTCCGCCATCAGCCACGATACGAAGATCGCTGCCGCATGGATCGGCGATGGCTCGACCGCCGAAAGCGATTTCCACGCAGCTTTGGTCTTCGCTTCGACCTACAAAGCCCCGGTGGTGATGAATATCGTCAACAATCAGTGGGCTATTTCCACCTTTCAGGGCATTGCGCGCGGCGGCTCCGGCACTTTCGCAGCTCGTGGGCACGGTTTCGGCATTCCTGCCCTGCGTGTCGATGGCAACGACTATCTGGCCGTTCATGCGGTTGCCAAATGGGCTGTGGAACGCGCCCGGCGTAATCTCGGGCCGACCATCATCGAATATGTCACCTATCGCGCTGGCGGGCATTCTACCTCGGATGACCCTTCCGCCTATCGCCCCAAGGCCGAAAGCGATGCGTGGCCGCTCGGTGATCCGATCCTGCGGCTCAAGAACCATCTTATCAAGCGCGGCGTCTGGTCGGATGAGCGTCACAAGCAGGCCGAAGCCGAAGTAATGGACCTGGTGGTTGCTGCACAGCGCGAAGCGGAAGCCATTGGTACGCTGCATGACGGTCGCAAGCCGTCAATGCGCGACATGTTTGAGGATGTCTATGCTGAAACGCCGCCACATCTTATCCGCCAGCGTCAGGAAGCGGGGTTTTGAGCATTTCCAGGAAAAGTGTGAAGCGCCTACGCAGGGAAACCAGTCCACTGGACTGGTTTCTGATCCTGCTTCGATCCGTTCGGAAATGCGGAGGAAATAATTCATGAGCAAGATGACCATGATTGAGGCGATCCAGAACGCCCACGATATCGCCATGGAACGCGACAAGAAGGTGGTCGTGTTTGGTGAGGATGTCGGTTATTTCGGCGGTGTTTTCCGCTGTACGGCTGGCCTCCAGAAGAAATACGGCAAGGAACGCTGCTTTGACGCGCCGATCAGCGAATTGGGCATTGTCGGCACCGCTATCGGTATGGCCGCTTACGGCCTTCGCCCCTGTATTGAAGTGCAGTTCGCGGACTATGTCTATCCGGCCTATGACCAGATCGTTTCCGAAGCAGCGCGCCTGCGTTATCGCTCGGCGGGCGAATTCACCTGTCCCATCGTGATCCGTATGCCATCCGGTGGCGGTATCTATGGTGGCCAGACGCACAGCCAGAGCCCGGAAGCGCTTTTCACCCATGTGTCGGGCCTGAAGACGGTCATGCCTTCCACACCTGCCGATGCCAAGGGGTTGCTGCTGGCGGCCATCGAAGACCCTGATCCCGTTATCATGTTCGAACCGAAGCGCCTTTATAACGGTCCTTTCGACGGGCACCACGACCGTCCGGTGACGTCCTGGAAGAAGCACGATCTCGGGGATGTGCCGGAAGGCTATTATACCGTGCCGCTCGGCAAGGCTGCCATTCGCCGCGAGGGCAGCGACGTGACGGTGCTTGCCTATGGCACCATGGTCCATGTGGCGCTTGCAGCCGCCGAAGAAACCGGCGTCGATGCGGAGATTATCGATCTTCGCACACTGCTCCCGCTCGATACGGACACGATCATGGCGTCTGTGAAGAAGACCGGGCGCTGCGTTATCGTGCACGAAGCAACGCTGACCTGCGGTTATGGTGCAGAACTTGCCGCACTCGTCCAGCGCGACTGCTTTTATCATCTGGAAGCGCCAATCCTCCGCGTTACCGGTTGGGATACGCCTTATCCGCACGCGCAGGAATGGGCCTATTTCCCCGGTCCGGACCGGGTGGGCCGCGCGCTAACATCCATCATGGAAGCCTGAGGGGGAGGGAAGAATGGCACATTTTACAATCAAGCTCCCCGATGTTGGTGAAGGCGTTGCCGAGGCCGAACTCGTCGAATGGCATGTGAAGGTCGGCGATGTCGTGCGCGAGGATGATCTTCTCGCTGCCGTCATGACCGACAAGGCAACGGTGGAAATTCCATCATCACGCGGCGGCAAGGTCATTGCCATCAATGGTGAAGTTGGCGAGAAGATCGCCGTGGGTTCGGAACTCGTCCGTCTGGAGATCGAGAGCGGCGCGACGGAAGAAAAGCCCGTCGAAAAAGCCGAGGGAAATCCGGCTCCAGCGGCTGTAGAAGCGGTCAAACCGCAACCAGCACCAGCTCCTGAAACACCGGTTCTGTTGCAGACGCCGGTTCCTCCGAAGCCCGCTGCGCCGAAGCGCGAGAGTGCAGGCCGACCATTCACCGGCGCTGGCCCAGTACGTGGTGAGGGCGAAAAGCCGCTGGCAACGCCATCCGTCAGACTGCGTGCCCGCGATGCAGGCGTCGACCTGCGTCGTGTTCGCGGCACGGGGCCGGCGGGGCGTATCACGCATGAAGACCTCGACCTCTTCTTCCAGCAGGAGACAGGCGCAGCACCGGCTCTGTCCGGTTACGCAGCCGATAGTTCGGTCAACGAGATCAAGGTCATCGGCCTTCGTCGCAAGATTGCCGAACGCATGGCCGAGGCGAAGCGCCATATTCCGCATATCACCATCGTTGAGGAAGTTGACGTCAGCCAGATTGAGGAACTGCGCGCCAAGCTCAATCAGGAGCAGAAAGAGGGGCGTCCGCGCCTCACGCTGTTGCCGTTTATCATCCGCGCGATCGTGAAAGCCGTGAAGGAGCAGCCCGGTCTCAACGCGCATTTCGATGGCGAGGCCGACATCATCCGCCAGTTCGGCGGTGTGCATATCGGCATCGCCACGCAGACGCCGAACGGTCTGATTGTGCCAGTGGTGCGCCATGCTGAAAGCATGAGCGTGTTCGCTGCAGCTTCCGAATTGTCGCGCGTTACCGACGCGGCGCGCAACGGAACAGCCAAGCGGGAAGAACTGACCGGTTCCACCATCACCATCACATCGCTTGGACCGCTTGGCGCAATCGCCACGACACCGATTATCAACCGCCCGGAAGTCGCGATCGTCGGCATCAACAAGATGGCCGTTCGTCCGATGTGGGACGGCGCGCAGTTCGTGCCGCGCAAGATGATGAACCTGTCATGCAGTTTCGACCATCGCGTGATCGACGGCTGGGATGCAGCGGTCTTCGTGCAGAAGCTGAAAAGCCTTCTGGAGACGCCCGCCATGATTTTTGTAGAAGGCTGATCGAATGAGTGAGATTTCCTGTAAACTCCTGATCATCGGCGGCGGCCCCGGCGGCTATGTATGCGGCATCCGGGCAGGCCAGCTTGGCATTGACACGGTGCTGGTGGAAAAGACACGACTGGGTGGTACCTGCCTCAATGTGGGCTGCATCCCGTCCAAGGCGCTGATCCATGCCGCCGATGAATTCCATCGGCTTTCTGTCTTCGCGTCAAAGGGCGCGCTCGGTATTTCGGCAGAAAATCCGGCCATCGATTTTGCCAGAACGCTTGAATGGAAAGACGGCATAGTGAGCCGCCTCAATGGCGGCGTGGCAGGCCTCCTGAAACGGTCGCGCGTGCGCATGTTCCATGGACAGGCTCGCTTTCTCGACGGGAAGACCGTTCTCGTCGAAACCGATACAGGCCGCCAGACGATCCACGCAGAAAACATCGTGATCGCAACCGGTTCGGTCCCGGTGGAAATTCAGGCGCTGCCATTTGGCGGAAAAGTCATTTCGTCCACTGAAGCGCTGTCGCTGGAAAAAATCCCGGAAAAGCTCGCCATTGTCGGTGGCGGCTATATCGGGCTGGAAATCGGCACGGCCTTTGCCAAGCTTGGTGCGAAGGTTACTGTGGTGGAAGCAACGGACCGCATCCTGCCGCAATATGATGCCGAACTGACGCGTCCGGTCATGGCACGCCTGAAGGCGCTCGGTGTCGAAGTCCTGACCAGCACTTCGGCCAAGGGACTATCAAAGGATGAGACGGGGCTGGAAGTTCTCACCGCCGATGGAACCACGAAAACCATTGAATCCGACAAGATACTCGTCACCGTGGGCCGCAAACCACAGACCGATGGCTGGGGGCTCAGTGAAATCCGCCTCGATATGGACGGACGTTTCATCCGTATCGACGAGCGTTGCCGCACCTCCATGCGCGGTGTCTATGCTATCGGCGACGTGACCGGTGAGCCCATGCTTGCGCATCGTGCCATGGCACAGGGCGAGATGGTGGCGGAAATCATCGCAGGCGGCAATCAGCTTTGGGACAAACGCTGCATCCCCGCCGTCTGCTTCACCGATCCGGAAATCGTCACAGTCGGGCAGTCGCCGGATGAAGCCCGCAAGGCTGGCCATGAAATTCAGGTCGGTATTTTCCCGTTTCCGGCCAATGGCCGGGCGATGACCATCGAACGCGAAGACGGCATGATCCGCGTCGTTGCACGTGCGGATAATCACCTCATCCTCGGTATTCAGGCTGTCGGCGTCGGCATATCGGAGCTCTCATCATCCTTTGCGCAGGCGGTGGAGATGGGCGCAAGACTGGAAGATATCGCCGCTACGATCCATGCGCATCCGACATTGAGCGAAGGATTTGCCGAAGCGAGCATGAAAGCTCTCGGCCACGCAATACATATCTAGCTCTTTGACCTACGCTCGTGCCGCCAGAGAAAAATGGCGGCACCCGCAATCATGGCAGCAAGCGCAAACCATGTGATTGCATAGGAAAGATGGCTGTTACGGAATTTCACCACCGTCAGCCCGCCAATGGGAAGCGCCCCTGCGCTGGCAGTTGCATCGGCATCGATGAAATAGGGCGCAACCGGCCCCAAATTTTCCTTCTGCGCAAAGGCTGCGACATCGCGCGAATTCCAGTCATTGCGCGCCGGATCGTTCGGGCGCAGAAAGAACCCGTCAGGTTCCGGCATACGCAACAGGCCGGTCACAGTCGTTTCACCGGCAATTTGCGTTTCCTGCCGCGATGACGGATCGCGCTTGTCGTTTGGAACCAGGCCACGATTGATGAAAGTCAGCGCGCCGTCGGGCGAACGCATCGGCGTCAGGACCCAATAGCCCGCGCCTCGTTCGGTCAGCGCGTGAACCAGCACTTCCTTGTCGTTCAGATAGGTGCCGGTCAGCATGACATGACGATACTCGTCATCCTTCTGGTTGACATTGGCCCAATCGTCCGGACCCGGCGCCGCAATTGGCTCGGCATGAACACGCGCATCGACCCTTGCGATGAGATCGAGCTTCCATTGCAGACGCTCGACCTGCCAGATGCCCAGCCCCATGAAAACGATGAAGAAGATGGCCCCCAGCACCGACATTAAACCAAGGAAGAACCGGGAAGAGGTTTTCTGGACCGTTTGTTCATTTTCGGGGGAGGGCATCATCTTGTCCTTCAATCACGGCAGCCAACAGAGCCTGATGCAGAAAGTGGCCTTCTATAACAAAAATTCAATGCCAAGAAAGGGTTGGACCACAAAAGAACGTGATCATCGAACTTGTCAGTCGCAGGCCGGATTTTACATACTGGCGCAAAGAGAATCGTACCATTTCTGAGAAGTAGCTGGATATGACGGATTGCATCGTTCTGGGTGCCGGTATGGTGGGTGTCGGCGCGGCGCTCGCCCTGCAGGAAAGGGGTTGGTCCGTTCTTCTCGTCGACCGAAGCGGTCCGGGAACTGAAACGAGTTATGGCAATGCCGGGATAATCCAGACAGAAGCCGTAAGCCCCTATGCCTTGCCACGCGCCCCGTCAGAACTGTTGAAGGCCGCCTTCGGCGCCAACAATCAGGTTGTATGGCGGCTTCGCGATATGCCGGGGCAGATTGGCGCCCTGTCGCGCTACTGGCACAATTCGCAAGCAGGGCGTCACCGCACAGCTTCGCAGTTCTATGCGCGCATGATCCGGCGTGCTGCCGACGATCATGCTCCTTGGATTGAGGTTTCAGGAGCTGAGCCCCTGATAAGGCGGACGGGACTGCGTGAGCTGCATCGTTCCGCCCGGTCGTTTGATATTTCCGCGCGTGATGCGGAGCGGAAAAAACATGAGTTCGGCGTTGCGAGCATCATAGAGGACAGTAAGGCTGTCCGCACTGCTGAACCGTCGTTGAAGACAGATCCGGCCGGGGCCATCCACTGGACCGATCCCTGGTCCTGTTCCGATCCGGGCGCTCTCGTCCAGTCCTATGCTGGCCTGTTCGTAAAGCGCGGCGGAATCTTTCTGCACGGCGATGCGCGTAGTTTGCGGCAGGATGGTTCCGGCTGGCAGGTTGACACAACCGAAGGACCACATCGCGCGCGCCACGTTGTTCTTGCTCTGGGGCCATGGAGCCCTGAAGTCCTCCGCGGTTTCGGCTATAAAATTCCACTTGTTATCAAGCGTGGTTACCATCAGCATTTTTCGGGCACCGGGCCGAAGGTTCCAATCGTCGACGTAAACAATTCAACAGTCGCAACGCCGATGGATGCAGGCTTGCGCATCCTGACCGGGGCCGAACTGACACCTTTGAACAGCGTGGCTCGCCATCAGCAGCTTAACAGGTCTATCAAGGCCATAGCCGAGCTTTTCGACATTGGCGCACCTACGGAAAACACGCCATGGTTCGGCAGTCGCCCCTGTATGCCCCGTATGCTGCCCGTCGTTGCGGAGGCTCCGCGACACAAGGGTTTGTGGCTGAATTTCGGGCACGGTCATCAAGGGTTTACGCTCGGGCCGACGACAGGTCGAATTCTGGCAGAACGGATGAACGGAGAGGCGAAGGATATAGAGCTTCATCGCGCGCTCGATCTTCACGACTAGAGCATTTCCAGCAAAAGTGCGAAGCGGTTTTACGTGGGACAATGCGACGAAACAAATATTTAGAGCGCCGATCTGATCCAGTCAGATTGAAATGCGCTCTAGCCGGAGCCGCTCCAGGTATCATGTCAGAAAAAATTACAGCGCCTGCCGCATTCGCGATGAATGCGTGGCGCTGAGCAAGATTTTTATTATATCGCTTCGTTCTCAGGCAAGTTTATGAATTCTGCGTCTGCGGTGCGAATAGCCACCCTTCGACAGGCGCAATACGTTGCAAACCTGTGTCTTGTCTTCCGAGGGCTTTGGCATCTGCTCATGAATGCGCAGCAAAATCTGCTGCGTAACTGTGCGATCCTTTTCGTTAGTCGCAGGACCGATAATTATGCTTTTCATCGATCATTCTCCCTATCTTCTTGGCGCGTGACAGCTTTCGAGGCTGTCTCGACCGATTATCAAGAATGTACGAATGAACTAAGTATTAACTAAATTTTACATCTTGACAAGCGCATTGCTGCAACAGTTTCTAACCCTTTGGCAACGCGCAGCAAAAGGCCGGATCGCATGTGCAATCCGGCCCTTTTCTAACCTTGATCCGATGGTGATTAGTCGCGATTGCCTGTCAGGATCTCGCGCTTGCCGACATGATTGGCGGGGCCGACCAGACCGTCCTTCTCCATCCGCTCCACGAGCGAGGCGGCGCGGTTATAACCGATACCGAGACGACGCTGGATGTAAGACGTAGAGCACTTCTTGTCGCGCATCACGACCTTGATAGCCTGTTCATACACGTCGTCGCTATCTTCCGAACCCATCGAGGTTGCATCGAAAACCGCCGCTTCCTGCGTTGTGTCTTCGTCTTCCTCGTCTTCCGTGACGGTCGCCAGATAATCCGGACGACCCTGTTCCTTCAGGTGGTTGACCACCTTTTCCACTTCCTCATCGGAAACGAACGGGCCGTGGACACGGACGATGCGTCCGCCGCCTGCCATATGCAGCATGTCGCCCTGACCGAGAAGCTGCTCGGCACCCATTTCACCGAGGATGGTGCGGCTGTCGATCTTCGAGGTAACCTGGAACGAGATACGGGTCGGGAAGTTGGCCTTGATCGTTCCGGTAATGACATCGACCGATGGGCGTTGCGTGGCCATGATGAGGTGGATACCGGCGGCGCGGGCCATCTGGGCAAGACGCTGGACTGCGCCTTCGATGTCCTTGCCTGCAACCATCATCAGGTCGGCCATCTCGTCGATGATGACCACGATGTAAGGCATCGGCGTCAGGTCGAGTTCTTCCTGAATATAGGTCGCTTCACCTGTTTCCTTGTCGAAGCCGGACTGCACCGTGCACATCACGGTCTCGCCCTTGCCCTTGGCCGAGGCGGCGCGGGCATTGAAGCCTTCGATGTTGCGGACGCCGAGACGGGCCATCTTGCGATAGCGTTCTTCCATCTCGCGCACAGCCCATTTCAGCGCCACGACTGCCTTCTTCGGATCGGTAACAACCGGGGTCAAAAGGTGAGGAATGCCGTCATAGATGGACAGTTCCAGCATCTTTGGATCAACCATGATCAGGCGGCATTCTTCCGGCTTGAAACGGTAGAGCAGCGAGAGGATCATCGTATTGATTGCAACCGACTTGCCCGAGCCGGTGGTACCTGCCACCAGAAGGTGGGGCATCTTGGCCAGTTCCGCAATGATCGGCTCACCACCAATACCCTTGCCGAGGCAAAGCGGCAGACGGTAATTCGATGCCTCGAACGTACGGCTATCGATCATTTCACGCAGATAGACCGTTTCGCGATTGGCATTCGGCAATTCGATGCCGATGACATTGCGGCCCGGAACCACAGCCACGCGGGCGGACAGCGCCGACATGGAGCGGGCGATATCGTCGGCGAGGCCGATGACACGCGAGGATTTTACGCCAGGCGCCGGTTCAAACTCATAGAGCGTGACGACGGGGCCGGGGCGGACATGGATAATCTCGCCGCGCACGCCGAAATCCTCCAGCACGCTTTCCAGAAGTCCGGCGCTGCGTTCCAGCATTTCCTGCGTGATGACATTTCCGTCCTGTTCGGGCGGCATCTGCAAGAGATCGCGCGGCGGGAATTCATAGCTGCCGTGGATAACCGGCGCTTCGGCGCGGGGGAGGGGCTGCGGCTGATACAATGCAATCGAAGGCGCCGCCTTGACCGGGGCAGGCTTTTCGATGACCGGCTCCGGCGCTGCCACTTCCTCGACGACATGCTCTTCGGCTTCCGCAACGGTGAGCACGACTTCATCTTCAGTAGCTTCCCCGACAACTTCGGGTGCGATTTCTGGCACAACCACAATCGGCTGCGGCGCGGGCGTTTCGACCTGAACGGCAGCAACAGGTTCCGGTGCCATGACTGCCATTGGCGCAACCGGCGCCTCTGCGACCGGCTGAACCGGGGCTACAGCAACCGGCTCCGGCTGCTTGTTCCATTCGCGAATGCGAAACTGTGCCAGAATGGATTCAACGGTGGGCAATGGCTTGCGCGGTTCTGCCGGAACAGTAGAAACGAGAGGCTCCGCAGGTACAAGTGCCGTATCGATGCCGCAACCTTCCCAGAAAGCAAAATCGGAAAGATAGGTAAATGCCGATGGCTGAGCCGGATTTACAGCCTCAATCATGACCGGAGTGGCTTCCAGAACGGGCTCTACCGGAGCGACGACGACTGCGACAGGAACTGCAGGCATTGCTGGCGGCACCGGTGCAACTGGCGAACGCACCATGCTCTGCGACACGGTCTTCTGGAGTTCGGCTACAGCCATTGGCTGCGCTTCTGCAACCTTCTCCACACTGATCGCAGGTGCAGCCTCGTCCGTGCTTGCCTGAGTGCGCTCGTTGATGTTCGGGAGTTCCTCGCCGCGACGACGCAGAAGCTCGACTTCCGGTGTGCGGGTAAAGCGAACATTCGCACCGAGCGAAAAATGGATTTTCCAGGCATCGTCACTGGCCGGATTGTGACTTCCCGTCTGGCCGCGAGGCTGCTTCGGGTCCTGAGCGTTCTCTGCACGATTTCCTGTCGACTGGGGGAAATTTTCTCTCAAATTACGCATGATACCTGAACCATAGATACTGTCGCCTGAATGAGCCCAAGTAATAAAAAATGAAGGTTAACAACCCCCTTCCGAAACGACACGAAAGACAGAAATTTCTTGCAGGGCATATATCGCCTTGCGAGGCATCCCGAAGGGGATATTACTATCGGTTGCATTCATAAAGACCATAATATCAATATATTAAATGGATTTCTTATATTGATTTATACACATCGAAACAATCAAGGGTAGTTTTCTGCGCCTGTTAATTCTGTAGCCGGGGGACATGCCCGGCGGCAGAAAGGACTCACGTCCGAGACTCAGAGGTCAGTCTCGTGCGAGCGCCACGACCGGGTCGAGTCTGGAGGCGTTGCGGGCCGGAATGAAGCCGAATCCGATGCCGATCAGGCTCGAGCAGACAAGTGCAACCACGATGGATGTCGGCGAATAAATGAGCTGGAACATCGAACTGAACTGCGCAAACAACAAACCGAATCCAGCAGCGATGAGAACGCCAAGCACGCCGCCGATCAGACAGACGAGAATCGCCTCGATGAGAAATTGCTGCAGGATATCGCTCTGGCGTGCGCCGATGGCCATCCGAACGCCGATCTCGTTGATTCTTTCCGAAACGGCCACGAGCATAATGTTCATCACCCCGATACCGCCGACGAAAAGCGATATGCCTGCAATGCTTGAGACGAGAAGCGCAAGTGTCGCGGTCGTGGCCTGAATGGTTTTCTGCAGGCTGTCGGTATTGAAGACGGAGAAGTCCTTCTCGCCATGCCGCTTGGTGAGGAATGCAGTAATCAGTTTTTCAGCTACCGACGGGTCCATTGTGTCGGCGACACGAACCACGATCATCTGCAATGAACGCGAGCCCGTCATACGCGTCTTCACAGTCGCATAGGGCAGATAAACTTCCAGTGTCTGTGCCGATCCCGGTCCCCGGTCTTCCGCCTTGACGACGCCGACAATACGAACCGGCACCTTATCCAGAAGGATAATCTTGCCGATGACGGAGCCGACCTCATGCGGGAAAAGGGTCGTCCTGGCCGTTTCATCGACCACGGCCACTTGCGCCAAATCGTCGACATTGCGCTGATCGAAGAAGCGTCCTTCGAGCAGCTTGCTATTACGAGTGGCAAAATATTCCGAACCGACGCCGTTTACCGATACACTGACTTCCTTGTCACCAACGCGAATGGTGGAACTGGTTGTATCGGATGGCGTGGCCGCCACGACATAGGGCAATTTTGCAATCTCGTCGGCATCACTCAGGTTCAGTGTGGTGATCTGGGCTGCCTTGAGGTCGCCAAATCCCCTGCCGGGACTGATGTAGAGCGTATTGGTGCCAAGATCGCTGATCCGTTCCAGAATCTGCTGTTGTGATCCTTGTCCGAGCGCCACGACGCAAACGACCGAAGCCGTGCCAATAATGATGCCCAGCATCGTCAGAAAAGTGCGCAGCCGATGCGCATTCATCGAGCGAAGCGCCATTGCGAAAGCCTCGTTGAAGCGGTCACGCATTCCGGCAAGCAGACTTGGTCTGGCGAGCGGCTGCTCAACCGGCACGGAAGTCGCTGGCCGCTCAGTCTCCCCATTTCTCGTATCAGAAATGATTTCGCCGTCGCGAATTTCGATGATGCGCTGCGCTCGCGCTGCAACCTGCCGGTCATGCGTAACGATAACGATAGTGCGCCCTTCGCGGTTCAGTTCCTGCAGGATACCGAGAACTTCCTCACCGCTATGGCTGTCGAGCGCGCCCGTCGGTTCGTCTGCCAGAATGACATCTGCATCATTGATGAGCGCGCGGGCGATAGATACACGCTGCTGCTGGCCACCGGAGAGCTGGCTTGGCCGGTGTTGGGTGCGGTCACCCATGCCGAGCCGCTGAAGTATCATTTCGGCTCTGTCGCGCCGTTCAGTTTTCTTCTGGCCTGCATAAATGGCTGGAATCTCAACATTGCCAACGGCGTCCAGCTCACCGAGCAGATGGTAGCGCTGAAAAATGAACCCGAAATGTTCACGTCGCAGCTGCGCCAGCTCATCGGCTTCAAGCTCCGAAGTCGCACGACCGGAAATCAGATATTCGCCCTCCGACGGACGATCCAGACAGCCGAGAATATTCATCAGCGTGGATTTGCCCGAACCGGATGCGCCGATGATCGCTACCATCTCGCCGCGCCTGATGGTCAGGTTCACATGTTTAAGAACCGTCGTGAAGTCATCACCCGACGGATAATGTCGGGAGACGTCCTTGAGCGAGAGCAGCGGTGCTTCATTCATTTCAGATACCGGCAGGGGCAGGAGCGACGGCCTGATTGTCGGTCACGACTCTGTCCCCCTCGTTCAGGCCTGAACGGATTTCACTGTTGATCTTGTCGGTAATGCCGGTTTCGACCGTTCGTTCTTCGATCTTGCTGGCACCTGTCACCACACGAACCGTATATTTTCCGGGCTCTTTGGTGTCTTTGAGGGCTGTCACAGGGACAATCAACGCATTTGTTGCCTTCGCGAGCAGAATGTGCACCTCGGTGGTCATATAGGTTCTGAGCAGACCGTCTGGATTGGGAACGTTGAAAATGCCCTTGTAATAGATGGCCGAAGCAGTCGCTGCGCTGGAAGAACTCACGGCTGTCGTCGTGAAGCTCTTGTCGCTGACGATGGAATCCGGAGCTGGTTCGATCTTCTCAAGCTTCGCGTCATAACGCTTCAAATTCTGTCCTGATATGGTGAAATAAAGCGGCATTCCCTCGCGAACCTGCGTAACGTCCGCTTCCGAAATGTCGGCCTCAACGGTCATCGTGTCGAGCTGGCCAAGAATGGCGATTGTCGGCGCACTTTGTTGTGCGTTGACGGTCTGCCCCTCCTGAACCACCGTCGCCAGGATCGTTCCATCGATAGGCGCGGTGATGCGGGTATAGGCGAGATTGGTCTCGGCGATCTGGACGTCGACCTTCGCCGCCGCGATCGCCGCTTCGCTGTTGGCAACCTGCGCTTCCTTCGATTTGACGGTGCTGACCGCCTTGTCGTAATCGGCGCGTGCGACGGCATTCTTGCCGATCATCATCTGGTTTCGTGCCAGATCCTGTCGAGCCAGTTCCAGATCAGCGAGGTTCTGCGCACGCGTGGCCTCGTTCTGGCGAAGCGACGCCTGCGCCTTGTTCAGCTCGTTCTGCTGATTGGTGGAGTCGATCAGCGCAACGACTTCACCGGCCTTTATCTGCTGGCCCGGTTTCACCTTCAAAGAAAGAATACGGCCAGTTGCCTGCGCACCGATAGCAACGAGATTTTTCGGTCGTAATGTGCCGGTGGCAAGAACCGAACTTTCGATGTCGCCGCGCTTGATCTCGGTCGTGGCGGGCAGGGGCTCTTCCTTCGTCAGGGAGCGGACGACGAAGTAACCAACAATCAGCAATGCGACGAGGACAGCCAGCCACAGGCGCCAGCGAAAACGGCGTTTGGACTTGGGTTTCATAGTGGTCTCTTATCGGTTATCAGCGGAGGAAGCGCCAGCGTCTTGACGATGCGTGGACCTGTATAGCCGTCAACGACTTCAGGCTTCGCAACATCGATGATGCCGTTCCAGCCGCCGCCCAGTGCTTTCTGCAGGGCAACATAATTCAAAACGAGGTCCGTCCGGGCCTGACTGAGATTGGTTTCTGCGCTGAGAAGGTCACGCTGCGCCGTCAGCACATCCACAAAACTCTTGGTGCCCGCTCTATATTGCTCCAGCGTCAGCTCGTTGATCTTGCGGCTGTTACCAACGATTTTCTGCAATTGCGCTGTGCGCAGGCGGTTCTGATTGAGCGATACGCTGGCATTCTCGACTTCGCTGAGCGCTGTCAGAATGGACTTTCTATAGGCGATGAACGACTGGTCGCGGACCGCACGAGCCGCATCCACATCTGCATTCAATTTTCCACCGTGGAAGATCGGGACGGTCAGACTAGGACCAAAGCCCCAGCTGATCGTCGACAGCTTTCCAAGATCGCCGAAATTGGCGCCGCCCGTATTGATATTCCCTGTGAGGGAAATACTCGGATAGAGCAGGGCCTGCTTCTGGCCGACGCTGGCATTGGAGCTTGCATAATCACGTTCTGCTGCGCGGACATCCGGGCGACTGAGCAACAGATCGGCAGGCAGACCTGCTGAAACCTTGCCTGGAATTGCTGGTATAGGACGCGACTTGTCCAGAACGCTCGCCAGCGCCGAAGAAGACCGCCCCGTCAGGACCGATAGCTGATTGAGATACTGGGCATAGTTGATCCGCAGCCCCGGAACTTGTGATTCAGTCGTGGCGGCCTGTGTCTCGGCGTTCAGAAGATCGACCTGCGAAATCTGTCCGGCTTCAAGCTGGTTGCGTGTCAGTGCTACAGTCTGCCGCTGCGATGCAGCATTGCGCTGCGCAATGGCAATATTGGCCTGTGCCCCGCGCAGATTGGCATAATTGGTGGCGATGTCCCCGATCAGCGTCACGTGCGCTGCCCGCAATTGTTCATTCGCGGATTCAACATTGTAATAGGCGGCTTCGACACCGCGCCTGTTACCGCCGAAAAGATCAAGTTCCCATGTCGTGTTAAAGCCCATGCTTGACTGGTTTGACGCCGTCACATTGGGACCGTCTGATCGCTTGTAACTTCCCTGGCCATCCAGTTGAGGATAAAGCGCGCCACCAGCCGAGGTGTAATTGGCGCGGGCCTGCCGCACTTTGGCCTTCGCAGTCGCTACATCCGGGCTGCCTGCGATTCCATCTGCGATCAGTTGATCCAGAACCGGATCTTTCAGGCTCCTCCACCAATCGCCAAGCTGCGGAGCGCGTCTGTCAGCCTTGCTGTTCCATCCGGCAGGAGTCAGCACATTCGGCTTCTGGTAGTCGGGACCAACGGTAACGCACGCCGCCAGCAATGGCAGAATACTTCCCAATACGGTCAGGCGAACAAGCGATGTCGTCAAAAATTTGGTCCTGAAATTCCGGTGCTGTCATCAAGTCAGTATTCGACTGCCCCGAAAACGAAGCGCCTTATACCTGCAACGGTTGTACCTGGGCAGTCCAAACTCGTGGGAGCATACCTTGGGTCGCGCCGAGTCGCGGTTCGACAGCATATTGCCATCCTTCAGCTTCGATCATCAGCGGATGAGCAAAGTCAATTGTGGCAATACACAGAAAATATCAGGGTTTTGTGTGGAGCCCGCCAGGGATTGCCGGGCTTAGTTCCGTTGATTTTCCAGCCAGTCGGCAAGCGAACGGCGGTTTGCGGCACGTCCGCGCATCGGTTCAGCCATGCACATTGAGTTGAGAACGGCTTCCTGCGTAGACTCAACTGCTGCGCGAAACAACGTATCGATACGGTTTTCGTTGAGCACCGCGATCTCGACCACATCGCGCTCTTCGTCATGATCGAAGGTCACTGCCGTTGAAAAGCCGATGGCAATATCGCCGCTGCCGTGACCCCAGAATGCACCGAGGCGCGCCAGTCCCGCGCCGCAGCGGCGGGTCACGCGCTTCAGTTGCCTATGCTCCATCGGAACGTCGGTTGCGAGCACCAGAATAACCGAACCCTTTTCCGGCTCTGCTTCGGCCTTCGGTGAAGGCCTGCGTCCATCGGGAAGAACCAGATCACCGGCCCGACCGAAGTTCGTCAGTGCCAGAACGCCGAGGTGATAAACCTTGCCATCAAGTTCGAACTGGCGTGAGGACGTACCGATGCCCCCCTTGAAGCCGAAGCAGCTCATGCCGGTTCCCGCACCGACATTGCCTTCGCCGACATCCGTTCCAGCAATCTTCAAGGCTTCCTGCGCGTCAGCCTCCGTGACCGCCATTGCCTGAATATCGTTGAGCGGACCGTCATTGCATTCCAGAACGACAGGATTGACGGTTGCCGTGGTGCGCCCGATATCGGGATTGCCCGCAATCGCATCGCGGATCAACGCATTAGCGCAGGTTCCGACGCCAAACGTATTGGTGAGCAGGATCGGCGTTTCCAGCGTGCCCAACTCCTCGACCTGCACGAGACCGGTGCTCTTGCCGAAACCGTTGATGACATCACAGGCGGCCAGCACCTTGCGGCGATACATGTTGCCGACATGCGGGATAATTGCCGTCACGCCGGTATTGATATCGCCGTTGCGCAAGGTGTGGTGCCCCACGCGCACGCCCGGCACATCGGTTATGGCGTTGTTTTCGCCCGGCTGCATGATGCCGCAAATGATGCCGTAGTCGCGTGCATTGCCTGTCATGGTCATTTTCCGTCAGGTGTTGAAGGGGCAGGGCGTCAAAGACGCCCAGCCTCGATAATGCGTTTGAGGAAAGCCTGCGTGCGCTCGCCCTGCGGATTGCCGAAAATCTGCGACGGCGGGCCTTCTTCATAGACCTTGCCGTTTTGCAGGAAACAAACCTTGTCCGCAACCTCCCGGGCAAAACCCATTTCATGCGTGGCGAGCACCATCGTCATGCCTTTTTTGGCAAGGTCGCGCACGATGTCGAGCACTTCCGACACCAGTTCGGGATCGAGCGCCGAAGTGATTTCGTCGAGCAGCAGGAGCGTCGGGTCCATCAGGAGCGCACGCACAATGGCCACACGCTGCTGCTGTCCGCCGGACAGACGGTCCGGATATTCCTTCGCCTTGTGATCAAGGCCAATGCGTGCAAGCAGCGCCAGCCCCTTTTCCTCGGCTTCCTTCACCGGCATGCCCAGCACTTTTGTCGGCCCCAGCGTGACATTCTCCATAACCGTCATATGCGGAAACAGATTGTATCCCTGGAACACGATGCCGATCTCGCGGCGCAAAATGTCGAGGTCTACCCCCGGTCCCGTGACCCGGTCGCCGTGCAGGCGGATTTCGCCTTCATCGATGGTTTCGAGCCGGTTGATGCAGCGCAGAAGCGTGGACTTGCCGCAGCCGGAAGGCCCGATCAGGCACACGACCTGATGTTCCTCGATGTCCAGGCTGATCCCGGACAGAACTTCCAGCGAGCCGTAGCGCTTGATTGCCTTGTCGATTTCTACGAGTGCCATTATCCGTCCCCTTACATGCTCGAGCGCATTTTTCTGCGATCACGTTCGATCAGGCGGTCCACGAAACGGGCCTGCGGAATGGTGATGACGATGAACAGAATGGCGACGGTGGTGACAGCCGACAGGTTGAAATAGTTCGCGGCGATGATCTTCGACTGGTTGAAGGCATCAATGGTGCCGATAATGGCGACCAGTGCGGTGTCTTTCTGCAAGCTGATGCAGTTGTTCATCAGCGGCGGAATGATGCCGCGCACGGCAAGCGGCACAACTACATAGCGCATGGTGCGCGCATAGGAGAGGCCGAGCGAACGCGCTGCCGCGATCTGGCTTGGATGCACGCTTTCGATGCCCGCGCGATAGACTTCGGACGTATAGGCGCCGTAGGTCAGCGTCAGCGCAATGATGGCATAGGCGTTGGAGGACAGATCCTTCAGGATCGGCAGGCCGGTCAGAGGCAGGCCGAAACCGATAAGATAGATCGTGATGATGGCCGGAAGTCCGCGAAACAGATCGCTGTAGAGCGTTGCAAGCACGCGGATGGGCTTGCCAGCCTTGCCCGGCAGCGTGCGCGCAATGGCGATGACGAGCGCCCATACGAGGATCAGGATGGCCGATACGAAGAAGATGACGATATTCGTGCCGAAAGCTTTCAGCACCGTACCTGCCGATTTGACGATCAGGCTGACGTCGAAGAAGGTTCGGCTGACGGCTGCGTCATTGACGATCATGAACCACGCGCCGGCGCAGATGATGAGAACCGCTACGGCATAGGAAATCACCTGCCAGGAAAGATCGGACGCCTGTGCGCCGAGCTCGCGCCCACGGTAGATATCGGCGCTCTTTCCGGCTTCGCCCGAAATCTGCACGGCACGCCAGGCAAACCAGAGGACGGCAAGCGGTGCCAGCAGCAGCACGATGCCTACTGCCACAACGGGGAATTCAGGCCAGCCCTGCGAGATCGTATAGCTCGAAACGCTATAGACCGTCTGGCCCGAGGCCAGAAGGGTAAGGAAGGAAAAGACAAAAGCGAACAGGGAACGACCGCCATGGGTGCGAACCTTGTTTCGGACACGCCATTGCCGCGCGCGTTCTGCGCTTGCATCCGGTGCCGGATAAGACATGGTTTATTCTCGCTGAAACAGATGAGGAAACGGTCCCGATGATCGGGAACGCCAGCCGCAAAGATCGGGTTCTGAATGCCGGTCGGTCCGGATCGCAACCGGCATTGCGATTGCGACCCGAAAACCGTCAGATCATGGCTTCCAGAGCGGAACGTCGGAAGGCGACATTCCCCAGGACGGAAGCAGATAGGCAGCTTCAAGCTTCTTCAGCGTGCCATCCTTATTCATGTCCTCGATAAGCTGGTCGATGACCTTCTTGTTTTCCGAACCCTTCGGGTAGATGCCTGCGGTCTCGCCGCCGGACGTATACTTGCCGACAACCGCCAGCTTGCCGTTGGAATTCTGTACCTGTCCGAGGATGATCGTGAGGTCAGTCATCACGGCATCAACCTTGCCAGCGGCAAGAGCGGTAAACATGGAAGCCGTATCGTCGAACACATCGAGGCTTGCGACCTTCAGCGTATCCTGTGCGAAAGGAACCAGTGTCGTACCGGCCTGAGTTCCGATCTTTCCGGTCTTCATGTCAGCTTCGGTAACCGGCTTGTCGGCACGTGCAGCAACACCGTAATCCGAATTCATGTAAGGAACGGAGAAATCCACGACCTTCTTGCGCGGCTCGGTAACCGAGATCAGCGCAAGCGCGATGTCGTAATCCCTGTTCTGACCGGCAACGATGGAATCGAACGAGGCGTTGACGAGCTTTACCTTGTCGAGGCCCAGACGATGCGCAATGTTGACCGCCATGCAGAATTCATAGCCGTCCTTGATGCTGTCCGGCGTATCGCCGTTGAACTGGCCAAGGGCAGGCAGGTTGATGATGACAGTAAACTGTCCCTCAACCGCCGGATTGATCTTGGCCGAACCCTTTTCACCCGTCAGCGGGCAATCGCCGTAGCCTTCGGTTGCTGCCGATGCGGCTCCCGCACCTGCCAGCGCTGCTGCGCTGGCAAAAACTGCGCCATAGGCTGTCTGCTTCAGTAGTCTTTTTATTGTCATTGTCCCCTCTTGCTTTCTTTTCTTGGGGTTAAGGTTGAAGTACCGGCTCCGCTCCCGTGCGAGCCATATCCATGTAGATCTCCTGCAGGCGCCGGGTGATTGGTCCCGGCTTGCCATCGGAGATCGTGTGATCCTGAATGCCGATAATCGGCGTCACGAAGCTTGATGCACTCGTGAGAAATGCTTCCTTGGCGGCCTTCGCCTCATCGACTGTGAACAGGCGTTCTTCGATGCGAAGGTTCTGTTCTTCCGCGATCTTGATGACGGCGCGGCGCGTGCAGCCGGGCAGGATGGCGTGCGAATTCGGCCGCGTTACCAGCACATTGTCATTGGTGATGATGAATGCCGTCGATGAACCGCCCTCGGTGACGAAGCCATCTTCGACCAGCCAGACTTCATGATAGCCCTTGCTCTTGGCCTGCTTCTTCGCCAGCACCTGTGCCAGCAGCATGACGGTCTTGATGTCGCGGCGCGCCCAGCGTGTGTCGGGTGCAACATCCACCCTTACGCCATTCTGAACCGACGGTGAATTGGCGAGGTTCTTGGCCTGCGTGAACATGACGAAATTCGGCTTGATGTCGTCGGCATAGACGAAATCACGCTCAGCTTCGCCGCGCGTCACCTGCATATAAACGACGCCTTCATAAAGCTCGTTGCGTTTCATCAGCTCGATCTGAGCCGCACGAATGGCATCCAGCGAAGCAGGCAACGGAATTCCGAGTTCCTTGACGGAACGCTCCAGACGGGCGAGGTGAAGCTCGTTATCGACAAGACGCCCATCGATGACAGCGCTGACTTCGTAAATACCGTCACCAAACAGAAAGCCGCGATCGAACACCGACACTTTCGCTTCGTTCTCAGCAACGAAAGCGCCGTTCAAATAAATTACCCTGGCCAAAACACGTCCTCGGACATCTATGTGATTGATTGTGCGCACCCCGAAAAGCGTGAAGCGATTTTCGGAACAGATGCGCGTTTAACAAGCCCTGACGCGACGGTATGGAAAAAGCTTGGGAGCTGCCAATGCTATGTTTTGCAATCACTATGCAGAAATTGCATAAGGGGTGAGGGAGTAGGGGAATAGGTGAGTAAGGGAGTATGTGGGGCCGCGAATTGCCTCTGATGCCCTACTCACCTATTCCCTTATTCCCCTACTCCCCTAGAGAAGGCCCCGACCCAATGGAACTAAAATGGCTGGAAGACTTCATCGCGCTGGCGGCAACGTCGAGTTTCTCGCGTGCGGCAGATGCCCGTCATGTGACGCAATCCGCATTTTCCCGCCGGATCAAGCAGCTTGAACTCTGGCTGGGGGTCACGCTCGTCAATCGCGCGACGTTTCCTGCCGAGCTTACCCGCGAGGGACGAACCTTCCTGCCTGTCGCGCAGGATACGGTTCGCCAGTTCTACAACACGCGCAAAGCGTTGCAGCCGAGCCGCGAAGTCCAGAATCCCGTCCTCACATTTTCAGCCCTGCACACGCTGACGGTCACGTTCTTTCCGCACTGGCTGAAACAGATCGACGACGATGTTGGCGGCATCCGCTCCCTGCTCAGTCCGGATCGCGGCGGCTTTGAGGACAATATCGCGACGCTGACGGAAGGAGAGGTTCACTTCTTCCTGACTTATGCCCATAATTTCGTGCCGATCCTGATCGACCGCACCCAGTTTCCTTATATCGTGCTCGGCACCGAACGGCTGATGCCGGTCTCGCGCCCATCACAGACAGGGCCGATACTCGATCACGCGATCGCCAGCGGGGAGCCGCTGCCATATCTGAGCTACGGCGACTTTTCCTTCTTCGGCGCTGCCCTGTCGCAGAAGTTTGCATCCGGCACTGCGTTCAAGCGTCAGGTGGTTCACGAAAACACCATGTCGATCGGTCTGAAGGCCATGGCGCTTGCAGGCTGGGGTATGGCCTGGCTGCCCGAAAGTCTCATCTATGATGAACTGCAACGCGGCGAACTCGTACCGGCCTCAACTGATCCCTATTGGGATTTCACGGTCGAGGTCCGCATCTATCGTCACGATGCGGCACTTCCGGCCCATGCCGAGAGCTTCTGGGAATATTTGCAGGCAAAAGATCGGGCAATATCCGAAAAGGGCGATTGACAGCGACCCATCGTCAGCGTTGTAAAAGGCAGCATATATTCAGCCGGCAGCAGGGGACACGTCGCGGCATGAAAGTTACCATCGAACAGACGCTCGATCAGGCGGGTACGGGCGCATTTCAACGCGGTCTTCTGGGTGTGTTCGGTCTTGTCTGGGCCGCCGATGCCATGCAGGTGCTTGCCGTCGGCTTTACCGGCGCTGCCATTGCAAAGACTTTTGGGCTGACGATTCCGCAGGCATTACAGACCGGAACGCTGTTCTTCCTCGGCATGCTGATCGGCGCAGCCGTATTCGGACGATTGGCCGATAAATATGGTCGCCGTCGCGTGCTTCTCATCACTGTCGCCTGTGATGCCGTTTTCGGACTGCTTTCCGCATTTGCGCCCAGCTTCGGCGTCTTGCTCGCCCTGCGCTTCATGACAGGCGTGGCAGTAGGCGGAACCTTGCCGGTCGACTATGCGATGATGGCCGAATTCCTTCCGGCCAAAAATCGCGGTCGCTGGCTGGTTATGCTCGAAGGTTTCTGGGCGGTCGGCACTGTTATCATCGCCCTTGCGGCATGGGCCACCAGCCTTGCAGGCGTAGAGGATGCGTGGCGCTATATCTTCGTCGTCACCGCTGCACCCGCCCTTATCGGCATATGGCTGCGTCTCTGGGTGCCGGAATCCCCGATGCATCTTCTGAAGTCGGGGCGCCCGGAAGAAGCCAAATCGGTGATGAACCGCGTGCTTCGCCGTAATGGCAAGCCTGAGCTGCCGCCGAAGGCCCGGCTTGAAGCACCGCTTATGGTGACAGGCGAAAAGCTTCTATCGCCAAACCTTCGCCAGCGCACGCTGACGACGCTGGCAATCTGGTTCCTCGTTTCGGTGTCCTATTACGGCATTTTCACCTGGATTCCGGCCAAGCTTGCCGGTGACGGTTTTGGCTTCGTCCGCGGCTACGGCTTCCTTGTCGTGGTTGCGCTGGCCCAATTGCCGGGCTACGCACTCGCCGCCTATGGCGTGGAAGCGTGGGGACGCAAGAAGACGCTGATCGCCTTCCTGTTCATCAGCGCGGCTGCCTGCGCTCTCTTTACAGTGGCCAATAGCTCTGCCGTCGTCGGTTCATCCATTCTCATCATGAGCTTTGCGCTGCTTGGCACATGGGGCGCACTCTATGCTTTCACGCCGGAACTTTATCCGACAGGATTGCGTGCAAGCGGAATGGGAGCGGCGGGCGCGATGGCTCGCCTTGGCGGCTTGCTTGCGCCTTCCGCGCTGGCGCTCGTCATCAGCCAGAGCTTTTACGTCGCCGTGGCGCTATTCGCGGGACTTCTGGCGCTGGCCGGTATTATCGCCTTCTTCATCGACGTGGAGACACGCCAGAAGGCACTGAACTGACCAGAATAAGCCCGGAAAGCGCTCATGCATTCCGGGCTTATTCCATCTTGTTTCAGTAATTTATGCCGTATTCTTTATCCATTGTTTTCGGTAGGCGGCATAGGCTTCGTTGCCCGGCCTGAAAATCCGGCCGTGTTTTTCCGGAACCGTTGCGCCTGCGAGCAATCCGGCACCGAGCGAAGTGCCCGTCGATCCTGATACGGCTTCAACGTCACGTCCCGTAAAATTCGACAGCGCTTCAAGATAGACCGGATTCCCGGCAAACGGCCCTTCGACAATAACCGGTCCACCTGCACCCAGCAGGTGGAGACAGGTCTCCGTCATCAGCGCCGCATAGATGCAGGCGGCAACATAGCGTTCCGCCTCGCTGGCCATGTCTGCGTTGATCCAGCGAAGATTGGAATTCGGATAGGGACCGCAACCGGGCACCGCTGAAGGTAGCGCCATAATGTGCTGCGCCAGAACCCTTGTCGCGATATCGGGCTGGTCGATGACCGGAGGAACGGTCAGTCCTTCAGTCATGATATCGAACTCGCGCCCACCCATGTAACGGGCGGATGGAACGGCACGGCCATAGGCATCGACATTGGCCAGCGTATCGCGTTCCGGGGCTAGTCCGCCAAAATTACCGCCAACGGCGAAACTGACAACCCACGTCCCGGTGGAGACGACCGAGAACGGGCCTTCCCGATCCATCAGATGCGCGAGCAGCGATGCGTTGGAATCGTGAATGCCGCAATGAACCGGCACGGCTTTGTAAAGGCCGATCTCTGATGCAATTTCGGGCAGAACCTCGCCCAGCGCATCGAAGGCGGAGCGAAGCGGCGGAAATTTCCCGCGAATGTCCAGCCGGTCGACCAGGCGCGAAAAGCTGGCCTCCTTCGGCAGCCATAAATCGGTATGGCAACCGAGTGACGTCACTTCCGTGGCGGCGACGCCAGTAAGGCGCCAGGCCCAATATTGCGGATAAGTGAATATGAAATGCGTACGCGCAAAATCATCGGGAAACGTCGTCTTCAGATAATGAAGCTGCGCACCCAGATTGAGGCAGAGCGACAGGGGCGGCGAGAATGTTTCTTTGAAATCCGGCTTTATATCAGCATAGGCTGCGCGGATTTCAGCCGGATAGTCGAGTTCATAGTCGAGAACTGGCATGGCCAATGTGCCATCTGCGGCGACGAGGGCCGCCGCTGCGCCATGCGTGGTGATGGAGATGGCATCAAAGCCCGGCTCTTGCGCAAACTCCGCGAGACTTGTCAGAAAGAAGCGCCACAGAGCCTCAATGTCGAAATGCGGATAGGGGCCATCGCGCAGCACCGTATTGGACATGCGGTTTGCGACGATCTCCTCGCCGCTCGCCGCATCGAGCACCACGACCTTGGCATTGGTCTTGCCGATATCGAGAATGGCGATGCGCTTCATGGCATATGAAAGACTGGCTTGAGGTCCACGGAAACCGGCGAATTGTCCGGGTTTGTCGCCATGATGTCTGCCATATGCGCCCACCACTTTTTCATCACCGGATGATCGGGCAAGGCGGCCATGCCGTGATTGGGCTTACGTGTCAGCACGCCGAACAGGTTATTGGTCTCTTCATCGAGATAGATCGCGTAATCCGACACGCCTGCCTCGTGGAGAAGGTCCACCAGTTCTGGCCATATCTCATCATGACGGCGGCGATATTCCGCTTCCATGCCCGGATTAAGCGTCATGCGAAATGCGTAGCGTTCAGCCGTCATGCTGCGCGCCTCCCCTTGAACTGCCGGATGAGGATCGGCAGCGAAATGGTGACGATGAGCAGGAGGCCGATAAAGATCGACATGACGATGCCCGGCACGTTGAGAAGGCCTAGCCCGAAGGTCACAAGGCCCATCACGAAAGCCGCAATCACCACGCCGACAATGGTGCCCGATCCGCCAAGGATCGACACGCCGCCCAGCACGACCATGGTGACGATTTCCAGTTCCCAGCCTTGCGCGATGGATGGGCGCGTGGAGCCGAGGCGCGAGGTCAGGCAGACGGCGGCGATGCCACTCATTACGCCGGTCATCAGGAAAAGCACGAATTTGGTTTTCTCGACCGGAATGCCGGAAAAGCGCGCCGCGAACTCATTATTGCCGATGGCATAGATGCGGCGTCCGAAGCTGGTGGCATGCAAGAGCACGCCAAACAGCACGGCGAACAGAATGAACAGTGCGAATTCGAACGAGAAGACCCAGAACACATAGCCCTGACCGAAATAGGCAAAGCTTTCCGGATAGCCGCCAAAGGCCTGATCGCCCAGCACGATATAGGAAATGCCGCGGAAAAGGCTCATCGTGCCGATGGTCACGACGATGGATGGCAGTTTCAGCCCGGCCACCAGCCCACCATTGATTGCGCCGCAGACAAGGCCGGTGCCGATGCCGATGCAGACCAGACCCGGCGTGCCGACGCCAGCCTGCGCAGCCGCACCCATCGCGGTCGAGGAAAGGGCAATGATCGCGGCGACCGAGAGGTCGATTTCACCGGAAATGATCAGAAGCGTCATCGCAAAGGCGATCAACGCCTTTTCGGTGAAGTTGAACGTGGCATCCGACAGGTTCCACGCATTGAGGAAGTAGGGCGAAGCGAAGGAATTGGCGATGAAGATCGCAATCGCGACACCAAGCAGAAGCATTTCCCAGCTTGCGAAGATGCGCGAGAATGGCGTTCCGAGCCGGTCCGGAATGTGACGGCGCTGTTCGTTCTTCATGCCGTAACCTCCTCGTAAGTCTTTGCAGCCTTGTCGCGCAGGATGATGCGTCCGCGCCGTTTTTCCTGACGTGCATTGAAGATCACCGCCAGAATAATGACGGAACCGGAGATCGCCATCTGCCAGAAGGGCGATATGTTGATGACGGGGAGGGCGTTCTTGATGACGCCGAGGAACAGGGCGCCAAGAACCGCACCGGCGACAGAGCCTATCCCGCCAAGTGTTGAGATGCCGCCGATAACGCAGGCCGCAACGCTGTCAAGTTCGAACCCGGCGGCCACATCCACATAGGCGACGGCATAGCGCGACACCCAGAGGTAGCCACAAAGCCCGGCGAGCGCGCCCGAAAGCACGAAGGCGAAGAAGCGCGTGCGGCCGACGTCGATGCCGGTATAGACGGCGGCGGTCGGATTGCCGCCGGAAGCATAAAGGGCGCGACCGAAGAATGTCCGCGTCAGCAGCACATAGACGAGCGCGACAATCAGGATCGCCGTCCAGCCCAAGAGCGGCAGGCCGAGAAAAGGCGTGCGTGGCGTGTTGAGGAAGGGCGCTGTCATCTGATGCGCATTCACCCATGCGCCGCCGGACAGCACAAAGGCCATGCCACGATAGATGGTAAGCGTGCCAAGCGTGACGACAATCGCCGGAATATTGAGTTTCCAGACGAGAATGCCGTTGATCGCGCCCAAAACCGCACCGATGCCGATGGCAAGCACGATCAGCAGCACCAGAGGCAGGCCCGGATAGGTGGCGTTGAGCATCGCCACGGCCATGCCGGTAAAGGCGAGATTGGCAGCAACCGACAGATCGATCGACTTGGTCAGGATTACCGCCATCTGTCCAAGCGCGATGATGATCAGGATCGACGTGTCGTTGAAGATGCCTGCCAGATTGCCGACGCTGGCAAAGCCCGGCGCGCGGCTTGCAAACAGGCCTACCAGAAGCGCGATGATGACGAGGAGCAGGAGTTCCCGCTGTTTCAGCAATTGTTTCATGATCTACTCCGCAGCCTGCTCGGCATTGCCCGTGGCGGCGCGCACCAGCACTTCCGCATCAAGGCTGGCGCGTTCGAAGACGCCTTCCATGAGGCCCTCGCGCATGACCATCACGCGGTCTGACATGCCGATGATTTCCGGCAGTTCCGACGAGATCATGATGATGCTGAGCCCCTCGGCGGCGAGTTCGCTGATAAAGGCATGAACCGCAGCCTTGGAACCGATATCGATGCCCTTGGTCGGCTCGTCGAGAATGATGACCTTCGGATTGGTGGCGAGCCACTTGCCGATGACGACCTTCTGCTGGTTGCCGCCGGAAAGGGTGCCTACAGGGACCGAAAGCGCTGCTGCGCGCAGGTCGAAACGCTCGGCATATTTGCGCGCCAGCGCCAGCTCTTCCGCCATGCGCAGAAAGCCATTGCGCGAGGTGCGGGCAAGCGACGGCAGCGAAACATTCTGAAAGATCGGCAGTTGCAGCACCGCGCCGTGACGTCCACGTTCTTCCGGCACATAAACAATGCCATGGGCTACTGCGTCGCCGGGGCGGCGAATGCTGATCTCGCGATCTTCAAGCGTCACGCGGCCACGCGATGGCTTGGTGATGCCAAACAGCGATTGTGCAAACTCCGAGCGCCCGGCGCCGACAAGGCCGTAAACGCCGAGGATTTCACCCTTGCGCAGTTCAAAGGAAATGTCGCGAAACTCGGTCGGGTGCGAATAGTTCTCGACCTTCAGCACCGGCTTGCCAATGGCGACATCCTGCTTGGGGAAAGCCTGATCGACAGACCGCCCGACCATCATCCGCACGATATCGTTCTGCCGCGTATCGGCAAGCGTACCGTGGCCGACGGCGTGCCCGTCGCGAAAAACTGCATAATTATCGGCGATTTCGTAAACTTCATCGAATTTGTGGCTGATGAACAGGATGGCTTTGCCCTGCGCCTTCAACCGCGCCACGATGCGAAACAGATCGTCCACTTCCTTGCGCGACAGGGCTGCAGTCGGCTCGTCCATGATGACGATGCGGGAATCCACCGACAGCGCACGGGCAATGGCGACCAGATGGCGCTGCGCGATAGACAGTTCCTTCAGCTTGATGCGGGCGTCGACCGTCGTTTCCAGCGAGGATAGCAAGGCTTGCGAACGGGCATAGACAGCCTTCCAGTTCACGAAGCCGAATTTCGTGCGCGGCGCATGGCCGAGATAGATGTTTTCGCCCACCGACAATTCGTCGAAGAGCACGGTTTCCTGATGAATGGCCGTGACGCCGTGATCGGTCGCATCCTGTGCAGTCGCCAGATGCACCGGCTTGCCGTCGATGAGGATTTCACCTTCATCGGGCTGGTAAATGCCGGTGAGGATTTTCACGAGCGTGGACTTGCCCGCGCCGTTCTCGCCGATCAGCGCGGTCACCTTACCGGGATAGAGCGCGATATTGACGTCATCGAGCGCACGCACACCGGGAAATGTCTTGGCAATGCCGCGCATTTCCAGAATGGGCTGGTCCGTCATGGCAAGCACCGTCTGCTCACCGCTGGAATCGCCGCTTGAGAGAAAAGCTGCATTCATTGCAGACACCTGAAATCGATTCTGGGGAACGGGAGGCGGCACCCGTTCAGCGAATGCCGCCTCTTTTTAAAATACGCATCGTGTCCGAAAACCGTTTCACACTTTTCGGGATGCGCTTTCCGATCAGAAGACCTTGGAGAATTCGTCGATATTCGACGCGTCATAGACGAACGGATCGCTCATTGCGGCTTCGCCATTGTCACCAATCTTGATCTTGCCCATGCGTCCGGCTTCGATTTCCGAGCCCGGCTTGCCATCGGCATCACCCTTGACGAGATGATAGGCAATCTGGGTTGCCGAATAGCCAAGGTCGATCGGGTTCCAGATAGCGAATTCCTTGGTTGCGCCCGACTTGATGGCGCCGGCCATTTCGGACGGAAGACCAAGGCCGGTCACATAGACATCACCAATCTTGCCTGCATCCTTCACAGCCTGCGAGGCAGCGAGAACGCCAACGGTCGTCGGTGCCACGATGACCTTCACATTCGGATTTGAAGTCAGCAGTCCTTGCGCTTCGCGGTAGCTCTTGTCGGCCAGGTCGTCACCATAAACGGTGGTCACCAGATTGAGGCCGGGGAAGTCCTTGAGCTGCTTCTTCATCTCGCCAATCCAGATATTCTGGTTGGTCGAAGTGGTGGTAGCAGACAGGATCGCGAAATCGCCCTTGCCGTCCGGCAGGTGATCGGCTGCGAGCTTGAGGCACATCTTGCCGATCAGTTCGTTGGAAGACGGGTTGAGGTGAACGATACGGCCTTCAGGTGCGACGCCCGAATCCCACGAGATCACCTTGATGCCGCGCTGTGCGGCTTTCTTCAGGGCAGGGACGACAGCATCCGGGTCGTTGGCCGAAATGGCGATGGCATCCACGCCCTGCGCGATCAGCGAATTGATGACTTCAATCTGACCTTCCGCCGTTGTGGTGGTCGGGCCGGTATAGATGACCTCTACGCCGCCCAGTTCCTTCGCAGCTTCCTGCGCACCCTTGTTGGCAGCTTCAAAGAAGCCGTTGCCGAGCGACTTCGCAACAAGCCCGATCTTCATGTCGGCGGCCTGCGCATGGGCAGCCATGAAGGCAACGGCCAGTGCAGTGCCTAATGCCAGTTTCTTGAAAAGTTTCATGTCTCATTCCTCCCAGTATAAAGACA
>Ga0182737_1000646_pt1 | contig 45434 bp, 40 predicted proteins | sample eDN5th30CBELigOP_FD_128878 | JGI IMG/M metagenome (GOLD analysis project Ga0182737, IMG submission 128878) | Enriched Organic Plus compost microbial communities from Emeryville, California, USA - eDNA 5th pass 30_C BE-Lig OP (version 2) (version 2) ... | reverse complement strand
CGGCCACCGACGGCGCCGCCCGCACCGGGGTGATCCATACGCCGCGCGGTGAAATCCGCACTCCCGCCTTCATGCCGGTCGGCACGGCGGCGACGGTCAAGGCGATGCTGCCGCAAAGCGTGCGCGAGACGGGCGCCGACATCCTGCTGGGCAACACCTATCACCTGATGCTGCGGCCGGGCGCGGAGCGCGTGGCGCGGCTGGGCGGCCTGCACAAATTCATGGACTGGCAGCGGCCGATCCTGACCGACAGCGGCGGCTTCCAGGTCATGTCGCTGTCCGCCCTGCGGAAGATCAGCGAGGAAGGCGTCAGCTTCCAGTCGCATATCGACGGCCATGCCGAGTTCCTGTCGCCGGAGCGGGCGATGGAAATCCAGCGCCTGTTGGGTTCCGACATCCAGATGGTGTTCGACGAATGCCCGGCACTGCCCGCGACGCATGAGGCCATCGAGAAATCCATGCTGCTGTCCATGCGCTGGGCGAAGCGGTCGAAGGCGGCGTTCGGTGCGCAGACGGACGCGGAACGGATGGGCCGGGCCTGTTTCGGCATCGTGCAGGGCGGCACCTTTATCGACCTGCGCCGGCGTTCGGCCGAGGCGCTGAAGGAAATCGGTTTCGATGGCTATGCCGTAGGCGGGCTGGCGGTGGGTGAGCCGCAGGCCGCCATGTTCGAGACGCTGGACGCCACGGTGCCGCACCTGCCGTCCGACCGGCCCCATTACCTGATGGGCGTGGGCAAGCCCGACGATATTGTGGGCGCGGTGCTGCGGGGGATCGACATGTTCGACTGCGTGCTGCCCACCCGGTCGGGCCGCAACGCCCAGGCCTTTACCTGGGACGGCACTTTGAACCTCAAGAATGCCCGCCATGCCGAGGATAGCGGGCCGCTGGATGCGTCCTGCCGCTGCCCGGCCTGCCGCCAGTTCTCCCGTGCCTATCTCCACCATACGGTCAAATCGGGCGAGATCATCGCCGCCATGCTGCTGACCTGGCACAATCTGGCATTCTATCAGGACCTGATGGCGGGCCTCAGGGCGGCCATCGCGGCAGGGGAGGCGCAGGCCTTCGCGGCCCGCTTCCTGGGCCGCTATCGCGCCGGAAAATCCACGGATTCCGGGGGTTTGGCGGGATAAACGCGGTTGACCCCCGGAAAGGCCCCCCATATGGTCCGCCCCGGTTGGTGAGAGCCCATAGCTCAGCGGTAGAGCATCTGACTTTTATCACAGTGCATCGCCTCGCTATTCTTGAGCAGAATGCCGTCGTCGTTTGGGCTAGGCACCGGTTGGCACAGACCGGTCGTGCGTGTTGGCGAGCATGGAAGGCTGCGGTGTCCTGCGGCTGTACCTGGGCCAAGAGCAGGTCGCCAAAAGCCGGCAAGGTGTACCGATCCAGGTTGCGGCGGTCTTCGACCAGCGAGCGGGGTTTTTTGCGAGCCTGGGCATACTCGGTCAGGTAACGCTGGGCGAACTGGGCGAAGGTGGGGTATCCCTCGTCCCCATCCTGGCCCAGCCTTTTGCCCTCGAATAGAGCGATAAGATATCGGCGGGCAATGTCGCGGGCGGCCTCAGCCGTCCAGGGGGAGCCATGGCGGCCTATGGTCTTGAATCGCTGTTTGCCGCCCTGCCGGTACTTGAAGACATAGACCGCCGCCTTGCGCTGTTTGCGCAGGCCAAAGCCTTTTACGGTCTCGTCCCAGACGGTCTGGCCCGGCAAAAGGTTTGACGCCGTTTTCTGTGTGATCCTGTCCACGCTCATGGGACAGCTCGTCTGGAATGCAAATCGAATGCAGTCAACGCCTCCCAACCCTGATTTGGCAGTCTTTTTTGATATCGAGATAAGGGGGCGGTCGGTTCGCTGCGAGCCGATCGGGCGCCACCTCCTACTTTCCCCTTTTCCTCGTTTTGGGCCGGGCCTTGCGCCTCAAAAGAGTCGCGGGCTCAGGCGGAAACGCTTTTTCACGGACCTGAACCCACTGGCTCTCAGTCATGCAAGTGATCCCGTTACATCGCTAGCTTAAAGTACGGTGCGTGGGCTAACGGGAAATGCACAGTTCGGTTGGCTGAGGCCATTTTACGATCGGCGGGCTCTAGATTTTCTTGAGTATCTCTGCCAGCTGCTTCTTCTGCTTGCGGTTCTCGTCCTCCAACGCCTTCAGCCGCCTGACATCCGGCACTTCCATCCCGCCATAGCGAGAACGCCATTTGTAGAAGATCGCATCACTAATGCCGTTTTCGGCACAGATGCTTCGCTCCAAGGCCAGCCTGGTGCTGCTTCAATATCCCGATGATCTGTTCTTCGCTGTAGCGCGACTTCTTCATCGTCCGTCTCTTTTAGGGAGCGGACTCACCTCAAACTGAAAGCGTATTCGGGGAGGGGGTGATTCACAAGGCGCATTCCGATCTTCGCGCTTTTTAAAGCCATTTCAGGACTGGTGCTCGCTGCGCGCCATCGTTCGTGGCAGGTGTCGTGAAATTAAATAAGCCCCGCCATCCTCAGATGGCGGGGCCAATTTAATTCAAAGAAAAAGATATCCTAATGCCCATTCTCGTTAGGTATGTATTTTACCCAAGAAATCCAGGCTGAATTCGCCGCAATACTGTCTGGGACCGTGACGGCAAGCCGGCCAGATGGGACCGTAAATGTCGGGTCGGCAGCCCCAATAAAGCGGTGTCCCCGTACAAAAACGGATTTCGTTCCGGCAGTATTGTCAAAGACATCTACGATCCCATTCCAATTATACTGCCCAACTATAGAAATGTAGTAAGTCGCAGTCCGAAAAACAGCAAAATCAGTGTTTAGAACAGTCGTTTGATTAGCCCCAACTGTTAGGTACTGTAGGTTAGACCCGTCAGAGTTTTCTCCAAACACCACCTGATCGTTGGCAGCTACAAGCCCTAGAGGGCTGGCGGTGCCGTTGATCAGCGAAAAGGTGAACCGGCCATAGTTTACCTTGCCACTTGCGAGCTTATTGATTGTGCCAGAGTAATTTGTGCTGGTTCCGCTGGCGAGGGTAAGTGTTCCATTCAGGCCGACTTCTAAGTTCATGTGCCCATATGCCGAAATCGTGTTTGCACTGTCATTATTGACAACAACCACATTCCCTTCATCGTTGAAGATTGAGAAGGACAATGGGATTTGATAGGGCTGAGATCCCGCATTAATGGCAAGGATACTGCAATACTCGGTCATCGCAGAGATATTCGTACCTTCAATTAGCCCGCTGTCTTTGAAGGACCCAGATCCAGCCGTCGTCCTATACCGGACAACAACTTGATCAGCGAGGTCATCGCAGTTGTCTATGTAAAGCTTGAGATGAACATGCTCAGCATAGAAGCCATAGGCATAGGATTGAAGAAGCGCTCCCACCTTAGCCTCACTAACACGATATTCCAGCCTGGGTCCGTTGCGGTCCCGAACCTCCACCGGAATAGTGTGTTCGTTGCCATCAAATCTCATACCGGAAAGACCGCCCCGGCATACGCCCTTGGTATTATCAGTAAACAGTACGGCGGCCTTATCCGAGCTTGGTTTGAAATGATAGGTCGTGGAGTGTATCCCGCCGCCAACAATGTTGGGACAGTAATAGGGAGTGTCCACGATTAGCGTCGTGTTGTTATCACTTGCATAGTGAGGCCCCAACAGGAGGATTCGGGCTTCGGGATTTCCCGACCCCTTTACGAGATCAAGCGCAGCCTGAATTCCTGCAACTGTGGCAGCACCATTTGTGTTATCGTGGTACGCGCCGCACTCCTCAACCCGGACATCAGTGCCATTCCGCTGCCGCAGCCAGCGCCCGACCAAGACACCATCGGCCTGAAAAGCATCGCAAGGATTGATAGGGGCTGTTGATCCTGCGTCCCATTTGAAGATGCCGCCGCCCCAATCTCCGTTGATGTTATATCCACCTACAATAAGGTCCGGTGTCGCAGAGCTCGCCATGCCCAATGCTTTCATATCAGCAATGGTATTGACACGGTTAACTGGCGTCTGCCCAAAAGCTGAAACAGTGAAAAATGCAGCGAACATAACCGGTAGAAAAACATTCTTCATATAGCTCTCCCTTTTTATCTTCAAAAGAAACGCCATGGAACGTAATTAATAATGCTGCGTGGTACCGCACGTTAACTTAAGTCGTCTGGAGCTACTCAGCAAATACTCAAAGCCGTTGCTTCCGCGCCGCATGACTTCGTGCCGCCTCGTCTTCGTCCGCTATACTGCGGCAGCCTGCATCGGTCACGCGAAAGTGACCAACCTGGGTGAGATTGACCCGAGCTCCTGAACTTCCTCCCAAAATGAGTAGAGTCCAGTCGTCTTGAAGGATGCGGATGATGAGGCAGTCACGGTTCAACGAGGAGCAGATTATCGGCATCCTACGGGAGCAGGAAGCCGGGCGAAGACGGCGGATGTCTGCCGCAAGCACGGAATCAGCAGCGCGACCTTTTCCAAGTGGGAGGGCAGGTACCGGGGGCATGGAGGTGTCCGAGGCCCGTCGGCTGAAGCTGCTGAGCGACGAGAACGCCAAGCTGAAGAAGCTGCTGGCGGACGGGATGCTCGACATCGCGATACTGAAGGAACCCAAAAAAATTGGTGACGCCCGTCGTGGAGCGGCAAGCCGTGGTCCATCGCTGCCAGTTCTTTGAGGTGAGCCAGCACGGGCGTGTCAGGTGATCGGGGCGGATCGGACCTCCATGCGCTATCGCAGTGTGAGGCCGGACGATGCTGCCCTGCGCGCCCGGCTTCGCGAGCTTGCCGCTGTACGCCGCCGGTTCGGCTATCGCCGCGTGTGGCTCCTCCTGCGCCGCGAAGGGGTGCTGGTGAGCCGCACGAAGCTCCGGCGGATCTACCGGGAGGAACGGCTCCTGGACCATGCCCGCGAAATCCTGGTCGACTGGAAGGACGACTACAACACTGTCAGACCGCACAGCGCCATCGGCAACGTGACGCCTGCGGCTTACGCCAAACTCAGTGATCCTGTGATGCAACGGGGCGAGTCGCTTGAGCAGCCATGGGACTCCACGCCCCACCCCGTTGCATCACCGAGCCAGCAAGGCTCAAATGGCTTCAGGCTCTACTTCCGGCTGGATGAAAGAAGAGGCTCAGGTCACTTGCGGTGACTAGTAAGGTTGGCTAAACAGCAGCTTAGGAGCCCGTAGCTCAGCGGTAGAGCATCTGACTTTTAATCAGAGGGCCGATGGTTCGACACCATCCGGGCTCACCAGTTCTTCCATAAACGATCAAAGCCCCGATACGGGCGGACCTTTGGACTGGAACTCCGCGAGCCTGGTCGTGACCAAGTCACCGAACTGCTGCCGGAAGCGCGCGGCGGAAAAGCGGGCGGCTTCGGCGGCGATGCCCTGCTGGGTGAAGTGGGCTTCTTCCCGCAGGAAGCGCGTAACCGCCGCGACAAGCCCTTCGACAGTCTGGTTGGGATAGAGAATTCCGCCGATTCCGTCCCGAACCGAATCGCAAACACCACCCTTGCCGAATGCGATGACGGGCCGTCCCGACGCCATAGCTTCCACGGGCACAATGCCGAAATCCTCCTCGCCTGGAAAGATCAGGGCGCGGCACCGTGCATACAGCCCGCGCAGCGCTTCATCCGGCTGGCGGCCCATCAGCGTTATATTGGTGCCGGCCATCCGCTTCAGGCGCGGCAGGTCGCTACCTTCGCCGACAACCACCAGTTTGAGGCCCAGGCGGTTGAACGCCTCGATCGCAACGTCAGCGCGCTTGTAGGGGACTAGCTGACCGCAATAGAGAAAGAAGTCCTCCACCTGTTCGGCGGGACAAAATTTTTCCACCGCGACTGGCGGATAGATCACCTCCGATTTCCGGCGATAGGTCTTGGCGATGCGCCGCTGTACCGTGTTGGAGTTGGCGACGAAATAATCCACGCGCGCAGCGGACGCATAGTCCCACTGCCGCAGATAGCTAAAGGCGGGCGTCATCATCACGCGTGTAAGCCGTCCGGCCGTCTCGCGATAGTCGTGGTACATGTTCCACAGGTATCGCATCGGCGTATGGCAGTAGCAGATGTGCAGCGTATCTGCCCCGGTGATCACGCCTTTGGCGGGACCAGACTCAGAGCTGATCACCAAGTCATAGCCGCGCAGGTCGAATTGTTCCAGCGCCAGCGGCATCAGGGGGAGGTATTTCTGGTAATGTTTAGTGGCGCCGGGCAACCGGGAAATGAAGCTGGTTGTGATCTTGTGGGCGCGGATCACTGGCGAAAGGCTGTCAGGCACGATCACATGGGTGAAGATGTCGGCTTGAGGATATAGGCGGCAAAGCTCTTCCAGGACGTTCTCGCCGCCCCGCATCGTCACCAGCCAATAATGAACGATCGCGATCTTCATCACGCCCCTGTCTTATCCGTGCAGTGCGCAAGAAGCTGCATCAGGCGATCAGCGCCAGGCTTTCCAGGTAGGCTTGATAGGTGCTTTTTATCGCGTCGTCGAACGGCGTCGCCGCCATCCAGCCCATCGCCGCCAGTTTCGACACATCCATCACCTTGCGCGGCGTGCCATCCGGCTTGGACGTGTCGAAGGTGAAGCGGCCCTGCCAGTTCGCGACTGTAGCGATACGATTGGCGAGTTCGTGGATGGTCATTTCCTTGCCCGTACCGACATTTACATGGGGCTCGCCGGAATAATGCTTCATCAAGAACACCAGCCCGTCAGCCAGATCGTCTACGAACAGAAACTCGCGCTTGGGCGTGCCGGTACCCCAAAGCTCGACGCTGTCCAGGCCATTATGCTTGGCGGCGGCGATTTTCATGATCAGTGCCGCCACGACGTGGCCTTGCTGCAGGTCATAACGGTCGCCCGCGCCGAACAGGTTGGTCGGCATCGCTGAGATGAAGTTACGGCCATACTGTCTTCGATAAGCCTGGCAAAGCTTAATACCAGCGATCTTGGCGATGGCGTACCATTCGTTGGTCGGCTCCAGCGGCCCAGTCAGAAGTGCATCTTCAGCCATAGGCTGTATCGCGAGCTTAGGGTAGATGCATGACGAACCAAGGAACAACAGCTTTTTGACGTCCGCCTGGTGGGCGGCATGGATGATGTTCGTCTCGATCACCAGGTTGTCATAAAGGAAATCGACCGGACGAGTGGCGTTGGCCATGATGCCGCCTACAGTGGCGGCCGCCAGAAAAACCGCGTCGGGGCGGTTGGCAGTCATCCAGCGTTCGACATCGGGCTGGCGCTGCAGGTCCAGATCGCTGCGATCTACTGTGAGGATTTCGCAGTTTTCCGATGCCAGCCGCCGCACGATGGCACTACCCGCCATACCTTTATGGCCGGCGACCCAGACTTTCTTCCCCGTGAGCGAGAAAGATTCACGCACTGTTACGGCCCTGGTTCATCACCTGAAGGTCGCTTTCCATCATGTCCTTCACCAGCCCATCGAAGCTGGTCTCGGGCTCCCAGCCCAGGACACGTTTGGCCTTGGAGGCGTCACCCTGCAGAAAGTCTACTTCGGTAGGGCGGTAATAGCGCGGGTCAACTTTCACTAGTGCTTTGCCGGTTTTTGTGTCGATACCCTGTTCGCTTTCGCCCTTGCCTTTCCATTCGATGGTGATGCCGACATGGGCGAAGCTCTTTTCCACGAACTCGCGCACGGTGTGGGTTTCGCCGGTGGCCAGCACGAAATCGTCACCCTTGGGCCGCTGCATCATCATCCACATGCCCTTCACATAGTCCTTGGCATGGCCCCAGTCGCGAACCGAATCCATGTTGCCAAGATATAGGGCGTCCTGAATACCATGGTGGATGGCAGCGACGGCGCGGGTGATCTTACGCGTAACGAAAGTTTCACCCCGGATCGGGCTTTCGTGATTGAATAGGATGCCATTGGAGGCATGAATGCCGTAGGCCTCGCGATAATTCACCGTGATCCAGTAACCATAGACCTTGGCGGCACCGTAAGGCGAACGCGGATAGAAAGGCGTGGTCTCGCGCTGGGGCTTTTCCTGCACCAAGCCGAACATCTCAGAGGTGGATGCCTGATAGAATTTCGACTTGCCTTCTAGCTTTAGAATGCGAATGGCTTCCAGCAGGCGCAACGTACCGATCGCGTCGGCATTGGCAGTATATTCCGGTGTCTCGAAGCTGACCTGCACATGGGACTGAGCAGCCAGATTGTAAATCTCGTCCGGCTGGGATTCCTGAATAATGCGAATTAAGTTCGTAGAGTCGGTCAGATCGCCATGATGCATATGAAACTTGACCGACGTACCGTCATGTGGATCACGATATAAGTGATCGACCCGGCTCGTGTTGAAGGAGGAAGAGCGGCGCTTAATGCCGTGCACTTCATAGCCCTTCGTGACAAGCAGTTCAGCTAAATAGGCCCCATCCTGTCCGGTAACGCCGGTGATAAGGGCTACTTTTCTAGACATTTACTATCTTTCCATGGACTTATTGGTGGAGACTAGACTTACAGCCAGCTTTTCTTGAAAGGAAGTGGGTTGAATGTGCGGCAGTTCGCCATTCGTTCTGTCGAGAGCGCATTAAAAGTGCACTAAATCAGCAGTCCGGGACATGCTCCCGGTAGGCGCGTTTGGTCAAGGCGCCCTGCAATATTCCGATCATCTGACTTTGAAATCGTGCAGGAGCATAAACGCGCTGAGTTGCCTCATATTGAGATATGGCTAACTGCACTCTTTCAGGGGGCGGCATAGCTATAAGTCTGGAAAGCTGCTTATGCAAAGTATCCACGTCAGGCGCTATCCACGCGCCCGTGCGTTCTGCGATCTGTGTAAGGCCACCTCTTCCGCTGACGATCGTTATGCAGGACGCTGCCATTCCCTCAATAGCCACCAAGCCGAATGCCTCCTGCACAACCGAAGGTACTATGTTTATCTGGATGCCTTTGCGCTCCAAAACATCCGGAACATCTGATGTCACACCATCTAACGCGGCGCTTGAGATCTGATCACGATAAGCCAGCGGCGCTTCCGCAGCATCGCCAATCAAATGCAACTGCATGGGTAAACCGCTAACTGCATTGGCAGCAATATCTTGACCCTTTTCAGGAATTATTTTTCCAATGACCGCAGCGCGAAGCTGCCCGGATTTGCCGGTAAACCTGTCCCGAAAGGGAAGCGCGGCAAAACGATCGTCAAGGGCATTCTCTACGACCACGCTTGATACCCCTAGTCGTTGCGCGGTGAATTGAGAATTGCTGATGATTGCGGCAGTGGTACGTGCTGAAGCCGCGATCCGGATGGCAATCTTTTCAAGACGGCCATAATCGGTGTGAATGTGATAAATGACTTTTCGATTTAATACGAGCGAAAGCAGCAACAAGGTGGGCAGCTGCCGACTTCCGTTGCAGTAAATAAGATCTGCACGCTGCAATAGGCGTAAATGCCTCAGAAAGGAAAATGTGTACCCTGCAAGCCGGACAATATCGAGCCACGACTTTTGTCCCGTGGCAGTTTGCGGGCGAGCGCAAATATTGGTCGGAACGTTACCATTAAACCGTGTTTTTACCTCGTCGTGCAGTGGGCCTTCGGGGCATAGCAGTGCTACGGGCCGAACCTGCCGTGCTGCAGCCAGGAGTGCGAGCATTACGGTTTGTGCACCTCCCATAGCACCAGATTGGTCTACGAATAGGATCATTCTAGAAACTTGTAGCTTGGGTTCACGAAGCGCCTGAGGTGGCGAGTGGTCGCGGGCGCAACGTGCCGCAGTGTGCGGTGTACTAAGTTCTTGAAAACCCGATACCCGAAACGGAAATTTGCCAAGTGGGGAGGGTAGCTATGCTGAGTGGATGCGCGTCGCACTTCTGCCAAGGCCGCCAATGTGTTTCTGTCGGAAATACCTTCCAGGGACATATGCCCCATTATACTGCTGTCATAGACGCCGCGCAGTCCCGCGCGATAAAAGCGAAGTAAGAGTTCGTAGTCCATGGCTAGTTGGTAATCAGTGTCAAAAAGACCATGCACTTCATACGCTTCGCGCCGAACCACGACCGTGGGGTGATTCAATGTGGGCATGATATGCTCTATGCGGCGAATATACTCCCGGTCTCCCCGCAAAATATGAGACGGCCCGAACCTGTCGTGCATCAACAGGTCACCAAATACAAAATCTGCACCCGATGTACCCAACGTGTGTACGCTTCGCTCCAACTGCCCTGGCGCTAGCCAATCGTCAGAGTGGATCAAAGCAATGTAACGGCCGGTCGTGAGTGCGATCCCCTTGTTCAAGCCGTCGCTAATGCCTTCATCGGGCTCGGACTGCCAAAAGGTGATTTTGTCGCTGTATGATCGTATGACGTCCTGCGTTCCATCGGTAGAGGCACCGTCAACGATGATGTACTCCAAGTCCGCGATACCCTGTGCCGTAACACTTTCTATTGTGCGCGCGATCCCTGCTACACCGTTGCGTACGCAGGTGACCACGCTGATTGTGGGTTGGGTGTATGTCGGAGTGCGGCTAGGATAATCCGTAATTCGCTTGGCGGGCATATATGGGCTGCTTTCAGTCTAGCGCCGGGCAATGCGTGTTAGACGATTGAGCACCCAAGTATAGCCCAGCAATACTATGAGCGCCTCTCCGATCAGGGCTCCTATGGCTGCCGATATAGCTACGTACAGAAGAGGTCGGGGAGAAGAAGGGCGCTGTGAGGAAGTAGGAGGACTGACAATATCTGCCGCGAAGGGGGCGTCCGTCTGGGTAAGCATCAGGGTTTTCTCCTGGGCGGACAGAATCTGAAGCAGGGCCGCGCGATAGTCAGCCACGGTGACTCCTGCCAGCTTGGTTTGTAGGTAGTTGACCTGCTGGCTTGCATGGCGGGCCACCATGCTGCGCAGGACGGCATTGGTTTCCTCATGGGCCGCTATAAGGATTTTCTTCGCCATCTCGGGGTCGCTGCTGGTCATTGAAATCGTGACCATGTCGTTCAGCGTGGACGGTATGACGACGATGTTTCCCTCAAGGAATTCCGATAAGGTTTTAGCGTCCGGCGGCGTCCAAGTCGGCACATGTGCTAAGCGGGATAGCCAACCCAGGAGGGCATTCCGCAGAGAGCTTGGCTCTTTCCACTGCTTATTCTGCTTATCCCACAAGTCCTCAAAGATAATCTGAAGCATCCTGTGATTTGCTTGTAACCGTTCTGCGACGGCCGGCGAAACAAGGAGTTTTTGATATCGCAAGTAGTAGCTGCCACCTTGCCCAAGGCTGCTGCCACTGGCAAGAGAAAGGATGCCGGACAAGGCGCCGTTGCTCCCGCTGCCAACTCGATCCTGATCCGATGGTGGCGGAACCACGGTCATACTCACTGTGTACTTTGGTGTCATAAAGGGGAGGCACAGCACCATCAGAATGGCGCCTGCCATCGCGAAAAACAGTGGGATAGGCCATCCTTCACGCGTTCGCTGAAGAATTCTGCCAAGCGTGATTTCACCGAGCCCGGCCTGACCGCTTGTCTCGCTCATGTACGATCCCTGATCGGAGTAAACACTGGTTGCTGGAGTGCGTTGCCGTGTTGCCCAGCCGCGGCAATTCTATTGTAAACTATGGAGCCAAGGGCAAGGCCTAACGGGCTCCAAAGGTAGTAGCGTAGTACTGTGCTTTCGAACTGAAGCGCCATGAAGATCGAGAAGAAACCGACGAAGAATGCCACCGTTTCGGGGCTGGTCCGTTTCCGGATCTGCTGCAACATCCGGCCTGCGGCGTATATCACAATGGCCGTAAAGGGGATAAGCCCTATTAGTCCAGTAGTACCAAGAACCTCGATAATGACGTTCGAAAAGGGTTGTCCTTCGGCGACATTAATCCAGGTCTTCACATAAGTCGCCGCCTCTTCAGGGATGGGACTTCGCTCCATGTAGGCCGCGTCTGCACCGATTCCAATCCCCAGCCAGGGGTGCTGTTGAAAAGCCTCTAAGCCGATATAGGCTCGTACCACGCGATTGCCACCTCGCCCCAGGATTAGCTGCACGATATTGCCTTCGCCCAGCAAGAAGCCCGCAACCAGCGCGTAATAACTCGTGCTTGCGAAAAATGTATGCAACAGGAATAGGAAGGCGGCAATGGCGCTTGTTGCCCATAGGATAAGCTTCAGCCGTTGCCTAGCGATTAAGATGTTCAGCAGGGTCGCCAGGAAAATTGCCAAGATAGCCGTGGCCGAACTAATCACCAGCATGGTCGCGGCGGCAAGCAAGAAGTCAAAACGATAAGCTTTCCCTTCTCGTAGCAACATGAATAGCGCCGAGCCGAAGTACGCGATCATGAAAATCGCGAGGTAAGATGGTTCGTAGAACCATAGGCTGGGGCGAACGAAAATCCCGCGTGCAGCGAAGAAAATTAGCTCAAGAAAAACAAGTGCCGCGTGTATGCGAAAGACGAGGAACCAGAGGGCCAGTGCCAGCTTAGGCCCGTAGTTGCGAGAGAAATTGTACCCCAGCCCAATAATAAAGAAGAAGTTAAACAGCAACCAGGCTGTGTATCCCAAACTTTTTGCTGGCTGATAGCTTTGGAACGTTGAGGCTAGGGCTGAAATTGTCCAGAGGCAGAAGAGAATGCTCAGATGGCGATCAAAGGCGATGTTGCCTGACTGGCGAATATAAAGTGCCGCAAAAGCTGTCATGATGATCGGAAAGGCAACGCGCAGCGTTATGCCGCCCAAGCGGATTGCAAGCTCGTCACTGCCCAGAGTCAGGAGAGAAAGAAACAGGAGGAGGACAAAAGGATCGCGCCAGAGTAAATGCCTGACAGCGTTGATGCCGTCACTGATGGAGACGGGAGGGAAAGGACTTTCCCGCTGTGTATCCACGGTGGTGGCTGTACTGGTCGGGCTCAAGCCGCGTCAGATCCTTAGGAAGGTCAGTTCCGCACCATAGACCAGATCGCGATGGGGGAAGATGCCATCGTGACGGGGATTTCTTGATACTAGCATAAAGCCCGCCTTGCGCGCGATTTCCATTACCCGATCTTCCTGAATGGTCTGATGCGGATAGGATACCAGAATATTCTGGAAGCCTGGTGGAATGGCCCCGCGCCCATTCTCAAACAGGTGAGATCGCTGAACTCGAAATATCGGTTCCGCGGAAAAGCTATTGCGCGCAAGCAATGCGCCAAAGCGGGCCGAGCGCAGCCCCTTCTCGAGAAGCTCATATGGTTCTGGGAGGTACTGCAACGTGCTACTGGTGAAAAAGATGTCACAGCTTTCTGGAATGCTTGTGCGAAATGCTATGGACTGCTCTCGCGGCGTCATGAGGGCGGCCATAGTCGGATTTTCGACGACGGTATATTCAATGGATGGGAAAATTTTCTTCAGACTGCGTCCGATTTCACCAGTCGCACCTCCAAAGTCCGTAATGGTTGCGGTAGGGCCCAGAACTTTAACCATCCAGATCAGGGGCAGGTGGCGGATGTCCGCATCTATCTGGGCGCTTCGATTGATATCTTCACGGGCTACGCGGAACTCATTAACTAGCATATCAGAATAATCACCCGCAGCCGCTGCTGCGGCCGCCCGGTCTGCATACTCCCGTGACGCGCGGGCGGTGATGGCTTTGATTGCATTCCAGAAAAAGGGAGGTGTCAGCCCGCGCAGGATGGTCTTCATGATATATCCTAGATTTTTCAGACTAATCCGGAAACCGTAGATCACGGCGGATCGCCAAGATATTCTGAAATGCGAAGAGTTCGTGCTCCAGCGGTAAATAAGCCCCCAGCGGAAGAAACCCGTTGGGAAGGAGGCGGAATAGGTCGTAGCCCCCGAGGATTTCGAAGAAGTCACGCATGAAAACGCGCGTGTAAGGGTTCATGTCGTTAAACTCGAACTGTATCAAGTCAATTGCACCATTCTTCAGTAACTCGCGTGCCCCCTTTAGAACCTCAAGTTCGTATCCTTCTGTGTCGATCTTGAGGAGGCGAACATGGCTGATCTGGTGCTCCAGACAGAAGGTGTCGAGAGGGACCAGTTGCACCAACACTTCAGAGGTTGCCGAGCCTGCCTCGCGTGCCACCGCGCCGCGCGAGAGAGAGGCGTGTGTGCTGCCGGAACCGTCGCTTTCGCTTTCGCTGTAGTCATATAGTGGCAGTTGCCCAAGGGTCGCGGCGCACCCAAGATTGTAGGCTTGGAAATCGAGTAACTTCGCGGCCTCGCTCAAGCGACGAAATGTTCCGGGATGCGGCTCGAAGCAATGCAGCTTGGCGTCCCGGCTCAGGGCGCGAACCTGCCGCGCATACTTACCCTCGTTGGCCCCTACATCAAAAATTATGGGTTGGTGCTGACCCTTCAGGGCGTGCCGCAAGAGGGTCCGTTCGCCAGAAAGGCGAAAGCTCTCGATGTTCAAAAGGCCCATCATGCGCAGGGACAAATGAAACAGCTTTCTGGCGAAACCAAAAAACTGGGGGCGGGCCAATAGCAAGGTGAGCAAATAAAGAATGCGCGTTTTCATCGTTCGCAGCCTAATCTAGGGCGAGAATTCGGTGGAGAGGGGGTGGGTAAGCCAGTCGAAAAAGCTATCTCGTATGAATGGTTCGCTCCCGGCATCCTGAGCCGCGCTGGTCAAGGCTAGCATTGGAATTCCGCCTGAAAAAGCAGCCCACAGTGCGAAAGTGCTGGGGGGGGCTATCAGGAGGTCGCACATCGCCAATGCGGCGTTGTCCCGCAAGGGCGGCAAGATGGACTCGAAGTCCCAGGCAGTCCGAACCTGTAGCCCCTGAAAATCCGTCTGTGTCAAATTTTCATCGGAACAGACTAGGAAGCCTACCCGCCCGCGATGTGCATGCCGTTCCCGCATCTGGTGCATCCACCGCACGTACTGCGATGGCTCGTAGAAAAATTGCCCATTGCGATATGTTCGATAATCGCCTCGCCGGACATGAACGCCGATCAGCATATCACAGTCCGCCCGGGCCAGGGTGACCAGCCTGGCGGCGCTTTCCGCGATGGCTGGTGCGGGTCGCATACGATCAAGAACATCGTGTCGGCGCTGTGCGACAAGTGGCCAAGATCGGATGGCCCATCCGCCCAGCAGATGAGTGGGGGCTCGTTCCAGGAGAGCGGTGTCAGCGGAAGATGCGAGATCAATATTGGGCACAATCCGCGCACAGACGGGCTGAACCGCGGCAATTTCAGCCGTTTGCGTACAGGCTGTATCTGGCAGATACGAAGCCGCGCGATAGGTTATGCGCAGGGCTGACCAATGGCCGCTTTTACCAGCCCGCACTTGTAGTAGCGATTGGCATAACTGTGCAGGCCACTTAGGGCCAGCCGCGCCGTCGAATCCGACTGTGTATTTCAACTGTTCGCGCCACGGCCAAAGCGCTGCGTTGAAGAGACTAAACGTGCCTTTATGTTCCATGCAGAAGGCCAGCAGATGTGCGTGGCTTATCAGCTGGTTGGCCAGCCGCCCTCCACCATGCGTGAAGATGATCCGCGTGTCAGTCATGTTCCAGGTCGCGCGGGCGGAAAGCGAAGGGAGTGAAAGTCCCGACCAGCATACTCTTTAGATTTCCACGCAAATCCGCCCATAGAAGGTCCATCAGTACGATGGTCACGAAGAAGGATATGAAGGATGCGTAGATAGCGCCATAGACACCCATGACCGGTATTAGCAAGGTGTTGAGAAGTGCGCCGATCACCAGCCCGGTGATGCTGGTAAGGGTGCTTCGCCAATAGATATGGTTGTTGATCAAGAAAAGAGATTTGGTAATTCCCAGGCTGGCGATGAATAGTCTGCCTGCGCTAAGCATCAAAAGGGGTGCTGCCGGCGCGTAATGTGCACCAAATAGAAGCTGGATGATGGGCCCAGGCGCAAGTAGCATGGGCAAAATGGGCAGAAGGCAGATTATGACATTGATGCGGTAAGCAGTTCGCATCGCGAACTGTAGTTGGCTATGGCCTCGCGCGGCGTGTCGGGCAACGAAGGGTTCGAGTACGCTTAACAGTAGTGCCGGTGCCAATACGCCGATTTCGGTTAGGCGCAATGTGACGCTGTAGAAGCCCAGTTCTTCCGCTGGCAAGTACTTGGCAATTAGGAAAACATCGAGTCGGGCCTGCGCCAGAATCAGGATGCTGGTGAAGAGCAGAGGCGTTGTCTGATATGCGAGACGCTTCACTTCGGCCATAACAGGGCGCCACTCACTCATGCGCCCGCCTTGCCGAGCATAAAGGTGCTTCATACCGAATGCCAGTACGGCAAAGTCCACGATGACGGGGATGCCATAAGCAGGCAAAGGTGCGTCTGCTAAAAGCAGGGCGATGCGCAGAGCATTTGATGTGACGGCCGATGCCAGACGTGCCGTAACGGTGTACTGGGTTTGATATCGTGCCCGAAACCAGAAGTCAGTAAGCAGAAAAGGCTGACAGAGGATAGACAGTGACATCACGGCGCAGGTCGCTAGTGCGGTGCTGTCACCGGGTGTGATAAGGGCGATAATCGCAATTGATGCGATGACGCCGATCAGGGACATACCCAGCCGCAGGACAAAGGCACTCCCCAGAACGCTGTTTTCACTAGACTTGTCTGGGTCTTGAATACGTTGAGATAAATCGCGCACCATGAGGGGGTCAATCGCAAGGCCTGCAATTGAAGTCAGCGCGGTTACTACGGTGAGGACGAAGGAATAGCTGCCGAATTGTGCGGGGCCTAGCGCCCGCGCCATCCAAGCCACCACGACCATGCCCAAAATCATGCGAACAATCTGGTCGGCATAGAGCCACCCCAGATTTCCGCTGATCTTCCGGAAGCCGGAGGGTAGTCGCTTAATGAGGCTTGTGTTTGCCGTCACGTTACAGCTGCAGCGTTCCGCAAGTGGTAACACGCGGTGCCGAAGCCATCCTTGGGAGTGGTGCCGAACTCATCGCCATAAATGAACGCCCGAGAAACGATCTGCAGCGGCCGTAGCATATCTTCGAGCTCGGCGATGGAAAACGCACGGTGAGCGTTAAAATACGTACGCGTTTCATCGTCAACTGGCACTGAAATATAGAGATCCGCGTCCGGGGCCAAAACGCGCTTCAACTCGGCGATGGCTTTTTGGGTGCCTTGCGGATCGAGCGGATCGCCGTACCGGCCAAGACCGATATGCTCCACGACACAGAGTGACGACACAGAATGGAGTGAGCCGTCGGGGTAAGGAAGCGCCAAAATGCTGCCGAGGCGAAACTTCAGACTGGGTATAGCAAGAGGCCAGGGCCTAACATCCACTGTCTCTGTGGGGACGACTTTGGAAAGCAGTGAAACGAACTTATTGTGCGACCCGATATCCACATGGTGTGCAGGCTTTGCATTGACAATGATCTCAAATGCCCAATTGTCTTGATAAAAATAGGTGGGCTCGATCGGCATAGTGCCCTCTTCGCCCGGGCAGGGCAGAAGATGGGGCATGGAAACTACTCCGCCTATGCGGCGATAGGAATAGAAGCTTCTCCAGAAGCGCCCCCATGCGGTCAGGCGCGCGATTTGGTTTGGAAGAAAATGGGCCAAGGGCCGCAAAAAAGGACGCGTTCCAAGAGGAACAAACCTCTTAAAATGGCTAAAACTCAAGGAATACGTCCTTTACGGGCGCAGTCTCATTAGTCTGCGGGTCCGTTCTTTGCAAGCCAGTTTTAATTTAGACCTTGCGGAGTTTTTTGGGGTGGGGCAGGAAGCTCCCAGAATTGTGAAATCGCAATTTTCGAAGTTGGAACATGGATTTGATCGACAGCATCAAGAACTGGGTCCGTAATAATTCATTTTTCGAGCATTATATCGCGCCCATCCGGTCGGAGCGTAACCTGCGAGCTTGGCGGGGGCAGGGAAGGCCCGTTCCGGCGCCGCACGCTGTCAAGCAGCGTTACATTCATACCTTGACGTCCATTTTCGATCTGAAAGTTCTCGTTGAAACCGGCACCAATACGGGGGCAACGGTCAAGGCGCTCGAGAATTACTTCGACGAGATTTATTCCATCGAGATATTCTCGCCCTTGGCGAAGCTTGCTAAGAAGCGCTTTGCCGCAAACTCGGCAATCCATATTGTGGAGGGGGACAGCGCCAAGGAATTGCCGGGTATCCTGCAGAAAGTTTCTCAGCCTATCCTGTTTTGGCTTGATGGGCACTACAGCGGTGACGGTACGGGCCGTTCTGATATCGACACCCCCGTTTTGGCCGAGCTGGACCACATCCTGTCGCTACGTCCACGTGGCAAGGATGTGATATTAATCGACGATGCGCGGTGCTTTGTCGGCGCTAACGGATATCCTCCGCTGGAGGAATTCCTAGCAGCTGTGGAGCGACAGTTTGGTGTGAAGCCACGAGTCGTAGACGACATTATCTTCATCATTCCCGCGTAACGACTGCGGAACCATGTACGCGCCAATAGTCCTCTTTGCGTATAAAAGACCTACTCATCTCGCCAAAACGCTCGCCGCGCTTCAGGCCAATACGCTGGCGCCGCATTCCGACCTGATCATTTTCTCGGATGGTCCCAAAAGCGATGCGGATGTCGAGGCAGTGGAGCGATGTCGCCGCTTGGCGTCATCCATTCATGGTTTTTCTTCTGTTCGCCTCGAGGTCCAGCCGACTAATCAGGGATTAGCCCGCTCAGTGATATCTGGTGTCACTAACATCATGAAAACGCATGGCCGCGCGATCGTACTAGAAGACGATATCCTCACCACGCCGCAGTTCCTATCTTATATGAACAGTGCCTTGAATTGGTACCAGTCCGATCCCAAAGCTTTCTCAATCACAGGTTACACCTACCCTGGCGCGCGCTTGCATATCCCAGATGACTATGCCTTTGACACCTACCCGGCCTACCGCTCATCCTCGTGGGGCTGGGCGTGCTGGGGCGACCGCTGGGCGCGGATTGACTGGACGATGGATTATTACGAACGATTTATGGCTGACAAGGTCGCACAGGCTGCCTTTAATCGGGGGGGCGACGATCTTGTGCCAATGTTGCGGCTTCAGAAACAGGGGCGCATCGATTCTTGGGCTATCCGTTTTGCATATGCGCATTACGCATTCGGTAGTCGATGCATTCATCCCGTTAGAACTCTGGTGAGCAACATCGGGCTGGATAATTCGGGTACGCACACTGGCGAAAGCCCGATGCATATGCATGCAGAAGTCGAGAAAGATTGGCTTCCTATCCGCTTCTGTCCCGGCGACATCTTAGATCCGCGCATCGCGGCAGCGTTTCATGCAGCGGCTTCCCCGCCGAGGGTTGGGTTGCCCTGGCGCATTTTGCGCAAGGTTCTGAGAATCGCAGGTCTCAAACGGACATGATGATATTTTGCACAGCCTTTTCGAAGTGCTGTGTATTCCAGGATGCGATGCGTAATCTGCCTTTCTCACGCAGCGCGTCGCGTAATCTCGCGCTGTCCCATAGATGCTTGAGCACGTTCGCCATATCGGCAGTGTTGTTAGGATCGAAATAGAGCGCGGCATCCCTCAGCTGCTCGCGCATGCCATAGACATTCGAAATCGCTACCGGGCAGTCCAAGCTCATAGCTTCAAGGGGTGGAATATTGGTCGGCCCTAGAAAGGTCGGCATCGCCATGAGGCGCGCGTTTCGGTAGAGCCAGCACAACTCCGCATCGTCAACATAGCCAAGCAAATATACCCGGCTTTCAAGCCCAAGACGAGCAACTGCTTTAGTAAAATTTTGGTAGCCGTTTTTGTCTGTCGTGCCCGTGAACACGCAGGGGATGGCGGCGTGTTTGATGCTTGCAATTGCTTCTAGGAGCCCCACATGGTTTTTGTGCTGCCAGAACTGAGCGGGATAGAAAATAAACCCATCTTCTTTCACAGCAGTCGATAACGATGGGGGCCGCTTAGGCTGCGCCGTTAGGAGAGAGCTCGGTGCAATGAAGGGGAGTACGACTAGCTGGTCGGCAGGAACAGAAAATTTATCCATAACGTGCCGGGCGCCTGTAGGAGAGTCCACCAGTATCTTCGTGCAGCGCAGTGCGATATTTCCAAAAAGCCATTGGCGCGCCAGCCATTCGGTGCGCTCCGCCACTTCCGGGAAGCGGGTTTCGTATAGGTGCATTAGGTCATGGATGGGGGAAATCTGTCGGACGTGAGGCGGCAGGCCCAGCGACGTCTGTTGCAAGTTGATGCAGATATCTGCCTTCCAACGGGTGATGTCCCTGGCCGCAGGTTGAAGCTTTTCCCAGCATCGCACTAGATTTGGAGCTGCATTACGCGCGCCGATATGCGCCAAGGTGCGCGAAATACCGCGATAGGATAGGTCATGGAGACCGCCGCCGAACATGACTGAATTCAACTGCTTTGCAGCAATTAGGGGGGGCCAGGCTGGGTGGCGACACCATACACGAATGTCATACGCGTTCCGGTCGAGCGCGGCGACGGCGTCCAGAATGGAGGTCGCATATTGAAACGATCCGCCCCATCCAGGGGGGGCTTCCGCGTAAATTGCAACCCTCGTTTTCACGGTATTAGGATTTCGAAAAGGCTGCGATCAGATCCGAGACGTGATCGATCTCGTCCGGTGTCAATGTGCTACTACTCGGCAGATAGAGGCCATTGTCCGCTAGGAAGTCGCTCGTGATGAAGTCACCGGGCGCACGAGAACGCTCCCTCAATGCTGGTTGTCTGTGCATTCCTTGGAAGAACATGCGCGTCTCCACGCCATTTTCTTTCAGGTGAAACGCCAAGGCATCGCGCTCCTTGCCATATTCCGGTGTCACGCATAATCCATTCATCCAAAAGACTGGCTTTGCGCGAGAGTCGAGTTGTTGCAACCGTATGCCTGGGATTTCGCTAAGTCTGTGCCGATAGTGCTCGCCGTTGCGAATGCGCATAGCGCGATATGTGTCGGCTTTCTCTGTCTGGGCTAGTCCCAGAGCCGCATGCAGATTGCTCATTCTGTAATTGTACCCAATATCAGAATGCAGATATGTCCTGGGGGAATTCAGAGGAAAGCAGAGATTGCGGAAATAGCGACACCTTTCGGCAAGCGCGTCGTCGTCCGTAACCACCATGCCACCTTCGCCTGTCGTAATGTTCTTGTTGGCGAAAAAGCTGAATCCTGAAATGCGAGAGAGGGCACCAGCCTTTTTCCCGCGCCATTCTGCGCCATGGGCTTCAGCCGCGTCTTCAATAAGTTCTATGCAGTACCGGTCAGCGATTTCTGAAAGGGCATCCATATCACATGGTACCCCGAAGATGTGCACGGCCATGATGGCGCGGGTACGGGGCGTTATAGCCGCTTCAACTTTCTCCGGCGAGAGGTTCCAGCTTTCTGAATCCGCATCGACGAATATCGGAGTTGCGCCGGTATAGTGTACGGCCAACGCGGAAGCGATCATGGTGAAATCTGGAATAATGACTTCATCAGCAGGGCCAATGCCCATCGCGCGCAGCATAAGGTGTAAGGCGACTGTGCCGTTACAGACCGCGATGCCGTGGCTTACGCCGCAATAGGCCGCAAATGTCTTTTCAAATTCGTGCACGAACCGGCCAGCAGAGCTGATCCAGCCACCCGAGACGGCCTCCGTGACATAGGCAAGCTCATTGCCCAAAAGGGCCGGTTCGCAGACAGGAAGGTTTTTCATGAGGGTTTGACCTGATCGTCCGCGACTGGAGCAAAGCGAACTTTATCGCGCTCGCCTGCATACGGCCCCTGCTTGACCTCTATAATTTCGGCATCATCTTGTACTTGGAAACCATGCCCGCCATGTGCGAGTAATACCACGTCGCCTGCATGCAACATGCTACTTCTCAAGTATTCCTTTTCCGCAGTGTAGATATCTAGTCGAATGCGTCCGGACTTTATGAACAAGACCTCTTGTGTCCATTCAACCGTTCGGGGCACTGCATTGTGCGTATGGGGCGCAATTACATACCCCGCCGGGCGATTCATGTAGCCTAGTTGTTGTGAAAACGTGTCGGGCGTGAAAAAGCTAATGCCGTCGGCATGGTAGTCACGGCGTATAATGATCGCCAATATTATTCCTTCGTGCCTGAATGTTTCAATCATGTGAGTGATGCTAAATTCCAGATGGAAAGGACTTTCTTCCCGGCGAAGCTTCTATTTGGGTAAGCTAGTGTGATGGCTGTTCGCTGTCAAAAAGGGGCCGATCTAACCGTAGATATTTGTGACGGCGTGGCCCTCTATGTTGAATTTCAGGCTTACTCTGCAAAGTAATGTCCGCTCCGGACGATCTCGCTTTCGCTGGCGCGGCGTGTTTCCAGGTACAGGGTGGCGTCGCCCGCCAGCACCTGGCCGCCGTCGCGTTGCACCGGCCGCAGGTCCATCGCCACCTGGCTCTGGGTATCAATGGGTGCGACCCAGTTGATGGGAATGCGGATGACAATGCCCTTGTCGAAACTGCCTTCGCCGAAGTCGGCGGACGAGACATTGGTTTTGGTGACAAAAGCGCCGATCTCGATGCCGGTGGAGAAGCGGCGGGTCACCTGAAGGGTGGCGCCCCGGTCGCCGGCCAGATACTGGCCCGCGCGCAACTGGAAATCCAGGTCGTACCAGGGCGAGGCATAGTAGAGCGTTACATGGCCGGTGACCTGGCGGTAGCGTTGCAGCCCGAACAGCCGGTCGAAGTCGCGCTGCCACACGCCATACAGGTCGGCGCCGATGGCCCAGCGCTGGCCCTGCGGACGATAGAGGATTTCGCCGCCCGCGCCCGCGAACATGCTTTCCAGATAGCCTGCCTTGGCGACGGCGAACACTTCCGGCGTCAAGCGGAAGCGGTAGTCCAGTTCCAGCGCGCCGATGCCGTTCTTACCCTGCGTGAAATACTTGACGAAGTCGGTGCGGACATGCGGCAGCACGCTGTCATTGAGGCGGCCGGTCTCGAAGGTGTCGAAGAAGCTGAGTTCGCCCTGGCCCCATAGCGAGAGGCCGGGCGCCAGTTCCAGCGAGGCCCAGGCCGCGCCCAGCACCTGCACGCCGAACGGGTTGTTGGGATCGAAGAATTGCTGGCGGAACTGGGGGAAGACGCTCCAGTCGAAGCTGGGATAGTTGCCGCGCCGTTCCTGCTCCAGGATGGGATTGTAGAGCGGCGGCGCGTCTATCAGCACGCCACTGTCGAAGACCGAGGCATCGTCGCGATTGTCCGACAGGGCGCGCTCCGCCGGGGCGCGCAGCACGGTATATTCCTGTTGCGGCAGGCCGCTACCCATTGCGATCAGGCGGAATTTTTCGATGGTGGGCGGAGCCTCGGCCATCAGCACGCGCGTCAGCCTTTCGATGGCGTCGTCTTCGTGCAGATAGCGGGTGTTGGCATAATAGACGGTCGCCACGCTGTCGCCGAACGACACGGCTTCGATATGAATCTGCTGCTTCTTCGCGGCGGCGCGGAACTTCCGCAGGGCGGCGCGGGTTTCCACCACGGCCCCTGCCTCGGTCGCGTCGATGGTCAGCGGCGCCTGCAAGGCCACCAGGTTGATGCCGGACAGGGCCGCGTTCTGCAGCATGGGCGCCGCGACGCCGCGCGGAACCGGGCAGCGCAGGGGCGGCAACCCGCCGCCCTGGCGCACCAGGATTTCGCGGATGCCGGTGCCGGAGTCCTGCACGATCCGTGTGATCGCCGGACAGGTCTGCGCGGTCGCGCCGCGCGCCAGCGTCACGGTCAGGCTGGTGCCCGTGACGCGGATATCGGTGACATCGCCCTGGTCCAGCAGCGTGTCCACGAATGCATTCCGGCTGGCCGCGCGCGCCGCCAGCCGGACACGTTGCGCCGCCTGTGCCGGATCGCGCTGGCCCAGCATGGTGCGCAGCGCCGCCTGCTGTGCCTCGCGCGGACGTATGGCCGGGGCCAGCGGCGGATCGCTCATCGAGCCGGCATATTGCGGCTTGGACGGATTGAACTGGAGCGACAGGCTGCCGCCGACCGCCCGGCCATAGAGCCAGTTCAGGCCCAGCGTCAGGCCCTCGCTGGCCTGATAGGACAGGCCATAATTCATCTGGGTGCGGGGATAGAAGCCGCCGGGACCGGCATAGCTGTTGGCGACCCGCTCGAACGGATAGTTGTCGCTGCTGGTTTCCACCAGTGCGGTCAGGCCGGGAATGGGCGTCTTCCAGGCCAGGCCGCCGAACAGGCCCACGGTCGGGCCATGCAGATAGACGTCGAGATTGGTGCCGCCCGGTGTGGTCAGGCTGGGGCGGTGCTCGAAGGAGCGCGATAGCTGCGCCAGCGGATTGCGGATGGTGTTGGCGGAGCCCAGCCGGCCCCAGCCCATGCCGACCGTGGCGTCGAAGGGGCCGAACTGCTTGGAGGCGACCACATATTCGCCGCTATAGACGCCGGTGCCGACGATATCGTTGATGCCCACCGCAACGGCGGGAAGGTAGCGGCTCTCGTTCCACAGCCGCAGCTTCATGCCGAAGCTGCGATCCCAATAAACCGAATAGGCGGGATCGAAGTGCTGGATGCCCGAATAGCGGAACGAGCCTTCCAGCCAGGGCAGGATCTGGAACCCCAGATTGTAATGCTGGTTCGCCGTGAAATAGCTGGCCCCGACGGACAGTTCGCCATCGGCGGCCATGCGGGCGCTGGGCATCTCGATCAGGCCCACCGTGCCCAGGTTGGTGCGGGGCAGGGGCGGCGGCTCCCAATCCTGCGCCAGCGCCGGGGCGCAGAAGGGCAGGAGCGAGACAAGGGCGCTGCAACCCAGAAGACGGGCCAGTCTCCGGGCGAATGGGCGCGATTGCCGTGCCATGCCGGGTGGCCGTCCCCCTGTCCTCACAGACCTGTCCTTCGACGTTTTTGCCCGTGCCCGTTTCCTTGCGTTTCACCTAAACAATTGCAAGGAAAATCTTTTTTTCTTCACCCGGCCGGTAACGGTGTGCTACAGGGGCGCTTGTCGAACAGGCCTTGAGGGCAGATGAAAAAGGGAATTCGCGGGCGTTTTCCGCAGGTGCGCCATGCTGCGGCGCGCGTCGCCTTTTTCCTGCCCCTGCTGGCCGCCCTGTCCTGGGCGGGCGCCGGACAGGCCCAGGTTTCGGGCATGGGAGACCTTCTCCAGCAATATCAGCGGAGCGGCCAGGGCGCGCTCAATCAGGGCCTGCCGGGGCTGAGTGGTGTTTACACGGGCCAGCAGCCCGACATGGCGCCGCAGACCTATATGCCGGCCGTGCGGCCGCTTCCCTTGCAGCCTTCGCGCCTGGAACAGATTCTCTCGGCCCGCGCGGGCGTAAAGCTGCAGCAGTTCGGCTATGACCAGCTCGGCCAGGGCCGGGCGGTGACCGTGGCGCAGACCGGCGCGGTGCAGGACGATTATGTGCTGGGTCCGGGCGACCAGATCGTGGTCTCGCTGCGTGGTCAGGAAAACAGCGAATTCCGCCTTGCCGTGGATCGCGGTGGCCAGATCGTCATGCCGCGTCTCAAGCCGATCTCGGCGATCGGCCGCAGCTTCGGCAGCTTCCGCCAGGATCTCGAAGCCGCCGTGCAGCGCGCCTATGTGGCGACCGAGGCGGTGGTGTCCATCGCTACCGTACGCCAGATCAGCGTTCTGGTGTCGGGCGAGGTGAACAGCCCCGGCCAGCGGACGCTGTCGGGCCTGTCCTCGGCGGTGGACGCGATCCTGCTGTCCGGCGGCATCAGGAAGACCGGCACGCTTCGCAATGTGCGTATCCAGCGCGCCGGCCGGGAATATACCGTGGACCTTTACAGCGTGCTGACGGCGCGGGGCGGCGCGGCCAATCTGCGCCTGGCCGATGGCGACCGCATTCTGGTCGCGCCGCTGGGCCGCACCGTGGCGGTGAGCGGGCTGGTGCGCCAGCCCGGCATCTACGAACTGCCCGCGGGCCAGTCCAGCATCGGTGTGCGCGCGCTGCTCCAGCTCGCTGGCGGACAGGAAGTGCGTGGCCGCTTCCGCCTGTCGGTGCTGCGGGTCGGAGATGACGGCCAGAGCATGATGGAGCCGCTGACCGGCGATACCGGGGTGGTGCGCGACAGCGAGATCCTGTTCGCGCAACTGGGCGCGGACCAGGCCACCAGCCAGGCGACCCTGTCCGGCGGAACGGGCCTGGCCGGACAATATGCCCTGCGCGGCACGCGGCTTTCGGAAGTGTTGCGCGCGCCGGGCGCGCTGGGATCAGCGCCCTATACCCTGTTCGGCATCATCGTCCGCAAGGATCCGCGTACCCTGTTGCGTACCTTGATCCCCTTCACGCCGGTGGCTGTCCTCAGCGGCGCCGAAGACCAGCAATTGCAGACCGACGATGTGATCCGCGTCCTGTCGGTGAACGAGGCGCGTCTGCTGACCTTTGTGGTCCGGAGTTATCTGGGCCGCCTGTCCGCCGACCAGGCTGGCCGCCGCAGTACACTCGCCACCGATACCACGCCGCCGGCGGCCGACGCTGCGGCGGCCGGCCGCGCGCCGCTCAATCCCAACGATCCGGCGCTGTTGACCGCACAGGCACAGACGGTGGACGAGCAGAATCTGGGCACGGAGGAAATCGTCAACGCGCCTGCCGATGTGCAGCGCGCCACCATCATCGCGCTGCAGGACATGGCGGCCCCTGGCTCGGTCCTGGCCCGTCAGCAGACGGCAGCCTTTGCGCAGCAGATGTCAGGCGAAAAGCCCGCCGATCCGGCACAGGCCCAGCCACAGAATCCCCAGGTCCTGCAGCAACAAGCCTATGCGGCGCAGCAGCGCGGCCTGAACGGCATGCAGACTGGTGGAAACCTGCCCTATGACCAGCAAATGGGACAGCAGGGCCTGAACGGGCAGGTGGTGCAGAACAATCAGGGCTTCGGACAGCCGCTGCCGGCCGACCTGCCGCCCAACTATATGGAACAGCCCATCGCGCCCGGCGGCTATGCCTCCAACCGCGAGGTCCAGACCTTCGGTCAGCTCGCCCAGCAGCTCAATATGGACCCTCTGGTGCTGGTCAATTTCCTGATCGACAACCGCGTCCGGCTGGATGGCGCGGTCGCCGGTCCCGGCTCTTATTTCGTCGGTCCCAATGTGCAGTTGAACGACCTGGTGCAGGCGGCGGGCGGCACCGTGAACTGGGCCGACCAGAGCGGCGTGGAACTGCTGACCACCGCGGTGGACACCCAGACCGGCCGGTCCGCCACCCAGCGCCAGACCCTGCCGCTGCGGCAGGGCACGCTGGCCAGCTATGTGGTGCGGCCGCGCGACCAGCTGCGTTTCAACCGGGTCTTCACCGATGTGGCGGGCGGGTCCGTCACGCTTCAGGGCGAGGTGCGGTTTGCCGGCGCCTATCCCATCACACGCGGCGAACGCCTGTCGGAACTGTTGATGCGCGCCGGTGGCCTGACGTCCACCGCCTATCCGGCGGGCACGGTGTATCTCCGCAAGTCGGCGGCGGCCGTGGAGCATGAAGGCTATGTTCGCGCCGCCAACGAAATCCAGAGCCAGTTGCTGGCGGGCATGGCGCGCGTGGGCAACGACAAGATCCCGCCCGAAACCTTTGCCGCCATGCAGGGCTTCATCAACCAGCTGCGCACACAGAAGGCGGCGGGCCGCATTTCCTTCGTGGCCGATCCCAGCCTGCTGGCGGCGCGTCCTGATCTCGATCCGCTGGTCGAGCCGGGCGACGTCGTTTACATCCCCCAGCGTCCCAGCACGGTTTCGGTGCTGGGCGAAGTCATGCAGCCGGGTACCTATCAGTACCGCGCCAACCAGAAGCTGGAGGATTATGTCCAGCAGGCGGGCGGCTATGCCCAGTTCTCCAACGAAAGCCTGACCTTCGTGGTGATGCCGGATGGCACCGCCCGCAAGATGGAAAAGTCGCTGTTCGGCTTTGAGTCCACCAAGCTGCCGCCCGGCAGTTCCATCGTGGTGCCGCGCGACCTGGCGCCGCTCAATGCCCGCCAGATCGTGCTGGATGTGACATCCATCTTCAGCCAGCTTGCCATCTCGCTGGCGTCGCTGGCGGTCATCTCGCGCAACTGACGGCGTGACGGCGGCTAAAGACTAGCTATGGCCGCAGTCAGCTGCGGCCATAGGTGTCCTCGAAACGGACGATATCGTCCTCGCCCAGATAGGAGCCGGACTGCACCTCGATCAGGTGCAGTGGCTCGCTGCCCAGATTTTCCAGACGGTGCCGCGATCCCAGCGGGATATAGGTGGACTGGTTGGCATGCAGCGGGAACACCTTGTCGTCGCAGGTGACCTGGGCGGTGCCCGAAACGACGATCCAGTGTTCGGCGCGCTTGTGGTGCATCTGCAGCGACAGCTTGGCGCCGGGATTCACCGTGATGTGCTTGACCTGGAAATTCTCGCCCGCGTCGATGCTCTCATAGGCGCCCCAGGGGCGATAGACCTTGCGGTGCGAAAGGTGCAGGTCGCGGCCCGCGCCCTGCAACTGTTCCACGATCCGCTTCACATCCTGCGAGGCGCTTTTCTGGCTGACCAGCACCGCGTCGGACGTCGCCACCACCACGATATCCTCCACGCCCACGGCGGCGACCAGCGGGCCTTCGCTGCGAAGATAGGAATTGCGGGCGCCATGATGCAGCACGTCGCCCAGCATGGTGTTTCCGGTCTCGTCCTTGGCGGTGGCGCTCCACAGCGATTCCCAGGAGCCGATATCGCTCCAGCCCATCTCCACCGGCACGATGGCGGCCTTGTCCGTCCGCTCCATCACCGCATAGTCGATGGATATGGACTGGCAGGCCGCGAAGGGCGCTTCCGCCAGGCGGAAGAAATCCAGGTCCGTTTTGCCTTCCGCCAGCGCGGCGCGGCAATGCGCCAGCATCTGCGGCTCCAGCCGCGCCAGTTCTTCCAGGAAGGTGCGCGCCTTGAACAGGAACATGCCGCTGTTCCAGCAGTAATCGCCGGACGCGACATAGCCCTGCGCGGTGGCGGCGTCGGGCTTCTCCACGAATCGCGCCACGGCGAAGGTGCCGTCCTGGCCGGGAATGGCCGCGCCGCGACGGATATAGCCGTATCCGGTTTCCGGCGAATCGGGTGTGATTCCGAACGTGACCAGCCGGTCATCCTGGGCGGCGCGGGCCGCGATGGCGACCGCACGCAAAAACTCCGTACGATTTTGTACGATATGGTCCGCCGGCAGCAGCAGCAGAATGCCGTCCGGGTCCATTTTTTCCACCATCAGGGCCATGACCGCGGCGGCGGGCGCCGTGTTACGCGCCGCGGGCTCCAGCACGATGGGACCGGGACTGATCCCGGCCTGGCGCATCTGTTCGGCGATCAGGAAGCGATGGTCATTGTTGCAGATGATCAGGGGGGCGGCGAAGCCCGCGCCGGACACCCGCAGGACCGTGTCCTGGATCAGGCTCTGTTCTCCCGCCAGAGCCAGCAATTGCTTGGGAAACAGGGCACGCGAAAGCGGCCAGAGGCGGGAGCCGGCGCCGCCGGACAGGATGACGGGATAGAGGGCGGACATAAGGGTAAAACTCACCTGCGGAACCGGGGTTACTTACCAGAGTTGCCGCTGCTGGCGAGGGGTGCAAACTGACAATTTGCCGGGCATTGCCTTGTTGCGATGCAGCAACATAGGATATTCTTTCATGACGTCCCTGGTCCCGCAGACCTTAATGAATTGACAGGGCAGGGTGCACATGCGTAAAAGCACACCAACGCCAAACCCAAATTTGTATTTCATGGAGACATTCAATGCGGACTTTCGCTGCTGCTCTTCTGGCCACGGCTGTCGTCGCGTCGAGCGCCTTTGCCGCTCCGCTCACGGCCGGCAAGCCCGCGGGCGTCAAGAAGGCCCAGGCTGAATCCAACACGGTCATGATCGTGGCGGGCGTCGGCGTTCTGGGTCTGGGCATCGGCCTGGCCGCGACCGGCGATGGCAACAACACCATCACCGGCACCAGCACCAGCACGGGCACCAACCCGTAAGCTTCTGCTACAGGTTTCCTGAATAGGGAGAGCAGCTCGCTCTCCCTATTTTTTTGTCCTGGCGGTGGAAGGTGTTTAGCCCGGCGGGCGGAATATCTGGATATCCACCACGCCGCCCTGCGGATGCACATGCTGGCGGCTGCGCCAGGCCAGTCCGCTGGCCGGGTCCACCCAGAAGCTGTCCGTGAAGGACCAGTTGCGCGTGTTGCTGCGGCAGGTCTCGTCCACCCGCACCGTCGCGATCACCTGGCCCAGAATGCGGACGCTCTGGCGCGCCGCCGCACGGGCCGTGCAGGTGATGGTCACGCCATATAGTCCAAGGTCGGTGAAGTCCGCCAAGCGTGTGGTGGAGAAGGGGGCTTTCAGGGCATTGGCCGGCGCCTGCGCGGCCCCTTCCCGATAGGTCAGGTTGCTGACGTCCCGGTCCAGTCCCACGCTGCGGACGATTCGGCCATCGCGGGTGACGATCACCACCCGCGAGGCCGAGGTCCAGAGCAGGTCGCCGCCGGTGTCGGTCGCCAGCACCAGAAGGCCTTCATTGCCCTCGTTGATGCGATAGCCCAGGCTGGCATAGGGAATCTTGGCGGCCTGTTCGCGGGTGACGCGCACGCCGCCGACCGTCGCCGCCAGGCTCTGGCGGGCGATCTGGTAGAATTGCGCGTAGGTGGAGTTTCCGGTGTTGTTGCAGGCGGCCGCGACCGGCAGGGCCGCCGCGAGCGCGGCCAGCCGGAACAGGCGCTTGCGCCGCGACGCGCCGCTGACTTTCACCTGATGCCCTTGAGGATGGCGTTGAGCTGCGGCGCGATGTCGGGCCGCGACAGGCCCACCGCGATATTGGCGTGCAGGAAGCCCACCTTGTCGCCGCAGTCATAGCGGGCGCAGTCGGTCTTCACGGCATGGAAGGGCGTCTTGCCGATCAGTTGCGCCATCGCGTCGGTGAGCTGGATCTCGTTGCCCGCGCCGCGTTCCTGCCGGTCCAGGATGCTGAAGATTTCGGGCTGGAGGATGTAACGGCCGATGACGCAGAGATTGGAGGGTTCGGTGCCGGTGGCGGGCTTCTCCACCATCCCCAGCACTTCGGTGGCGTTGCCCTGGGACGTGCCGGGCTTGACCACGCCATAACGCTTGATCTCTTCCTTGGGCTTTTCCTCGGCCGCCACGATGATGCCGCCGCCCACCTGGTTGTAGCTGGCGATCATCTGCGACAGGGCGCCGGGCTTGCCCACCATCAGGTCGTCGGGCAGCAGCACCGCGAAGGGCTCGTTGCCCACGAAGTGGCGGGCACACCACACCGCATGGCCCAGGCCCAGCGGCTGCTGCTGGCGGATGAAGCCGACCGAACCGGTGGCGGGCAGCATTTCCAGCAGGCTGTTCAGTTCGGTGGTCTTGTCGCGCTGGGAGAGCAGGGCTTCCAGTTCATAGGCATGATCGAAATGGTCGGCGATGATGTGCTTGCCACGGCCGGTGATGAAGACGAACTGCTCGATGCCCGCCTCGCGGGCTTCCTCCACCGCATACTGGATGACCGGCTTGTCCACCACCGGCAGCATTTCCTTGGGAACCGCCTTGGTGGCGGGCAGGAAGCGGGTGCCCATGCCCGCGACGGGGAACACGGCTTTGCGGACGGGTTTCATGCTGGTCATCGCGATTTCCGGGGGATGGATTCACAAACGGCCTGTTTCATCGCATGGCCCCGCCATTACTGTCCAGTTTCAAGGCTTTCGGCTGAATCCGGCGCGATGAAAAAGGGTGTTTTCCTATTGCTGGCCATGACGCTGCCGCTCGCGGCGGCGGTCCTGTCCGCGCGCGCCGCGCCCGTCACCGATGCGCGCATCGCCGAGGTGCAGGCAGCGCTGGACAAGGGGGATGCGGACCATGCCGCGCAGGCCGCGAATGCCGCACTGGCGGACGGCGACATCACGGCGGTGCAGCGCGCGCGGCTTCTGCTGGGCCGGGGTATCGCCCGGCAGTTGCAGGGCGACGGCATGGTGGCAATGACGGATATCACCCAGGCGCTGAACACCGGCGCGCTTCCGGCGGAGGAACGGGCGCAGGCACTGCTTCAGCGCGGCTTCCTGCTGGACAGCATGAACCGGCTGGAGGAGGCGGCGAAGGATTATGGCGCGGTGATCGCGCTGAAGTCCTCGGCCCTGTCCACCGCGCTCAACAACCGCGCCAATATCCGCCGCCGCCAGGGTCGTTTGGACGAGGCGCGGCGCGATTACCTGGCCGCGCTGGCCGCCGGCAGCAGCCGTCCGCAATATCCCTATTACGGCCTGGGCCAGATCGCGGAAGCACAGAAGGACAGCGATGCCGCGCGGGGTTTCTATGCGCGGGCGGTCGCGGCCGATCCCGGTTATGCCCTGGCGGCGCAAAGGCTGGCGGCGTTGGGCGGCGCGCCGGGCGCGGTGCGCGACGAAGGGGTGATCGTGCTGAGGCCGCCGGAACGCATCGTCCTGAAACCGCCGCCGGGTGTCGTGCCTGCCGCCGCGTCCGCCCGTCCGATATCAGGTCCCGCGCCGGTCCTCGCATCCGGCTTTGTCGCCGCGCCGCCCGCCGCCGAACGGATCGTGCTGCGTCCGCCGCGCCGCCCGGCCGCTTTCCGGCCCGCGCCCCAGGTTCCCCGCCGCGCCAGCCCCGCCCTGCGGTCGGCCCTGGATACGCCCGTGACGGCTGCCTCCGGCCCCCAGGTCCAGTTGGGTGCCTGGCGCAGCCGTGCCGAGGCGGATGCGGGCTGGGCGCGGTTCCAGCGCCAGGCCCAAGGCCTGCTGGATGGCTTGTCTCCTCAGGTCGTGGAGGCCGAGCTGCCGGGCAGGGGGCGTTATTTCCGCCTGCGCACATCGACGCCTGCGGGGCGTAGCACGGCCGCATTCTGCGCCGCGCTGTCGGAACAGGGCCTGGCCTGTTTTCCGGTCCGGAAATAAACTACAACTGTAGGTGTATTGCATCTGTTGTTCGCAGTTGCAAAAACGCTATGGTCGAACGGGTGGCGATTTGCTGGTACAGATGAGAAGTCTTTTGCGTCCGCGTTTTGCCGCCATCCTGATCACCGTTTCATTCCTCAGCGTGCCCGCCCAGGCCGCGCCCTGGGCGGAGGTGGGGGACAACCAGCTTCGCACCGATATCGAGATGCTGGCCGAAGCGGGCGCGCTGGACGGCATCACCACCCATTGGCCGCTGCCCTGGCGATCCATCGGCGCCCGCTTGCGGGACGGCCTGAACGGGCAACCTGAGATGGTGCGCGCCGCCGCCGAGCGGGTGCTGCGCCGGGCCAGGGCCGAAACCGAGCCAGGCTTTTCCGCGTCGCTCTATCTGGACGCCACCAACGCACCATCGGTCGTGTATGGCTTTGACGGGATGGGCCGGGGCGAGGGGACGGCGCAGGCCGTACTGGATTTCAACCAGGGCATCTTTTCCGGGCGGCTGGCGCTGGGCGGCATTACCCAGAACGGACGCGGCAACACCACCAAACTGAACCTGGACGAGAGCTATCTGTCGGCCCGGCTGGGCGATGTGCGGCTCTATGGCGGCTGGCTGTCGCACTGGTGGGGACCGGGCCAGGTCACGGCCCTGTCGCTGTCCAACAATGCCCGCCCCATGCCGCAGATCGGCATCTCGCGCGCCGTCACCGATGCCTCCAGCCTGCCGGTGCTGCGCTGGCTGGGGCCGTGGCAGGTGGAGTTTTTCGTCGGCGTACTGGATGGCCAGCGGATACAAACGGACGGCTATTTCAATGCCCTTCGCTTTACCTTCAATCCGCTGCCGGGGCTGGAGATCGGCCTGTCGCGCACCGAGATGTTCTGCGGCCAGGGCATTTCCTGCGTTCCTCTGGTGGATTATTTCGACCTCAGCAACGATCCGCGCAACACCAACCGCGTCAATGACCAGGGCGCTTTCGACATCAAATATAGCGGCCGCATGGGCCAGTTGCCGTTCCAGGTCTATATGCAGGCGATGAACGAGGATTCCTCGCCCTTCGTCCATTCCGGCAGCAGCCACCTGTTCGGGGCCAGCATCTTCGTGCCCGCGTCCACCAGCCCGGTGAAGCTGACCGCGGAATATGCCGACAGCGTGGCGACCGAAGACCTGTTCGGCTTCGGTACCGTCATGCATGGCTTTGCCTACAACAATGGCGGCTTTCCCGATGGCATGCGCTATCGGGGACGCACGCTGGGTTTCAGCCTGGACAGCGATTCCCGGCTGTGGAGCCTGCTGGGAAGCTGGAGCGACGCGGACGACCGTTTCTACCAGCTCAGCCTGCATCACGCCGAAATATCGACTCCGCTGGTGTCCGCCGTGAGCCCGGTCTTCTTCAACGCGCTCACCCCCGTGCCCGTGACCATCAACATGGCCGAGGCCCGCGTCTCACTGCCCTGGCGCGGCTTCCGTCTGGACCTGGCGGGCCGCGTGCAGGATGATCAGCTCTGGCCGAAGCGGGGATTCGAGGCCGGGTTGGAAGCGGCCCTCAGGATCAATCTATAGGAACGACTGCATGACGGTACTGGTCACGGGGGGCGCCGGATATATCGGCAGCCATACCGTCTATGCGCTGCTGGACCGGGGCGACTCCGTCGTGGTGCTGGACAATCTGTCCACCGGCCGCCGCAGCCAGGTAGGCGAAGGGGCCGTCTTTGTCGAAGGCGATGTCGCCGATACCGCGCTGGTGAAACGGATCGTGGCCGAACACGGGGTGACGGCGGTGATCCATTTCGCCGGTTCCATCGTTGTGCCGGAGTCGGTGGCCGATCCGCTGTCCTATTACGAGAACAATGTGGTGCGGACCCGCGCGTTGATCCAGGCGCTGGTCGAGGCGCAGGTCAGGCAGTTCATTTTCTCCTCCACCGCCACGGTTTATGCCGCCGATGCCCGTCAGCCGCTGGCCGAGGGCGAGGCCAAGGCCCCGATCAGCCCCTATGCCCGTTCCAAGCTGATGACCGAATGGATGCTGGAGGATGTCTCCCGCGCCCATGACTTCCGCCACATGGTGCTGCGCTATTTCAACGTGGCGGGCGCCGACCCGCAGGAGCGCACCGGCCAGTCCACGCCCGTCGCCACTCATCTGATCAAGCGCGCCGCGCTGGCGGCGCTGGGCCGGGTGCCGCATCTGGATATCTTCGGCACCGACTATCCTACCCCCGACGGGACCGGGGTGCGCGACTATATCCATGTGACGGACCTGGCGGCGGCGCACCTGCTGGCGCTGGACGCCCTCAAGGCGGGCGCCGCCTCCACCAGCTACAATTGCGGCTATGGCCGGGGTTTTTCGGTGCGGCAGGTGATCGAGGCGGTGGACCGGGTAATCGGGCGCAAGTTGGCGGTCCGCGAAGGTCCGCGCCGGGCGGGCGACCCGCCGACCCTGATCTCAGACCCCAGCCGCATCAAGGCGGAACTGGGCTGGAGGCCGGTCCATGACGACCTGGACGGCATCATCCGCTCGGCCATCGCCTGGGAGCGCCGTTTTAATTCCCCCTGATTGCCGCAATCCCGCCTTGCGGGGCCTTTTCATTGGCGGGCAGGGACCATAAACCACCGCCATGCGGGCCATCGAAGCCACCTGGGACAGCACGCTGGGCATCGCCAAGCGGTACGAGCGCCACATCTCGGCGCTGTCGCTGGCGGGCGGCTTTGCTTTCGACAGCTGGGCGTTCGGCAGCATCGAGCGGCCCGAAACCCAGGCGGTGTTCATCGTCTATCTGCTGGTGGCGGGCATCACCATCGCCATTCTGCATGTGCTGGAATCGCGCGGCGAGGACCGCCGCCCGTCCGACCGCCTGCGCACCATCCTGGTCTTCGTCATCCAGTTCGCGCTGGGGGCGCTGCTGTCGGGCTTCTGCGTCTTCTACATCCGCAGCGCCTCGATCACCTCCTCCTGGCCCTTCCTGCTGGCGATGGCGGCGATCTTCATCGGCAACGAGTTCCTGCGCCGCTATCACAGCCGCCTGGTCTTCGTGGCGCTGCTGTTCTTCTTCTCGCTCTATTCCTACGCCATCCTGCTGGTGCCGATCCTGATCCGCCGCATCGGCCAGGGCCCCTTCCTGATCAGCGGCGCGCTGGCGGTGGCGATCTTCTTTGTCTACATGCGGGCGCTGGCGCGGCTGGGGCATGAGCGCTACCGCACGGCGCGGGCGCAAGTTGCGGTGGGCGTGGCGGTCATCACCGTGCTGGTCAATGCGGCCTATTTCCTCCGCATCGTGCCGCCTTTGCCGCTGGTGCTGACCGATGTCGGTATCTATCACGGCGCCAGCCGCGTGAACGGCAACTACCGGGTGGCGGAGGAGCAGGAGCCGCCGGAATGGCGCGCCTTGTTCGGCACCTATCCCATCCTGCATGTCCAGCCGGGGTCGAAGCTGTATCTCTACAATGCGGTGTTCGCCCCGCGTGGCCTGCGCGCCCGCATCGTGCATGACTGGCAGCGGCTGGACCCCGCCACCAAAGGCTGGGTCAGCCAGCAGCGGATCGGCGTGGATATCGTGGGCGGACGCCGGGACGGCTACCGCTATTACACCACCAAGACCGTGCGGCCGGGCCAGTGGCTGGTGAAGATCGAGACCGCAGACGGCCGCGCCATCGGCCGGGTGCGGTTTGGGGTGGAGGAGCAGGCTGTGCTGCCGGCGACCACCATCCGCACCCTGCGATAACCGGCAACTTGCATCCGGCCGCTATCCAGCCTATTTCACACTCCGGATTTGGGATAGCCAGAATTGTCCACCAATAAAACTGTTATATCGCATCTGCGGCGCCTGGAAGCCGAGAGCATCCACATCATGCGCGAGGTGGCGGCCGAGTTCGCCAACCCGGTGATGCTCTATTCGGTGGGCAAGGATTCCGCCGTGATGCTGCATCTGGCGATGAAGGCCTTCTATCCCTCCAAGCCGCCATTCCCCCTGATGCATGTCAACACGACATGGAAGTTCAAGGAGATGATCCAGTTCCGCGACGAGACGGTCAAAAGGCTGGGCTTGGATTTCATCGAATATATCAACCAGGACGGCGTGGCGCGCGGCGTCAATCCGTTCGACAGCGGATCGTCGCTGCACACCCAGGTGATGAAGACCGAGGCGCTGAAGCAGGCGCTGGACAAATACGGATTCGACGCGGCCTTTGGCGGCGCGCGCCGCGACGAGGAAAAATCCCGCGCCAAGGAACGCATCTTTTCCTTCCGCACCGCCAGCCATGCCTGGGACCCCAAGAACCAGCGGCCCGAACTCTGGCGCGTCTACAATACGCGCATCAACAAGGGCGAGAGCATCCGGGTCTTTCCGCTGTCCAACTGGACCGAACTGGACATCTGGCAGTACATCCTGGCCGAGAACATTCCCATCGTGCCGCTCTATTTCGCCAAGAAGCGCCCGGTGGTGGAACGCGCCGGAACGCTGATCATGCGCGATGACGAGCGCATGAAGCTGCTGCCCGGTGAAAAGGTCGAGGAGAAGCTGGTGCGCTTCCGCACCCTGGGCTGCTATCCGCTGACCGGCGCGATCGAGAGCGATGCCGACACGCTGGAAGCCATCGTCACCGAGATGTTCACCGCCCGCACCTCCGAACGCCAGGGCCGCCTGATCGACACCGACGAAAAGGCCTCGATGGAGAAGAAGAAGAAAGAAGGGTATTTCTGATGCCATATCTTCTTCTGTCATGGCCGGGCTCGACCCGGCCGTCCACCTGTCCCGTCCCGCACCCCGTCATGGATGGCCGCCTCAAGAGCGGCCATGACAAGGTGAGAGCATGAACGCCCCCGCCAATCTGAAAGACTTCCTGGCCGCGCAGGAAAAGAAGACCCTGCTGCGTTTCCTGACCTGCGGCAGCGTGGATGACGGCAAATCCACCCTGATCGGCCGCCTGCTCTACGACACCAAGCTGCTGTTCGAGGACACGCTGGCCTCGCTGGAAAAGGACAGCAAGAAATTCGGCACCACCGGCGAGGATATTGATTTCGCGCTGCTGGTGGACGGGCTGGAAGCCGAGCGCGAGCAGGGCATCACCATCGACGTCGCCTATCGCTTCTTCGCCACCGACAAGCGCAAGTTCATCGTCGCCGACACCCCCGGCCACGAACAGTATACCCGCAACATGGCGACCGGCGCCTCCAACAGCGACCTGGCCGTGATCCTGATCGACGCCCGCAAGGGCGTGCTGACCCAGACCCGCCGCCACGCTTACATCGCCAGCCTGCTGGGCATCCGCCATATCGTGCTGGCGGTGAACAAGATCGACCTGGTGGATTACAGCCAGACGGTCTTTGACGAAATCGTCGCCGATTTCCGCGCCTTCTCGGCCAAGCTGAATTTCGCCAGCCAGGTGGCGATCCCGCTGTCGGCGCGTTTCGGCGTCAATGTGATGGAAAAGAGTGGCGAGACGCCCTGGTACACCGGGCCCGCGCTGCTGGCGCATCTGGAAACGGTGGATGTGGACAGCGGCCTGGCCGACAAGCCCTTCCGCCTGCCGGTCCAGTGGGTCAACCGGCCCAACCTGGATTTCCGGGGCTTTTCCGGCACCATCGCGGGCGGGCGCATCAAGCCCGGCGATGCCGTCACCGTCGCCAAATCCGGCAAGACCAGCACCGTCACCCGCATCGTCACCATGGACGGCGACCGGCCCGAAGCCGTGGCGGGCGACGCCGTCACCCTGACCCTGGCGGACGAGGTGGATATCTCCCGCGGCGATGTCCTGGCCGCGCCGGATTCGCGCCCCAGCGTGTCGGACCAGTTCGCCGCGCACCTGCTCTGGATGGCGGAGGAGGAATTGCTGCCGGGCCGCCAGTATCTGCTCAAGATGGGCACCGCCACCGTGCCGGTGTCGGTCAGCGAGCTGAAGCACAAGGTGGATGTGAACACGCTGGATCACCTGGCGGGCAAGACGCTGGCGCTGAACGAGGTCGGTTACGGCAATTTCGCGCTGGCCCAGCCGCTGGCTTTCGATCCGTACAAGGACAATCGCGACACCGGCGGCTTCATCCTGATCGACCGCTTCACCAACGCCACGGTGGGCGCTGGGATGGTGGATTTCTCGCTGATGCGGGCCACCAACGTCCACTGGCAGGCGCTGGATGTGAACAAGCAGGCCCGCGCCGCCTTGAAGGGCCAGAAGCCGGTCATCCTCTGGTTCACCGGCCTGTCGGGTTCGGGCAAATCCACCATCGCCAATCTGGTGGAAAAGATCCTGGCCGCCGAAGGCAAGCACACCTACCTGCTGGACGGCGACAATGTGCGCCACGGCCTGAACAAGGACCTGGGCTTCACCGATGCCGACCGGGTGGAGAATATCCGCCGCGTCGCCGAGGCGGCCAAGCTGTTCGTGGATGCCGGGCTGATCGTGCTGACCGCCTTCATCTCGCCCTTCCGCTCCGAACGGCGCATGGCGCGGGAGCTGGTGGGCGAGGGGGAACTCCTGGAGGTCTTCGTGGATACGCCCATCGAGGTCTGCATGCAGCGCGACCCCAAGGGGCTTTACGAGAAGGCCCGGTCCGGCGCGATCAAGAACTTTACCGGCATCGACAGCCCTTATGAGGCCCCGGAAAAGCCCGATCTGGTCATCCGGACGGTCGAGGACGATCCCGAAGCCCATGCCCAGGCCATTGTCCGCGCGCTGCGGCGGTCCGGCTATCTGGGCTAGGGCCGTGCGCTGCCTGTTCCTGTCTGCCCGGCGGGGTTAACATGCCTGCTGTCGCCGTCCTGTGGAACAGGATTGGTGGATAGGGGCCGTCGGACAAAGGGGGCGGGGTGCGGTTTTGGTCCCCGTCAGCCCTTTGACCGGACAGGCAGTGCACCCCCAGCCTTGGGGGATAGCATGGCGGGGACAAGCCCCGTGGTGCGGCGCGGGGCGCACTGGTTTTGCGCCCCGGATGGCCTTATACGGGCAGCCCGGAAAATCCAGAAAAACCCCCAGGACGCCCATGAAGACCGTCGCGAATTTCGACCGTATCGGCGAGGAAAACGCCTTTGCCGTGCTGGCCCGGGCCACCGCCCTGGCCGCCCAGGGCCGCGACATTATCAACCTGGGCATCGGCCAGCCGGACTTCCGCACCCCGGAGCACATCGTCGAGGCCGCCATCAAGGCGCTGCAGGACGGCCATCACGGCTATACCCCGGCGGTCGGCATCCTGCCCCTGCGCGAGGCGGTGGCGAACGATCTCCAGCAGCGCTATGGCGCGAAGGTCTCGCCCGACGAGGTGATGATCATGCCGGGCGGCAAGCCCACCATGTTCATGTCCATCCTGATGTTCGGCGAACCGGGGGCGGAGATCATGTATCCGGATCCTGGCTTTCCGATTTACCGTTCGATGATCGAATATACCGGCGCGACTCCGGTGCCGATCCCGATCCGCGAGGAAAACGGTTTCGCCTTCAGCGCCGACGAGACGCTGGCCCTGATCACCGACAAGACCCGTCTGATCATCATCAATTCGCCCGCCAACCCGACTGGCGGTGTCACCCCCAAGGCCGAAGTGGACAAGTTCGTCGCCGGTCTGGAGAAATGGCCCAACGTGGCGGTGATGAGCGACGAGATCTATGACCAGCTGATCTATGATGGCCAGCAGCATGTCTGCCTGCTGAACTATCCGTCCATCCGCGACCGGCTGATCCTGCTCAATGGCTGGTCCAAGACCTATGCCATGACCGGCTGGCGCCTGGGTTATGCCATCTGGCCGGGCAAGCTGTACGAGAATGCCCGCAAGCTGGCGGTCAACCTGCATAGCTGCGTCAACGCATCGGCCCAGTATGCCGGTATCGCCGCCCTGACCGGGCCGCAGGACGCGGTGGCCCATATGCGCCGCGAATTCGACAAGCGCCGCAAGCTGGTGGTCGAAGGGCTGAACAAGCTGCCGGGCGTATCCTGCATCACCCCGGCGGGCGCCTTCTATGCCTTCCCCAACGTCAAGAATACCGGCTGGAAGGCCAAGCCGCTGGCCAACGCCCTGCTGGATGAAACCGGCGTGGCGCTGATCGGCGGTCCCGATTTCGGCATCCTGGGCGAAGGTTACCTGCGCCTGTCCTATGCCAACTCGGCCGAGAATATCCTGAAGGCGCTGGGCCGCATGGGCGAGTTCCTGGCGTCGCGCAAGGCGGCCTAAGCTGTTCAAGGCCGTCATCTTTGATTGTGACGGAGTTCTCGTTGACTCCGAAAAGCTGGCGCTGGAGGTCGAGCTTGAGGTGCTGGCCGATCTGGGGCTGACCTTCGAGCGCGCCGATTACGTCAATCGCTTCATGGGGCTTTCCACCGACGCCTTCCATCGCGCCCTGGATGCGGACGCGCAGGCGCGGCTGGGCCGCGCCGTCGCCCAGGAGGTGCGGGGATCGGAACGGCTGCGCCAGGTGATGATCGCCCACCTGACCGAGGTGCCGGGCGCGACGGCGGCGGTGACGGCCCTGCGCCTGCCCAAGGCCATCGCCAGTTCCGGCTCGCGCCAGGGGCTGGAGCGCAAACTGAAGCAGGTGGGGCTGTGGGACCATTTCGCGCCCCATGTCTATTCCGCCGACCATGTGGCCGAGGCCAAGCCCGCGCCCGACCTGTTCCTGCATGCCGCCGCGGCGCTGGGCGTAGCACCGGCCGATTGCCTGGTGATCGAGGACAGCGTGAACGGCGTCCTGGGCGCGCGCGCCGCGGGCATGACGGTCTGGGGCTTCCTGGGCGGCGGCCATGCCCATGACGGCATGGGGCCGCGCCTGACCCAGGCGGGCGCCCAGCGCATCCTGGCGGACTGGGCCGAGGCTGCCGCAAGCTGGCCCGTTAACGGGTAAGCTTAATTCCGCAGCGTGATTGCGAGCCTGTGCCAAAATGGGAATATCTCCCCGTTTGGGATGATGGGGCAGCTGTGAACATGGCGACGATGCTGTTCATGCGGGGAATCGGGCAGGGGGCCTTGGCCGCCGCCTCGGCATTCGCGCTTCTGGTGATCTGCGCCACGGCGGTGTTCGTCACCCTGATCTGTGCCGCGCCGCTATTCCGCAAGCGCGGCTAAACGCCGTAATAACCCCGGAACCAGTCCACGAATTTCGGAATACCGATGCTGATCGGCGTTGTGGGCGCAAAGTCCAGGTCGCGGGCACTATCCGTTATGTCGGCATAGGTTTTCAGCACATCGCCGGCGGGTATCGGGCGCACCTCGATATGGGCCTTCTTTTGCAGCGCCTGCTCGATCCCGGCCACGAAATCCGTCAGTTTTTCGGATTTGCAGTTGCCCAGATTATAGAGTGCGTGCGGCGGTTTTCCGGTGGGCGGACGAGCCAGTGCGCGCAGTACGCCATCGACGATGTCGTCGATATAGGTGAAGTCGCGCCACATCTCGCCGCCGTTGTTCAGGAACAGCGTCTTTCCATTCGCGATGGCGTCGGCGAACAGGAAGGGTGCCATGTCGGGCCGTCCCCAGGGGCCGTAAACCGTGAAGAAGCGCAGGCCCGTCGCCGGGATGCCGTAGAGATGGGCATAGGTATGGCCGAACAGCTCATCCGCCCGCTTGGTGGCGGCATAGAGCGAGTTGGGATGATCCACTGCGTCGCCCACCGCAAAGGGCATCTTGGTGTTGGCGCCATAGACCGACGAGGAACTGGCATAGACGAAATGCCGAAGCGACGGCAGGGTGCGCGCCAGTTCCAGCATCACCACCTGGCCCATCACATTGGCCGTGACATAGGCATAAGGATTTTCCAGGCTGTAGCGCACGCCCGGCTGGGCGGCCAGATGCACGATGCCGGTGATGCCGGGATGATCCGCCGCCAGTTTCAGCATCCGGTCGCGATCGGAAATGTCCAGTTGGTGAAAGATGAAGGCCGGGCTTTCGCGCAGCCGTGCCAGCCGCGCCTCTTTCAGCGCCACATCGTAATAGGGGTTGAGGTTATCGACCCCGATCACGGTGTCGCCGCGCGCCAGCAGGGCCTGTGCGACCGCCGCGCCGATAAACCCTGCCGCGCCCGTGACCAGAATCATGGGGGTGATCCTGCAATATTTTCCAGGTCTGTGCGTACCATCTCCTCGACCAGCGCGCCAAAACCTGTTTCGTCGTGCCAGCCCAGCCTGTCGCGCGCCCTGGCGGGATTGCCTTCCAGTCGGTGGGTTTCGGCGGGGCGGTAATGGCGCAGGTCCACCCGCACCAAAACGCGGCCATTTTGCGCGTCGGTTCCCACTTCCTCGGCGCCGGCACCCGACCAGACGATGCGGCGGTCCACCAGGGCAAAGGCGCGCTCCACGAATTCGCGCACGGTATGGCTTTCACCGGTCGCCAGGATGTAATCGCCGGGCGTGTCCTGTTGCAGCATCAGCCACATGCCGCGCACATAATCGCGGGCATGGCCCCAGTCGCGGCTGGCGTCCAGGTTGCCCAGATGCAGGCACTCCTGCAATCCGTGATGGATGGCGGCGACGCCCCGGCTGATCTTGCGGGTGACGAAACCCGCGCCGCGCAACGGACTCTCATGATTGTAGAGAATGCCGTTGCTGGCATGGATGCCGTAAGCCTCGCGATAGTTCACCGTGATCCAATAGGCATAGAGCTTGGCCGCGCCATAGGGCGAACGGGGTTGGAACACGGTGGTTTCGGTCTGGGGGCTTTCGGCGGCATGGCCGAACATTTCCGAGGATGAGGCCTGGTAGAAGCGCGTATGGCTGGCCAGTCCCAGCAGGCGGATGGCCTCCAGCAGGCGCAATGTGCCCAGGCCGGCGCTGTTGATGGTGTTGGCCGCCGCCGCGAAGCTGGCGGGCACATGCGAGGGGGCTGCAAGGTTGTATATCTCGTCGGGCCGCACCTGGCTGACGATGCCCATAAGATTGGTTGCTTCGCCCAGGTCACCCTGGTGGACCATTACCCGTGCGTTGCCGCGTGCGTCGTCCCGCGAATTGCCGATATGGTCGGCCTGGGCGCTGTTGGAGCGTTCGATGCCGTGAACGGCATAGCCCTTTTCCAGAAGCAGTTCGGTGAGATAGGTGCCGTCCTGACCGCCGATGCCGGTGATCAGCGCGACCTTCCCGCCGCCTGTCACGTGCGGCCCACGCTGGTGTAACGGAAACCAGCCTCGGCCATCTGGGCGGGGCGGTAGATATTCCGCAGGTCCACCATGATGGGCGCTTTCAGCGCCTGCTTGACCCGGTCCAGGTCCAGGGCGCGGAACTCGTTCCATTCGGTCAGGATCACCACGCCATCGGCGCCCGCCAGCGCGTCATAGGTATCCGTGGCATAATCCAGCGTCAGGTGCTTGGCGGCTTCCTTGTGGCCTTCGGGATCGAAGGCGCGGATGGTCGCGCCCGCCTTTTGCAGGTAAGGCACGATCACCAGCGAGGGCGCGTCGCGCATGTCGTCGGTGTTGGGCTTGAAGGTCAGGCCCAGCACCGCGATGGTCTTGTCTTTCACACCGCCGAACGCCGCCTCGATCTTCTTGGCCATCGCCAGCTTGCGTTCGTCATTGACCTTGACCACCGCTTCCACGATGCGGGTGGGGGCCTGAAGCGCCTGCGCGGTCTGCACCAGGGCCAGCGTGTCCTTGGGAAAGCATGACCCGCCATAACCGGGACCGGCATGGAGAAACTTCTTGCCGATGCGGCCGTCCAGCCCGATGCCGCGCGCCACGTCCTGCACGTCGCCGCCCGCCTTTTCGCAGATGTCGGCCATCTCGTTGATGAAGGTGATCTTGGTCGCCAGGAAGGCGTTGGCGGCATATTTGATCAGCTCGCTGGTTTCGCGGCTGGTGAACAGGATCGGGGTCTCGTTGAGGAAGAGGGGACGATAGACCGCGCGCATCACCTCGCGGGCGCGCTCGGTGTCGCAGCCCACCACCACACGGTCGGGGCGGCGGAAATCCTCCAGCGCGGATCCCTCGCGCAGGAATTCGGGATTGGACGCCATGTCGAACTGCGCCGCCGGATTGGCCTTTTTGATGATCTCCTCCACCTTGCGGCTGGTGCCGACCGGCACGGTGGACTTGGTCACGATCACGGCATAGCCGGTCAGCGCGCGGGCGACTTCCTCGGCTGCTGCGAAGACATAGGACAGGTCGGCATGGCCATCGCCACGGCGGCTGGGCGTGCCCACGGCGATGAACACCGCATCGGCCCCCGCCACGGCGGATTGGAGGTCGGTGGTGAAGGACAGGCGGCCCGCTTTGGCGTTGGTGGCCACCACATCGTCCAGCCCTGGCTCGTAGATGGGGATGCCGCCCTGTTTCAGGGTTTCGACCTTGGTGGCGTCCTTGTCGATGCACACCACATCATGGCCGAATTCCGACAGACAGGCTCCGGAGACAAGGCCGACATAGCCTGTTCCGATCATGGCGATACGCATCGGGACTCCCGGAAAAACTGCCCCCTTCTGGCGCGAAAGATGCGGTAATTCAAGGGATTTGGAGAGCGGTGGGATAAATTGTCCCTGTCATGACAACGGGTTATAAGAAATCTTATGATCGCCATAAGCGACCTGGTATTCGAATATCCCGGCCACCGGGCGCTGCATGGCGTCAGCCTGGCCGTGGAGGCCCGGACCATCACCGCCTTGGTCGGTCCCAATGGCGCGGGCAAGACCACGCTGCTGCGCTGCATGGCGGCGCTGGAAACCCCTTATGCCGGGTCGGTGACGATTGACGGACTGGACACGCGCGAGGCGCCCCGCGCCATCCATTCCCGGCAGGGCTATCTGCCGGACTTTTTCGGCCTGTACGACGCCCTG
>Ga0182737_1000644_pt1 | contig 45471 bp, 43 predicted proteins | sample eDN5th30CBELigOP_FD_128878 | JGI IMG/M metagenome (GOLD analysis project Ga0182737, IMG submission 128878) | Enriched Organic Plus compost microbial communities from Emeryville, California, USA - eDNA 5th pass 30_C BE-Lig OP (version 2) (version 2) ... | reverse complement strand
TCGGCGAAGCCGTCGGCGATCAACGCGTGCGCCGCGCTACGCGCAGACGCGACACTATCGAAGCGGGCAAGCACGATCACGGACATTCGAGGCTCCCAGGCCTGACACAGCGATGAACGGTCCTATTCTTACTAATGCGGCCTTCGCCTTGCCTGAGGATTGGCAACCAGCCGTAATGCCGTATTTCCGCGGTAGCATCAGCACTCCGCTATGGGGCATTTGGTAAAAGTCCATTGCAGCCGTCGGCCTACGCTTGACACCTGTAAACGCCAGCCGTGCACAATACACCGAGCTTGAGCCAGCCCTCTCCTTTCTCCAACGACATCGAAGAAGGACCCGAACGCATGGCACGCTCCCTCACTTCACTGGCCGCGCCCTCATCCGTGCGCCCGGCCACGCAGGCCGCGGCGGCCGACGAACTGCGCGCAGGGCTGACCGCATCCTCGCCTTTCATCAACCCCAAGTTCCTGTACGACTCGCTCGGCTCCAGCCTCTTCACGGCCATCACCCAACTGCCCGAGTACTACCCCACCCGCAGCGAAGCCGAAGTGCTGCGCGAGCAGGCGCCGCGCATCGTGCGGCACACAGGCCCCGTGGCTTCGCTGATCGACCTGGGCGCGGGCGACTGCGTGAAGGCCGAACGGCTCTTTCCAATTCTGCGCCCCGCGCGCTACGTACCGATCGACATCTCGGCCGATTACCTGGAACAGGCGGCCACGCGGCTGCGCCACGCTCATCCCGGACTGGAGGTCATCGCGCTGGGACGCGACTTCTCGCACGCCTTCGACCTGCCCGACAACGTGCCTGCCGAAGGCCGGCTGTTCTTCTATCCGGGCTCCAGCATCGGCAACCTGGCACCGGACGATGCGCTGGCGCTGCTCGCACGCATCCGTGAACTGTGCCCGGGCGGCGGACTGCTGATCGGCGTCGACCGCGTAAAGCCCCGCGCCATCCTGGAGCCGGCCTACGACGACGCGCTGGGCCTGACGGCCGCCTTCAACCTGAACCTGCTGCGTCACGTCAACACGCTGCTGGGCAGCAACTTCCGCGTGCAGGACTGGCAGCACGCGGCCCGGTACAACGAAACCGAATCACGCATCGAGATGCATCTGCACGCACGCGACGACGTAATGGTCAAGTGGCCCGGCGGCGAGCGCCGCTTCACACGGGGCCAGAGCATTCACACCGAAAGCTCATACAAGTACACGCCCGCCGGCTTCAGCGACCTGCTGCACCGTGCGGGCTTCGGAGAGATCCAGCACTGGTCCGACCGGCGCGACTGGTTCTCGGTGTTCAGTGCGAGGGCCTGACGCGATGGAGGCTTCCTGTCTGCTTACCCGGCCCGGCACCGCTGCCCAGGACAACGAACCGCAGTTGGCGCAGCGCTACGACGCGGTGCGCCGCCTCAGCGTCGCGCTGGCGCAGCCGCTTGGACCCGAGGACTGCCAGGTCCAGTCCATGCCCGACTGCAGCCCCGTCAAGTGGCACCTGGCGCATACGACCTGGTTCTTCGAGACGTTCGTCATCGGCCGCTTCGATCCCGGCCGCGAGCCCTTTCATCCGCAATACCGGATGCTGTTCAACTCTTACTACAACGCGGTGGGCGACAAATACCCGCGCCCCCAGCGAGGCCTGCTGACGCGTCCCGCCCTGCACGAGGTGCTGCGCTACCGTGAGCACGTCGACGCCGCCATGCGGGCACTGCTGGCGCAGCACGACGACCCCGAGCTCGAGGCGCTGGTTACGCTGGGGCTGCACCACGAACAGCAGCACCAGGAGCTGATCCTGACCGACGTCAAACACCTGCTGTCGTGCAACCCGCTGCGGCCAGCCTATTCCGACCGCCCCGCGCCGGGCGCCCTGCCGGGCGGCATGCCCATGGGCTGGACGCGCTACGCCGGCGAAGTGGTGCGCCAGGGACACGATGGCCAGGGCTTCGCGTTCGACAACGAATCCCCCCAGCACCACGTGTTGCTGCATCCCCACCTGCTGGCCGACCGGCTCGTCACGCAAGGGGAATACCTGGAGTTCATGCTGGATGGCGGCTATCGGCGCCCCGAGCTCTGGCTGTCGCTGGGCTGGGACCACGTGCAGCGGTTGGGATGGAACGCACCGCTCTACTGGGAGGGCGAGAAACAGAACTGGCAGGTGTTCACGCTGCACGGCATGCATCCGCTGGATCCACACGCGCCCGTCACGCACGTCAGCTACTTCGAGGCCGACGCATATGCCCGCTGGGCCGGCGCACGCCTGCCGCGCGAAAGCGAATGGGAACACGCGGCCCGCACGCGCGGCGCGGCGCCTGAAGCGCGCGCCAACCTGCTGGAAAGCGGACACCTGCAACCGCGGCCTGCGCCGGCGCACGACGGCCATGGCCCCAGCCAGTTCTACGGCGACTGCTGGGAATGGACCAGCAGCGCCTACGACGCCTATCCGGGCTACCACCCGCCCGCCGGCGCGGTAGGCGAGTACAACGGCAAGTTCATGTGCAGCCAGTTCGTGCTGCGCGGCGGTTCCTGCGTCACGCCGCGCGACCACATCCGGGCCACGTACCGCAATTTCTTTCCGCCGGAGGCGCGCTGGCAATTCTCGGGCATCCGCCTGGCACGCGATGCCTGAGGCGGCCGTGCCGGCCCCTAGTGCGTGGTGCCGCCGGCACCGCCGCCTGCCTGCGGCGACCGGCACTGCGCCGCCAGCAGCACGTCGCGCCGAACCTCCCATTGCTTCACGACACGATCGGTTTCATTGGCCATGTGCAGCAATTCGATCGCCCGCTCCTGCTGCCCCAGGGCGACGGCCCGGCGATACCCCTCCATCAGACGCTGGATCGCATCGCGGACGTCATTGATGGCCTGGTCCGAGACATTCTCCGCAGATGTGGGATGGCTGACCAGGACCAGGGCCAGGGCCAACGCGACACGATAGGCGAACCAACGGCCCTGCAACGCGCGGCGGCGCAGACGCGCATGGGCACGACGGAATGCCCCCCAGACGAGCCGCTGCAGTACCCGCGCCAGCAGACCAGGCCTCCCCCTTCTGCGCTGGGCGGTGGACCACCGTACGGACGCCGCCGCCGCGCATTGCGCGGACAAAACGAACAGAATCGATGCGAGAACAAACGGCATTGGGTTCAACATGGCTTGCTCCAGTACGCTGAATCGTCAATCGGTCCGCCGGTCCTGTGAAAACCTGCGGATAAACACCAACTTGTCGTTTTCCGGAAAACCAGGCTCGGCCCAAACATCGGGTTTTCGCGCAGGCGACAAAGCCCGCCGCGCATCCGGGAATGAGCGTCGTACAGGTATCCGGTCTGCCCAACAAATCAATTGTGCTGAACGAGGCCACGCGTACACCATTGCCGGAGAATCGTCCGGCTGCTGATGCCCCCCGGGCCTGCGGCGCAAGAAAGACCTTGCCTCCGCAACCCCGCCTTTTGGCCCCGCCCTGTTTGCTGCGATTCGCGCGATAGTTCGCGTCTGCCTGCGCTATATTGCAATCCGGCTTGGATCCGGAGCGCCGTTGTGGCGCCCGGCTCCACGGGTTACGCCCCCGCGCCAGGGGTGACGTGCTGCCATACTTTAATCGTATTTATTCAGACGTCCAGCGAAAAATACAAAATGGTCGTTTTTTTGTAGCTTTATTGGTAATCAGTGGATATTCGGCGAAATTTTTTTCACTGAATGACGCTGCTCATGCGTGGTTGAGAGTTTTTATTTCGACGTTATCTCGCGCGACGGATGTGGGAGAAAGCGCTACCGGATTGCTGAGAATACTTATTTACCCTAATAGGTTCGGCAGGACAGCGCTGGGGTTTTCCCGTTTTTATTTTGGGCAGCGAGCGCCCAGGGCGCCCGTACCGATATAACCTGTTGAGCCCGTTCCCGCCAACAGCCAGTTATTGTCCTGGTTTCCCGACAAAGCAAAAAGGCGTCCACATTGCTGTGGACGCCTTCGAATTCCTGGTGGCGCATCCCTGATTCGAACAGGGGACCTGCGGATTATGATTCCGTCGCTCTAACCGGCTGAGCTAATGCGCCATGCATCGTGCGATGCCTTCACTGACGCGCCGCAGCTTCAATCGGGATTCAAGCGAAACGACGCAAAAGCGAAGAACGTGATTCTATCACGTACATTTTTTGGCGTGCAAGTGGATCGGTAACCCGGCCGGGGAACACCCGGACAACGCGACTGCGCCGCCGTCCCGTTCCTATCGCCCCCCGCGCGCCTTGTGTCCGCCCGACCCCGCCTCGCCGCCCGGCGTCTTGCCCTCGGGCGCGGGATTGGCCGTGGAGCCCTGCACAGTGCCCTGCGCGGGCGTCACGGCCTCCCCCTGCCCGGAGGGCGCCTGTTCGGCGGTTCCGGCAGGAGCGGGCATGGGCGGCGGAACCGGCTTGGATGCCGTGGACGGCTTCTGCGCCGGATCGTCGGGCTTGCGCTGTTTGTGTCCGTCTGCATTGCTGCCCTGGGCGGCAGCAGGTGCCTGCGTCGGCTTCTTCTGGGGCTCGGTGGCGGCGGCAAACGCGGCGGGTGCGGTCAGCGCGGCCAACACCACCGCTACGCCCACGCCACGCACCGTACGGGACGCAGCGCTCGGATATCGCAGCATCGTCATGGCAATTCTCCTGGCAAGGGGACGACATACGCGTGCCTGCAGCAATCGGCATGCCCGCCAGGTGCCAAGCATGGCGCCTCCTGCACCGAACTGGACACCGTCGCGCCCCGGCCGGTTTAATCGCCGTTTTGGATCATCGCCCCCCACCATGCCACTACTGAAGCTTGCGGGCCTCTACGCCCTGACCGCGCTGGCCGAGATTGCCGGCTGCTACCTCACGGGACTGGTGCTGGTGCAGCACCGGTCCGCCGGACTGCTGGTGCCGGCCGCGGTGTGCCTGGGCCTGTTCGCATGGCTGCTGACGCTGCACCCCGCCGCCGCGGGACGGGTCTACGCCGCCTATGGCGGGATGTAAATCGTGATGGCGCTGGGCTGGCTGCGCATGATCAACGGCATTCCGCTGACGCGCTGGGACTGGGCCGGGGCGGTACTGGCGCTGGCCGGCATGGCGGTGATCGGCCTGCAGCCTGCCTCACGCTGAACCCGCCGTGGCGGCCAGCGCCGGCAGCGGTCAGGGGACACGGGGCAGGTCTTCGCCCGTGTCCTCCTGCGGGGAGAAAAGATCCCAGGCCGCTACGAACAGCGCCGCGATCAGCGGCCCGATGACGAAGCCGTTCAGGCCGAATAGCGCCATGCCACCCAGCGTGGAGATCAGCACGACGTAGTCGGGCAGTTTGGTGTCCTTGCCCACCAACAGCGGGCGCAGCACGTTGTCGACCATGCCGATGACCAGCACACCGAACAGGATAAGCACCACGCCCTGCCAGATGGCGCCTGACAGCAGGAAATAGGCCGCCACCGGCGCCCAGATCAGGCCGGCGCCGATGGCGGGCAGCAGCGACAGGAACGCCATCACGACGCCCCACAGCAGCGCGCCCTGGATTCCCAGCACCCAGAAGATGAGGCCGCCCAGCATGCCCTGCACCACCGCCACCGCGACGTTACCCTTGACGGTGGCGCGGATCACGGTGGTGAACTTGCGGAACAGGTGCTGCTTGTGCGCGTCGCTGAGCGGCACCGCGCGGCGCACGCGGCGCGATAGCTGCGAGCCGTCGCGCAGCAAGAAAAAAAGCAGGTACATCATGATGCCGAAGCTGACCAGGAACTGGAACGTGTCCTGCCCGATATTGAACGCCTGCGTGGCGAGGAACTGGCTGGCCTGCATGGCGCCGGCGGTCAGCTTTTCCTGGATGCTGCGCACGTCCGCCACATCGAAGCGCGCCAGCACCTCGTGCGCCGACGGCGGCAGCGCGTCCATCACGCGCTGGAAGAACAGGCCGATGTCGAGGTTGCCCGAACGCAGGCGCTGGTAGAGCGCGGCGCCTTCCTGCACCAGCGAGCCCGTGATGAGCGTAAGCGGGATGATGACGAGCAGCAGCACGAGCAGCAGCGTCAGCAGCGCCGCCAGATTGCGCCGCCCACCCAGCCGTGACACGACGCGCCGGTGCACCGGCGCGAAAATGATCGCCAGGATGGAGCCCCAGAACACCGCGCCCCAGAAAGGCCACAGCACCCCCAGAAACGCCACGGAGACCGCCAGCAGCAGCCAGTTGAACGTGCGGTTGTGCATCAAGCTGGTTTTGGTCATGAGCCTTCCTGTGTCGCCGGCGCCTCGCGCACCGCGCCATAGAGTATAGGAATATGCGACGGACGTGCGGCGTCAGGGGCCCGGAGGCTGCAGGGCGCGCAGGCGCCGGCCGGCCTCCTCCACCGCGGGTGCGTGCGAATTGAGGGTGTGCAACCGCGCATTGAGCTGCGCCTGCACGGACGGATCCTGCACCTGCGCTAGCGCACCGTCCGTCCGCAGCTGCCCGCCATGCTCCTCGGCATAGGCGGCCGCGCGCTGCGCGTCCTGCAGCGCGGCGGCAAGCACCGCATAGCCGGGGGCCAGCGCGGCGGCGGGCTGCGTGACGGCCTTGTCGTACGCCGCCGCATACACAGGCTTCAGGTCGTCGGCCTGCACCAGCCCCGCGCGCGCCTTGTCGGCCGTCTCACGCGCCTTCGACAGGTAATCGCGCGATCGGGCCAGCTCGGCCCGCAAGGACTCGAACTCGGCCGCCCGCGCCATGAGCTCGCCCATGCTGTGCAGCGTCAACGCCTGCAAGGCGCGCGACTGCACCTGGATGGCCGTGCCCAGCATTTCCTGGAAGTCGCCGATCAATTCGTATTGCGCCACATATTCACCCAGCGCCTCGCGCTCTTCGCCCACGGGCGCGCGCACTAGGGCGCCGGGCGCCTCGATGACACGGACCTGCAGGAACCGGACGAATGCCGCGCGCTGCTCGGGCTCGCGGTCGACGCAGCCGGCGACGAGCAACAGCCCCAGCAGGGCCGACACCAGCCAGGGCAAGCGGGCAAGTACGGTACGCATCGGCGGGACGGGACTCCTGGCGCGGCAATGGCTGCGCAGCTTAGCCCATCGGCCGTCCTGGGGCGGGCTGCCTCAGACTTTGTTGCCATCGAAGCGATCTGTGACCCCTTGCCGAATAAAAATCTTGACAAAACAGATAGTTACGGATATAGTTTGAGATTCTCCATGGCTCGCGCCTGGAGTATCACCGGCAAGCCCGCGCTCACGTACAAAGACGACAAACGCACAGGCTGCCGATTCGCCGGATTACCGACGTTCCTTCATCAGGCATCGTCCCCGGCACGCCCCGCGCCTGTAGCGCGGCCTTTCCCGCGGATTTTCCGTCGTGTCACCGGCACCACATTCGGCCCGGTGCGCCCGTCCGCAGTCATGCAACTGCAATCCGCGCGGTCCATAGTGGCCGCAAGCCCAGGCCCGCGGGCATAGCAGGCAACTCCCATAACGACAACGTAAAGAGAACAACCACCATGATCCATTCCTCCCTTCCCCCGGCGCTGCTGCGCCGTCCTGCGCATACATCGCTGGATCAAGCCACCATTCACGTGGGCGACATCGTCCATCTGCAGCCAGCCGACGGCCCCGCGATCCGGGCGCGCGTCATCTACAACGCGCCGCTCAACGGCGTGACGACCTACACCACCGACCTGGTGCGCTGCCCCAGTGCGGGCGCTGCGCGGCCCACGCGGCTGCGCTTTCGCCACGAGCACGTGCATCGCATCGAACCGCTGAGCCGCCGCGCCGCCTGACCGGCCGCACGCCGATAGCGGCGTGATACATTGGCCCGGTCGCTCCCGCCGCCGAACGCCATGCCCGCTACCCGCCGCCAGCCGGTACGCATCTGGGACCTTCCCACTCGCCTGTTTCACTGGGCCTTCGCCGCCTGCGTGCTCGGCGCCTACGTTACCGTCAAGGTCGGCGGCCTCTACATGGACTGGCACGTGCGCTTCGGCCTGGCCGCATTGGGCCTGGTGCTGTTCCGCCTGGCCTGGGGCTTCGTCGGACCGCGCCATGCCCGCTTTGCCAGCTTCGTGCGCGGCCCTGCAGCGGTCCGGGCCTATCTGCGCGGCGGTTCCGCCCCCGCCGGCCACAATCCGCTGGGCGCCCTGTCGGTGCTGGCCATGCTGCTGGTCATCGGCGTGCAGACCACCACCGGCCTGTTTGCCACAGACGACATCATGGCGTCGGGCCCCTTGTACAACCGAGTCGCCGAATCCGTCTCCCGCTGGCTGACCGGCCTGCACCAATTGAACGAATGGCTGATCGTGACGCTGGTGGTCCTGCACCTGCTGGCCGTCGGCTGGTACGCGCTGGTGCGCCGCAGGCGCCTGGTACGCGCCATGATCACCGGCGACATGCCGGCCGCCCAGCTACCCGAGGACGCACAGTCCACCGACGACGGTCCGCGCATATGGGTGCGCGCGCTGGTGCTGGCGGCCGCGGCCGCCGCGCTGGTGTGGTGGATACAGTCGCTGGGCGACGCGGCGCAGATGAGCTATTGACCCGGATCGCGCAGCTCGCCCCGACCCCACTAATGAAAAGGCCCGGCAGCGAGTTGCCGGGCCTTGTCGTGTGCCGCGCGCCGCGTTCAGCGCCGCTGGCGGAAGGCGTCGTGGCAGGCCTTGCAGCTGGCGCCCACGTCGCCGTAGGCCGCGCGCAACTGTGCCAGGTCCCCCGAATCGGCCGCGGCCGACAGCTTGTCGAGATTGGCGTAGAGATTTTGCTGCTTCTGCTTGAAGTCGTCGGCCTTCTGCCAGATTTCGGCGCGTGCGCCGCCGCCCTCGGTGCCCGGCCCGAAGGCGGCCCAGGGCAGCGTCGCCAGCGTGCGCAGCAGCTGCACGTTGGCCTTGATCTGCGCGGCGTCGTAGGGGGCCTGGCCGCGCACCACCGGCTGCATGCGGCCGAAATGCGAGGCGATCAGCGTCAGGGCGGACTGCCGGTACTTGACCGCGTCTTCAGGCTTGGCGAACTGGGCGGATGACGGTGCGGTCCAGAGGGCAGCGGTCAGACAGGCCGCAGCGATGGCCACAGGCGACTTCTTCATGGAAGGCTCCCGGAAGTAGGTGTCGGCGGACGGCGCGCGGCAAGCGCGCCGCCGGGTCCGACTATACCGCCCGGGCCAGCTTGGCCGCCAGACCAACGTACGAACGCGGCGTCATCTGCAACAGGCGCTGACGCGCCTCGTCGGGCAGTTCCAGGCCGGAGATGAACTCGCGCAGGGCCTCCTCGGTGATGCCCTTGCCGCGCGTCAGCGCCTTCAACTGCTCGTACGGCTGCGGCAGGCCGTAGCGACGCATCACCGTCTGCACGGGCTCGGCCAGCACTTCCCAGCAGGCGTCGATGTCGGCGTCGATGGCGCCCGCGTTGATCTCCAGCTTTTCCAGCCCGCGCAGGCAGGCGTCCCACGCCACCAGGCAATAGCCCAGGCCCACGCCCAGGTTGCGCAGCACGGTGGAGTCGGTCAGGTCGCGCTGCCAGCGCGATACGGGCAGCTTCTCGGCCAGATGGCGCAGCACGGCGTTGGCCAGGCCCAGGTTGCCTTCGGAATTCTCGAAGTCGATCGGGTTGACCTTGTGCGGCATCGTCGACGATCCCACCTCGCCTTCCTTCAGGCGCTGCTTGAAATAGCCCAGGGACACATACCCCCAGATGTCGCGGTCCAGGTCCAGAATGATGGTGTTGGCGCGCGCGACGGCATCGAACAGGGCCGCCATCCAGTCGTGCGGTTCGATCTGGATAGTGTGGCGGTTCTGCGTCAGGCCCAGGCCCGCCAGCACGCGGCGGCTGAACTCGGGCCAGTCGATCTCGGGATAGGCCGACAGGTGGGCGTTGTAGTTGCCCGTGGCGCCGTTGAGCTTGGCCAGGGGCTCGACGGCCTCGATGGCGGCGATGGCGCGGCCCAGGCGCGCGGCCACGTTGGCGAATTCCTTGCCCAGCGTGGTGGGGCTGGCGGGCTGGCCGTGCGTGCGCGAGAGCATCGGCTGGTCGGCATGCGTCTTGGCCATCGCGTCAAGCTTGGCAGCCAGCTGGCGCAGCCGCGGCAGCACCACGTCGTTGCGGGCACGGCCCAGCATCAGGGCGTGCGACGTGTTGTTGATGTCCTCGGACGTGCAGGCGAAGTGGATGAACTCGGCCGCGCGCGACAGCTCGGCATCGTCGGCCACGCGCTCCTTCAGCCAATACTCCACGGCCTTCACGTCGTGGTTGGTGGTGCGTTCGATTTCCTTGATGCGACGCGCGTCATCCTCGGTAAAACCGCGCACCAGGGCCGTCAGGCGCTCGCGCGCCGCCTGGCTGAAGGCGGGCAGTTCGGGCAGGCCGGCGTCGGACAGGGCCACCAACCAGGCCACCTCGACCTCGACGCGGTGGGCCATGAACCCGGCCTCGGACAGCAGCCCGCGCAGGGCATTGCCGCGCGAGGCGTAACGCCCGTCCAGTGGCGAAAGCGCGTTGAGTTCGGTAAGCTGGTCGGCAATCTGCATGATGATATCGATGGGATCGTGAAAGCGGGTGTTGAAGGCGGGTGTTGAAAGCGGCTGTTGAACGCCGGTGTCGAAAGCGAATGGCAACGTCCGCAAGGGAACCGGCCAGGCAACCGGAAGCGGGGCGCGGAAGTCCCGCATGCGTGCTCCGGACGGCCGCATGCCCGTTCCGGTACGCCGCGGCGCACAGGCGCCGGGGGCCGATGGCAAAAGCGCACAACGCACCGGCCTGGCTGAAGCGCCGGCGCTGCGCCCGTAGCCCAGCCCGTAGCCGCGTTGCGCTGTACCTGTCTGACGGGCCCCGATTTTATCACCGCCCCCTCGGTAGCGCTGTCGCAAAGACGCATCGCCACGCGCGCGCCCGCGGTCGGCGGGGCGGCCCGCCTGCTATACTTCGCCCGCTTTCCGACTACGCCTTTTTCCGTGCCCTCCATGAAACTGATCGGTTCGCTTACCAGCCCTTACGTCCGCAAAGTGCGGGTCGTCATGGCCGAGAAAAAGCTGGATTACAAGCTCGAACTGGAAAACGTCTGGTCGGCCGATACACAAATCCAGAAGTACAACCCGCTGGGCAAGGTGCCCTGCTTAGTCATGGAAGATGGCGGAGCCCTGTTCGACTCGCGCGTCATCGTCGAGTACCTGGACACGCTCTCGCCTGTGGCGCGGCTGCTGCCGCAATCGGGCCGCGAGCGCGCGGCGGTCAAGTGCTGGGAAGCCATCGCGGACGGCGTGCTCGACGCCTGCGTGATCGTCGTCAAGGAAAAGCAGCGGCCCGAGGCCCAGCGCAGCGCGGACTGGATCGCGCGCCAGTACGGCAAGCTCGAGGCCAGCCTCGACGCCATGGACAAGAGCCTGGGCGAGCACGCGTATTGCATGGGCATCAACTACAGCCTGGCCGACATCGCGGTGGGCTGTGCGCTGGGCTACCTGGATCTGCGCTTCCCCGACCTGGACTGGCGCAGCAACCACGCCAACCTGGCCCGCCATTACGACAAGCTGTCGGCACGTCAGTCGTTCATCGACACGGCCCCGCCGGCCGCCTGACCCGCAGCGGGCACGGGCCACGGGCCCGATCGCCGACGACACCCTACCCGGGCCGCTTTCGCGGCCCGAGCCTTTTTCACTGCATCAGCCGCCGAAGGCCTGCCAGGCCTTGAACAGCATATAGGCCGCCAGCGCAAACAACAGGCAGGCAAACACCCGCTTAAGCGTGCCCACGGGCAGACGATGCGCCACGCGCGCACCCACCGGCGCGGTCAGTACGCTGGTGCACACCAGCGCCAGCAGCGCGGGCCAGTAGATGTAGCCCACCATGCCCGGATACGACACGCTCTCGTTCATGCCGGACAGGATGTAGCCGGCGCTGTTGGCCAGCGCAATCGGGAAACCCAGCGCCGCCGAGGTCGAGACCGCGCTGTGCAGCGCCACGTTGCACCACACCATGAACGGCACCGACAGAAAGCCCCCGCCGGCGCCCACCAGGCCGGACAGGAAGCCGATGCCCAGGCCGGCTGCGCTCGTGCCGGCAATGCCGGGCATCTGGCGGCTGGGCTTGGGCTTGCTGTTGCGCAGCATGTTCCACCCCGAATAGCCCACGAACGCTGCGAAAAACAGCGATAGCCAGGCGGTGCTCAGCACCGCGAAGACCGCCCCGCCCGACAGCAGGCCGCCCACGATGATGCCGGGCGCCATCGCCGCCACGATCTTCCACTGGATGGTGCCCTTCTTCTGATGCGCCCGGATGCTGGAGAGCGATGTGAACAGGATCGAAGTCATCGAGGTCGCGATGGCCGCGTGCACCACCAGGTCGTCCGGCATGGCCTGCCAGCCGAACAGCATCGTCAGGAACGGCACCAGCAGCATGCCGCCGCCGATGCCGAGCAGCCCGGCCGCGAAACCGGCCACTGCGCCCAGCGCAAGCAGGCACAGCACCATTGCAATGTCCACGAGAACTCCCTTTTTGTTGGATCGATTCGGAAATGGATAGGATTGCCCGCGGCCTGCCGCCGCGAGGTCACGCGATGATACCGCCCCCGAGGCAGACGTCGCCGTCGTACAGCACGGCGGACTGGCCCGGCGTGACGGCCCACTGCGGCTGGCCGAACGACAGCGAGAAACTACCGTCCTGGGCGCCGTCCAGCATGCAGGCCGCATCGGCCTGGCGGTACCGCGTCTTGGCACCGTAGGCGCCGGCCCGCGGCGGACGGCCGGCGATCCAGCTGGCATCCTGGGCGCGCAACCCGTCGGACAGCAGCCAGGGATGATCGTGGCCCTGCACCACGTACAGCGTGTTGTTCGGCAGGTCCTTGCGCGCGGCGTACCAGGCCTCGGCCGTGCCGTCGTCGCGCTGGCGCCCCTTCACGCCGCCCACGCCCAGGCCCTTGCGCTGGCCCAGGGTATAGAACGACAGACCGTGGTGTTCGCCGACGCGCTGGCCCTCGGGCGTCAGGATGGGGCCCGGCGCGGTGGGCAGGTAGCGGTTCAGGAAGGCGCGAAACGGCCGCTCGCCGATGAAGCAGATGCCGGTGGAATCCTTCTTGGCCGCGTTGTGCAGGCCGATCTCGTGGGCGATGCGGCGCACCTCCGTCTTCTTCAGCTCGCCCAGCGGAAACAGCGTGCGCGCCAGCTGCGCCTGGGTCAGGCGATGCAGGAAGTAGCTCTGATCCTTGGAGCCGTCCAGCGCTTTCAGTAACTGGTGGTTCGGCCCGTCCGGGCCGTCCACGGCACGCACGCGCGCATAGTGGCCCGTGGCGATGTGTTCGGCGCCCAGCGCCATGGCATGGTCGAGGAAGGCCTTGAACTTGATCTCGGCATTGCACAGCACGTCGGGATTGGGCGTGCGGCCCGCGGCGTATTCGCGCAGGAACTCCGCGAACACGCGGTCCTTGTACTCGGCAGCGAAATTGACGAACTCGAAGTCCACGCCGATACGGTCGGCCACGCTGGCGGCATCCAGGAGGTCCTGGCGGGTGGAGCAGTATTCGGAATCGTCGTCGTCCTCCCAGTTCTTCATGAACAGGCCGACGACCTCGTAGCCCTGCTGCTTCAGCAGCCAGGCGGACACCGACGAGTCGACGCCGCCGGACATGCCGACGACGACGCGGCCTTTCTTGGTAGGGGTAACGGACATGATGCGCGTATTTTACTTGCGCCTCAGGCGGCCTCTGCAGGACGCGGCTCGGCGGCCAGCGAGGCCTCCATCAGCCACGCGCGAAACGCCTGCAGCGTCGGCAGGCTGGCCTTCTGCTCGGGATAACAGAGGTAATAGCCCTGGCGGGCGCGGATCGGCAGCGCCACCGGGACCGCCAGCCGGCCGTCGCGCAACTCGTCCTCGATCAGGCAGCGCGGGATCAGCGCGACGCCGAAGCCGGCCGCGGCCGCCTGCGACAGCAGCGAATACTGGTCGAAGCGCGCGCCCTCCAGGCTGCGCCGGGTGTCGCAGCCGGCCTTCTCGAACCAGTCCAGCCAGCCATCCAGGGACGAGGTGTGGTGCAGCAGCGGATACTCCAGCAAGGTCGCGGCCTGCACGGTGCCCTGCGGCATCAGGCGCGGGCTGCACACCGGCACGACGTCGCGGCCCACGATGTAGTCCGCCCCGCTGCCCGGCCATACGCCCTCGCCGAAGCGCACGGCGGCGTCCAGTTCGGGCGTGGAGAAATCGTAGCCCTGCCGGTGCGGCAGGAATTCCACGTCGATGTCGGGCCGCAGCCGCATGAAAGCCGTCAGGCGGGGGATCAGCCAGCGCGCCCCGAAGGTGGGCATGCTGGTCAGGCGCAGCGTGCCGCCCTTGCCCTGGTGGGCGATAAGCTCGACGGTGGCGGCCTCGATCTGGCCCAGCCCGGCCTGCACCTGCTTCAGGTAGCTGCGGCCCGCCTCGGTCAGGACGAGCCCTTGCCGGATCCGCAGGAATAGCTGGACCCCGACGAATTCTTCCAGGTGCTTGACCTGCTTGCTGACCGCCCCCTGCGTGACGCACAGCTCCTGGGCGGCGCGGGTGAAGCTGCTGTGACGGGCGGCAACCTCAAAGGCCTGCAGATCGGTAAGGGAGGGACAGAAACGGCGCATACAGCGATGGCAGGGAACGCCCCGCTGCCGCAAGCCGCATCGGCGGGCGGTGGGAACGGCCCATGGGGTGGCGTGAGGCGGGTGGCGTGAGGCGGGTGGCGTGAGGCGCCAGCCATGACAAAAAGGAATAGCTTACGGAGAATCTTTCGTTTGTGCAAACGGACCCGCCCCCGCAAAATCGGGGTCTGTGCGTCATGCACGGGCGCCTGCGTGCGCCTGCCGTACCCATCCGAATCCGTACTCCTAACAGGGGAAAACATGTATCGCCGTAACGTCATTCTGGGCCTGTCGCTGGCCGCCGCGCTGGCCGCTCCGCTGGCTGCCGTCCACGCCCAGGACGCCTACCCGAGCAAGCCGATCCGCCTGATCGTTCCGTTCCCGCCCGGCGGCACCACCGACATCGTCGGCCGTCTGTTCGCCGAGAAGCTAACCAAGGAACTGGGCCAGACCGTGGTCATCGAAAACCGCGGCGGCGCCGGCGGTTCGATCGGCAGCGCCTTCGTGGCCAACAGCGCGCCCGACGGCTACACGCTGGGCATCGCCACCGTCAGCACGCACGGCATCAACCCGGCCGTCTACACCAACCTGGCGTTCGACGTCACCAAGGACTTCACCCCCATCTCGAACCTGGCGGCGGTCCCCAACGTGATGACGGTCAACCCCAAGGTGCCCGCCAAGAACATGGCCGACTTCATCAAGCTGGCCAAGAGCGAGCCGGGCAAGCTGACCTACGCGTCGGCCGGCAACGGTTCGGTTTCGCACATGATGGGCGAGATGTTCAAGATGGCCTCGGGCACCGACCTGATGCACGTGCCGTACCGCGGCGTGGGTCCGGCGCTGAATGACACGCTGGCCGGCCAGGTGGACGTGCTGTTCGACAACCTGCCCTCGTCGCTGCCGCACGCGCAGGCCGGCAAGCTGGTGGCGCTGGCCGTTGCCGCACCCAAGCGCGTGGCCGCCCTGCCCGACGTGCCGACCTTCGCCGAAGCGGGCCTGGCCCCGGTGAATGACTCGTCGTGGTTCGGCCTGGTCGGTCCGGCCAAGCTGCCGCAGCCCGTCGTCGACAAGCTCTACCAGGCGGTGGTCAAGGTCAGCGCCGAAGCCGACGTCAAGTCGAAGCTGGCGGGTCTGGGCGCCGAGCCCGTGGCCAACACGCCGGCCGAGTACGCCAAGCAGATCGCCGACGAAGTGGCGAAGAACAAGCGCATCGCCAAGGAAGCCAACGTCAAGGTCGACTAAGCCCGCGCGGGCGGCCGCCTCCCTGCGGGGCGCCGCCCATCAACTGAAGCAGCACCTTTAGCCATGCCCATCCTGCAGCCCCTCTCCTACCGGCTCGACCTGCCCTCCGGCTATCCGGTCAGTGCCCCGTCCGCGCCCCTCGTGCTGGACTCGCCGCACAGCGGCACGACCTACCCGCCCGATTTCGCACCGTCGGTCGGCTTCGGCGCGTTGCGCACGGCCGAGGACACCTGGGTCGACGATCTGTGGAGCGATGCCGTCGAACTGGGCGCACCGCTGTTGGCCGCCACGTTCCCGCGCAGCTATATCGATCCCAACCGCGCCGTGGCCGACCTGGATCCGCTGCTGCTCGACGAACCGTGGCCCGGCACGCTGTCGGACTCGCCCAAGGTTAAGCTGGGCAAGGGCCTGATCTGGCGCATGCTGGATGACGGCACGCCGCTTTACGACCGCAAGCTCGGCATCAACGAGGTGCGCCACCGCATCGAATCCTGCTGGCAGCCCTACCACGACCGTCTGGCCGAGCTGCTCGACCGCGCCCATGCGCAGTTTGGCAGGGTGTGGCACATCAACTGCCATTCCATGCCCAGCGTGGCGGGAGCCTATGCCACCGACAAGCCGGGGCTCGTCCATCCCGATTTCGTGCTGGGCGATCGCGACGGCAGCACCAGCGATCCGGCCTTCGGCGCCTTCGTGGCCAAGTGGCTGCGAGCGCGCGGCTACGACGTGGCGGTCAACGACCCGTACAAGGGGGTCGAGCTGGTGCGCGCCTTCGGCCGCCCCGCCGATGGCCGTCACAGCCTGCAGATCGAGATCAACCGCAAGCTGTACATGGACGAAGTGTCGCTGCGGCCCCACGCCGGCTACGGCAAGCTGAAGGCCGACCTGCGCGACCTCAGCGCCGCACTGATCGACTGGATGCGCCCCCAGGCGCGCTGAAGCCGGCCCCCCCGACGGCTGCTACCCGCCCCCTGAGGCCACGCCCAGGGGGTTTTTCATGTCTGCTTGCGCCGTACGCAACGCTCCTTTTAAGGGACTGATCGTGTATAACTACACGCACCCTTTCGAGGAGAAGCGTCGATGCAGATCGGGATACCCAAAGAAACCCGAGACGGCGAGACCCGCGTCGCGGCCACGCCGGAAACGGTCAAACGCTACATTGCCGCCCGCCACGAGGTGCGGGTCGAGCGCGGGGCAGGTACGCTGGCGCGCTATCCCGACGAGGCCTACGAGGCGGCCGGCGCGGTGCTTACCGACGCGGCGGGCGCGCTGGGCAGCGAGCTGGTCCTGAAGGTGCGCGCCCCATCGGCCGACGAACTGCCCCGCATGAGGTCCGGCGCGGTGGTAGCCGGCATGCTCGATCCCTTCGATACCGAGGGCCTGGCGATGCTGGCCGCGGCAGGGCTGACCGGCTTCGCGCTGGAAGCCGCGCCGCGCATCACGCGCGCGCAGAGCCTGGACGTGCTGTCGTCGCAGGCCAACCTGGCCGGCTACAAGGCCGTACTGCTGGCGGCCCACTACTACGGCCGCCTCTTTCCCATGATGATGACCGCCGCGGGCACGCTGAAGGCCGCCCGCGCGGTGGTGCTGGGTGCGGGCGTGGCCGGGTTGCAGGCCATCGCCACGGCGCGGCGCCTGGGCGCGGTGGTCGAGGCCTCCGACGTGCGCCCCGCCGCGCGCGAGCAGATCGAATCACTGGGCGGCAAGTTCATCGACGTGCCGTACGAGACGGACGAGGAACGCGAGATCGCGCAGGGCACGGGCGGCTACGCCCGACCCATGCCGCCCGCCTGGATGGCGCGCCAGGCCGCGCTGGTGGCCGAGCGCTGCAAGCAGGCCGACATCGTCATCACCACGGCGCTGATCCCAGGCCGCCCCGCGCCGGTGCTGCTGGCGGCGGAAACGGTGCAGGCAATGAAGCCGGGTTCGGTGGTGGTGGACCTGGCGGTGGAACGCGGCGGCAACTGCCCGCTTACCGAAAAGGGCCAGGTGGTCGAGAAGCACGGCGTCACGCTGGTAGGCCTGACCAACCTGCCGGGCCTGGTGCCGACCGACGCGTCGGCGCTGTACGCGCGCAACCTGCTCGACTTCCTGAAACTGATCACCGACGCCGAGGGCAACCTGGCGATCCGCCGCGAGGACGAGATCGTCGCCGCCTGCCTGGTGTGCGAGAACGGCAACCTGACCCGGAAGGCATGACATGGAAGGCATCGATCACACCCTCATCAACCTCATCATCTTCGTGCTGGCCATCTACGTGGGCTACCACGTGGTCTGGAACGTGACCCCGGCGCTGCACACCCCGCTGATGGCCGTCACCAACGCCATCTCGGCCATCATCATCGTAGGCGCCATGCTGGCCGCGGCCCTTACCGAGGGGGGCCTGGCGCGCGGCATGGGCGTGCTGGCGGTGGCGCTGGCCGCCGTCAACGTGTTCGGCGGCTTCCTCGTCACGCGCCGCATGCTGGAGATGTTCAAGAAGAAAGAACGCAAGGCGCCGGCCGCCGGGGAGACGCGCTCATGATGATCTCGCTGAACGTCGTCACCCTGCTCTACCTGGTCGCCTCCGTCTGCTTCATCCAGGCGCTCAAAGGCCTGTCGCACCCCACCACCTCGCGGTTGGGCAATGCCTTCGGCATGGCCGGCATGGCGATCGCGGTACTGACCACCGCGGCGCTGATCGTCGGGCTGGCGGGCACGGCGGTGGCCGGCGCCGGCCTGGCCTGGGTGCTGCTGGGCCTGCTGGTGGGCGGCAGCATCGGCACGCTGATGGCCAAGCGCGTGGAGATGACCAAGATGCCCGAGCTGGTCGCCTTCATGCACAGCATGATCGGCCTGGCCGCGGTCGCCATCGCCGTGGCGGTGGTGGCCGAGCCGCACGCCTTCGGTATCGCACCGCCCGGCACCGCCATCCCCATCGGCAACCGGCTCGAGCTCTTCATCGGCACCTTCATCGGCGCCATCACGTTCTCCGGCTCGGTCATCGCCTTCGGCAAGCTGTCGGGCAGGTACAAGTTCCGGCTGTTCCAGGGCGCGCCGGTGGTGTTCCACGGCCAGCACCTGCTCAACCTGGCGCTGGCGCTGGCCATGCTGGCCTGCGGCTTCTGGTTCATGGCCACGCAGCAATGGCCGCCCTTCATCATCATGACGGTCATCGCGTTCGTGCTGGGCGTGCTCATCATCATTCCGATTGGCGGGGCCGACATGCCGGTGGTGGTGTCCATGCTCAACAGCTACTCGGGCTGGGCCGCCGCGGGCATCGGCTTCTCGCTGAACAACCCCATGCTGATCATCGCCGGCTCGCTGGTGGGCTCGTCGGGCGCCATCCTGTCCTACATCATGTGCAAGGCGATGAACCGCTCGTTCTTCAACGTCATCCTGGGCGGCTTCGGCGGCCAGGGCGGCGCGGCGGCAGCGGCCGGCGACGGCCAGCAGCGCAGCGTGAAGTCGGGCAGCCCCGACGACGCGGCATTCCTGATGACCAACGCAGAAAGCGTCACCATCGTCCCCGGCTATGGCCTGGCGGTGGCGCGCGCGCAGCACGCGCTGAAGGAACTGGCGGCCAAGCTGGGCGAGAAAGGCGTCACGGTCAAGTACGCCATCCATCCGGTGGCCGGCCGCATGCCGGGCCACATGAACGTGCTGCTGGCCGAGGCCGAGGTGCCCTACGACCAGGTGTTCGAGATGGACGACATCAACGGCGAGTTCGGCCAGACCGACGTAGTGCTGGTGCTGGGCGCCAACGACGTGGTCAACCCGGCCGCCAAGAACGACCCCAACTCACCGATCGCCGGCATGCCCATCCTGGAGGCCTACAAGGCGCGCACCGTCATCGTCAACAAGCGCTCGATGGCCGCGGGGTATGCCGGGCTGGACAACGAGCTGTTCTACCTGGACAAGACGATGATGGTGTTCGGGGATGCCAAGAAGGTGCTTGAGGATATGGTGAAGGCGGTGGACTGACCGCCGGAAGGTCGCGTGGTTGGCCTTTGCTGATGCCTTCTCTCCGCCTGCCTGCAACGAGTGTCTCCGTTGAGGCGTCCATGCCGGCTGCCCGGGGCCCTCGGCGGCCAACATGGATTCGCCGCAGTGGCATGCCTCGGATGCGGGTACGCGGACGGCCCGCCCCCGGCACGGCAGGCAAAGGCGTCTCAAGAACTCAGACACCCGCCTACCCGCACGCCGATAACCAAACGCCAGGCAATCACCCGCAGCTGCAATCACCCCGCCAGCGCGGAATCCACCACCTCGACCCAATGCCGTACCGGCGTGCGCGTACCGCTCTGCAGGTGCCCGATGCACCCCATGTTGGACGACACGATCACCTCCGGCTCCGCACGGGCAATGTTGCCCAGCTTGCGGTCGCGCAATGAGGTCGAGATACCGGGATTGAGCACCGAATAGGCCCCCGCCGATCCGCAGCACAGGTGCGTCTCGTCGAAGGACTGAAGCTGGAAACCCAACTCGGCCAGCATCCGCTCGCTGAGCGGCCGCAGCCCCTGCCAGTGCTGCAGCGTGCAAGGCGGATGGAAGGCGGCGCGCGGCACGGCCTTCAGGCGCGCACGCAACTGCTGCGCGTGCGGCGCCACGATCTCGGCCACGTCCTTGACCAGCTCGACGATGCGCGCCGCGCGTTCGGCGTAGTCCGCGTCGTGGCGCAGATGGTGCGCATACTCCTTCACCATGGCCCCGCAGCCCGAGGCGTTCATCACGATGGCCTCGACCTCGCCCCGCTGCACCAGCGGCCACCAGGCATCGATGTTGGCGCGCATCTGCGCCAGGCCGTCGGCCTGCGCGTCCAGGTGGAAATTGATGGCGCCGCAGCAGCCCGCGCCCGCCACCCGCGCGCCGATGCCGATGGCGTCGAGCACGCGCACCGTGGCCGCGTCGATCGACGGCATCATGGCGGGCTGCACGCAGCCCGCCAGCAGCAGCACCTGCCGGGTGTGGCGCGAAGCGTCGGGCAGGCGCCCCGGCGCGCGACGCGCCGGCACCTTGTGCTTGAGCGCCTGCGGCAGCAGCGGCCGCAGCGCCTGGCCCAGCCGCATGGCCGGCCCGAACAGCGGGGAATTCATGCCCTTGCGCAGCAGCAGGCGGCGCATGCGGTCGCCCCAGCCGCGCGTTACCCGCTCGTCCACCACCTTGCGGCCGATGTCGACCAGGTGGCCGTACTGCACGCCCGACGGGCAGGTGGTTTCGCAGTTGCGGCACGTCAGACAGCGGTCCAGGTGCTGCTGCGTGGCCTGGGTGGGCTCGGCGCCTTCCAGCACCTGCTTGATGAGATAGATGCGTCCGCGCGGGCCATCGAGTTCGTCGCCCAGGACCTGGTAGGTTGGACAGGTGGCGGTACAGAACCCGCAGTGCACGCACCGCCGCAGGATGGCATCCGCCTCCTGTCCCAGATCGGTGCCTTGCGCCCAGGGCGCCAGATTGGTCTGCATGAGGCCTACAACTCCAGGTGCAAGCGGCCAGGATTGAACAGGCCGGCCGGATCGAGTTCCTGCTTCAGGCGCCGCGTCAGCGCGGCCACGCCGGGCGCCAGGGGATGAAACACGCCGTCGGCCGGTGCGGCGCCGTCCGCCGTGCGGAACAGCGTGGCATGGCCGCCCGCGCGCGCGGCCTGTTCGCGCAGCGCCTGCGCGTCGGTTTGGCCGCTATACCAGCGCTGCCCGCCGCCCCACTCCAGCAGCATGGGTCCGGGGCCGAAGGTGGCTGTGGTGGGCGGCACCGCCACGCGCCACAGCGGTTGTGCGGGATCGAAAAAGGTGTGGGTCTGCTCGCGCAGCGAGCGCCACCAGGCTTCGGCATCGTCCAACGCCTCGCCGCCGATCTGCGCGCGCGCCGACGCGATGGCCGCCGGCGCACCCGACAGCCGCACGGCCAGCCGCCCGCTGGGGCCCTCGCCAGGCACCCAACACGTGGCCGAGATCGGCATGGGCTGCACGCGCCAGCGCGCATAGGCCTGCAGCGCCTCGGCCTGGGTGGCTTCCAGCAGCAGCGTCAATTCTTCGAGGGGACGCGGCAGCACCTTCAGCGACACCTCGAGGATGGCGCCGAATATTCCAAGCGAGCCGGCCAGCAGGCGCGACACGTCGTAGCCCGCCACGTTCTTCATGACCTCGCCACCGAAGGCCAGCATGCGGCCATGGCAATCGAGCAGCCGCGTACCGAGCACGAAATCGCGCACAGCGCCGGCTGTCGCGCGGCGCGGGCCGGACAGGCCGGCCGCCACGCAGCCGCCCACCGTGGCGGTAGGTCCGAAATGCGGGGGCTCGAAGCCCAGCATCTGGCCGTTGGCGGCCAGCTCGGTCTCCAGCTCGGCCAGCGGCGTGCCGGCACGCACCGTGACGACCAGTTCGGAGGGCTGGTAGTTGACGATGCCGCGATACGCCGTCATGTCGAGCAGGCAATGGCCATCCTGCGGCGTCAGCGCGCGGTGGTTGCCATAGAACGATTTGCTGCGGCCACCCGTGACGAACAGCGGCTTGTGGCCCGCACGGGCCGTCAGGACCTGGTCACACAGCTCCGTTAGGACGAAATCCATGGGAACAGTCCTAGAAGCGAGACAGGTCGGGGAAGCGCATTTCTCCGGCGTGCACGTGCATCTTGCCGTACTCGGCACAGCGCGCCAGCGTGGGGATGACCTTTTCGGGATTCAGCAGCAGCGGGGGATCGAAGGCCCGCTTCACGGCTAGGAAGGCGTCCAGTTCGTCACGCGAAAATTGCACGCACATTTGATTGATCTTCTCCATACCCACACCGTGCTCACCCGTCACGGTGCCTCCTACCTGCACGCACAGTTCGAGGATGGCCGCGCCGAACTTATCGGCCCGCTCCACCTCGTCCGGCTTGTTGGAATCGAACAGAATCAACGGATGCAGGTTGCCGTCGCCCGCATGGAACACGTTGGCGCAGCGCAGCCCGAACTCGTCTTCCATTTGCTCGATGGCATTGAGCACGCGGCCCAGGTGCCGGCGCGGGATTGTGCCGTCCATGCAGTAGTAGTCGGGCGACACCCGCCCCGCGGCCGGGAACGCATTCTTGCGCCCGGCCCAGAATTTCAACCGCTCGGCCTCGCTGGCCGAAACCTGCAGCCGGGTGGCGCCGGCGTCGCGGAACAGCGCCTCGATGCGGGCGATCTCGTGGGCCACCTCTTCGGGCGTGCCGTCGGACTCGCACAGCAGGATGGCCTGCGCCTGCAGGTCGTAGCCCGCGCGCACGAAGGGCTCTACCATGTGGATGGCCTGGCGGTCCATCATCTCTAGGCCCGCCGGAATGATGCCGGCGGCAATCACCTCCGTGACGGCGTTGCCGGCCGCCTCGACGCTGGCAAAGCTGGCCATCACCACCTGGGCGCACTGGGGCCGCGGAATCAGCTTGACCGTGACCTCGGTGACCACGCCCAGCATGCCTTCCGAGCCGATGAACACCGACAGCAGGTCCAGCCCGGGCGCGTCCGGCGCCTCGGAGCCCAGCTGCACGACGTCGCCGTCGACGGTAACCACCCGCACGCTGAGCACGTTGTGCACCGTGAGGCCGTACTTCAGGCAGTGCACGCCGCCCGAGTTCTCGGCCACGTTGCCGCCGATGGAACAGGCGATCTGGCTGGACGGATCGGGCGCGTAGTACAGACCGTGCACGGCCGCCGCCTCGGAGATCGCCAGGTTGCGCACGCCGGGTTCGACCACCGCCAGCCCGGCCTGCGCATCGATGCGCCGGATGCGGTTGAACTTCGACAAGCCCAGCAGCACCCCCGCGGCATGAGGCAGCGAGCCGCCCGACAGGCCCGTGCCCGCCCCGCGCGCCACCACCGGCACGTTCAGGCGCTTGCACACCCGCATGACCTCTTGCACCTGCGCCTCGGTCTCGGGCAGCACGACCGCGGCGGGCAGGCAGCGGTACAGCGACAGACCATCGCACTCGTACGGCCGCGTGTCTTCTTCGCGGAACAGCACGCAATGTGCCGGCAACGCCGCGCAGAGGGCCTCGATCAGGTTCTTCTTCGAGGCGGTGTCCTGGCTGGCTGCCAGGCCGGTTTCGACCAGGGTGTTCATGAGACGAAAAGATAGCGCGAGGCCGGCTCGCGCACACGACGGGATTTACCCGCATACCGGGGACAGAACCCCGCCCCGCTAGATGGGTATCGGCCGGCAGCACGCCGGCCGGCCATGCTACCAGGCAATGATCTTGCCTGGATTGAGGATGTTATGGGGGTCGAATGCGTGCTTCAGGCTGCGCATCAGCGCCAAGGCATCCTCGCCGTGCTCTTCAGCCATGAACTGCATCTTGTGCAGCCCTACTCCGTGCTCGCCGGTACAGGTGCCGTCGGCCGCAATGGCCCGGCGCACCAGATTGTGGTTGATGGCTTCGGATTCCCGCCATTCGGTCTCGCTGTCGGGGTCCAGCAGCATCAGCACGTGAAAGTTGCCGTCGCCGACGTGGCCGACGATGGTGTACGGGAAACTGGCACGCTCCAGTTCGTCGACCGTTTCGCGCACGCAGTCGGCCAGCCGTGAAATCGGCACGCACACGTCGGTCGTGCTGGCGCGGCAGCCGGGCCGTAGCTGCAGGCCGGCGAAATAGGCATTGTGACGCGCCGTCCAGAGCCGGTTGCGGTCTTCGGGGCGCTCGGCCCATTCGAAGTCCATGCCGCCGTGCTCGCTGGTGATGGCCTGCACGGTCTCGGCCTGCTCCTGCACGCCGGCCGGGCTGCCGTGGAACTCGAACAGCAACAGCGGGCTTTCGCGCAGCGTGAGCTTGCTGTGCAGGTTGACGGAACGCACCGAGGCCGTATCCATGAATTCGACCCGCGCCACCGGCACGCCCATCTGGATGATCTCGATGACGCTCTGCACGGCGTCGTCCAGCGTGGGGAAATTGCACACCGCGGCCGAGACCGCCTCGGGTTGCGGGTAGAGGCGCACCGTGACCTCGGTGATGATGCCCAGCGTGCCCTCGCTGCCCACGAAGATGCGGGTGAGGTCGTAGCCGGCCGACGACTTGCGGGCACGGCCGGCCGTGCGCACCACGCGTCCATCGGCGGTGACCACGGTAAGCGACATCACGTTCTCGCGCATGGTGCCGTAGCGCACGGCGTTGGTGCCGGAGGCGCGCGTGGCCGCCATGCCGCCCAGGCTGGCATCGGCCCCCGGGTCGATCGGGAAGAACAGGCCCGTGGTGCGGATTTCCTCGTTGAGCTGCTTGCGCGTGACGCCGGCCTGCACGGTGGCGGTGAGGTCCTCGGCGTTGACGGACAGCACGCGGTTCATTTGCGACAGGTCGATGCTGAGCCCACCCTGCACCGCCAGCAGGTGCCCTTCGAGCGACGAGCCCACGCCATAGGGGATGAGCGGCACGCGGTGCTCGTTGCACAGGCGCGCCACCGCGGCGACCTCTTCGGTCGTGTGCGCGAACACCACCGCATCGGGCAGCATGGGCGGATACGGCGACTCGTCGCGGCCGTGGTGCTCGCGCACAGCGGCCGCCACGGACAACCGCTCGCCGAACAGGGCGCGCAGGGCGTCCAGGCAGGCAGGCGGAATCGGACGGCGCAAGGTCTCGGCGTGCTGGGGGGCATTCATGGCGTCGGCTCAGGTGGGTAAGGTCGATACGTGGATTCTACGCCCACGCCGCCAGGGCGGCGCGGCCGGGACGCTCACTTGCCGCTGGTGGCGGCCGCACGCCGGCGCTCACGCACGGCCTGGGCCAGGCGCTCAAGCACCTGCTCGGACGTATCCCAGTCGATGCAGCCGTCGGTGATGCTCTGGCCGTAGGTCAGCGCCTGCCCCGGCACCAGGTCCTGCCGGCCCGCCAGCAGGTGGCTCTCGACCATGACGCCCACCACGCGCGACTCGCCGCGCTCGAGCTGGCGGGCGATGTCGTCGATAACCTGCGGCTGGTTCTCCGGCTTCTTGCTGCTGTTGGCGTGGCTGGCGTCGATCATGACGCGCTGCGCCAGGCCCGACTTGGCCATGTCCTGGCAGGCCGCCTCGACGCTGGCCGCGTCGTAGTTGGGCGCCTTGCCGCCGCGCAGGATGACGTGGCAATCCTCGTTGCCGGCGGTGGACACGATGGCCGAGTGCCCGCCCTTGGTGACGGACAGGAAATGGTGCGGCTGCGACGCCGCCTTGATGGCGTCGACGGCGATGCGGATGTTGCCATCGGTGCCGTTCTTGAAGCCCACCGGGCACGACAGGCCCGAAGCCAGCTCGCGATGCACCTGGCTTTCGGTGGTGCGCGCGCCGATGGCGCCCCAGGACACCAGGTCGGCGATGTACTGGGGGGTGATCATGTCGAGGAATTCGCAGCCGGCCGGCAGGCCCTGGCTGTTGATCTCCAGCAGCAGTTCGCGGGCCATGCGGATGCCCTTGTTGATGTCGAAGCTGCCGTCCAGGTTGGGATCGTTGATGAGCCCCTTCCAGCCCACGGTGGTGCGCGGTTTCTCGAAGTACACGCGCATGATGATTTCCAGCTCGCCCGACAGGCGCTCGCGCACCCGTTTGAGCCGGCCGGCGTATTCCCGCGCGGCCTTCGTATCGTGGATGGAACACGGCCCGATCACGACGATCAGGCGGTCGTCCATGCCGTGCAGGATGCGGTGCGCCGCCTGGCGCGCCTCGTACACGATTTCCGATACTTCGCGGCTGCATGGAAATTCGCGCATCACGTGCGCGGGAGGATTCAGTTCTTTGATTTCGCGGATGCGCAAATCATCGGTATTGTGGGACACGGCACGGCTCCTGGGTGGTTCCCGCCAGTCTGACGGCCACAAAAAAGCCGCCAGGTCTGCTGGCGGCTTTTTTGAGGGATTCTTGCGAGAATTCAGTTTGAACCCGACCCTTCCTCCGCCAGCGGCTTCAGAAAACCATAAAAATAAAAGTAAAAGGCGGGGGTCGCGAATTTCATGGCGGCCACTCTAGCACAAAAAAAACCGCGCGTCACGGCGCGCGGTTTTGCTGCGACACCGCCGAAGCGGGCCTCAGGCCGTGCCGCCGACGGTGAGGCCGTCCATGCGCACCGTGGGCATGCCCACGCCCACCGGCACGCTCTGGCCATCCTTGCCGCAGGTGCCGACGCCCGAGTCCAGCCGCATGTCGTTGCCGATGAGGCTGACCCGGTTCATGGCGTCGGGGCCATTGCCGATCAGGGTGGCGCCCTTGACGGGATACGTGACCTTGCCGTTTTCGATCATGTAGGCCTCGGAAGCCGAGAACACGAACTTGCCGTTGGTGATATCGACCTGGCCGCCGCCGAAGTTCGCGGCATACAGCCCGCGCTTGACCGACGCGATGATCTCTTCGGGCGGCGTGGCGCCGGCCAGCATGTAGGTATTGGTCATGCGCGGCATGGGCAGGTGCGCAAACGATTCGCGCCGGCCGTTGCCGGTAGCGGCGGTCTTCATCAGGCGCGCATTGAGCGTGTCCTGCATGTAGCCGCGCAGGATGCCATCCTCGATCAGCACGTTGCGCTGCGTGGCGTTGCCCTCGTCGTCGATATTGAGCGAGCCGCGCCGGTCGGGCAGCGTGCCGTCGTCGACGACGGTGACGCCCGGCGACGCGACGCGCTCGCCGATGCGGCCCGAGAAAACGCTGGAGCCCTTGCGGTTGAAATCGCCCTCCAGGCCGTGCCCGACCGCTTCGTGCAGCAGGATGCCGGGCCAGCCCGAGCCCAGCACCACGGTCATTTCGCCGGCGGGCGCCGGCCGCGCCTCGAGGTTGACCATGGCCTCGTGCACGGCACGGTCCACGTAGTCCTGCAGCACCTCGTCGGTGAACATTTCCAGGCCGGTGCGCCCGCCGCCCCCGCCATGGCCCATCTCGCGCCGGCCGTTGCGCTCGGCGATGACGGTAAGCGACAGCCGCACCAGCGGCCGCACGTCGGCAGCGAGCCGGCCGTCGCTGCCGGCGATCAGCACCACGTCGTATTCGGCGCCCAGGCCGGCCATCACCTGGATGATGTGCGGATCGGCTGCGCGCGCCATGCGCTCGATGCGCTCGAGCAGCGCCACCTTGTCGGCCGCGCTGAGCGTGGCCAGGGGATCGATGCCGGCGTACAGGCTGCGGCCGGCCTCGGGCGGCACCTGTGCCGCGACCTTGACCCGGCCCGCGCCCCGGCGCGCGATGCCACGCACCGTGTGTGCGGCCGACAGCAGTGCGTCGGCCGAAAGCGAATCGGAATAGGCGAAAGCCGTCTTCTCGCCGCTGACGGCGCGCACCCCCACGCCCTGCCCGATGGAGAAGCTGCCGGTCTTGACGATGCCCTCTTCCAGGCTCCAGCCTTCGCTGCGGGTGTACTGGAAATAGAGATCGGCGTAATCGACCTTGTGGGTGAAGATCTCGCCCAGCGCGCGCGCCAGGTGGGCCTCGTTCAGGCCCCAGGGGTCGAGCAGCAGGGATTTGGCGGTAGCCAGGGACAGGATGTCGGGATCGATCGGCTTCATGGATGCGTTCTACAGGACACGGTGGCGCAAGGCCGGCAGCGCGGCGCGCACGTCGGACAGGCGTTCAGGCTCTATCGTACCGCCGATCACGCCAGGCCCCTCGGGCAGCACGTCCAGCACCTGCCCCCAGGGGTCGATCAGCATGGAATGGCCCCAGGTGCGCCGCCCGTTGGGGTGCGTGCCGCCCTGCGCCGCCGCCAGCACGTAGCACTGGTTCTCGATGGCGCGGGCGCGCAGCAGCACCTCCCAGTGCGCCCGCCCGGTGGTATAGGTGAACGCGGAAGGCACCAATATCAAGGACACCGGACCCATCGCGCGGTATAGCTCGGGAAAACGCAGGTCGTAGCAGGTGGACAAACCCACCGGCCCGCACGGCGCGTCGAATACCCGCACCTGCTCGCCCGGCCGGATCGCCACCGATTCGTCGTATGACTCGGCGCCACGCTGGAAATTGAAGAGATGGATTTTGTCGTAGCGCACCCGCGGCTTGCCGTCCGGGCCATAGACGAAGGCGGTATTGAATACCCGCTGCGGATCGGGACTGGCCAGCGGCAGCGTGCCGCCCGCCAGCCAGATGCGATGGCGCGCGGCCGTGGCCGCCAGGAATGCCTGAATGGGACCCGCGCCATCCTGCTCTTTCACGGCGAGTTTGTCGCCGTCGCGGCGCCCCATCAAACAGAAATACTCCGGCAGCGACACCAGACTGGCGCCCGCGGCCGCCGCCTTTTCGATTAACTCGCCCGCTGCGTCCAGATTTTCCTGGACGTCAGGCGTGCTGACCATCTGGATGGCCGCCACGCGCCACGATCCAGGCGATTCTGTCGATATGTTTTCACCCATGATACAAAATTGTCTCTATTCAAAGGCGACGATAATCGCTATTATTCACACACAAAAAAGATTTACCCAGATACAGCCGGCGAAGCTATCACTTTGATAATCAGGAATAACTATGCCCCGTGAGTCTTACGCACTGCAGCAAGCCAAGATCGAGAAAGAAATCACCAAACTCCAGAAACGAGCGGAAGCGCTGCAGAACAAGCGCCGCAAGCCTGTGCTGGCCTCCATCGTGAAATCGATGCGTGAGTACGATATTACTCCCGAGGACATCGCCGCCGCATTCGGCTCGGCCAAGCCCGCCGCCCGCAGCACGGGCCGCCGCAAGGCCGCCGGTTCGGGCGCCTCGTCCGGCTCGGCCGCCAAGCGCCAGGTGGCGCCGAAGTACCGCCACCCCAAGACCGGCGAAACCTGGAGCGGTCGTGGCAAGGCGCCGCGCTGGCTGGCCGCCGAGGAAGCCGCGGGCGCCGATCGCGCCAGCTTCCTGATCGCCGACTGAGCCGTTGAACCGGCATCGCATCCGCCGCCAGGCGGATGCCCGCAATGACGGCGCGCCCACGGGCGCGCCATTATCGTTGTATCGCCTGCTTGCCGCACGGCCCCACGCCACGGGCGCGCCCGGCTACGCCCCGCTACCACGACTAACTAATTACCGACGGGATATTCCACCTGGCGCTCGGCTCCATTATTACCGGGGAAATTATCGAATATGGCGCGCACCAGATATGGCATGGTGCGCACCAGGTCGTCGCGGCTGCTGTTGATGTAGGCGGTGGAGCGATACACCTCGGCGCCGCCCTGTGCGGTATCGTGGATCTCCAGGCTGAGATGGTTGCGATAAGCCACCTCGGGTACGTCGATCCAGTCGGGCCCCCAGTAGCCCATGCCGTGCCCCCACCAGCGCGGGCCGTAAAAACCGCCATACCCCCCATAGAAGTAAGGATCGTACGGGCGGCGGACCATTACCTGCGTCTGCGCCGAACCATAGCGGAACGTGACCGTGAAGCGCGCCGGCTGGCCCGGACCCGCCTCGACCAGGCCCGTGGCCCCGATACCCGAGCGCACCATGTCGCGGTATGACTGGTATTCGAGATTGTTTTCCTGCGTGGCGTCCACCGGAGTGAAAGCATAGCGCTGCCCCTCGACGCCCTGCGGCCATTTCTGGAACGAAGTGACGCGCGCGGCCACCGTGGGCGTGGCGCATCCGGACAACAGCGCGGCGCCCAATGCGCAGGCCAGCCCGATCCAGCGCAGCGTGTGCGTCCAGGCCTGGGATTGATGCATGATGGACTTCCTCCGGGCCGCCCCGCGGGCAGCCATCCGTATTCGACCGCAAGCAGTCACGAAAGTTTTCGCGCGCGGTGCGCGGCGCGGCATCCCACTACAATAACCGCGTCTCTTATTCTGCCCCTGTGGACCGCCATGCGTACCGACACGCCCGTAACCATATATCGCAAGGATTATCGGCCCTACCCGTACGCCATACCCCAGGTGGCGCTGGAGTTCGACCTGGACCCCGACAGCACCGAGGTGCGCTGCGCCATGCAGGTCGAACGCCGGCCCGACGCGCCCGCCGACGCCGAACTGGTGCTCGACGGCGCCGACATCGAGCTGGTGTCGGTGCGCGTCGACGGCAAGCCCTGGCCGCGCCACACCGTCACGGAAACCACCCTGACGCTGTCGGGCCTGCCCGCCCGGGCCCTCGTCGAGACCGTCAGCCGCTGCCGGCCGGCCGCCAATTCCACGCTGATGGGGCTGTACGTCTCGGGCGACAGCTTCTTCACGCAGTGCGAGGCCGAAGGCTTTCGCCGCATCACGTGGTTCGCCGACCGGCCCGACGTCATGTCGCGCTATCGCGTGACGCTGCGCGCACCGGCCCGCTATCCCCTGCTGCTCTCCAACGGTAACCTGCTGGCCACCCGTGAGCTGCCCGACGGCCGCCACGAGGCCGAGTGGGAAGACCCTTTCCCCAAGCCCTGCTACCTGTTCGCACTGGTGGCCGGCCGTCTCACCCACCGCGAGACCCGCGTGCGCACGGCCTCCGGGCGCGAGGTGCTGCTGCAGGTCTACAGCGATCCCGGCTCCGAATCACGCACCCAGTGGGCGCTGGATTCGCTAGTGCGCGCACTGCGCTGGGACGAGGCGCGCTTCGGGCTGGAACTCGATCTCGACCGCTTCATGGTGGTGGCCGTACGCGACTTCAACATGGGCGCCATGGAGAACAAGGGCCTGAACATCTTCAACGCGGCGTACGTGCTGGCCGACCCCGCTACCGCCACCGATGCCAACTACGAGGGCATCGAATCCGTCATCGGCCACGAATACTTCCACAACTGGACCGGCAACCGCGTCACGTGCCGCGACTGGTTCCAGCTGAGCCTGAAGGAAGGCCTCACCGTCTTCCGCGACCAGGAATTCAGCGCCGACATGATGGCGCGCGAACTGGGCGAGGCCGAGGCCGCCAGCGCCCGCGCCGTCAAGCGCATCGACGACGTGGCAACGCTACGCGCGGCGCAGTTTCCCGAAGACGCCGGGCCGATGGCCCACCCGATCCGTCCCGACAGCTACCAGGAGATCGGCAACTTCTATACGGCCACGGTCTACGAGAAAGGCGCCGAGGTCATCCGCATGCAGCACACGCTGCTGGGCGAGGCCGGCTTTCGCGCCGGCATGGACGAATATTTCCGCCGCCATGACGGCCAGGCCGTCACCTGCGACGACTTCGTCGCGGCCATGGAATCCGTCTACGCGCAACAGCACCCCGGCCGGGACCTGAGCCTGTTCCGCAACTGGTACCGCCAGGCCGGCACGCCGCGTGTGGCCGTCACGCTGGACTACGACGCCGCCGCGCAGCGCTGCACCGTCACGTTGGCGCAGCAATGCCAACCGGTGGGTGTGGAGCGCCGCGCCGGCACACCGCCCAAACAGCCCTTCCACATCCCGTTCGCGCTGGGCCTGCTCGACCGCGAGGGCCGGCCGTTGCCGCTACGCCACGACGACCGGGAAAGCACCACGGTGCTGCTCGAGCTGACGGCCGAACGCCAGCAGTGGACCTTCGAGAACATCCCGTCGTCCCCCGTGCCCTCGCTGCTGCGCGGCTTCTCCGCGCCGGTCATCGTCGAGTATCCCTGGACCGACGGCGAGCTGGCCCTGCTCTCGGCGCACGACACCGACCCGTTCGCCCGCTGGGAAGCCGGCCAGGAACTGGCCACACGGCAGATCCTGGCCCTGGCCCGGCAGCACCAGGCCGGCGGACCGCTGCGCGCCGACGATGCCTTCATCGAGGCCTGGCGCGCCCTGCTGGCCGATCCCGCCCTGGATGCGGCGTACCGCGCCCGTACGCTGGCCCTGCCCTCGGAGAAGACACTGGCCGAGCGCATGGAGCACATCGATCCGCCCGCGCTGGCCGCCGCACGCGACTTCCTGCGCGCCGAGCTGGGGCGCCGGCTGGCCGCGCAATGGCGCGCCGCCTTCGACGCCAGCCAGACGCCCGGCCCCTACAGCCCCGCGCCCGGCCCGGCCGGCAAGCGGGCCTTGAAGAACCAGGCGCTGGCCCACCTGATGGCCGGCGGCGTCGATGGTGCGCAGGCCCTGGCACAACAGCAGTACGACAGCGCCGGCAACATGACCGACAGCATGGCCGCGCTGTCGGCCCTCATCAACTACGGCACGGAGGATGCCGCGGCCGGCGCGCTGGCAGCCTTCTATGACCGCTGGCAGCACGATCCGCTGGTGATCGACAAATGGTTCACGCTGCAGGCCACGGCGCGCTCGGCCAGCGTCGAGAGCGTACGCGCGCTCATGCAGCACCCCGCGTTCACGCTGCGCAACCCCAATCGCGCACGCGCGCTGGTCTTCCAGTTCTGCCTGAACAACGCGCGCGGCATGCACCGCCACGACGGCAAGGGCTACGCCTACTGGGCCGAGCAGGTCATTGCGCTGGACGGGCTCAACCCCGAGGTCGCCGCCCGCCTGGCGCGCGCGCTGGACAACTGGTCGCGCTTCGTGCCGACGCTGCGCGAACCCATGCACCGGGCGCTGCAGCACGTGGCAGACCATGAAGGCCTGTCGCGCAACGTGCGGGAAATCGTCTCGAAAGCATTGGAATTCGCCGCACAGGCATAGGAGAACCTCCTTGAAACGCAAGACACTTACCCAATACCTGGTCGAACAGCAGCGCTCGGCCCAACTCCTGCAACCCGAGCTGCGCCTGCTGATCGAAGTGGTCGCGCGCGCCTGCAAGGCTATCAGCCACGCGGTCAGCAAGGGCGCGCTGGGCGGCGTGCTGGGCAGCCTGGAAAGCGAGAACGTGCAGGGCGAAGTGCAGAAGAAGCTGGACGTGCTGTCCAACGAGATCCTGCTCGAGGCTAACGAATGGGGCGGCCACCTGGCGGCCATGGCCTCGGAAGAGATGGAAACCATCCACCTCATCCCCAACCGCTATCCCAAGGGCGAATACCTGTTGCTGTTCGATCCCCTGGACGGCTCGTCGAACATCGACGTCAACGTGTCCATCGGCACCATCTTCTCGGTGCTGCGCGCGCCTCACCACGTGTCGGGCGAACCGGTCTGCGAAGAGGACTTCCTGCAGCCCGGCCGCCAGCAGGTGGCCGCAGGCTACGCCGTGTACGGGCCGCAGACGATGCTGGTGCTCACCGTGGGCAATGGCGTGGTGGGCTTCACGCTGGACCGCGAGATGGGTTCGTGGGTCCTGACGCACGAGAGCATGCGGATTCCCGAGGACACCAAGGAATTCGCTATCAATATGTCGAATATGCGCCACTGGGCGCCGCCCATGCGCCGCTACATCGACGAATGCCTGGCCGGCAAGACCGGCCCGCTGGGCAAGGACTACAACATGCGGTGGATCGCATCCATGGTGGCCGACGTGCACCGCATCCTGACGCGCGGCGGCGTCTTCATGTACCCCTGGGATGCACGTGAGCCCGGCAAGGCGGGCAAGCTGCGCCTGATGTATGAAGCCAATCCGATGAGCCTGCTGGTCGAGCAGGCGGGCGGCGCAGCCATCAACGGCGCGCAGCGCATCCTGGACGTACCGCCCGAGAAGCTGCACCAGCGCGTCAGCGTGATGCTCGGGTCGAAGAACGAAGTGGAGCGCCTGGCACGCTACCACTCGGAAGCGGCAGCGGCGGCCCAGTAGCAGGCCCGCCGCGCCAGCAGGGGGGCGCGCGCAGGCGCGCCGCCCATCGCGTCAGTCGTCCACGTCCTCGATCGACTGTACGTCATCCTTGTTGATGCGGATGGTTCGGCCGCCCTGCTGGTATTCGTAGAAGCCGGTGTCGTCGTTGAAGGTTGGCCGGTCGGGCGTGACGATCTGCGAGCCGTCGCGCTTGTGCACCACGGTGGGGGTCGAGCAGCCCGCCAGCAAGGCCAACGTCGAGGACATCGCAACTGCCAGGGTCAGGGTCTTCGGACTCATACGTGAAACCTCCTTGTATCGCAACGAAGTAGTTTCACTGTAGAGGCGGCGTGGCCCCGAGGCATGACCGGATGTCGGCGAAATGCGTGGGAGTGTAAATACGTCCGCCAGGCATGACGGGCCGCGTTTGCCCTTGCTTGAGCAAACCGCCGCCCGGCACACACAGTCTTACACTTTGGCGTGCGCCTCGATGTAGCGCCGCACCAACTGCGCGTCGCAGTCCATCACTTCGACGCGCTGCGGCAGCCGCTCGAGGTCGGCCAGCGCGGCAGGCGCCGGCGCCGGATGGCCCAGGGCGGCCTCGATGGTCTCGGAGAACTTCGCCGGCAGGGCTGTTTCCAGCACCAGCATGGGCACGCCCGGCTCGACGTGGGCGCGCGCCACCTTGATGCCGTCGGCCGTGTGGGGGTCGACCAGCACGCCGGTGGTGTCGTAGGTGCTCTTGATGGTGGACAGGCGGTCGGCGTGCGTGCTGGTACCGGCCACGAAACCGTGGTCGGCGTCGAAGCGCGCACGCAGGGACGACAGGTCGAATTGGCCATCGCGCGCCAGTTCGGCCCACAGCGCCTTCACGCGGGCGGCGTCGCCGTCGACCAGGTCGTAGACGAAGCGCTCGAAGTTCGAGGCGCGCGAGATGTCCATCGACGGGCTGGACGTGGCATACGTGTGCTCGGGACCGCGCGGGCGATAGACACCGGTGCGGAAGAATTCCTCGAGCACGTTGTTCTCGTTGGTGGCCAGCACCAGCCGGCGCACGGGCAGGCCCATGCGGCGCGCGATGTGGCCCGACAGGATGTTGCCGAAGTTGCCCGACGGCACGGCGAACGACACCTGCTGCCCGGGGCCGCTGGTGGCACGCAGCCAGCCATGGAAGTAGTACACCACCTGCGCCGCGATGCGTGCCCAGTTGATTGAGTTGACCGCGCCCAGCCGCCACCGCGTCTTGAAGTCCAGGTCGCCGGCCAGCGCCTTGACGATGTCCTGGGCCTGGTCGAACACGCCGTGCACGGCGATGTTGTGGATGTTCTCGTCCTGCAGCGTGTACATCTGGGCGCGCTGGAACGGGCTCATGCGGCCGTGCGGCGACAACATGAACACCGCCACGCCGCGCTTGCCGCGCAGCGCGTACTCGGCCGCCGAGCCGGTATCGCCCGAGGTGGCACCCACGATGTTCAGCGTGGTGCCGCGGCGCGTCAGCACGTATTCGAAGACCTGGCCCAGGAATTGCATGGCCATGTCCTTGAAGGCCAGCGTGGGCCCTTCCGACAGGCCAAGCAGCTGCAGCCCGTCGGTCAGCGGACGCAGCGGCACGATGTCTTCGCTGTTGAAGACGCCCTGGCGATACGCCGCGCGCGTCAGGCCGTGCAGGTCTTCGGCCGGGATGTCGGTAGCGAAGCGCGACAGCACCTGGAAGGCCAGGTCGGCATACGGCAGGCCGCGCCAGGACTCGAGGGTGGCGGCGTCGATGCGCGGCAGCACCTCGGGCACGGCCAGGCCGCCGTCGGGCGCCAGGCCCTCGAGCAGGATGTCGGAGAAGCTTTGCGGCGCCATGCCGCCGCGGGTGGAGACGTACTTCATGCGAGGTTTTCCATGCGCAGGCGCGTGACCTTCGAGCGCACGAACGACAGTGCTTCGATGGTGCCGATGGCCTCGTCGATCTTGCCTTCCAGCGCTTCGTGCGTCAGGAAGATGATCTCGGCGCCGCCGATGTGCGAGGGCTGCTGGATCATCGAGACGATGGAGATGCCACGGTCGGCCAGGATGCGGGCGATGTCGGCCAGCACGCCGGGCTGGTCGTCCACGCGCAGCCGCAGGTAGTAGGAGGTGCGCACCTGTGCGATCGGCAGGATCGCGATGTCCGCCATGGCGTCGGGCTGGAACGCCAGGTGCGGCACGCGATGGCCGGGATCGGCGGTGTGCAGGCGGGTGACGTCCACCAGGTCGGCCACCACGGCCGATGCGGTGGGTTCTTCGCCGGCGCCCTGCCCGTAGTACAGCGTAGGGCCCACGGCGTCGCCGCGCACCAGCACGGCATTCATGGCGCCCTCGACGTTGGCCAGCAGGCGTTCGGCGGGCACCAGCGCGGGATGCACGCGCAGTTCGATGCCATCGGCGCGGCGGCGCGTGATGCCCAGCAGCTTGATGCGGTAGCCCAGGCGCTCGGCGTGGGCGATGTCTTCCTGGGCCAGGCCCGAGATGCCCTCGACATAGGCCTTGTCGAACTGCACCGGCACGCCGAAGGCCAGCGAGGCCAGCAGCGTCAGCTTGTGGGCGGCGTCCACGCCCTCGACGTCGAAGGTGGGATCGGCCTCGGCATAGCCCAGGCGCTGCGCCTCGGCCAGGACCTCTGCAAACGGCAGGCCCCGGGTGCGCATCTCGGACAGGATGAAATTGGTGGTGCCGTTGATGATGCCGGCGACCCATTCGATGCGGTTGGCCGTCAGGCCCTCTCGGATCGCCTTGATGATGGGGATGCCCCCGGCCACGGCCGCCTCGAAGGCCACCATGACGCCCTGCGCCGAGGCCGCGGCGAAGATCTCGTTGCCGTGCTTGGCCAGCAGGGCCTTGTTGGCCGTGACGACATGCTTGCCGTGGGCGATGGCCTCGAGCACCAGCTCACGCGCCAGGGTGTCGCCGCCTATGAGTTCGACCACGATGTCGATGGACGGGTCGCGCACCAGCGCGTACGAGTCGGTGGACACGTCCACGCCCTCGCCCACCCGGCTGCGCGCCTTGGCGACGTCGCGTACGGCGATGCGGGCGACCTCGATGCGCCGGCCGGCGCGACGGGCGATCTCTTCGGCGTTGCGCGCCAGCACGCTCCACGTGCCGCCGCCCACCACGCCCAGGCCCAGCAGGCCGATGCGGATGGGGCGCATGCCGTTGGCGGCCGGACGCTCGGTCGCGGAAGCGGTCGGCACTGCGCGTAGGGAAGAAGACTGCGTCATTTCAGCAAACCGTCCTTGCGGAACATGTCCTTGATGCCGCGCACCGCCTGGCGGGTGCGCTGCTCGTTTTCGATGAGGGCGAAGCGAACGTAGTCGTCGCCGTATTCGCCGAAGCCGATGCCGGGCGACACCGCCACCTTGGCATCGGAGAGGATGCGCTTGGCGAATTCCAGCGATCCCATGGCCTTGTACGGTTCGGGGATCTGCGCCCAGATGTACATCGAGGCCTTGGGCACCTCGACGTTCCAGCCGGCCTCGTGCAGGCCGCGCGCCAGCACGTCGCGCCGGCTGCGATACTGTTCGACGACTTCTTTCACGCAGTCCTGCGGGCCGTCCAGCGCGGCGATGGACGCCACCTGGATGGGCGTGAAGGTGCCGTAGTCATGGTAGCTCTTGATGCGCGCCAGCGCACCCACCAGTTCGCGATTGCCCACCATGTAGCCGATGCGCCAGCCGGCCATGTTGTAGCTCTTGCTCATGGTGAAGAATTCGACCGCGACGTCGCGCGCGCCCGGCACCTGCATGATCGACGGGGCCACGTAGCCGTCGAAGCAGATGTCGGCGTAGGCCAGGTCGTGCACCACCAGGATGTCGTGCTCGCGCGCCAGCGCCACCACGCGCTCGAAGAAGGACAGGTCCACGCACTGGGCGGTGGGATTGCTCGGGAAGCCCAGGATCATCATCTTGGGCTTGGGAATCGACTCGCGCACGGCGCGCTCGATTTCCTCGAAGAAATCGGTGCCCGGCGTCATCGGCACCGAGCGGATGTTGGCGCCGGCGATCACTGCCCCATAGATGTGGATGGGGTAGCTGGGATTGGGCACCAGCACGGTGTCGCCGCGGTCGAGCGTGGCCAGCATCAGGTGGGCCAGGCCTTCCTTCGAACCGATGGTGACGATGGCCTCGGAGTCGGGATCGAACTCGACGGCGTAGCGGCGCTGGTACCAGTCGCAGATGGCCTTGCGCAGGCGCGGGATGCCCTTGGACACCGAGTAGCCGTGCGTGGTGGGCCGGCTGGACGCTTCGACCAGCTTGTCCACGATGTGCTTGGGCGTGGGACCGTCGGGGTTGCCCATGGACATGTCGATGATGTCCTCGCCGCGCCGGCGTGCCGCCATCTTCAGCTCGCCGGTAATGTTGAAGACGTACGGCGGCAGGCGCTCGATGCGGGAGAACTTCCTCATGATGGAACCGGTCCTTGGTAGGTGGAAGCAGAAAAAGCAGGAAAGGGAACGCGTGCGGCGGGGGCAGGTTACGCGCGGGAAAACCCTGTAATCTAGCGCAACCCTGCCCCTGCGGCAAATTGGGACAATCCGTCCCCCCGCGCCGCCACGGGCGTGCAACATCCCGTCGTGCCGATGCGCTATTATCGGCTCGTCCAGCCGGAGTTTTTTATTGAAGCTGCATAACGATCCTGCGACGGCGCTCAATACCGTCACCGCTTACGGTCACGGCTATATCGAGGTCAACCAGGTACGCTTTTCCCATGCGGTAGCCTTCGGTCCCGAAGGCGCCGTGGCCGAGTGGCCGGTGCAAGCGCCGGCCGACATCACCCCCGAACTGCTGCAACAGGCCGCCGGCATCTCGCTGGCGGCACGCGATCCCCTGTCGTTCCTCGACGAACCGGAAGCCACGCCCGCGCGGCCCGCCAACGCGCCCGAGGTGCTGCTGGTGGGTACCGGCGCGCGCCAGCGCCTGCTGCCGCCCGCTACGCTGCGGCCGCTGCTGGCAATGGGCATCGGAATCGAGGTCATGGACACCGAAGCGGCGGCGCGTACCTACAACATCCTGATGGCCGAGGGACGGCGCGTCATCGTCGCCCTGATCCCCACCCACGGAGAACCCTCCTGATGCCGGTCCTCATAGGCAAACCCGCCCCCCTGTTCGTCGCGCAAAGCACCATCGGCGAGATCAGCCTGGAGCAATGCCGCGGCCGTGCCGTCGTGCTGTACTTCTATCCCAAGGACAACACGCCGGGCTGCACCACCGAAAGCCAGGACTTCCGCGACCTGCACCCGCAGTTCCTGGATGCCAGCACGGTGGTGCTCGGCATTTCGCGCGACAGCCTGAAGTCGCACGAGAACTTCCGCGCCAAGTACGACCTGCCTTTCCCGCTCATTTCCGATGGCGACGAAACGCTGTGCCAGCTGTACGGCGTCATCAAGCAGAAGAACATGTACGGCAAGCTCGTGCGTGGCATCGAGCGCAGCACTTTCCTGATCGACGCGTATGGCGTACTGGTACAGGAATGGCGCGGCGTGAAGGTGCCCGGCCATGCCAAGGAAGTGCTTCAGGCAGCCAAGAGCATCGGCTGACCGTACCGCCTGTATCCGTTTGCCTGGCCCCATAGGAGAGTGACGCGTATGCCGCTTCCGAAGTTGCCCACCCGCCCCGCCGCCATCCTGACCTTCCCCAAGGGCGACGCCAGCCGGGCCCAGGCCCGCACCAAGGCCGAGCCACGGGACGACCTGGTCCAGCCCGAACTGGACGGACTGTCTCCGGTGCGCAGCCTGCCCGTGGCCGAGGCGCCGGCAGCCGCGCCGGCACCGGCACCTGCCCATGCCCCGCAGGCCAAGGCCGGGACGCGGGCGCGGCCGACGACGCCCGTGGCGGCGCCGCCGCGGACGGCAGACCGGACGGCCACGGCGGCACCGCGCTCGCCCAGGGCCGCGGCCGCAAGCGCCGTGCGCAAGCTGTTCGTGCTAGACACCAACGTGCTGCTGCACGATCCCACGTCGCTGTTCCGCTTCGAGGAGCATGACGTCTTCCTGCCCATGATGACGCTGGAGGAGCTGGACCACCAGAAGAAGGGCATGTCCGAGGTGGCGCGCAACGCCCGCCAGGTCAGCCGTTCGCTGGACACGCTGGTGCAGGACGCCGCCAGCCTGGACGACGGCCTGCCCCTCAGTGCGTTGGGCAACAAGGACGCTACCGGGCGCCTGCTGTTCCAGACCACCGCCATCCACAGCACGCTGCCCTCGGACCTGCCCATGGGCAAGGCAGACAACCAGATCCTGGGCGTGGTGCGCGCGCTGCAGGAAAAGTTCGCCGAGCGCGAGGTGGTGCTGGTGTCCAAGGACATCAACATGCGCCTGAAGGCGCGCGCGCTGGGCATGCTGGCCGAGGACTACTACAACGACCACGTCCTCGAAGACAGCGACCTGATGTACACGGGCGTGATGCAGCTGCCCGAAGACTTCTGGAACCGTCACGGCAAGGACGTGGAGTCCTGGCAGCAGGGCGGCACCACGTTCTATCGCGTCCGCGGCCCCCTGTGCGCGCAGTTCATGGTCAACCAGTTCGTGTACTTCGAAGGCCAGATGCCGCTGTACGCGCAGGTGCGCGAGGTCAGCGGCAAGACCGCCGTGCTGGCCACGCTGCGCGACTACACCCACGGCAAGAACAACGTGTGGGGCATCACCGCGCGCAACCGCGAACAGAACTTCGCGCTGAACCTCCTGATGAACCCCGAGTGCGACTTCGTGTCGCTGCTGGGCCAGGCCGGCACGGGCAAGACGCTGCTGGCCCTGGCCGCCGGCATCACGCAGGTGCTCGAGACCAAGCGCTACACCGAGATCATCATGACGCGCGTCACGGTGCCGGTGGGCGAGGACATCGGTTTCCTGCCCGGCACCGAGGAAGAAAAGATGCTGCCGTGGATGGGCGCACTGGAGGATAACCTCGACGTGCTCAACATGGGCGATGGCGAGGGGGGCGGCGACTGGGGCCGCGCAGCCACCATGGACCTGATCCGCTCGCGCATCAAGGTGAAGTCGCTGAACTTCATGCGCGGCCGCACCTTCCTCAACAAGTACCTCATCATCGATGAGGCGCAGAACCTCACGCCCAAGCAAATGAAGACGCTGGTCACCCGCGCCGGCCCCGGAACCAAGGTGGTCTGCCTGGGCAACGTGGCCCAGATCGACACGCCCTACCTCACCGAAGGCAGTTCAGGCCTGACCTTCGTAGTCGACCGCTTCAAGGGCTGGCTGCACGCGGGCCACGTCACGCTGCAGCGCGGCGAACGCTCACGCCTGGCGGACTACGCCGGCGACGTGCTGTAGGACGCGCCATGCCTGCCGCTGCGCCCGTCGGCATCACCATGGGCGATGCCGCGGGCATCGGCCCTGAAATCGTCGTCAAAGCCTGTGCCCAAGGGCTGCGCGCCCCCGCCGTGGTGTATGGCGATGCCGTCACGCTGCGGCGCGCGGCGGGCCTGCTGGGCGCACACATCGAGGTGGCCGAGATCGCCAGCGTGCACGAGGCGCGCGGCGGCGCCGGCCGCATCGAGGTGGTGGCCTGCGCCGCCGCCCTGCCCGCCGGCTTGCTCCCCGGCCGCGTGAACGCGGCCGCCGGCCGGGCCGCATACGACTATCTGCTGGCCGCCATCGACGACGCGCAGGCCGGCGCGCTGCGCGCCATCGTCACCGCGCCGCTGAACAAGCACTCGATGCACCTTGCCGGCATCGACCAGCCCGGCCATACCGAGATCCTGGCCGAGCGGTCGGGCACGGCCGACTACGCCATGATGCTGGCCAACGACGAGCTGCGCGTGCTGCTGGTCACCATCCACGTCGCGCTGTCGGAGGTTCCTGCGCGCATCACACCGGCCACGGAACTGCGCGCCATCCGGCTGGCCGACCGGGCCTGCCGCCAGATGGGCATCGAACGGCCGCGCATCGCCGTGGCTGGCCTGAACCCGCACGCGGGCGAGGATGGCAAGTTCGGCCGCGAGGACATCGACGTGATCGCACCGGCCGTGGCGCAGGCGCGTGCCGATGGCCTGGAGGCGTCCGGCCCGTGGCCGGGCGACACCATCTTCATGCGTGCACGCCGCGGCGAGTTCGACATCGTGGTGGCGCAATACCACGACCAGGGCTTGATCCCCGTGAAGTACCTGGGCGTGGACCACGGCGTGAACGTAACCGTGGGCCTGCCCTTCGTGCGCACCAGCGTGGACCACGGCACGGCGTTCGACATCGCCTGGAAAGGCCTGGCCGACCACGCCTCGCTGGTTGCGGCATTCGACCTGGCCCTGGCGATGACGCCGCGGCGCGGCGCCACCGCTCCTGCTACTTGACCGCTTTGTAGCCTGGGCTTTGCAGGTCGTGGTACTGGTGCTGCCGGCGCGCCTCGTCCAGCCGCTGGCCCGCGCGGATCGCGTCGCGGATCGCGGTTTCCTTGCGCGTGATGTCTTCGGCAATGTCCAGCAGCTGGTCTTCATGGCTGCGCGGCAAGACCACGACGCCGTCGGCGTCGCCGCGCACGATGTCGCCGGGGCTGACCACGACCCCGCCGATCGTCACCGGCACCTGCAGGGCCTTGAGCTGGATTCGGCCCTTGCCGGTGCGCATCCACCAGTCCCGGCTGAAGATGGGATAGCCGATGCTGCGCGAGAGCGCCACGTCGCGGCAGTTGCCGTCGATCAGCGTGCCGGCCATGCCGCGCCGGTGGGCCATTTCGGTCAGAATGTTGCCCCATGTGCCGACATCGTCGCGGCCGCGGTTGTCGATGACGATGACGCTGCCCGGCTCGACGTCGTCGATGTACTCGCCCACGTTCCCGCCAGCCGTCGTGACGGGCTCGTACTGCACGGTGTAGGCCCGGCCGGTCATACGAAAGGCCGGATCGCGCGGCTTGATCTTGTGGCACTGCCCCGCGATCGACAGGCGGTCCAGGGCGTCGCTGAGCGCGGCGCTGTCGAGTGCCGCGGCACGCGCGACGTTGCGGTCTTGGGTCATCGGGAAATACTCCTGTGTTGCCGGGGTTGCGTCGGTCGATCGAGGATCAGTCGATCTTGATATTGGCGTTGCGGATGACGGGCTGCCAATGGGCGATGTCGGCGTCGACCTGCTTGGCCAGCTCGGCCGGGCTGAGATAGCGCGGCACGGCACCCGCGGCATCCAGCGCGCGCACCGCGGCGGGGTCCTTCAGCGCATCGCGCACCGCGGACGAGAGCTTGTCCACGACGGCCGGCGGCGTCTTTGCCGGGGCGAAGAACGCCACCCAGGCCTCGAGCTCGAAGCCGGGGAAGCCCGCCTCGGCGGCGGTGGGCACGTCGGGCAGCAGGTCGGAGCGGGTCTTGCTGGCCACGGCCAGGGCGCGCAGCTTGCCGGCATTGACGAAGCTGGCCACCGAGGGCAGCGTGGCGACGATGCTCTCGACGTTGCCGGCCAGCACGTCCTGCACCGCGGGGCCCGCGCCCTTGTACGGCACGTGCACGACCTGCATGTTGTTGCTCTGCTTGAACAGCTCCATGCCCACGTGCGGCACCGAGCCGTTGCCCGAGGTAGCGTAGTTCAGCTTGCCGGGATTGGCGCGGGCATAGTCGACGTATTCCTTCAGCGTTTTCACGGGCACCGACGGATGGACCGCGATGACGTGCGGCGAGACCACCAGCATGGCCACGGGCGCGAAGTCGCGCACGGGATCCCAGTCCAGGTTCTTGAACATGACGGGATTGCCGACGTGGAACATCGAGTAGCCCGCGAGCAGGCTGTAGCCATCGGGATTGGCGCGGGCGATGTTGTTGGCCGCGATGTTGCCGCTGGCGCCCGGGCGGTTCTCGACGACCACGGACTGGCCCAGCGACTTGGCCATGGGCGGCGTCACGATGCGCGTGACCTGGTCGATGATGCCCGCGGGGGGGACGGGCACCGTGATGACAACGGGGCGCTCGGGGAACTCGGCCAGGGCCGGGGCGGCGGCCAGAACAGCCAGGGCCGCGGCGGCATGACGCAGAATGCGCATGGAAGTCTCCTGTGGGAAGGGGTTATTGCGTTTGTTATAATAATTTACATGCCTTCTGTAATTACACAACCGATTTTTTCGACCGGCGACGGGGATGCCCCGGCGTCCCGCGCCGTCAACACGCCGGAACGCCTGCGCGCCCTCATCGAGCGCGACATCGAACAAGGCAAGCTGGCCCCCGGCACGCTGCTCGACGAAAAAGCGCTGGCGCGTACCTATGCCGTGTCGCGCACGCCCATCCGCGAAGCTCTGCTGATGCTGGCCGCGCAGAAGCTGGTCAGCATCGTGCCGCGCTCGGGCACCTTCGTGCGCCGGCCGGCTGCCGACGAGCTGATCGCGCTGCTGGAATGCCTGGGAGAAATGGAAGGCGTGGCCGCCCGGCTGGCGGCCCATCGCATGAGCCAGGAGCAGCGCACGCGGCTGCGCGAGCGGTACGCGCAGTCCGAAGCGATGGTGCAGGCCGGCGACCGCGCCGGCTACGAAACCGCCAATGCGCAGTTGCACGGCCTGATCCAGCAAAGCGGCGGCAACGCAGTCATCGTCGAAGAGATCGCCGGCGTGCGCCGCCGCCTGGCGAGCTTCCGGCGCAATGTGTTCGAACAGCCGGGACGCCTGCAGGCGTCGTTCCGCGAGCACGCGGCCGTGGTCGAAGCCGTCTGCGCGGGCAACGGACAGGCCGCCGCCGACGCCATGCGCGACCACATCATCGGCAAGGGCAAGGCCTACGCCGACCTGGTGCTTGCAAACGGCTGAACGCGATCTTCCTTCGCCTGCGCGCATCGGCCCGCCCCGTGGGCTGAGACTACAATAGCCGCGCCCTTCCACTCCCTACGCATCATGTCACGCCTTATCCGCTTTCTGCCGGACCGCTTCACCACCCTGCTTATCGTCACCGTCGTCATTGCCAGCCTGCTGCCCGCGCACGGCCGGGGCATCGTCGCGTTCGGCTGGACCACCAACATCGCGGTGGGCCTGCTGTTCTTCCTGCACGGCGCGCGCCTGTCGCGCGATGCGATCATCGCCGGCATCACCCACTGGCGCCTGCACGCCACCATCTTCTCGGCCACCTTCATCATGTTCCCGCTGCTGGGCGTGGCGCTGAAGCCGCTGCTCGAGCCGCTGGTCACGCCCAGCCTGTATCTCGGCATCCTGTTCCTGTGCTGCCTGCCCGCCACGGTGCAATCGGCCATTGCCTTCACGTCGATGGCGCGCGGCAACGTGCCGGCCGCGGTGTGCAGCGCCTCGGCCTCCAGCCTGCTGGGCATCTTCCTCACCCCGTTGCTGGTGGGTA
>Ga0182737_1000643_pt1 | contig 45516 bp, 34 predicted proteins | sample eDN5th30CBELigOP_FD_128878 | JGI IMG/M metagenome (GOLD analysis project Ga0182737, IMG submission 128878) | Enriched Organic Plus compost microbial communities from Emeryville, California, USA - eDNA 5th pass 30_C BE-Lig OP (version 2) (version 2) ... | reverse complement strand
ATATTTGGGCTCAATGACATCAAAAAGCGCCGCAAACAGGTTGGAATCGTAAATCCCACGGAACGCACCGAAAAGTCCCATTGCCACATAGCACCAGAACTGCGTATCAGACTGTCCCATCCAAAAGATGAAAGGCGCACCCAGCAGCAACCCCAGCAATTCGACCTCCATCCGGATGGCGGGCCTCCGCAGCGCAAGCCGGTCCGCAATCCGTGCACCTACTATGACGCCAACGAAGGCAAATGCAAAGTGATACAGGGTCGAATGCAAACCGGCAGCCGCCAGCGACAAACCGAACCGCTCATGCAGATAGGTAGGCATCCAAGTCAGATAGCCGACATTGACAAAGCACATCAGACCGAAAGCCAGACTCAGAAAATAGACCGTCCGCTTTGCAAACACGGTTCTCACGGTTTCACCAAATCCGGGGGAATCCCCGATTTCTCCCCCGCTAGTTGCCGGAAGTGGGGTATCGTTAATACGCCACAATGTCACGAAAGACCAAAGAACTCCCATTGAACCGAACACGTAGAATGCTACGCGCCAACCGTGATGTTCACCGATATATCCTGCTACAAATCCACTTAACACGACACCCACGTACAGGGAAGTTTGATGGATAGACATCGCCATCGCACGTGTTTCACGGTGAAACTGCCCAATCAGCGAGGTTGCGGCAGGATAATAAAAAGCCTCACCACCTCCTGTAGCAATGCTCCTGAATAAGATGAGTGCCAGGGTTCCTGAACTTAGTCCCGTGCACAGCGTACCGACACTGAATACCAACAAGCTGAAAAATACGATCCATTTACGTCGCAAAACATCTCCTACAAAACCAGCCACCGGAACCATTAATCCATATACCAAGGTAAATAATGTGGCAACCCAACCGATCTGGACGTCGGTGATGTGCAAGTCGGCTCTGATTAGCGGGATGACCACATTGAAAATTTGGCGGTCGCCCTGATTAAGGAAGTAGGCTACCCAAAAAATAGCAACCAGTTCCCATTTATAGTGTTTCTTTTTCATCCGTTTGGGGAAACTTATGTTTTATTAATATTGACCATTCTGAGTAACGTCCCCGATCTTTTCAAAATCGTGTATGATCTGTTCCGGCAGCCGCACCCGACACTGCCATAACAGCATCGGCCTTTCGCAGCTTATCCCGCAATTTTTATAATCATTCTTTTAATCATGGTTACTGTTCTTTACATCTTGCGCAGTTTTTAGTCCGCCCAGGACCCCAAGATGCACCCTCGCAATCCACGGAAATGTATTTTCCGCCTCAGCATTCCCTGTCAGTATTTTGACAGCCGTAGTTCCATGGGGCAAGACGGGTACCCGGTAGCTATATTTGTCCACCGGGTGGTCTTTATCCTTTGATATCTGGCTATCGTAAGCCGGGCGATGAGTTTTAATTAATGTTCCTCCAGGTAACGACTTCCAAAGGCTGCCGTCTTTGGAATACTGTATATCGACGTCTTCCGTACTGTCGTTAAAGGTAAAAACCTCAATCCATTTGATCGTGTCCGCTCGATAAACGATTTCCCCCGCCTCACTCCCCGCAATTCTTTCTACCTGAAAAAAATCTTCTTCCGTTTGCCTCAATCTCGGCCATGATTCCGAACTGAGCGACAAATTGGATGATCTGGAATACGTAAGCGAAAAATCCCGCAGGTTGTCCATCACCATCTGTGTACGAGGCATTACAGGCCCCATAACATTTGAAGGATTAGAAATACCGGATTCATTTTTTCCCCTTACCCGATAATAGTAAGATTGACCGGGAACAATATGCGAATCAGAAAACATGGGGTAGAAGTATAGGTCGTAACTGATATCCAGATCGCCGCTGATATTTTCCCATGGTCCTTGGGAAGATGTCGCTCTTTCTATGACATAATACCTCGCTCCCGGCGAACAGCGCCATTTCAAAGCAACCGCATGATCTTCGAGGCTTTCATACAAAAATGGCGCATCGGTGGGTGGCGGCAGCGGAGGCGTCTTCAATCCGCGTATTTTGTAACCGTATGACCGAATAAGCATTAAGTTTTCGGTTTCATTAAAGTATTCCCCGCTGTCAAATCCCGGCCAGCGACTACCTCCCCAAGAATAGGAATGAAAGAGCGCATGCCCTCCTATTCCGCCCTTATATTGAGGTTTCATTAAGCTCCAGAGCAGCCCCCCACTGGTACCTGTGTTGCAAATTTCCTCCAGAACCTCCTTAAAGCCCTCCTTTCGTTGGAACTCATCGATGATCATCGGGCGCTTCCCTTTACATTCATTCCAAAGTTCTGTGACCGTGTTGCGATAATTCGGGTATTGACGGGTCTTTACAAGATCTATTGCTTGACAATTCCGAATCACATCGGCTATATTTTCTTTCATCTGCTGCACCCCATTGGCTCGACGGGGATCGGCAATCAGGTGATTAGGGTCGATACTTTTTAGATAGTTCGCCATTTCAGCAATCCAAGCGCCTTTGTTATTGGGTACTTCGTTTCCAAACTCCCAGGCTAAAATGGCTTTATCATCTTTATAGCGGATCCCAGTGTAATGATTTCTCCTAAGCGCCAATGTTTTCAGTAAATCCTTGAACCCCTCTTTTATGGCGGGGGTCGTATAGTAATCCCCTCCTCCGTAGAGTCGGCTGAACGACTTTGTGGATCCCCAAAATTCATTTTCCTTTACCAGGCATAAAATAACCCTGACATGGTACTTATTACAGAGTTCAAGCATCTTATCCACGCGCCTTAGGGCTGCTTCATTGTAAGAACGTGGGCCGGTCACTAGGGCCTCAAATTCGCCCAACCCATCTTCCACGGTGATGCCCCAGGTACGAATCACAGTAACCCCCATCTGCTCCATATCCTTGAAATATGCTTCTATTTCATAGGAAAGCTCGATCGGATCATAGATATACCCGGCATCTGGATTGGTATTTTTATAACCGTCGTAATGCCCATTGATGTTTGGGGTATTGACAGAAATAAACCGGAAGACATCATCTCCATCTTTTAACCGGTCCCCATCTCTGGTAATAAAATTTTTAAACGCTTGTCCCTGAACGACCATCGCTAATACCATGATCAAACAAACGAAGTTGAATCTCATCATATGTCTTTTGTCAATACGTACCGTCCTGTCTAAGGTCAACGATCTTCTCGCGATATTCTCCATCGGTATCTTTCCAGGTAATCCGATATTTCCCTTTGAACCCACGGAACCGGATTTGCGAATTCCCGTCTGCTTGTACTTGCAGGTTGGTCTTCCACTCGTGATTGATGAGTTGATCAAGGGCAAAATACGAAGGTTTCGGTTCCATATTCCGCGTGAACAGACCGGAGGTCGTGGGTTCGCCCGGAGCCCCACAATCGTCAACGATGTTCCACCAGGTAATTCCCATCATTTTTTCGATACTGAACCAAAGCCGGTACAGATTCCGGGCAACTACCGCTTGGATCTGGCGACCCCGTTCGTCATCGCCCGGTGCGGTAATCGTAATCTCACTCAAGTGGATTGGAAGACCGGCCTGGGAAAGTGTGGCCATTTTCTCCCAAACTTTTTCTGGAGCTTCAATAGGTTTTCCCGCAGCGATATCCAAACATTGTTGAGGGTTAAACAAGTGCATCTGCGATCCCAGCACATCAATGTTACAACCCCGCTTCAACAGGTCCTTCACCTGATCAACATACGATTGGTCGTTCTTATAATCGTTGATGTTCAGCAGCGCGCTGTTAGGCAGTAACGTTTGTGCCAACTGGAAGGATTCATACGTGTAATCTCCTGGCATGAGACCGTAATGGCTTTTGCAGATTGCATCCCCGGGTACCATACGGCCCAGTGAAAAATCGGTCGCGCTTTCATTCACGATATCCCAGCTGTCCATACGCGCTCCATAATAAGCGGACAGCTCGCGGATACGCTTCTCAAACAGACGCTTCATTTCCTTCGAAAACTCGGGAATCTGGGCATGGATCTCCCCCGCGGTTAGTTTTTCATACGCTTTAGTCATCTTGTTGGCACTGGTTCCCAATCCGTCCGGAGTTTTAACCCCACCTCCCCAACTTTGGATGATCTTCCGCTCGTTATCCGGGGCAAAATCTACTATCCATTCGGGATGCTGCCACCTCCGGCTTCCCCAGATCATTGTATGGCCGTGAAGACGTATACCCTTGCCTTCTGCGAAAGTAACCACTGGATCCGGGGCAGGACGCCGCCAATGCGGTTGTGATTTCGGATTATCCACGGTATTCCAGAACGCTTCGGTATCCCAATATTCTTCTTTGAAACGGGGACGATCGGGTTGCATTTCAAACGGCTTCCAATAGAGCGCGATCGTTGCTGAGTTGAACAAATTGCCGAAGAGTTCCTTATAGCGCCTGTTCCGTTCGGAGGTACCTAGTTGATTGAAATTAAAAATATTGGCACCGAAAACAAATTCATGCGTCATCTGCTCTACGTTGATTTCCGCGCCAGATGCCGCTCCAGGCACCGAAATTGTGGCATCAGCCTTTCGGTTCCGTTCTATATCAGCATCTATCTTGCGCTGCACATCCTCGTTCCACAATGCCCAGTAGGCGTCGCTCATTACATCTGGTTTATCGGGTGTCTGACTCCAACACTTTAGCGACATAAATACGGCACAAATCAAAAATTTAACTTTCATAATCCTAGCTTTTTACAACTTTCTTAATTGAACTTTTCCATTTGTTTTCAGGGAGAAGGTGGCACGCTGTTCCTTGCCAGCCCCATCCTTCCATTTCATCCGATAGGTTCCTTTAAAACCTCGAAATTTCACAACTCCGTCAGGTTGCGGTACTATCGTTATCCGGGTTTTCCAATCTTGATTAATGAGTTGATCAAGGGCGTGGTAAACCGGCTTCGGGTTAAGTGCTTGATCGTACAAACCTGAAAAGGAAGGTTCTCCCGGAGCAGCGCCGCCATCCACTACATTCCACCAGGTAATACCCATCGTGGATGGATAGCTGAACCACAAACGATACAGGTTTCTCGCAATGACCGCTTGAATTAGCTGTCCGACACGAGATTCGTCAGGGGCGCTGATGGTAACTTCGCTGATGTGGATCGGCCGCTCGGCTCCGTCTAAACACTTGAGTACAGCATGATTCTTCTCCGGTGTAAGCACATCGGCACCTTGAGCAATTTTTTGTGATTCTGAAGGATTAAAAATATGCATCTGGACCCCTACGTTGTCAATCCTGGCCCCACGATCAACCAAATCCCTCACAATCTCAACGTAACGCGGAGTCGGCCCCCACTTAATGTCACAGTCGTTGGAATTAAACTTCACATGATCCGGGAAGTACTTCATCGCCGCCGCAAATGTTTTATAGGTATAGTCATCGGGCATCAATCCACGGTCCGCCTGATGGATGGACTCATTAACCACGTCCCATCGTTGGATCCGATCCGTATACCGCTCGGCAAGTACTTTCACATGCTGCCCGAAAAGTATTTCCATCTCTTCCCGGTTTTCAGGCATCCAGTCCGGATGGCCCCATTTACGCGATCCATAGATAATGGCATGGCCGTTCATGTTGATATTTTTGGATTCGCAAAATGCAACTACCGGATCCGGTGGCGGGCGGCGGTAAATTTCGTCGGCACCCAACTCATAACGGGGTTTCCCTTTTTCAGGCTCAAGCGTTTTCCAATAAAACGGAACGGTTGCCGCATTAAATAGGGAACCAAACGTGTTTTCGTATGTACGATTCTGTTGTGGGCTATCGAAATTTCCGAACAAGAAAATATTTCCACCAAAGAGAAATGTGTGGCTAACCTGTTCAATCTCCACATTCGAACCTTTTAACACACTTTCCAGGGTAATCACTGCATCCGCCTTTCTATTCCGGTCAATATCCTCATCGATCTTCCGTTGAACATCCTCGTTCCAAAAAGACCAATAAGCTTCTCCCATTACTTTTTGTGCGTCTTTTTCATCCCACACAATCCTATTCAATTCCTGGCCCATTAAGTGAGGACCAAACGTAAACAGGTAGACAATTATCCAACAGGAAATCTTCTTCATATGCTTTCGATGTTTTTACACCTAATTATCAAAATTCGAATTGCTTTTTATCGGCATCCGCATTCCAAGAAGACAGAACCAGGTTAACGGGCTTATCGTCTATTTCTTCCGGCAGTTTCATCTCCAAGTGGATTTCTTTTGATTCGCCTGGCTGCAACCAAAAGAAATTATCGTCAGCAAAAAACAAACGTTTCGTCCCTTCGATTTCCAACTGAGTCATAAAAGAAGGGTAATTCCCGTGATTTTCGACAGATACATCGGCTTCCCACAACCCATTTCCCTTATTTACCATCCGATTTATGTGAAGCGCTAGCTGCGTGCGGGTTTTAGCAACCGCCGGTTTCAGCCAGGGACCTTGTTCCAGCGTTGGCCATTCCATTGGCTTTGCAACGTATTGCGAATGATATTCCGCGCTTTCCATCTGTGGGATGGTCCGCGGCCAGTAATCGGCTCTCGAAATCAAGTTTCCTTTCGCATCGTAAAGTTCTGCCAGGACGAAAAAGAAACGACTTTTATAATGATCCGGAATATCAAAAGCCGGCAAACCCCGCGTAGTGACCGAAGTCTCTGGTTTGACATCGATGGAATCTTCGGCCGACCAAACTTTTTGGAACAAATCGTCAAAAACCTGCACATGAACCCGGCCGGCAAACCCCGGTTGATCCACACCATTCAGCACCTTTACTTCCATCGGGAACCGTTCACCCGCGGCCCATAACAGCCGATCGATCTGAATGGTGATCCGCGTTGGTACATAGGTCCTCTTCAGAAAATAATAGGGTGCTGAAGGTTGACCGAAGCCATCCACCAGATGGATGGCAGCAACAACCGGCCAAGGCCGTTTATATACCCAGGGCATCAGGCCAGTCGTTACCGGATAATTTGCTTGAATCGCTTCCGCCATTACCTGATAAAACTCTCCCGCTGCCACCTGCGTCGCTTCAGCAATGGTTTCCAACGATGGGTTTGCCATATCGTCTATATGCGACGCCCGGCTCAGCATCCGAGGAACCCTGCTTGGGTTGTATTCGGCGAAGTGCATGACAAACTCTGGATGTGTTTTGCGGAAAGTTTCCGCATACATTCCCCCAAGGTTTTCCAGCTCGCGGTTGTCCACCACTTCCCGTATCCCTTTGCTGTCTGTAATTGAATGTATTCCCGTTTCCGAAACAAAGGGTGTCAGGTCAAACGCACGATACCATCTCGGATCAAAATCGGGATATGCATGGATCGATCCCCCATCCGGTGAGGTTCGTACAAATGCTCTCGTAGGGTCAAAAATAGCCAGATTTCGTTCCACAATACCGATAGAAGCCGCATTGCCGTACGAATAGGGATTGAATTCATTGCCTCCGCACCATACCGCCAACGACGGTTCATTCCGCAAACGGAATATGTTTTGGCATACCTGTGCCTCCCATACCTCCTGCGGCCAGTCGGGGGTATCAAAATTCGCTATGTTAAAATCCTGCCAGACCATGATGCCATACTTATTGCAGGCTTCATAAAACTCCTTGGATTCCAGCAATGCACTGCCCCAAATACGGAACATTTGGAAGCCCGCAGCTTTGGCCATCCGTACCGCCCAGTCGTATTTATCGGGCGTGAGATCGTAAAGCGCATCCACCGGCATCCAGTTGATTCCCTTCACAAAAAACTTCTTCCCGTTGACAACGAACTGCCAGTTATGCCAGCGGTCAGTCGTACGGATACCGGCACTTCTTACCTGTTCGATCGTCCGAACACCGAAATCCAGGTCAATTACATCAACCGTTTTTCCGTTTACCTGTAGGGACACCTGAACCTGATAAAAATCCGGATCACCCAGCCCGTTCGGATACCACAGCTTCGGATTATCCAGCACGAACGTGTCTTCCAGGAAGCACCGCCCTTCAATTACATGCGGTTTGAATGCTTTCGAAAAGGCCACTTTCCCTTCATCAAGGAAATCTACAGAAACGGTCAATTCATCGGGAACCTTCACATCCTCGCGCCCTTTTTCCGGAAAATGGGAACTCGAAACAACCTGTTGACCTCGCCATGGATGCAATTGGTAGTCGAGCGAATGCTTCCCTGAAAAAATCTCCAGCGAAAATCCAAGGGTCGCCTGGTTGTCTTTTAACACCTTGGTATAGAAAAATGGTCGATCCATATGATAGGCGGGTATCCGCTCAATGCGGACACCACGCCATAGTCCCAGGTTAAAAAAAGGCTCCATACCGCTCCCACCCGTGAGAAACCACCCTTTCACGATATTCCCGGGTTTTCTGTTATCAAAAGCAGAATTCCGATAGTTCGCCGAACGAACTTCAACAATCACTTCATTGCTGTCATGCACCACCCAGTCAGTGACATCAATGGAAGGGCCACCGAAAATACCACGGTGCGCACCCATCAACTGGCCATTCACCCATACCTTTGCGAAATAATCGACACCGTCAAAACAGAGCAGTGCGCGCTCACCCGGCCGGATCTCTCCCATGTCAAACCGCTTTTTGTAATACCACACTTTCTGTTCCAGCTGCTCATGTTCGAGCGCATGTGCATGTTCGTATGGATTCCCCAGCTTTCCGGCATGATAATGAGCCATTTGCACCGAAGTAGGGTAAGTTACATTGAACCAGTCATTTTCAGCTAATGCCTCCAAGTGTTTAATCGTATCTTCTTCCGAAGTCAGTAGCCAGTCCGCGGCAAGGTCTATATGTTGACTACCCTGCCTAGGGAAAATATAATAGGGCGATTCCAAGTGGCGTACCGACGGTTGGGCATGAAGTTCCCCGATCAGCATTACTATTGCCCAACTAAAAAGCAATACATTTCTTTTTCTCATAACGTCAATATCCAGGATTTTGATCCCTACCGGCATCCAATGCCGCATTATAATTGAACTCCGCGGCAGGTATCGGAAAAAGATAATGTTTTTCCTCAATCGTCAATCCCTTAGCATCCATCACCTTTTCTGCTGCGATACCAAGTCGTCGAAGAAACAGCCACCGTTTACCTTCATTCCATGTCTCGTAAGCCTGCTCTTTGATAATCAATTCCAAAAATTGCGCTTTCGAACCATAATCTGCCAATACGTAGTCAATTGATGCAGGTTGATCGGGTGCATATCCATACCCTCTTCTGCGGACCCTATTCAACACATCCATTGCTTCCTGTGTCGGCCCATCGTGCAGTTCGTTTATGGATTCGGCATACAGAAGCAGTAAGTCCGGATAGCGTATGATGGGGTTGGAATTGCTTGCATTATCGGAACTCGGTGCTAACGGGTCATAAAACTTAGTAGGCAAATAGGTATCAAAGCCCAATCCTAGGTCCAAAAATAAAGTGTTGTAGCCTTTCCTTAGATCGGCGTTGTCCCACTCGTCAAATAATGTGTTTCCGGTACGAGTATAAAGGCCGTACCAACCTCCGGCTCCGTGCATTTTTTTGCCATCAATGACTGCGTTGGGGTGCGAACAGAACATCACAAATTGCCACCCGGCGGTATGTGTACTTTTCAGATAGAAAACCTCCTCTGTTGTATTGACGACATCCGGCCCAAAAATCTTTTCAAAATCCCTGACGGTATTTACCGGCACCAATGCATACCGTTTACTGTCGATGATGGACTTCAGTAAATCATGGGCCCCTTGATAATTCTTTAGTTGCATGTATACCTGTGCCAGTAATCCTTGAGCGGCGTACCGACTGGGGGTGCCAATGAGCCGTTCGGTCTGTGGACAATGGAGAGCCGCGAACTCCAGATCTGCAACAATGAACGCGTACAACTCATCCAAGGAAGATTTCGGAAGGTCCCATTCATCCATATTCATTTCGGTACGCAACGGTACTTCAGACCAAAGTTGCACCAGTGTAAAATAAGCGAAGCCTCTGATAAAGCGCAGTTCAGCGATAAACGCGCTTTTTTGCTCTTCCGTGAGATCCGAACCTTCCGGTAATCGGCTGATGGCAATATTGCAGTCGCGGATCGCATTGTATAAACTGCTCCAAATACCATCTGATCGGCTTACATTTTGCGGATCGAGTCCCTTATAATCGCTGTTAGATGCCCAACTGCCACGTCCATATTGATAGTCTGCAAAACTTTCCATCAATCCCGGAAAAGACATCGCAAAGCCCGACCTAAATTTATTAAGCGGAGCGAGTACCGCTGCGGCGGCTTCCTGTTCTGTATTGTAAAAAGTTACTTCTGATACGGCTTTCGGTTCCTCATCCAGCCATTTGCTGCAAGAGCAGGTTACCAACAGACCCATAAAAATCAATAAATTCTTCATCACATTTTCTTTTAGGTTAGAACTGAACCCGTGCGCCAAAGCTGACGGTTTTCACATTCGGATAGGTGAGGTAATCCACCCCAATATTAATATTGCCGCCCAATGAATTAACTTCCGGATCCATGCCCGTATACTTGGTGAGTGTCCATATATTTTGCGCACTCACATAAACCTTTAACTGATTACACCATTGTATCCCCCATTTCTGTAAGGGTAAATTGTATCCCAATGAAATGTTTTTCAAGCGGAGATACGATCCATCTTCGATAAAACGGTCGGAATATTGCACGGCTATGCTTCGCGATACCCGTGGATACTTAGCCGCAGCATTCGCCTCTGGGCTATTATCCGGTTTCCAATGACTATTTAGAACTCCTTTTCTTAGATTCAACCCCATTCCTTGATCAAGATTAGCAGTTTCGCCGACATTAAACAAATCGTTACCCTGGCTTCCCTGAAAAAAGAAAGAGAAATCGAATCCTCTGTAACTCAGATCAGAATTAATTCCATAGGTGAAGTCCGGATAGGGGTTCCCGGTTATCATTTTGTCCGCCACCGAAAGGGTCCCGTTATCATCTCGGTCTATGTATTGTAGGTTACCATCGTCGGTATATCCATTCTCTTTATAGGTAAAAAACACACCCATCGGTTCGCCTTCACGGATCAGGTGAATGAAGTCGTTGATGTAAGACAAGTTAACATTACTTCCGTATACATCGTCTCCACCGTATAGTGAGATCACCTTATTCCGATTAGCTGATATGTTTCCTGAAAGCGTCCATAACAACCGATCATTGCTGATTACGTCGCCTTCAACCATCAGTTCTACCCCTTTATTACCCATCTTTCCGATGTTTCGGATGGTATTTCCGTAACCGGATGAAGGTGGCAGGATAACGGCGTTCAGCAAATCCTTCGTTATTTTGTCATAATAGTCGGCAGTTATCCGCAATCGATTGGTTAGTAATCCGATATCCACTCCAACATTAATTTGGTCAGTCGTCTCCCACCGGAGGTTTGCCGGCAATGTTGTACTGGGTGCGTAGAAAGTTCCCATATCGCCATTGATCGGCGTTTTTCCTTGACTAAGCATATTCAGGGTAGCGTATGGGCTGATCGCTGTGGATCCTGTGCGTCCGTAGCCCGCCCTAAGCTTTAATTCCGACAGCCAGTCTACATTGCTGAGGAATCGCTCTTGAGAAATGCGCCACGCCAATGCGGCAGAAGGGAAAAAGCCCCATTTGTTTCCCGGGCTATATCGGGATGAACCATCGGACCGGGCACTTACCGTCATTACGTATTTTCCTTTGAACGAGTAGTTAATACGGCCGAGGTATGACATCAGCACCCATTTCGTATAACCGGATGATGGAATCCCGAAGATGGACGCACCAGAAATCTGTCCCGTTTCGGGCGCATCGCTGATAAAGTTGCTACCGCTCATCGAACTGGACTTCCCAACGTATTGTTGATACGTGAATCCACCTACTGCATCCAATGCATGATCATTAATATCCATATGGTAGTTCAGGATATTTTCGTTGACGATAGTCATGTCATGCTGATTCGATATCGACGCATTGGAGGCCCCATATAAATACTTGGATGTCCGGTAGTAATCGGTTTGATAATCGTTGTTCTCAATTCCTAAAGATGTACGCAGGGAAAGCCCCTTAATCAATTCGTACCCCAGGGCTAAATTGATATTCCCAAGATTTGCATTAGTTTTACTACTGGTTTCGTTGAGAATATTGAACGGATTTAGCAACGCATTTGACATAAATGGATACGCCAATTGCAGGTTCTGATAACTACCGTCCTCATTATACGGCTGAAGACTGGGCGGAGAGGCCAACGTACCGCCGATTAACGAACCGCCGCGGTTACCCCCACCGCTATTCTGGTCGCTTCTGCCCGTACGAGTATAAACCATATTCAGTTGCAGGCTGAATCGATCATTGAAGTTGTAATCGATATTCGACCGCAGATTGTATTTGTCATACTTACTATTTGGTATGATGCCATCCCGCGTCATTGCTGATCCGCTAACCAATACTTTCGCTTTTTCAGTCCCCCCCATCACCATAAGGTTATGATTCTGAATGGGCGCATTTTGAAAAACCAACGATTGCCAATCCACATTACCCATCGCTGCTATCTGTTCATCTGTAAAATATGTTTTGCCAACATCATTCAATTGCTGTTCGTTATAAAACGTTGCCCATTCGGTGGCATTCATCATATCCAGCTTCTTGATTTGAGATTGAATTCCATAGTTTACGTCGTATGCGATTGAAGCCGCTCCCGATTTGCCCCTTTTTGTGGTAATAAGCACTACGCCATTTGCTGCACGCGATCCGTAGATTGCTGTGGCCGATGCATCTTTCAATACCTCTACTGATTCAATGTCTAAGCTATTGATTGATGATGGGCTGCTGGGCATTCCATCAATAATGTAAAGTGGATCATTTCCGCCACGGATGGAGTTACTTCCCCGGATACGGACGGTAAAATTTCCGTTTGGAGCACCTGAATTTGTGGTTACCACCACACCTGCGGCTCGCCCCTGTAAGGCTTGCACTGGATTCGGCACCACATATTCCGACATTTTCTGTCCACTAACAGATGCAATCGCACCGGTCACGTCCCGCCGCTTTAGCGTGCCGTATCCCACAACAACCACTTCGTCAAGTGCTTCTTGCTTAGTTACCAATTTAACATCAAGTGTTAGATTGGCGCCAACTTCTACCTCCTGCGTACCATATCCCACATAACCAAAAACTAGAACGTTTCCCTGTCTAGCGCCAATGGAATAATGCCCCTCCACATTTGTTGACGTCGAATTAGCTGTGTTTTTTACGGAAACGCTTACCCCTTCCAGGGGGGTTCCCCCCTCATCGGTTACACGTCCCGTGACGGTGTCCTGCCCTAATGCATGGAATCCTAGGCAAAGACAGCTCGCTAAACAGCACCACTTTTTTAAAAGTTTGTGTACCATTTCTTTGGTTTTTATTGGTTAAAATTTTTTATAACTTTTATATTATAAAATATAGTTTTATAATAAAAACAAATATAATGGAGTTATTTTTGGTTTTGCAAATTATTTTATTGTTTTTTTCGAGTTTGCTTAGATCATACATCAATAAATAACTAAATACCAGCCAGTTAAAACAGACCCTAAATCGCTGTTAAACACGCTACCTCCACTTGAAAGATTCCATACCTGAAACTCAATTACCTAAACCAGCCATCGAAGGGAGGCATGTTGCATCTCATCTACTAATTATTTTAAGGATATTCGATTTTACGAAGTTTGCAAACTAGATGGCGGAAGAGCTGATGGCATTACAGGTCGACAGACAGGCTGAATAGGCCTGCCATAACGCACAGTCTCGTGGTTCACAAGACTTTGGAAAAGGAAACGTCCAAGAATGGACGGAAACTGATCAAGATAGCTAAACTACTGAACAGGAATCTGCCGAAGCTGAGAAAACCTAATCAGTGAGAAGACGATGGCTGAAAGAAACCCGTCTGCGACCTGTTCAGCAAGCCAGCGACAGCTAGCCCAAAAAGGTACTCAAAAAAAGTTTTGTTCTTGCATCCAATGAATGCACCTTCCAAACCATTCATCGAATGACGGAGCGGTTAAAAAGCCATGTTCGCCTTTGGAATAAATATGCAGCCCCGCGGCAACCTTATGCTTGTGGAGCGCTTCGTAAAAACAAAAGCTATTTTCTACAGGTACTACTATATCTGCATCCGAATGCACCAGAAAGGTTGGCGGAGTCAGTGAGTCGACTTGCAATTCATTGGAAAAAACATTGATTTGTTCAATGGCCGGCGCTACACCCAGTAAATAATTCCGTGATCCGGTATGCCCAATGCCATCAGTCATGCTGATCACTGGGTTAACCAACAGCATAAAATCCGGACGTAAACTCATATTCTCTAGATTCGCGACATACGCTTTATCAAAGTGAGTCCCTACGGTGGCAGCTAGGTGCCCACCCGCCGAAAACCCCATGATTCCGATTTTATCCGGGTCTATTCCCCAAACAACAGCCCGTTTACGCACCAGACGGATAGCCTGTTGGGCATCTTGCAGCGGACCGATGGATTTATCAATCATGATTTCGTCGTCCGGCAAACGGTAGCGAAGCACAAAGGCAGCGATGCCAAGTTCGTTAAACGCCTTCGCAACATCCGACCCTTCTCGTTTTGTCAATAATACATGATACCCGCCTCCTGGACAAATAATCACAGCCGTGCCATTGGCCTTGTCCGGAGGTGGCAGAAAAACAGTCAGGCTTGGTACAGAAACCTGAAAGGTCAACGTATCCACCGCCGCATTCGGTTCATCCCGTTCCCGATCGGCCGTTGGTTTTGAATTGGGCACTGCCCCTTCATAAAGTAGTAATCGTTCCTGCGCATTACAATAGATGACCGCACATCCTAATATGAAAACTAGATATTTTACCATGTTGATAAACCAAAAATGAAGTTACGAAAGTTACAATATATCCTAACAGACAATAAGCCCGATTACTTTGAAAAAGAAACCCTCGGTGACTCCAGATCAAAATGATTGATAGTACTAAGGGAAAGAGTGGTATCCGCATTAGCCGGTAGAGAGATTACCGCCTTCATTTCGGGCAATGCCGACATGGGGATCGCGTCGTCTCCGTTCTGGTCAAAATATTGGTATACGCCCTGTTCTGGAAATCGCGCAATAAGCTGGTTTCCACTATAAATAAGAAATTGCTTAATTCCCGACTCAATATCGGCATCGGCCTTCCAAGTCAGCTCAACAGCCATGCTGTGGCGGCGTCTCATGGCCAATCCGTAAGGTGCCAATGGAGGAGTTCGATCAATAACCGAGCCCGTTATCACAAATTCCTTCCATTTGGCTGCCGTCGCCGAATCGGGTAACCAGGAAAACGCATTTGCATCTTGAGCCTGTTGCTTAAATCGCCAGGTGTTCAATGACAACGTATCCGCCAACCACCCGTTACGCTCATTGATAGCTCTCATTTCTCTAAATGAATGTTGTGTTCCAGTAGGAAGACGCCTGGAAAGTACCGATTCGTAAAACGGAATAGCTATGTACCTCACAAAACTGTAATTGTGATTTTGATGCGGCGTACAGGCAATGCTAACGAGCCCCCCAGCCGAACGCAACTTATCAAATGTATGTACGGCTGTTTGCCAGCACTTTACTTCCCCCGAGTTGATATCGCCAGCGCCTGCATGGCGGATCATCAACGGAATTTTTAACGCTTCGTCTGGATAATTCCAATTTGGATCAAAGGCCGGAGAATAACAAAAAGCAGCCAATATCCGTTCCGGATAACTCTTCATCATTGCAAGTGTCCAGTATCCGCCGCCCGAATGTCCCCACAATAGCCAAGGAACTTCCTTTAATTCGGTATGCAACGAAACCATTCCCACGTCCTCCAGCGCTTTCAGCAAAGACGGTCCAGAACCGGATTCCGGATTTTTCCAGACCCTGCATCCATTTTCGTAATATAAGTCGGGTCCGACAACGGCCAGCCCCCATTTCTTGGCGAATGCCTGATATTGCAGATCATAGGCTGTGGATGCCCCACGGCCTTCCATGCCGCAGCCGTGTTGATGAATGAAAACACCTCGGAGCGTATCGATCCCTGCAGGGATAAACACACTGTATACTGCAGAATCAACGGTATCTGCGTTTTTTACCACCACGCGGTAAGTGGTGCCGGTTTCAATCACTTGCTTTTCGACCGGCCGAACGTGCAGCTGTATATCGCCAGGAAGCCGTATAGCTCGTCCAGAAAATGAAAGCACCGCCGCCACGACTAAGAAACAAACTGAAGCCGAAGCCTTATTTAACATCTTTCCCATAGTAAGTTGATCTAACGAGCATATAGTATGATTACGGGTTAATCCGCTATTTGATTACGGAAGGAATTGAATCCGAGCTATAATATCGTGGCTCACGTGACCCGCATTTGGTCTGCAACCGTTTTATACGCAACAATTTGCGTGGAATTGCCCGGGATGCTCACTAGGTCACCCGTTACGATTACAAACTTTGGCCGCAATCGATTCGCTTCCGAAATCGCTTTTTCACCATTGATTTTTTCCTGGATATAATCCTCGTTTTTATTAAAAAAGCCAAACTGCGTATCCGACATGTGAAAAAAGAAAAAGGATTTATCGTCTTCGATCGTGGTGCATTGTATAAGATTTAAAATAACGAAACCGACAACTAATCGAAAAACATACTTCATGCTTATATGGTCAAAATGAGTGGCTAATTTAGCCTATTTTTTTAAGTCCACTACTATAAAGCTACTCGTTCTCTGGATATCTCAATAAAATCCGTCATGCCTGTGAATTAATCCCGCTATCCACCAAACAAAACGAGATGTCACGTGTTTTCACAGTGTACAAACCAGTTAGTACCATGAAAGTTATTTTTCCCATCAAATTAGCTCTTTCGTGCATCTTTTTTTCCGGCATGATGGTAACAGGATGTGTGGCCCAGGTTTCAGATACGCAAAGCGAATTGGACAAACGTGTTGAAAAGTTCCTGACAGAAAAAAAGCAGACTTGGCACGATCTCAACGTGCCGTACGAAGACGGTCGGGTGTTGCACGACCTCATTGTGGACAACAATTACCAATCGGCGCTGGAAATTGGCACATCCACAGGCCATTCCACCGTCTGGATTGCTTGGGCACTCAGCAAGACCGGCGGTAAGCTTATTACCATCGAAATCGACGAAAACAGGCAGCGACAAGCCATCGAAAACTTGAAAACCCTAGGACTGGCCGATTTCGTGGACTTCCGGCTGGGTGATGCACATCAGCTGGTGAAGGAAGTGGAAGGCCCATTCGACTTTGTCTTTTCAGACGCTGACAAAGACTGGTACATCCAATATTTTAAAGACGTTGACCCAAAGCTCAAAACAGGCGGTACCTTTACGGCGCACAATGTGCTGCAATCGATCAGTGGCATAAAGGAGTATATGGATTTTGTAAATAGCCATGTAGGCTACGAGACCACGGTGGACCGATCGAGCAATTCAGGCATCGCAATCAGCCGAAAAAAATAGCCGTTGCCTTCAAATTACAAATACGGATGTTATTTAACCCTCCGATAATATTCAGGTAACGTTTATTCATCAAATTTGTGTGCAACATGGTATACACATTAGAAATAACCATTTGCATGATCATCCTGTGTTTAGGTGGACTGTCCTACTTATTTACCAAATACATCGACGTGCGATTTGAAGAAGGAGAAGATTAATTAAGCACCCACAACCTATGAACAAACGGGAGGTAGATCTGGTCGTCCTATCAGACGTACATTTGGGCACATATGGATGCCATGCCAAAGAGCTTCTGTGCTATCTGAAGAGCATTAAGCCCAAAAAAATCCTTTTAAATGGCGACATCATCGATATCTGGCAGTTCAGCAAACGTTACTGGCCGGAATCACACATGAAAGTGGTCCGAAAAATCTTAAAATTTGTAGCGGAAGGAACCCCGGTAACCTACCTGACGGGCAACCACGACGAGATGCTACGTAAATTTGCAGATTTCCAACTCGGGTCACTCACTATTACCAACAAACTTTCCCTACGTATCGGCAAAAAACGTGCATGGGTTTTCCACGGCGATATTTTCGATGTTACCATGCAGCATGCTAAGTGGCTCGCCCGACTTGGCGCCATCGGATACGATACGCTTATCTTGCTGAATAGCTTGGTTAATTGGATATTGACGAAATTAGGCCGGGAAAAAATGAGCCTATCCAAAAAAATTAAAAACAGCATCAAAAATGCGGTGAAATTCATTAACGACTTTGAAGTAACAGCAGCTACGTTGGCTATTGAGAAGGGTTACCAATACGTCATCTGTGGACATATCCATCAACCGGCAATTCGACAAATACAAACCGAAAGAGGAATGGTAACCTACCTCAATTCCGGCGATTGGATAGAAAATCTGACGGCACTGGAATACCACAAAGGCAACTGGCAAATATACCGCTACCATCCTGCGGAGTACCTCTCCCACGAGCTAGATCCAGATACATCGGATAACGACAACGATAATCTTGATGGCAAACTGGACATCAAGCGATTGCTCGATTTGCTCAAATCGGAACCGACGGTTTAGTTAGTTGAAAGTGGAAAGTTAATTGAAATTGGAAAATGAACTTTCAATTTTCAAATCTCCAACTTTCAATTAAAAATTAACCCCTATACTTGTAGCACCTTTTCGGTGAATACAAAATGATTGATCAGTTCCGGAAATATACGCCGCTAAATATCCTACTGTTATCCCTGATAGGCCTTATGTTGTGCCTCGGTGTGTTCATGCATTTGCCGAGAAATCTGATGCCGGTCTTTTTCGAACCGGCCATCGCCAATTTCACCGGCAAATTATCCCCGGAAAACATCACTCCCCAAGCAAACGTGTTGATTACGCTGGTGCTTACTGTCGTTCAGGCGCTATTGATTAACCGGGCGGTCAATCAATTCAATCTGGTGGGCAGGTCGAGTTTCCTGCCGGCACTGATGTACATGACCCTGGCTAGCCTGATGCTGCCCTTCCTCGTGTTATCTCCCATTCTCATTTGCAACTTTCTTTCCATCTGGATGTTGGACAAACTGTTCAGCATCTACCGCCGCACAGAAATCAAGCCGTTGATGTTTGATCTGGGCATGATCGTCGCCCTGGGAAGTCTGGTATATTTCCCCTTTATTGTCATGTTGCTGCTGCTTTGGTGTAGCTTGATCATTTTCCGGCCTTTCAACTGGCGCGAGTGGCTAGCAGCTCCGATTGGTTTCGCTACCGTCTACTTTTTGCTGGGCGTGGTATATCTTTGGTTTGACCGCATGACAGAATTTTATGAAATCTGGCTCCCCCTTACCTCTCCCTTTCCGACATCGATACACATCGACATTTATGACTACCTGGTTTTGCTTCCGGTAATTATTATCCTCGTATTGTTCTTCTTTTCTTTGCGTCAAAATCTCTTTAAAAGTGTGGTACACATCCGCAAATCATTTCAATTGCTCTTTTGCATGTTTGTGTTATCCTTTATTTCTTTCTACCTGAACGCAGATTGGTCCATCAACCACTTCCTGCTGACCGTACCTCCTGTAGCCGTTTACATGACCTATTATTTCAACTATGCAACCCGAAGATGGTTTTATGAAAGCGTTTACGCCCTGCTGGTCCTTACCATCATCTATTTTCAGTTTTTCTAAGCGATTTATAAACAGCGTTTTAACCTTTTTTAACAAAAAGGGTGTCGGGTAACAACTAAAAATTAAATAGCTTTGCATACATTTTATTAATTTAATAGCGTTGCATGAAGTTTGGTGTCGTTATATTTCCGGGTTCCAATTGCGATGAGGACATCATCTATGTATTGGAACACATTATGGGGCAAGAAGTGGTCCGTTTGTGGCATAAAGACCATGACTTGCAGGGTGCAGAATTTATCGTATTGCCCGGCGGGTTCTCGTATGGCGATTACCTACGCTCAGGTGCGATCGCGCGCTTCTCTCCAATTATGCAGGAAATCATTACCTATGCAAATAAAGGCGGTTATCTTCTCGGTATCTGCAACGGCTTCCAGATACTTGCGGAAGCGGGGTTGGTACCGGGCGCATTGTTGCATAATCGGCAACGGAAATTTATTTGCGAAAACATATACTTAGCTCCTCAAACCACCCAGTCCCTGATTACCGCACAAATGGATATCAACCGTGCGTACAAAATTCCAGTGGCACATGGCGAGGGAAATTATTTTGTCGATAACGATACGCTGAAGGCGTTAAATGATCGCGATCAAGTATTGTTTCGCTATTGCGACGCAGCCGGTAATGTGACCGATGCGGCAAACCCCAATGGCTCCATAGCCAACATTGCCGGTGTTTGCAACCGCGCACGAAACGTATTTGGTATCATGCCGCACCCGGAACGCGCTGCAGACAACCTGTTGGGCAACACCGATGGGTTGGTTATCTTTGAGTCCATACTCGCTACGGCTTTACCGCATCCCCTTTAATGAAGTACATGCAGCATCTTTTCCGCATCCCAACGTACCTTAACGATATCATGCAGCATACTCTGAAAGCTTTTGTTTTTATTACGTTTCTTTTGTCAAGTACCCTGGTATACGGTCAGCGTTCCACAACCAGTTCTCCCTATTCACGTTTTGGACTGGGAGAGATCCGTGGTGACCTGTTACCCCAAACCCGGGCGATGGGCGGTATTGCAACCGGGGTGCGCTATCTAAGTGGTTACGGCAACATTAATGTGGGCAATCCGGCGTCGTACTCAGCCTTGGCCCTCACCACGGTAGATGTGGGCGTTTTTGGAAATATAACTGAGCTGAGCAGAAACCAACTGGCGGAAAACTCCTATAACTTCTCGCTTAGCCACATCAACTTTGGTATTCCATTGGGTCGCCCCGGTGGTCTCAGCTTTGGCATTATGCCCTTCTCGGATGTTGGTTTCAGCTATGCCATTCCCGGATCAATTGACACCACAGACATACGGACGGTATATGCTGGTGCCGGAGGCGCAACGAAAGCATATTTAGGTTATGGAATTCAACTAACTAAAAATTTCAGTGTCGGAGCCAATGTGTCGTACCTCTTTGGTACCCTGAACAACATCCGATCCGTCGAACTCCCGAACGATATAGGCGGCCTGAACGTCCGGATAGACAGCAGCCAATACATCAATGGATTCAGCTTTGATTACGGTGCGCAATATTTTCAGCCGTTGAGCAAAAACGTAAGCTTGACCATCGGCTATACCGGAACAGCAGGCACCCCACTCAACACCACTGCGTCACGGGTCGTAACCCGTACGCCTACCAGTGTAGAGGATGATTTTGAAAATTTGCCGGTAGACTCCATCAGCACCTACGAAGGGCAAAAGCAAAACATCAAGATGCCAATGAAGCACAGCATCGGTTTCAGCGTGGCCAAAGGGAATCATTGGATGATCGGTGGTGATTTCAATTATGCGAAGTGGAGCGATTTCCGTATTGGCGGAGACAATCCTGGGCTTACGGACAGCTATGGGTTCTCCGTTGGGGGCCAAATCACTCCGGACATCACGTCGGTGAATTACCTGGGCGTAGTCGATTACCGTCTCGGCTTTAAATACAACAAATCTTACATCAACATTGCCAACCAGGACATTAAGCAAATGGCATTGACGGTAGGCTTTGGTTTTCCCCTGCCTTCCCTATTTGGAGGCTCATTCTATAAAATCAATTTTGCCACCGAATTCGGCCAAATGGGTGCCTTGACCAATCAGTTGGTACGTGAACGATACATCAACTTCCACTTAGGATTTACACTTAACGAACGTTGGTTTCAACGAAGACGTTACGACTAACATTCGCTTAGTATGGTGAACCATGGGGCTAATTGGCAAAAATATCTTTCGCTTTACTTTATGTGTTTCCATCAGCACAACAGGGCTGGCATCCTGTGAAACAGACCTGAAAGAAGTGGATCGGATCGCCGCGATCCAAGCCGAAGAACCGGTGGACATCTCCCACAACGTAACCGTCGTTTACAGCGACTCGGCGTTGGTAAAAGCCAAAATGACCGCTCCGGAAATGCGGCATTACAATGTGGAAAAACCTTATTACGAATTCCAAAAAGGAGTTACCATCATTCTTTTTGATGAAAACGGAGTGGAAACCCAGCGCATTACTTCTGATTATGCCATCCAAAAGGAAACAGAAGAGCTGACGGAATTCCGACGCAATGTAGTCATTACGCGGGCCGATGGGTCGATCATCAAAACCGAGGAACTCATTCACGATCAAAAAGCCAATACATTTTATAACCACGTGCCCATCGAAGCATATTTTAAAGACGGACGTGGAAATTTTATGGGGTCGTCTTTCCAAGCGGATGGAAATTTTGAAAACATTGAGGTACAAAATTCAACTGGCCTATACCTATTTGAAGACGGGCAGGGACCGATGTTTAGATAGGTTAACATGCAATTTATGAAGTTTTTCCTCTTTTTTTGATAAAAGTTGTATCTTGCGCCTCATTTTGAAAAAGGGTGATTGAATCACCTGAAAAGACAAGATCTTAACAATATAAAATAACAGCTTAAAGAAACAGTTTTAGATAGGCTATGGGATTAATGAATTATTTGCGTAACCGGGCGGGCGTGGTTATCGTTGTTTTTATCGGTTTCGCGATTTTTGCGTTTTTATTGGGAGACGTGATCAATTATGGCACTCCCTTTTGGGCGCGCCACCAGAATCAGGTGGGCAGCATAAACGGAGAAGTCATCGATATCAATGAATTTAACGCACAGGTAGACCAAACTTCGGAAATGTTCCGCCAACAAATGGGGGGTGGAACCTTAAATCCGCAAATGAAATCCTATGCCGTTCAACAAGTGTGGGGGCAATACCTCAACCGTGAATTACTGAGAAACGAAGTCGAACGCATAGGTCTGACCGTTGGTAAAACAGAGTTGAATGACCTGGTTCAGGGCGATAACCCTTCCATGCAGGTGCAGCAGGCGTTCCGTAATCCACAGACCGGTCAATTCGACCGTGGCCAGCTTAACAACTTCATTGCACAGGTAGGCACATTGCCCCAAGGCCATGAAGCACATGCCCAGTGGGATGCCCTATTGCAAAGCATCATGGATGAACAATTGAGCACGAAATATACCAACCTCATCAATAACAGTATTTATGTGACTTCATTGGAAGCCAATGAAGAATACAGTCAACGGAATAAATTGGCCAATTTCGACTATGTCCTACTGGATTATGAGTCGGTTTCCGACAGTTCGGTAACCCTTTCTGAGCAGGACTACAAAGACTACTACAACGAAAATAAAGGCGTGTTTAAAAACGAGGAAGAAACACGCAGCCTGGAATACGTTGTATTTGATGCAAGCCCAACGGCCGAAGACACGGCGAGGGTCCAAACAACCATCGAAGAACTAAAGGCCCAATTGGCCGAATCGACAACCGACTCACTCTTTGCCGCCGTCAATTCGGATACAAAATACCCGTACATTTTCCGCAAACAAGGTGAATTCAGCCCCGCATTGGATACGCTGGTATTCGGTGCACCTGTAGGTACAACCGTAGGTCCCGTATTGGCAAACGGCCGATTTGAAATTGCTAAAATCATCGACACCAAAGTAGGTCCAGACTCTGTCAAAGCCAGCCACATCTTATTGAATCCGGCTACGGAGGGTGGCATGGACAAAGCCCAGGCCAAAGCCGACTCCATCAAAGGACTGATCGAAAAAGGAGAAAGTTTCGCGGCATTAGCCGTGCAATTCAGTATCGATGAAGGCAGCAAAGTCAACGGTGGCGAACTCGGCACATTTGGCCGCGGGATGATGGTTCCAGCCTTCGAAAATGCGGCATTTGATGCCAAAGAAGGAGCGGTAGTGATCACAAATTCACAATTTGGCATTCACATCATTAAAGTTGAAGACCAGATCGGCTCTTCGCGGGTGGTGAAAGCTGCCATCATCGACAAACAGATTAATAGCGGAAAGGAAACGATGAATGCTGCTTACAACAAAGCGACCCAGTTCTTTGGTGCAGTTAATGAGAATAATTTCCAGGACGTTGCGACACAGCAAAGCGTTTCCGTATTGAAGGCAGACAACATTACCGCAATGGAAACGATGCTGATGGGAACCGAAGTACCCCGTGAATTGGTAAGGTGGGCGTTTGACGCTGATCAGGGCGATATTTCCGATAAAATCTATGAATCGGATACCAAATATATAGTTGCCCGGGTCACCGGAATCCGTGAAAAAGGTCAGTTGCCTTTGGAAGCCGTAAAAAGTGAAATTGAGCCGATCGTACGCAACCGGGTAAAAGCTAAAAAGCTGACCGCGCAGGTCGACGAGGCGGCCAAAGGAGCCACCACCCTCACACAGATCGGTGAAAAACTGGGGAAAACACCGGCATCTGCAGAAAACATCGTATTTGCAAATCCAGTCATTCCGGGAGTTGCTCAGGAAAATGCCGTGGTGGGCACGGTGTTCGGTTTACAACCCAAACAACCTTCAAAACCGATACGCGGTTCACAGGGGGTATACGTGGTAGCCGTAACCGGATTCGTAAATCCGGAAGCGCCCAGCGATCTGAGCGCGCAGAAAAAACAAATGACACAGTCCCAGGCACAACGTACCTGGTCTCGGGTATTCCAGGCATTACAGAACAAAGCCGATATCGTGGATAACCGGGCGAGGTTCTTTTAACAGCCGGCGCTAATATATTATTTCGTAACTTTGCATCCGGATGGCTCATTAAGCCGTCCGGATTTTTTTGTTATGGAAATACAAGAAACCATCGTCAATAAAGTTGCGCAGAGCGGTCTGGTTACGGTAGATCTTGCCCGTTTTGCCCCGCAGGGTGAACGTGTAGTATATGATATCAAGGACAATTTATTCCATGGTCTTATCCTACGCGAGAAAGATTTCAGGGAATTCGTAAAAACACACGACTGGTCGCAGTATACAGATAAATACGTGGCAATTACCTGCACGGCAGACGCGATTGTCCCTACGTGGGCCTATATGCTGCTGGCCAACCGGCTGGAACCTTATGTGAAGGACATGGTGTTTGGCGATTTGAATACCCTGGAGACCGTATTGTATGAACGAGCACTGGAAAAACTCGATATGGAAACCTATCGAGATCAACGTGTGGTCGTCAAAGGTTGCGGCGATATTGAAGTTCCCGAATCTGCCTTTGTCAACTTTACTGCCAAGCTCAGTAAAGTGGCAAAAAGTATTTTATATGGGGAGCCTTGTTCCACCGTTCCCGTTTTTAAGCGGAAGGCCTGACGCATGAACAGAACGCTGGTCTTCTTATACTTGTTTTTCGTAGTTTCGCTCACCCGAGGGCAGTCGCTTCCTTTCCTGAAAGAACCCGCATTCAAAGCGGGTGAGGAACTACACTATCGCCTGCGTTATGGCGTCATCTCAGCCGCTGTGGGTACACTTAAGGTCGAAGACTCAAAAATCAAATTCAGCAGTCCGCATACGTTCCATTTATCGGCTCGGGGCCAGACTTCCTCCGCGTTCAGTGTTTTTTATACCGTAGACAACCGCTACGATTCATATATTGATTCGCGCACATTCCTGCCCCACTATTATACCGAAAATATTCGGGAAGGAAATTACCGCCGCACGGACATTGTTCGGTTTGACCACCGCAACCGCACTGTGCAGGGTAACAAAGGAACCTTCAAAAGCCAATCCGCCCAAACATTCGACCTGCTCTCGGCATATTATTTTTCGCGCAACCTTGATCTATCCAATGTAAAACCCGGTCAGTCTTTCAACATGACATATTTCCTGAATGACGAAATCGCCACACTGGGCATCGAATACATTGGAATAGAAAGCATCAAAACCCCCATCGGCACCTTGGAATGCTTGAAATTCAGTCCGGAGATAACACCCGGCCGGATATTCAGGAAAGACAGTCGGCTATACCTCTGGGTGACCAATGACGGCAACCGCATTCCGGTAAAAGCGCAGGTTGAAATATTGATCGGTTCGGTGACATTGGAACTTACTGAAGCGAAGGGATTAAAATATCCCTTGGGTGAAAAATTAGCCGGTGTATCTAAATAACAAGCAACTATGATGATTGAAGTAGGTACCGTATTGGTAAGTGAAGAGTTGATCAACGAAGAATTTGTGTGCAATCTGGGCAAATGCCACGGTGCGTGCTGTGTCGAAGGCGATGCGGGAGCACCACTGCAACGCGATGAACTGGCCATGCTCGATTCGGTTTATCCCAAGGTAAAGCGTTACATGACCGAAAAAGGGATTGCTGCAATAGAAGAACAGGGAACACACGTTGTCGATATGGAGGGCGATCTCACTACCCCGTGTGTAGATGGGAACAAAGAATGTGCCTATGTAACCTGGGAGAATGGTATTACCAAATGTGCGATCGAAAAAGCCTATGAACGTGGAGAAATTAACTGGAAAAAACCCATTTCCTGCCACCTCTATCCCATCCGTACCACTACGTATCCCGAGTTTGACGTCCTGCATTACGATCGTTGGCATATCTGCCATTCAGCGTGCTCGCTGGGCAGGGAATTGAAAGTACCGGTATACGCGTTTCTCAAGGAACCGCTCATCCGTAAGTATGGACAAAAGTGGTACGATGAGCTGGAAGAATCCGTGTCGATGCTATAGGTTATTGTAGATTATCTTAGTATCTTGCGCCGGTCTTACGCACATGCTCAAACTAAGCGAAATACAAAAACCCATTGCCAACGAGCTGGCAATTTTTGAAGACAAATTCAAAGAGTCGATGCGGAGTTCGGTTCCGTTACTCGACCGTATCACACACTACATTGTCAAGCGCAAAGGCAAACAAATGCGTCCCATGTTTGTCTTTTTTTCTGCGGGGCTGTGCGGAAGCATCAACGAAGCCACACACCGTGGCGCCGCCTTAGTGGAACTGCTGCACACAGCTACCCTGGTACATGACGATGTAGTAGACAATGCCAATGTACGGCGTGGCTTCTTTTCGGTTAACGCGCTCTGGAAAAATAAGATTGCCGTGCTCGTGGGAGATTTTCTTCTCGCTAAGGGGTTGTCGCTCTCGATCCGAAATCATGACTTCAATTTGCTTGAAATCGTTACCCACGCCGTAGAACAAATGAGTGAAGGCGAGTTGCTTCAAATCGAGAAAGCCCGCCGGATGGATATCGAGGAGGCTGTTTATTTTGAAGTGATCCGGCAGAAAACAGCATCGTTGATTGCCTCCTGCTGTGCTTGTGGCGCGGCATCGGGCGGTGCAGAGGAATCCACCGTGGAACTTATGCGTCAATTTGGAGAGAACGTAGGGATTGCCTTCCAAATCAAAGACGATCTGTTTGACTTTGGCATCGACGATGTCGGAAAACCATTAGGAAACGACATCAAGGAGAAGAAAATCACATTGCCACTGATTTATGCACTACAGCAAGTGAGCAAGTCCGAAAAACGACACATCATCAATTTAGTGAAAAACCACAGCGAGGATGCAAAAAAAGTACATGAGGTCATCGCATTTGTGAAAGCAAATGGAGGCATGGAATACGCTGCTTCCAAGATGCTGACCTATCAGCAGGAAGCATTTGATATCCTGACCCGTTTTCCTGTTAACGACTATCGCAACGGGTTGGAGCAATTGGTAAGATATACAACTGAACGTAACAAATAACATGAGCAACGAACTTCTATTCTTTGGCGGATTTTTACTTTTTATTGTGCTCATGCTGGCCATCGATTTAGGCCTTTTCAGCAAAAGTGATAAACCGGTAAGCCTCACCCAGGCGGCTATCATGAGTGCGGTATGGGTAACCTTTGCGCTGGCATTTTATGTAGTTCTGCGTATATGGGGGCACGAACTGCACGATGTGCACGACTTTGGCAGGTTGGCAGAAATCACCAAAAAACACCTTCATAACATCCGTCTTATACCCGATGATTTTGCCGCTAGTCTCGCTATTTACAAGAATAATCTGGCGCTGGAGTACCTCACAGGGTATGTGGTGGAATACGCCTTGTCTGTAGACAATATATTCGTTATGGTATTGGTTTTCAGTTCATTTGGTGTACCGGCAAAATACTACCACAAAGTTTTGGTATGGGGTATTATTGGGGCCATTGTGCTGCGATTTCTGTTTATATTCCTTGGAGCTGCATTGATTGCTCAATTTGGATGGATACTTTATATTTTCGGTTTCTTCTTGGTTTACACGGGCATTAATATGTTTATGCATCGGAGCGAGGAAGAAGAAATCGATCCCCAAAACCATACCGTAGTAAAATTTGCCTCCAAGTATTTCTCGGTCTATCCCAATTTTGTTGGCGGCCAATTCTTTCACCGAGAAGCAGGTAAAAAGTATATCACGCCGCTTTTCCTCGTCTTATTGGTTATCGAATTCACCGATTTAATTTTCGCTGTGGATTCCATTCCGGCCATCTTTGCGGTGACCAAGGATCCCTATATCGTCTTTTTCTCCAATATCTTTGCGATCCTCGGTTTGCGGTCGATGTTTTTCCTGTTGGTCAACATCATCCACAAGTTTCATTACCTTAAAACCGGCCTGTCATTCCTGTTGGTTTTCATTGGAGCCAAAATGTTATTGCATCACTGGTTAGACGAATGGGGCTTTACCACGTCGCATTCCTTGATTGTCATTGTTTCGATTTTGGCCATCAGCGTAATTGCGTCGTTGGTTTTCCCGAGGAAGGCAAAAGTCGAGTAACCCGTTAAAACCACTGGACATCCTGTATCTCCGGTGTTCGCTCAAACACCTTCTTGGCATAGGGACATAGGGGTAGAATCTTGAGGTTGTTGTCGCGTGCAAATGCAACCGCGGCCATTACCAGCTGTTTCCCAATTCCCTTTCCCGAAAAATCCGGATTCACTTCCGTGTGATCAATAATGAATTTGTGATCGCCTGCCCAGGTGTACGTCATCAGGCCGGATTCTTGGCCATCGATCAACGCGCTGAATTGTCCCTTTTTGCCGTTATCATCTCGTTGGATTTCCATTGTTATTTTCTTTAGGGTTGTGTAATGTAAGAGGTTCCGGTATTCTGGAAGAAAAAGGCCCATTTATCCGCCTGTTCAGCAATGACCATGGCAGTCGGCTTTCCGGCGCCGTGGCCCGCTTTGGTTTCGATACGGATGAGCACCGGGTTGGTACCCCCGTGATAGGCCTGCAAGCGTGCGGCAAATTTGAAGGAATGCGCAGGCACCACCCGGTCGTCATGATCGGCGGTAGTCACCAGCGTAGCGGGGTAAGCGGTCCCTTCCTTTAACCGGTGATACGGAGAATACCCATACAAGTATTGAAACATCTCCTCGTTGTCATCGGCCGTACCATAATCGTACGCCCAACCGGCTCCAGCCGTGAACTTGTGGTAGCGCAGCATATCCAGTACGCCTACAGCGGGGAAGGCCACCTTAAACAGCTCCGGGCGCTGTGTCATCGCCGCTCCCACCAACAGACCGCCATTCGAACCGCCGGCAATACCTAATTTATCGGAGGAGGTATATTTTTCGCTGATCAAGTACTCGGCAGCTGCAATGAAATCATCAAATACGTTTTGTTTTTGCAGTTTGATTCCCGCCAAGTGCCATTTTTCACCGTACTCTCCACCGCCCCGCAGGTTTGCTACGGCGTACACTCCTCCCTGTTCCAACAAGACGATATTGGAAGTGCTGAACGAAGGACTAAGGCTGATGTTAAATCCGCCATAACCATACAGTAACGTTGGGTTGGTGCCGGTCAGCTCCAGCCCCTTCTTATACGTAATGATCAGGGGCACTTTGGTGCCATCCTTGGATGTATAAAATACCCGTTTGGATTCGTATCTCGTTGGGTCAAAATTCACGCCTGATGCTTTGTATAACGTCGACTCACCCGATGCAATGTCATACCTAAAAATCGTCGGCGGGTACACATACGAAGTAAAGGAATAATACAATTCCTTATCTTCCTTTTTTGCCCCGAAACCGCTCGCAGAACCGACATCCGGCAAATCAATGGTTCGTTCCAGTTTGCCGGACCGGTCGTATTGCTGCACGAAGGAAGTAGCATCTTTCAGGTAATTAGCAAAAATCTTTCCCCCACCGGTACTAACGTTCAGTACGTTTTTGGTTTCGGGAATGAGGTCCACCCAATTTTCCGGGGTAGGGTTCCCTGCATCCACAGTTACAATTTTCCCATTCGGAGCATGTAAGTTCGTATAAATAAAAAGGGTTGAACCATTGTTATCGATAACCGCATGGTCCTTCTCAAAATTGTCTACCACGCTCATGATCGGACTACCTGGGCGGGAAAGATCCTGAATATAGAGTTCACCGCCACTGGTGGCATTTGCCGCGGTGATAACCAAGAACCGCTCATCTTCGGTTAGGTATCCCCCGATGTAGCGACGGGGCATACTGGCCCCGCCAAAAATCAGTTGATCTTCCTTTTGGGGTGTATTAAGCTTATGGAAATAGAGTTTGTGCTGATCGGTAACGCCCGAGAGCGTGCTTCCCTCCTTGGGTTTGTCATAACTGCTATAATAAAAACCGTCGTTGGCTCTCCACGCCAAACCACTGAATTTAACATCCATCAATGTATCGCCCACTACCGATTTATCCTCGGCTTGAATGACCACCACTTTCCGCCAATCCGACCCCCCTTCTGACAACTGATAGGCCACCAGACTTCCATCTCTGCTGAAGGCAATACCCGCCAACGAGGTGGTGCCGTCTTCCGAAAACGTATTGGGGTCCAGAAAAACTTCTACCTCGCCGTCATCCCCTTTCTGACGATATAGCACACTCTGGTTTTGCAATCCATCGTTTTTATAGAAATACGTATAGTTACCCTCTTTGAAGGGAGCTGAAAACTTTTCATAATTCCACAATTTCTCTAGCCGCTTATAAATTGCGTCACGGAAAGGTATTTGCGCCAGGTAATGGTTGGTCACTTTATTTTCAGCTTTCACCCAAGCCTTTGTATCAGCAGCGGTATCGTTTTCGAGCCAGCGATACGGATCGGGCACTTCGGTGCCGAAATGGTTGTCTATTACTTCCCCTTTTTTGGTTTCCGGATAAGGCAATAACGTCATGGTTGGTGCAGGATCAATGGTTTTTTTCTGTTCCTGACAAGCGGTTGTAAGTACAGCCAGGACAAGAATGTTTACGGTTCTGTTCATGTTTGTAAGTCATATGTGCAAAGCAAACTTAGGTAAAGTTGCTTTTATTTGCAATACGTCTCCTATTAACAAACCATCCACCCGTGTTATTGTCGATGACGTTCGCCGACGCACAATCGCGACTTTATGCTTAACAAGGAACACCTGATATACGATTAGATATGAAGGTTATTTGTATTAGCAAAAATTTAAATCCGCTCTTGGAATTGCAACTTAAAATATATTAACTTTAAACGATCAGTCATTCCTATTCCAATCAGTTGAGTTGATCCTCCATACCCTGTATACGCCAACTGGGTATTTTCTCTGTACCTTCTTCGAAGTGAGTCCAACATGAGTCCAACATGAGTCCGTAGTAAGTCCAGGTTTTCGCGTAGAAACTTGGACTCACTACGGATTCACCATGGTATATCCTTTGGTTCATAGTAAAGCAAGTACGGACTTAGTCACCAGTTGCTACGGACCATGTATTCACCGGATAACTACCAACTATATAAATGATACTGAATTTCGATTAGGTAAGGCTAAGGTACAACATTTATCCGACGTACCCAAACAAGCCGAACGCAGCAAAAGACCGGATGCCGAATGCATAAAAAAAATGCGCCGAGAAAAAATCTCAGCGCACTTCCTATAAAAATCGTTACGTACGTTTGGTGAAAAATCAGACGTCGTAGGTAGTCGAAGAAGTTTCTCCTCCACGCCCTGTCCAGTTGGTGTGGAAAAATTCACCGCGTGGCTTGTCTAGGCGCTCGTAGGTATGGGCGCCGAAGTAGTCGCGTTGCGCCTGTAGCAAGTTTGCCGGTAGGCGTTCGCAGCGATATCCATCGTAATAAATTAATCCCGCACTTAAACAAGGAACAGGAATGCCATTTGTGATAGCAGACGCAATCACTTTTCTCCAACCGCTTTGTGCTGCCTGGATTTTCTCTTTGAAGAAGTCATCCAAAATCAAGTTCTGCAAATCCGGATTTTTATCAAACGCTTCCTTAATTTTACCCAAAAACGCAGACCGGATAATACATCCCTCGCGCCACATAAGCGCAATACTACCATAGTTCAGTTTCCAGCCATATTCCTTGGCCGCCACAGCCATCATCTGGTATCCCTGCGCATAAGAGATAACCTTTGCAGCGTACAGCGCATCGCGCAGATCGTTGATGAAAGCCTGTCGATCTCCATTGAAAGAAGGTGTTGGTCCGTGCAGCACCTTTGAAGCGGCTACCCGCTCTTCTTTCAAAGCCGAAAGGCAGCGTGCAAATACCGATTCCGCAATCAGCGTAAGGGGAACGCCCAATTCAAGCGCTACTGTACCGGTCCATTTACCAGTACCTTTTTGTCCGGCTGTATCGAGGATTTTATCGACTAAAGGTTGCCCATCTTCGTCCTTAAATGCCAGGATATCGCGGGTAATCTCAATCAGGTAACTATCCAATTCGCCTTCGTTCCACTCTTTGAATACTTCGTGCATTTCGTCGGGCGTCATACCCAGCACATCTTTCATGATCTGATACGTCTCATTGATCAGCTGCATATCGCCATATTCAATGCCATTATGTACCATCTTGACAAAATGACCAGCGCCACCGTCACCTACCCAATCACAACACGGAGTTCCGTCGGCAACTTTCGCTGCAATTGACTGAAAGATTGGCTTAATCGCGGGCCAAGCAGCGGGAGAGCCTCCCGGCATGATAGACGGGCCCAAAAGCGCCCCTTCCTCACCGCCTGACACTCCCGTACCGATGTAGTATAATCCTTTGCTCTCTACATACTTTGTCCGCCGTTCGGTATCTGGAAAGTGTGAATTCCCACCGTCGATGATGATATCGCCTGCATCCAAATGTGGAATCAGCAATTCAATAAAATCATCAACAGGTTTACCCGCTTTGACCATCAACATTACTTTCCGTGGGCTCTTCAACGACTGGATGAGATCCTCAATGGAAGTGGCTCCATAGATGTTTTTACCCTTTGCGCGGCCATTCACAAAACGCTCTACTTTGTCAACCGTACGGTTGTAAGCCGATACATGAAAGCCTTTGCTCTCCATGTTCAGGATGAGGTTTTCCCCCATTACGGCGATACCAATGACGCCTATATCAGATTTTGCTTGCATACCCTTATAACTTTTGCTCCCAAAGTTATACTTTACCTACGAAGAATAAATAAAAAGTGTCGAAAATTTATAAACCGCCGTTTCTCTAGGTTCGTTGCTAACTACGATTTGCCCCGTTTTCCGATTTCCGTAACCGGCAATGCATCGTGTTTAGGAACATACAAAGGCTTTATGTTACTGATTAATCAACGTTCCCGGAAAGTCGGCAACCGTTTCGCAGCAGACCTGTTCCATCACTTGTTTCAATTGAGCTTTCAACAGCGCAATGGTATGGTCGCCGCCTTGCTTGCCCAACGCAGACACGCCGTACATAAACGGGCGGCCCATAAATGTAAATTTGGCGCCACAAGCAAGTGACCGACCGATATCGGGTCCTGACCGTAATCCGCTATCGATCATCACCTTCAGTTTGTCACCATAGTTGTCGGTAAGTCCTTTTAAAGGTTTGATAGTCGATTCACCTGCGTCAATTTGCCGGCCGCCATGGTTGGATACGATGACGCCGTCGGCACCGATGCGGATGCTTTCTTCCATGTCCTCGTCGCTCACCACTCCTTTGATGACCAACTTGCCTTTCCAAAGATCCCGGATGGCTTTAATTTTATCGGAATCCACACGCCCGGTGAATGTGGCGTTCATGAATTTGCCAAGCTGTTTGATATCGAGGTCCTTTCCCATATAAGGTTTTAACGTGGCAAAAGTCGGCATGCCCGCCTTCAGAAATTCGACGGACCATGCTGGCCGCACAGCTGCCTGTATGAAATTGTTGATCGTGATTTTCGGCGGCATGGACAGTCCGGCTTTAATCTCGCGGTAGCGCAAGCCGAATGACGGGACATCCACCAACACAACCAATACAGGACAACCCGCGGCTTCCAACCGACGGAGGATATCGTCGCGCAGCCTGTTTTCCGTTGGATGGTACAACTGAAACCAAAATTGGGATCCGGCAACTTCGGCAATCTCTTCAATACTTGCCGTGGATACCGTGCTCAGAATATAGGGGACATTGTGCTTCCGCGCAGCTTTGGCCAAAATGACGGGTGCGTTCGGCCACATCAGCCCTTGTAATCCGATGGGTGATATACCAAACGGTGCATCGTACACATGACCGAACAATTCCGTCCGCATGTCCACACCGCTGTGTTTCCTCAAATACCTTGGCATGAGTTGGATATCCTTGAAATCCGTTTCATTGCGCAGCAAATTTAATTCGTCGTTGCAGCCTCCTTCGAGGTAATCAAAGGCAAACTTCGGTATACGCCGTTTGGCCTTCTTCTTTAGGTCTTGCACCGACGGATATTGAGGGTTATATTTCAGTAAGTCAGGATTCATTTAGTTTACTCCTTCTTTTTAGGGATTATTCGCATAAAACCGCAGTTCGATTAAATCACTGGGCAAGGGTCGCTCATTCCACGACGCATGAATGGCCAGTGCCGCCCCCACCGCCGTAGCCTGTGCCATCGAGGCTGCGAAGACCTCCATTTCCGGAAACGCATCGGCAAGCAGATTCATGTAGATGGCATTCTTGCTGAATCCACCGTCTACGAAGATACGTTTCACCGAAGAACCGCTGATCACCAGCTGGGTAGCAACCTTCTGGAGATCTACCAAATCCATGATGAGTCGATGGTATGCTTCGTCATACGACCGATAATCTGATAAATTTCGTTGTGCGAAGGCCGACACTTTGCCTCCGATGGGTTGTGGACCTTGCTTCTCTTCACGAAGTTTGGATACAATGCTCCGATTGTACGCTAAGTTGCGATAGCGGCTGGAAGGCTGGCCGAAATGTTCGGCAAGCCGTTTCACCTCCTGTTCGTGCTCATAGCCTGCAAACAGCCGAGAGGCTTTTACCGGCGTTCCCTGATAATGCATGTAGCAGAGGCAGTCGGATTCCAGCTCCTCTTTAGTCAGCGGTGTATGGTTAAACGGATTGAGACTGATACACCAAGTACCCGTTGAGATCAACACAAAAGGTTCGTGGAAACTCACCAGATACGGGATCAACGCTGCCGAGCTATCGTGCAATCCCACACCCACACCGTATCCGTTGCCCGGAAACGACGCCGGTAATACCTGATCGCCCAGTGCGATGGGTGCCAACTTATCGATGATGCCTTCCCGGTATACCCATTCGTGGTAGTCGTTTTTGGTGAAGTCCCACAGATGCGTATGACAACCGATACTCGTCATGTCCGAGTGCATTTGTCCGGACACCAAAAAACTTAGGTATTGCGGCAAATGCAACGCATAGTGGATACGTTCAAACAATGCGGGCTTTTCGTACTTGGTACGGTACAACTGCATTCCCGAATTGAGGCTACCTAAAATCGGTGAAGCCGTAACAAACGCTACCGTGTCTTCACCGCCATACGTTTCATAAAATTTACGCTGCAAGGCTTCGGGATAGGGCTTGAGGTAGTTGCATAATGGAGCCAGCGGTTTACCATCTTCGTCAACATACACCAAGCTGGCACCATACGCGGCAAAATTGATGGCCCGTACCTCGAACTCGGGCTTCCGGAATACCTCGTGCAACGAATCGAATACCGAAAGCCGTAGGCTTTCCAGGTTCTCGCACGGATCGCCATCTTCATCCACCGTTTCGGTAAACCGGGCGGATCGTTCAAAAACGATCTTGTACTGTTCGTTAAATAGGAATAGTTTCTTATTCGTCTTACCTACATCGAATATTGCTATGACAGGTGTTTTCATTACAATCCTGTAGCTACCGTTTTAGCACCCCGTTCTTTAACCAACTGGCCACGCACGTCCAACTCCCTGAACAATTGAATCGGATTCACGGCAGCACCTGCCCTTTTCCGAGCTTCTGCCACCAACGGACGTACATCCGTGCGAAAGGCTTGTTGCAACACTTCCTGTGCACGAACCACGTCGTTATCCGCCTGTGCTTCGGTTAATGCCTCCCGGTCTATCAACAGCGCTTGTGCATACGCAATCAAGATGGCCTCAACCGATTGCAGCAGATCTTCGAGCGGATCTTTGACGTTATGGGAGGCATCAATCATCCACCCCAGATCCTTCGTATGATCCATGCCCCGGTTGTCCATCCCTTCCACCAATTCACTGAAGATCAAAAACAATTGGTAAGGCTTAATACTACCGGTGGTCAGATCGTCGTCACCGTATTTTGAATCATTAAAATGGAATCCACCGAGTTTCCCTTCCATCAACAGGAGGGATACAATCTGCTCGATATTGGCATTGGGCAGGTGGTGGCCAAGATCAACCAATGTATATGCCTTGTTACCCAACTTGCTGGCATATAGCAGCGACTGTCCCCAGTCGCCCACTGTAGTGGAATAAAAGTTGGGTTCGTAGGCTTTGTACTCCACAAATATTTTCCAATCTTCCGGAAGGGCTTCATACACCTCTTGGAGGCTTTCCAACGTATTTCCGAAAGCCTTGCGAAAATTCAGCTGCCCCGGAAAACACGATCCGTCGGACAACCAAACGGTCAATGACTTGGATCCCAATTCAATACCATGTTTAATCACGTCGATGTTGTGCTCAACAGCCTGTTTACGCACCGCTTTATCTACGTGCTGCATGGAGCCGAACTTATAGCTAAGCGCCTGGCCTGGTTGGTCCTGAAACGTATTGGAGTTCATCGCATCGAACTTCAGGCCATGTTGATTGGCCAGTTCGCGTATCGCGGCGTAATCCTCAGGGATATCCCACGGAATATGCAGGGATATGGCACCGCTTGACCGGTTGAGTGCGTGCAACAAACCGATGTCTGCTATTTTTTCTTCCAAATTGCGCGGTTCCCCCCCTCCAGAAAAACGGCCGAAACGTGTGCCGCCGGTACCCAATGCCCAACTGGGGATGGCTACTTGAAAATCGACTAACCGCTGTACAATCGATTCCACGTTTGGCAATTCTTCCGCCACTTGGTTGAATCTACGATTTTGAACCGTTTCGAGTTGTTGATTATGTTTCGCTATTTGATTTTTATCGATATTCATCTGTTTGTTTTTTGCTTCCAGTTGTCAGATGAAGCCTTTGATGATCAAAATAATCATTGCCCTGTGGGCTTATTGATTATTTTTGATCATGTCGGGTTCATTGGGGACTACTTAAGTCAAAGATAAAATAGAATTGCCAATTAAACGCCTTACAGACCGATTTAATTGACAATTCTGCTAATAAAGGATAACTTACCGCACGAATGCCATGGCAACGCCTCCATCCACATTCAACACATTGCCGGTAGATTTCTTCATCAGTCCACCTACCAGGGCAAAGCATGCATTGGCAATGTCATCCGGCAAAATGATTTCACCGAGCAGCGTACGCTTGGCGTAGTATGCGGGCAATTCTTCCACAGTAATCCCATAGGCTTTGGCGCGTCCTTCAGCCCAGCCACCTGCCCAGATATTGCTGTCGCTGATGACTGCATCGGGATTCACCACATTTACGCGGATCTTATCGGCGCCCAATTCGGCCGCATTCAACCGGCTTAAATGCAGTTGGGCAGCCTTGGCCGAGCCATAGCCGGCATTATTGGGACCACTGACCAGTGCATTTTTGCTGACGATATTGACGATATCGCCGCCAATGGCTTGTTTTTTCAATACCTGTACGGCCGCTTGGGTGACCAAAAACTGTCCCTTTACCAATACGTCATAGAGCAGATCCCAGTCTTTCTGGGTGTGGTCTTCGATGGTCTTGGAAATCGATAGTCCCGCATTGTTGACCACGATATCGATCCCACCGAAGGCTAGCGAGGCAGTATCAAATGCCTGTTGAATCTGATCTGCATTCGTTACATCCAGCTGTGCGGTGGCATACGCATCTTTTCCAAAGGCAGTTTTAAACTCTTCGGCAGCCCCGTCTAATCGTTCCGCATTAAGGTCATTGAGGATGACAACCGCACCTTCCTGTACAAATTTTTTAGCGATTGCTTTTCCGATACCGCCCGCACTGCCTGTAACCAACGCAATTTTGCCCGACAAAGGTTTGGGTTTCGGCATGCGCTGTAATTTAGCTTCCTCCAAGAGCCAGTATTCGATGTTAAATGCCTCCTGCCGGGGCAGCGACGTATATTCCGAGATTGCCTCGGCGCCTTTCATGACATTGATTGCGTTGATATAAAATTCGGCTGCTACACGCGCCGTCTGCTTATCCTTGGAGAAGGAGAACATACCGATACCCGGATAGAGAATGATGACCGGATTCGGATCGCGCATCGCCGGGCTATTGGGATGTTTGCAAGTTTCGTAATATTCCTTGTACATCGCACGGTACGCTTCAAAGGCCGGAGCTAATGCGTTTTTCAGTGCTTCTGCGTCAGACAAGTCTGCATCCGGTGCCAGATCCAATACCAGCGGACTGATTTTGGTGCGCAAAAAGTGGTCGGGGCAACTTGTACCCAATGGTGCTAAGCGGTCGAGGTCGTTGGAGTTGGTAAATTCAAGCACGCGGGCATCATCCGTGAAATGCCCCACCATGTGTCGCTCGGAAGAACAGAATCCGCGGAGCACCGGAGCCAGGGCCGCGGCTTGCTTTTTACGCAATTCGGCGGGCACATCTGTTAGCTTGGCTCCCCCAAATACCGGACGTTTCTTTCCGTAGTTGGCTTCCAGGTATTCGGCGCATTGCTCAATGACAGTCAGTGTATTCACATAGCTTTCGTAGGCCGTGTCTCCCCAGGTGAAAAGTCCGTGTGAGCCCAGCATAATCCCTTTTATTCCGGGGTTGTCGGTAAGGCACTCGCGCAACTTCAGTCCCAAGTCAAATCCCGGCCGTTGCCATTCCACCCAACCGATCTCTCCATTAAACAGCTCCTGTGTAATCCGCTTCCCGTCTTTTGCCGCTGCAATGGCGATGGCCGCATCCGGGTGTAAATGGTCGATATGTTTAAAGGGAAGGAACCCATGCAGGGGGGTATCAATGGACGGAGCCTTTGACGCCAAGTCGTAAATGCAATGGTTAAACAGCTCAACCATTTCGTCCTCATGTTCAATGCCGCGATATACGTTCTCCAGGCTCCGCAACCGGTCTACATAGAGCGCCGCCAGTCCACTGCGTGTCAATGTGCCGATATCCCCTCCTGAACCTTTAATCCACATAACTTCCGTGTCAAGCCCCGTAAGTGGGTCTTTGGCGATCGCCTTGCATGAGGTGTTGCCTCCGCCGTAATTGGTAAGACGCAAATCAGCTCCCAACAGATTGGATCGGTAAAGCAATAGGGCTACTTCATCTCCCGCTAATTCGGCTGCTTTCGCATGGTCCCATAAATAACTGACATGCTTAAACGATTCTTTTCCAATGATCTCAGACATCTTTTTATTGTTTTTTTTGTTAATTCGTTTTTGTTATTTGACTTTCAGCGATCAGCTTTCTAATGTTCTAGCAAAACCCACAAGCAGGATGGAAAGAATAATAACTGCGATCCCGCTGATGATGGTAACATATGTTTTCTTGCTGACGCCTTTCCACTCCTTCAGGATTACTCCCCAGGCGTTGGCGATTAGGATAATGAAGGCCATGTGCAATATCCAGGAACTGGCTCCGTTGCCCAACCGGCTTTCTCCCATTCCGTAAAAGAAAAACTGTAAGTACCAGGTGGTACCCGCCAATGCGCAAAAGAAAATATTCCGTGCGATGGGCGCTTTGGAATTCACATAATCACCAAATGTTCGGTTGCGGGCGTTAAGAAACATACACCACACGAAATTGGTGGTCAGTCCGCCCCAAAGCACGACCACATAGGTCACGTTGTTCTGGAACAAAAACTCCCCCTGCCCCGGATTGGCTGCCTTCCAGAGGTCATTGGCCACATTAGCCATCGGCTTGCCGGCCTCTAATCCAAAATTAAAGCAGGCACTCAGAATACCGGAAATAATACCTACCAATAGACCGATTCCAAACTTAAAATCTTTATTTCCGCTGGCATCGGCAGCCACTCCGACAAGTTCACGTTCTTTCAATACGCCCGCCCGGCCACATAAGTAAATACCGACGATACAGACCAGCAGCCCCAACAGTATGGTTCGTCCCGAAGCGGTTGTGAAAAATAGGTCAATGGTTTCTTTTCCCTCAGTTCCGTTAAAGAAATAAAATATAGAAGGTACCAGCGACCCGAAAATCATGGTTAACCCAAGGATGATACTACTCCCCAACGAAACGCCCAAGTACCGCACCCCCAAACCGTAAGTGAGTCCGCCCACTCCCCATAACAAACCGAATAAATACGAATAGCCGAGGGTGCTGCTAGCTGCTTGCCGAATAATATCGGCAAAACCAGGAATGGTTAAGTAAGCAGCAAGCGGCGGTACAATGAGCCAAGAAAACAGCCCCCCCACAATCCAAAACGTTTCCCAAGCCCAGCTTTTGACCTGTTTATAAGGAACATAGAAACTTCCCGAGGCGAAGCCTCCAATGAAATGGTAAATTACTCCTGCTAGCACCTGCATACAATACGGCAATTGGTTATTTAAAACGCCGCAAGATAGAAAAGAAGAAAAAACGAACTGTTATGTGCTGTCATGTTGTTAGTTTACCCACCTACTTTTCTCAATTTTCTTATCTTGAATTTCCTTTTAAACAATAAATCCCGTAATATCGTGTTTTTAATTTAAAAACTTAATTTGAAACAACGATCGAACATGAGAAACTTTGCATTCCCGGCCTTGCTGGTTGCGTTAATTTCATTGGGAACTGTTTTCGGACAAACGACATCACGACGGGAGCCCCCAAAAGGATCCCTTACGAGCGGCACGATTGACAGCCAATTCATTTATCTCTATGCAATTTCACGGACCCAGGACGGTATTGAACATGTTCGCCAGGCGAATCTTGAACGGATTCGGAAAAACGTAGCAGATTCCATTAAGGCATTGACGAAGGAAATCTCTGATTTAAAATCCAAAGATGGTAGTCAGCAAGCGGCGGTAGAAGCGATGACAGATTCCCTTTCCCAAGCCAGAAATGAGCTGCAAATCGCGCAAAGGGAAAAAGACAGTTTTTCATTTATTGGCATTTCCCTGCAAAAAAGCACCTACAGCTTAACCATGTGGGGCTTTGTCCTGCTATTAGCCGCGGCATTGATTTTTTACATTTATCGATACAATCAAAGCCATGTAGTAACCAATGACACCAAAAAAGCGATTGACGAACTTCAGGAGGAATTTGACCAGCACCGGAAAAAAGCCATGGAAAAGGAACAGAAGCTCAAACGACAATTACAGGATGAGTTGAACAAACGACTGGGATAAAGTGGTTTGTATTGGTATAAATCAATTGTGATGATGAAGTCCTTCAAAAAGAATATCCTTTTGCTGATCTTATTTGGGGCACTGATCAACCGGGTTTACGCAGAAAATCCAAAAACGCTTCCTATCGGTTCGTCCGCTCCTGATTTCAGTTTAAAAGGCGTGGACGACAAAACCTATACCCTGGAAAATTTCAAGGATGCAAACGTACTGGTTATTATTTTTACTTGCAATCATTGCCCAACTGCCCAAGCATATGAAGACCGCATCATCGAATTCACCCAAGTTTACGGCGCGAAGGGCGTTCAGGTAGTGGCCATTAGCCCCAATTCGGATGCGGCAATTCGACTGGATGAATTGGGCTATACGGACCTGAGTGATAGCTTTGAAGAGATGAAAATCCGCTATAAGGACAAAGGTTATAATTTCCCTTATCTTTATGATGGCGAAAACCAAGCTGTTTCAGCGCAATACGGTCCTGTTACGACACCGCACACCTTCGTTTTTGATAGGGAGCGGATATTGCGTTATGTGGGCCGTATTGATGACGACGAACACATCGGAAGAGCGAAAACATCCGACTTAAAAAATGCCGTGGATGAGTTACTGGCCGGAAAAGCGGTAACAACTCCCACCACGCGTACCTTCGGATGTTCGGTAAAATGGAAATCCAAAACCGATTGGAAAAACCACGAGGTGGAAGAATGGGCTAAGGAACCCGTAGCGCTTGAAGAAGCAAACCTGGACACCTTGAAATCGATGTTAGCCAATCCTTCGGGGAAATACCGTCTGGTCAACTTTTGGGCTACGTGGTGCGGCCCCTGTGTAGCCGAGTTTTCCGCACTCGTGGAAACCAATAAAATGTACCGAAACCGGGAGTTCGATTTCGTGACGGTCTCCCTGGATGCAAAGCAGTCAGCAGACAACGTGCAAACCTTTCTTCGGAAAAAATATGCCAGCAATCGGAACTTGCTTTTCGGCGATGCGCATAAATACGACCTCATGGAGGCCGTGGACGAAGAATGGCAGGGCGCATTGCCATATACCATCCTAATTGCTCCGGGAGGAGAAATTGTCTACAGGCAAATGGGCATTATTGACCCTTTAGCGCTTCGCAAAGCCATTGTTAAACACATTGGCCGTTACTATCCATAATCTGCCGTACATTTCTTTACATTTAAATTTGCTTTTAATTCTTTAAAGCGTATTTTTGCAGTCCAAAATTAAGGCCTGTATTTTGCCTTTATTACATTGGTTTATAAAATTTTAGTTCCGAATAATATGTCCAATATTGGAAAAATAGCCCAAATCATCGGTCCGGTGGTCGATGTCAGTTTCTCCGAAAACGCCAAACTTCCGAAGATTTATGACGCCTTGGAAATCGAGAAGGAAAATGGCCAACGGATTATCCTAGAAGTTCAGCAGCATTTAGGCGAAGAACGCGTACGTACCATTGCGATGGACGGTACCGAAGGCCTGATGCGCGGGATGAAAGTAGTTGATACCGGTGCCCCGATCAAAATGCCGGTCGGCGAAGCAATCAAGGGCCGGGTATTCAATGTGGTCGGTGATGCAATAGACGGCATTACGGGGCTTGAAAAATCCAATGGCCGCAGCATTCACAATACCCCACCCAAGTTCGAAGATCTCTCCACCGAAACGGAAGTACTTTTTACGGGAATCAAGGTAATCGACTTATTGGAACCCTATGCAAAGGGAGGTAAAATCGGACTTTTCGGCGGTGCAGGTGTAGGCAAAACGGTATTGATTCAGGAACTGATCAATAACATCGCAAAGGCGTATTCCGGTCTATCCGTATTTGCAGGCGTAGGCGAGCGTACCCGTGAAGGTAACGACCTCCTTCGTGAAATGCTGGAGTCCGGCATCATCAAATATGGTGAAGAGTTCATGGAAGGCATGGAAAAGGGAGAATGGCCGTTAGATAAAGTGGATGCGGAGGAATTGAAAGATTCCAAAGCGACATTCGTGTTCGGGCAGATGAACGAGCCTCCCGGTGCACGTGCGCGTGTGGCCCTGTCTGGATTGACCATTGCTGAATACTTCCGCGATGGCGATAGCGAAGGTGCAGGTCGTGATATCCTGTTCTTTATTGATAACATTTTCCGGTTTACCCAAGCAGGTTCCGAAGTATCGGCGTTGTTGGGACGTATGCCTTCAGCAGTGGGATACCAACCTACGTTGGCAACTGAAATGGGTCTCATGCAAGAGCGTATCACCTCCACGAAACGCGGTTCCATTACATCGGTTCAGGCCGTATACGTACCGGCCGACGACTTGACAGACCCGGCTCCAGCTACGACCTTTGCCCACTTGGACGCGACGACGGTACTTTCCCGTAAAATTGCCGAATTGGGTATTTATCCCGCCGTGGATCCGTTGGATTCTACTTCCCGGATCCTGAGCCCCGCAGTTTTGGGTGAAGAACATTACAATACCGCTCAACGGGTGAAGGAAATTTTGCAACGCTACAAAGAACTGCAGGACATCATTGCCATTTTGGGTATGGATGAACTTTCAGAAGAGGATAAACTGGTCGTTAGCCGCGCCCGTCGCGTACAACGTTTCTTATCCCAACCCTTCCACGTAGCCGAACAATTCACCGGCCTTAAGGGTGTTTTAGTAGATATTAAGGATACCATCAAGGGCTTCAACATGATTATCGACGGCGAAGTAGATGAATATCCCGAAGCTGCTTTCAACCTCGTAGGATCCATCGAAGATGCCATTGAAAAAGGCAAGAAATTATTGGCGGAAGCAGTTTAACATGAGATTAAGTATCATTACTCCAGACAAGCCCGTTTATGACGGTGAGGTTACATCGGTCACCGTACCCGGTTCTGCAGGATCTTTTGAAGTATTGAAAGACCACGCTCCGATAGTTTCTACATTGGAGGACGGGAAAGTAATTATCCGGACTACTGGTAAAAGCGAGGAAATTATCCGAATTATCGGAGGTGTTGTAGAAGTAGTCCACAACGAAATCACCGTGCTGGCCGAAGGGATTATTGAAAACTAAAAAGTAAAAAATAAAAGTAAAAAAAGCCTCCCGGCGTTGTTTGCCGGGAGGCTTTTCTTTTACAACTTTTTTCACAACCTTTACCATTTTACGCAGAATTTGGTATACTCCTATCCCTATATCCAAAAATGAACTGAATACCAAAATTGGTTTTGGTATAATGACATCAAACAAACATTTGTTAAAATGTTTAAAATACAGAATTTTTATTCGATATATAAAACATATTGAAATTTTATTCTTATTTGAAAAAACAGCTTTTACCTATTGCCAATACTAAATAAACATCCTACCTTAATAAAATCGAAAAGAGATAATAACCTATGACAACTTTGGGAGGGAAATTCAACTGTTTCATTGGTTTAAATTTGCTGAATTTATAGGTTAGCGGATATGAAATATTTCAGTAAAAATACATGGGTATATTTCAACGGTACGTTTGTCAAAGCAGACCACACCGAGGTTGACTTATTTGGACAATCGCTACACTATGGTTATTCGGCCATCGAGGGTATCCGTGCGTACAATACCCACAACGGCACCCGGCTGTTCCGGGCAGAACAACATTATGACCGCCTTCGTCGTTCATGCGAACTCGTAGGCATTTCCTTTCCGTGGAAAACAGATCTATTGGTTGAACGTACGTACGAACTGCTCGATAAAAATAATTTACGAAGCGCTTACATCAGGCCGTTGGTTACCGCCGGCCAAAACATGTACTTAACACCTGCAAAAGATTCCGATATCGTCATCACTGCCTGGGAATGGGGACCCTTTTTAGGCACCGATCTCATCCGCGTATCCCTATCGCCTTACCAGCGGCCGAATCCCGACTCCCTACCTCCGGAAGCAAAGATTTCTGGCCAATATGTGGCGTCGATTGTGGCAACCAACGAGGCAACCCAGCGGGGATTTGACGAGGCAATCCTGTTGGATCGTGACGGATACGTCGCACAGGCATCCAGCAACAATCTGTTTATCGAAAAAGATACGGTGCTGTATACCCCCGCAACGGGTT
>Ga0182737_1000642_pt1 | contig 45540 bp, 71 predicted proteins | sample eDN5th30CBELigOP_FD_128878 | JGI IMG/M metagenome (GOLD analysis project Ga0182737, IMG submission 128878) | Enriched Organic Plus compost microbial communities from Emeryville, California, USA - eDNA 5th pass 30_C BE-Lig OP (version 2) (version 2) ... | reverse complement strand
TTGGGTCCTGGGTGCAACGGTTCCGTGGTTGGCCCTTTACCTTATTTGGAGGCTGGTGTAATGGCACTCCGTCTTGTAGTAGCCTCCATCGGCTTTTGGATGTTCGCCCTGTGGGTGTATTTCGCCTTTTCGCCTCCGGAAAACTTACCTATTATAGTTCGCCTAGCCACCCACGGAGCTTTTATCTGCATCCTTGCCGGCGTCCTCTACCTAGTCTTCAGCCCGGATGAAAAATGGTGAAGCTAGTCATAGCCAAAAACCAGCCCGCCGGCGGCTTCCACCACCCCAACCACCTCCTCGCTTATGGCCCTCCCCACAAGGCCTGGCGGGGAGGCAGTTGAGTAGAGGAAACCACCTACTGCATCGCCCCCAGCCACTCGCTGTGGAAGAAAGAACTTCTGAAAGGAAAATGAGATGGAAGATTTAGAGATTACACAGGCGGATCGGGACTTTGCCGAATTGTTCCGTGCTGGAATCGGCGGCGGATATGATCTCCGTGTTACACAGATTGCAATTCAGGTCGCCCGCCATCGCATCGCCAGCACGGAAGCGCTGCAGTCCGAGCTAGCCTCTATTCGCCAGATGGCTGAATCCGATCAGGCAGAGTTGGCCAAAGCGCACGCTGAAAATGCGCGGCTGCGGGGTGCCCTAAATACTCATGCCACTCGGTTCGAGCATTGCGCGGAAATGATTGAGCAGAGCTTCTACGCTAGCGGAACTTTGCGGGCAGAATGGACTATAAAGGCAAAGCGCTATGCCCTTGAGGCCCGCCAAACCCTCAAGGAGACCACCCATGACGCTGCTTGAACTGGCGGAGAGAGTAAGGGCTTCGACGGGGCCAGATCGGGAGCTTGATGCGAAGATCGCCGTCGCCGTCAAATGGCGGGCTCGCGGCCCCACCGCCGACGATCACGAGTATCTGTCGATCCCGCGCAAGGATGATGGATGCGCCCCAGGAACCTATTGGTTCCATTGCCGCTCTGGGATGTCACTCCGAACAGCGCCGGAGTGGTGCGCCTCCATCGACGCCGCGATGATGCTGGTGCCGGATGATTGCCTGACAATGGTTCGTGAACTTTGGGACGTAGGCCACAAAGCGGGGCAAGTCGTTATCGCTGCCTACGTAGCGAGTGGCGAAGAGCCAGACGGCAAAATATGGGTCAACGACTTCACCACTGTAGCCGCCACCCCAGCTTTAGCCCTCACCGCCACCGCCCTCCGCGTCCGCGCTGCGATGGAAGGAGAGGGGTGATGCGCTGTTGTGCAGTTCTCGCCGGACAATGGCGCTATCAGGTTGAGCGCGTCCAGCTTTGCCAGAATAGGGCAATCATGCGTTACGACGGAGTGCCGTTGTGCGGAACCCATATCAACAAACTGCCGGAACGCGTTTGCATTGAGCCGACTTTCGGCTTCGGCAGTGTGGAGAAAATCCCATGACCACCCCACCCGAAGTCCTCGAGCTGGCGAGGAAGATTGCGGACGATATAAGCCCAATGGAAATTGGGGACCTTCTCTCGCCACTTTATCACACAATTGCGGAGAAGGCTGCCATCGCCACAATCCTCAAGACAACGGAGTTGGCGGCGCAGATGTTGGACCATGCGTATCCGGTTGCAGCATCCCTCCGCTCCTTCAACCACCTGAAAGGAATTGAGCCGTGAACGATCTGGCGAAGGAATTGGAGGCGCTCATCAGAAAGTATGAATCCGCCTCTACGTTTAAGGCCGCGGAAATAGCCGGCTTTGGCCTTGTAAGCTGGATGCTGGCTAAGCGGAAAGAAATCCTCTCCGCCCTCAACCTCATCAACTCCGAACAGGCTGACGAGGCTGACGAGTTCAAAGACATCTACGGTTGAGGAGGACAAGGTGCCTAATCTCACATCTTCAGACCCTACACCCATGCGCCCCTTTCTTAGCTGGCACGCCGGCGTCAACTTCGCCTTCGCTCGCGGGTTGGCTATATCCCCCGTCCACCTGCCTCTCGCCCTTGACGACATGCTAAGCCAAGGCTATGAGTTAATCACGTGCTTTGGTAAACCGGAAACCACTGAGATCGGTTTCCTTTTTCGGAGGATTAAATGAAGCGAGTTGAGTTTGATACTACAATCAAAGGAGGCCTCCCCGTTCGAGTAGTGGCCCGCCTTTGTCCGCCCGAGCCCGACATCGGTATCTATGATTGGCAGGCCGACCCCGTTCTCTTTTGGCCGGGCGGCGGCTTTATGAACATCGAAATCCCTCCCCGCGATTGGGAACGGATCATCACTCAGTGTATTGAAGAAGGAGCCCACCAATGAACATTAAAGACTACCTCTCGCAGCTTGAAGATATGGCTGGCATCAACGTGTGCTACATGATCTCTGAAATGATTAAGCACAAGTTCCCGGGCATCCGCCCCGCCGGGAAGTTCACCTGTATCGGCTTTTGTCTGGACGAGGGCATCAAGAAGTTCCTCGAACTGCATGACAAAATAGGGGAGCTCGGCCAGCGGCAAAAGGTAATAGCCGCCCAAAACTTCATCAACTCTTGCAAGGAGAGTCTCGATGCTTCATAAGTTTTGGAACGAGCCCGACGTTTGGGAAAACAAAAACTCCTACTTTCCCTGCGTTGCCCGGCGCAACGGGCAAAAGTCTTGGTGTGGTTATGTCGGAGTCTCCGATAAACACCCACTCTACAATAAGCCTTACAACCATAGAGTTCCTGTGGCGGATCGAGGCAGCGTGGCAATTGATAAAGTAGGTCCGCTAGCTCTCTTTGCAGAAGCCTTACATCAGGATGATGGAATGGTGTCCCTCGACGTTCTTGCCAACGTCCACGGCGGCCTGACCTACGCATCCAGGGCCTGGTGGGATGAAGACAGCCCTTACTGGTGGTTCGGTTTTGACTGTTCTCACAGTGGCGACCTTACCCCCTACACCGCAGTCAACAGCCCTAACCTTGTTTACGGGGAATACCGCGACCTCAAATACGTCATAAAAGAGATTGAAACCCTTCACGAATTTCTCAGGAGCTTTGTATGAACTTCTCCCCAACGGAGGAACAGATCGCAGCCGTAGCCGCAGCTAAGGACACGGATGATAACCTCATCATCCAGGCCCTGGCCGGCGCGGCCAAAACTTCCACCCTCATCCTTATAGCCGAGGCCCTATCGACTACATCCATCCTAGCCCTCGCTTTTAACAAAAAGATCGCAGTCGAAATGCAGCAGCGCCTGCCCCCGAACTGCCAGGCCATGACCCTCAACGCCCTGGGCCACCGCACTTGGATGGAGGCGACTGGCCGACGGTTCAAAGTCGAGACCTCCAAGACCTACGACATCATGAAGGAGCTAGTCGAAGACCTGGGCCCCGAGGATAAGAAGGAAGCCTACGACCGCTTCAGCGAACTTATACGCCTCGTCGGCTTCGGTAAAGCCTGCGGCTACATTCCCTCCGGTCACTACGATCGGGCCCGCCGCCTCATGGACGACGAGTCCTTCTTTGCCCATATCGAACAGCAGCTCACTGACGTGGAACGGGACCTCGTAACCAAGGCCACGCTTATCAGCTTGGACCAGTCTTTCAAAGGCCTGATCGACTTCGACGACCAGGTCCTCATGCCCACCATTTTCCAGGGCGCTTTTCCCCGCTACCCTCTCGTCCTTATCGACGAGGCCCAGGATCTATCCGCCCTCAACCACGCTACCCTGCACAAGCTGGCCAAGCGCAGGCTGATAGCTGTGGGCGATAGCCGCCAGGCTATCTACGGTTTCCGGGGCGCCCACGAAGACAGCATGTCAGTCCTCCAGCAATCCTTCTCAATGAAGGAGCTAAACCTTAGCATCAGCTTCCGTTGCCCTGAGGCTATCGTGGAACACGCTCGCTGGCGTGCCCCGCATATGAAAGCCTTCCGGTCTGGCGGCAGTGTAAACAAGCTGGACCTTTGGTCCGCCCACGACTTACCTGAGGTGGCCGCGATCATCTGTCGTAACAACGCTCCCTTATTTTCCATCGCCATCAAGCTGCTTAAAGCTGGCCGCAGCTGCGAGATCGGTAACTCCGACATCGCCAAGGTGCTGGCAAAGACCATGTCCAAACTCGGTAAGCCCAACATGCTCAAGGCCGAGCTTATCTCCGCCATCGACCGTTGGGAAGAGAAGGAGAAGAATAAGAACAAGAAGCGAGCCCACGGAGGCATTGCCGACCGCGCCGCCTGTATGCGTGTCTTCGCCGAGCAGGGAGATAACCTCGGCGAGGCCATTGCTTACGCCAACCACCTCGCCTCTCAAGTCGGAAGCCTTAAACTTCTGACTGGTCACAAGTCCAAAGGCCTGGAGTTCGACGATGTCTTCTTCCTCGACGAGGAACTTGTCGGCCCCGAGGACCAAGACCCCAACCTGCGCTACGTCATAATCACGCGAGCTAAGAACTCGCTGACCTATATCCGCTCCGCCGATTATGTAGAATGATGAGGTGGGTATGGTTCCGGTCCTACGGACCATGTCCATATCCCCCTGCATAAATCCCTTTACAAACAGATGCAGTCGCGCTAGCGTAGCACCGGCACATCGCCAATGAAAGGAACAGTCAATGTCTGAAACCAAACCTAAAGTCATCAACGGCATCTCTTTTGAAATCTCGCAGCCTTATACCGCCGGCCACCAGCTTACCGAACTCGAAGCCAAGGTCCTGAACCAGACCCGCTCGGAGAACATCGGAAACAACGTGCGCCAAAAGGTGAAGGACCTGCAGGACGAGGGCGCCAGCGTCGAAGACATTCGCGCTGTCGTCGCCGAGGTGGACGCCAACTACGAGTTCCGTTCTGTCTCCGAAGGCACGAGCCGTTCGGTCGATCCTTACGAACGCGAGGCTCGCCGCATTGCCCGCGACCTCCTCAAGGAGCACCTCGCCTCTACCGGCCGCAAGATCACCGTGGCTCCCGAGGGCGAGACCGAGGACGAGTGGAAGGACAAGATCGCCGCGCAGGTGGACAAGATTGCCGCCAACCCGGAGGTCCTGGCCACGGCGAAGAAGAACGTGGACGCCAAGAAGAAGCAGGGCGAGAAGCTGCTGGAAGCCATCGGCTCCGTCAGCGTCTAAACAACTTAGGCCCGCCAGCGTTCCCCCTCCGTTGGCTGGCGGGCCACCCTTTTCCACCAAGGAGTAAGCCTTATGCCAAGCGAAATACATCCAGCCCCGGAGAATTTTAGTGAAGAACAGTTGAAGGCTGATCCAATCCTTCGCTACTTTCACTTCGCACACTTGCCTCCAACTCTGCAAGTAACATCAATCAAGTTTTTTGAGCTTGCCTGCTACATCGTATCAACTCTTCCCCGAAACGCTGAACGCAGTGTAGCCCTTCGTAAACTTCTCGAAGCAAAAGACGCCGCTGTTCGCGCAAACGTGGAGTAAACCTTATGGAACTTTTCGCTCCCATCGTCGGCACCCACTTCCGGGGCAGCGAGGCCAAGCGCATCGTCAACGACCTGGTCGTCGGAGAAATCTCCTTCGACCTTATCCGCGAGCCCGAGAACGAATACGACTTCAACGCAGTGGCCGTGTATTACGACGACATTCACATCGGCTACATCGCTGCCACTCACAACCGGCAGATCGCCGACCACCTGGACACCGAAGGGGACTACCGCTGCGAGGTCGTGGACTTCGACGGCCGCAAGCCCATCCTTCTCGTCGAGCTTCTCGATGCCTAACCCTTTAATCGCTCTCCTCTACGAAGCCATGGACAGTGAGTTTGGCGTCGTCGTGGAGACCGAAGACGCGGAACGGCTCCGCCAGAAACTTTACCCCCTTCGTAAGGCGGAGCCGCTCTTCGAACCCCTGGCTTTTATAATCTCCCCCCTCAACGGGGTTGATTTGTGGATAGTGAGGAAACCAAATGAGTGACGAACTCCGCAAACACACCCTGAACCTGTTCAAGGGCGATGTCGAGCGGCTGCAGGAAATGTTCCCCGATCTCGGGGCCGGCGCTGTCATCCGTCGCCTTGTCCGCAGCTTTATTCAGAAGTCCGAGGCCGAGGCCAACGCCCGCCCTGAGATTAAGGATATTGAACTATGATCCTCTCTAAAAAGGAAAAGGCGGAGGCACTGGCCGAACGCGGTCACTATCCGATCTATCCCAGCGAGGCTTCAGCCTCTTCCCTCTTCCGCGAACTTTGCAAAAAGATGCTCACGGAGATCGAAAACGCAGTGAACTTCACCCCTAACCGGGAGCAGTTCATGTTCGACACAACCCTCGACGCGACTATCGAGAGGCTTATCAAAATTCGTGAGGGGCTCAAGGAACAAGGGGAAGAACAATGACCGACATCGCTGAACTTTTCGCTCGCGATCCCCTTTCCCTCACCAACGAGGACGTCCGCACGATCGTAGAGGAAATGCGGAAGTCGCGCCAGCAGTTCACCCTCGGCAACGCGAAGGCTGGTTCCACCAAACCCAAGACCGAGAAGCAGAAACTCATGAGCGACCTCGCCTCCAAGTTGGACATCTCGATATGAGCAGCTCCCCCTTCGATGAAGTCGGCCGCCAGTTCGCGTGGGACAGCACGTCGATCAAGCTGGCCGAAACTTGCCTCTACAAGTATCAGCTTAAGATGATCTACGGGTGGCAGCCCCAGCGTAAGTCCGCCCACCTTATCTTTGGTATGCACTACGCCACCGCCCTCGAACACTATCACAAGCTGGTGGCTGAAGGTATGGACAAACTTGACGCCACTGTCGAGGTAGTTCGCGAGACGCTCATCGCTACTTGGGAATACCCGACTTGCCCCGACTGCGGAGGCAGTGGAATTATCCCAGGCACTCCAGAGCAACTTGCCGAAGAACGCAAAGTTCAGCCGGGCGCAAAAAGCGTTGACTTCGACTGCGCTACTTGCGGCACTGAAGGAAAGTTAAGGAGAGAAGGCCAGCCTTGGGCTTCCGACCACAACTTGAAAACTCGAGGCAACCTTATCCGCACGATCATTTGGTATCTCGACCACTTCGCGGATGACAGTTGTAAGACCGTTACCCTCTCCAACGGTAGCGCTGCCGTCGAGCTTTCCTTCAAACTTCCCGTAGACGACGACATTATCCTGTCCGGCCACCTCGACCGCCTTGTAGATTACAGTGGCAAGCTCTACATCCAGGACCAGAAGACTACAGGTTCAACCATTTCCACTCGCTACTTCAACCAGTATAACCCCGACACGCAGATGAGTTTGTATACTTTCGCCGGCAAGTCTATCTTCAACCTCCCCGTCAAGGGAGTGATGATTGACGCCGCGCAGATAGCAGTGGGCTTCACCCGCTTCGAGCGTGGTTTCACTTTCCGCGACGAGGGCCAGCTTAACGAGTGGTTCGACAGCGCGATGAACACAATCTCGCGTGCCCGCCAAGCAGTAGTGGATAACTACTTTCCAATGAACCCCAGCTCTTGCAACAACTTCGGGGGCTGCGAGTTCCGGGACGTATGTTCTAAGAGCCCGCGTGTCCGCGAACAATTCCTCAAAGCTGACTTCGTGAAAGGAAAGATATGGAACCCCCTGGAGAACCGCTAGACATTGGCCACATCTGCATACAAACCATCTACGCAGATGTCTGCATTGACCTGCAATCAGCCGGGCCGGTTCCACCAGAGGACCTTCCCAACCTTATCATTGAGATCAGCCGGATGGTCGCGCTGGCTCTCAACAACGCAATCTTAGGAGACGGCAATGCCAACACTGGACCAACATCAATCACGCGACTACACTAAGTTAATCTACCTCGGTGACAGCGGAACGGGCAAAACTGGCAGCCTCGTCTCTCTTCTCCAGGCCGGCTACTCGATGAAAATCCTCGACATGGATAACGGCCTCGATGCCCTCATTCACTATGGCCGGGCCGCAGGCGCTGACTTGTCCAAGGTTGAGTTCGAGACCATCCGCGACAAGTATAAATCCACTAAGGCCGGCCCGGTTATTTCCGGGATGCCCAAAGCCTTTGTCGCCGCGCTGGATAAAATGTCCGAGTGGTCGGAGATTGAGGACCCGAATTGCATATTCGTCCTCGACAGTGGCAGCGCCTTTGGCCGTGCTGCCTTCGAGTGGGCGAAGGGAATGAACCCCACCGCCAAGGACCCTCGCCAGTGGTATTTCGCGGCACAGCAGGCCGTGGAGTCTTCCATCGCCATGCTTACCGGCGATGACTTCCGCATGAATGTCATCGTTATCACTCACGTGAACTACAAGGAGATCATCGAGGGGATGAACAAGGGCTACCCTAACATGGTAGGCTCCGCCCTCGGCCCTGTGATCCCCAAGTATTTCAACACAATGGTTCTCGCCGAGTCCTCTGGAACCGGCGCGAACGTCAAGCGGAAAATTAAGACCCTTCCGACTGGCGTAATCGACCTTAAGCTCCCAAACCCTAAGGTCGAAGGGACTCTTCCCCTTGAAACGGGTCTTGCTACTATCTTCCAACAACTTAAAGCTGGAGAATAAATATGGCTTTGAACTTTGCTGACATCGCAAACAAGAAGGTCGAAGAGATCGAGCGGCCGCCGCTGCCGCCGGTCGGCTCCTACCGCTGGGCGATTACCAAAATCCCCGAGGTCCGTTCGACGGATGATTGGGACATCCTCGATGTTCAGGTCCGGGCCCTCGAAGCGCTCGACGACGTGGACATGGAGGACTATCCCGGCGAGGTGACTGGCATCACCAACCGAGTCTCGTTCATGTTCAACAAGAACGACGAGGCGGAGTTTGCCCGCACCGAATACAACATGCGGCGTTTCTTCGAGCAGCATGTCGGCTGCGCGGAGAAGGGAGCGACCATTGCCAAGATGCTGAACGACAGCGTTAATGGTCAGTTCATCGGCGCGATTGGCTGGAAGCCGGACAAGAATGATCCCGAGCTTTTCCACGCTAACATCGTGCGCACGGCGCCGGTGGAGTAACCTCCTCATTCCTGCCTTATGAGGAGTAAACTTGGGGAGGGAATACTGCCATCTTCCCTCCCCACTTTTTCGGAGGTTCTTATGAAGAATAAACTTCGGTCCGAGGCTACTGACCTTTATCGCAACGCAGACAAGAAGGGCTATGAATATCTCCACGCCACTAAAGGCTGGAAGCGGATGAGCGCCCGACGCCTCGCGGCCCAGCATCGCATGGCCCTGCTCTTTGGAGGCCGCTAACATGAGCTACGTTATGTATTCTCTCCGCCTTAATGGCTGGCTAAGCAAGCACGGGAACTACACCTCCGATCGCAACAACGCCGAGGTTCTTCCCCGCGATCAGGCCTTGGCCCGCTGCCGTCGCCACAAAGATGACCGGGGCCTCAGCCTCATCCCCGTAGCCCTCGAAGACTTGGACGCCATATGACCAGCGGTTCCTTCACCAACTACCCAATCGCCTCCATCATCGTTGACCGGGACAACCGGCAGCGTCGGGAACTTCGCGACATCGACGAGCTGGCGGAAAGCATCCTCCGCCTTGGCCTTATCAACCCCGTCACCCTCGACCGCGACGGCAATCTTATCGCCGGCGAGCGGCGCTACACCGCGTGTCGTCAACTAGGCTGGGTGGAAATTCCCGCGCAGTTCATTGACGACCTCGACCCTTACACCCGCCAATGCATTGAGTATGAGGAAAACGCTAAGCGCGTCAACCTCACTTGGCAGGAAGAGGTGAACGCGGTGGCCGGGTTCCACAAGCTAAAAGCCGAACACGAAGAGGACTGGACGCAAGAGAAAACGGCTGACGCCCTCGGTATTTCTCGCCGGTGGGCCGGGAAGCTCCTTGCCGTTTCGGAGGAAATGAACAATGAAAAAGTTGCTTCTGCTGACGGTCTCACTGCAGCTTATAACCTTGTATCTCGTAGCACGGAAAGGCGAAAGGCAGTCGCAAACGAACTTATCGACGCGGCAGTTACCTCGGCAGGGAGCGATGGTGAGGACCCCGATATCGCTGGAGGAAATGCGCCGGCTATACCAGCCAAGCAGGTGCCGTTGAAGAACATCTCCTTCCACGACTGGCAGCCCAACTACTCCGGCCCCAAGTTCAACCTCATCCATTGCGACTTTCCCTACGGCATTAACGTAGCCGACAGCCCTCGACAAAATGCCGCGCTGGCCGATCACTACGAAGACAGCCCCGACGTTTATTGGGACCTCCTCGACCGCCTTGCCCTCGCCATGGACAATGTAGTTCACGAGTCAGCCCACCTTATCTTCTGGTTCTCGATGGATTACTACAGCGACACGTTCAACAAGCTGTCTTCTATGGGCTGGCGGGTAAATCCCTTCCCCCTCATTTGGCACAAGATCGACAACGCGGGGATCGCGCCCGACCCTCAGCGCTGGCCGAGGCGGACCTACGAAACCGCCCTCATCGCCTCACGCGGGGATCGCAAGTTGACCCAGGCAGGACCGAAAGCAAACTCATTCGGGTTTGCGGGCGGCCGGAGAGACGCCATTCATATAAGCGAGAAGCCAGAACCAATGCTTCGCCACTTCATGTCCATGTTCTGTGACGAATACAGCATTGTCCTTGACCCTACCTGCGGCAGCGGCAACGCGATCAAGGTGGCGGAAAGTCTCGGCGCTATGTCCTGCCTTGGCCTCGAACTTAGCAAGGAGTTTTACGAAGTTGCCTGCGCGAATTGGCCAAATGCGTAACGAGTATTACCGCCTTCGCCTCCGCGCTGAGGACCTCGGCGTGCCGGTGGAAGTCCTTATCTGCAACGATATCTTCCTCGCGCACACCGACCTCCTTGACTTTGCCAAGCGAGTGTATCGTAAGGAAAAGCCGAGGTTGGAGGACCTGGACAAAATCATTGACAAGATGCGGCAAGCCGTGGTAAATCTAGAGGATTGTCGGAGGCTGGGGTATGACTGATATAATGCTTGTGGGCGAGGCCTGGGGCGAGAAGGAAGAAGAGGCTGGTCGCCCCTTCGTCGGCGCCTCGGGCTGGTTGTTGAAGCAAATGATCGGCCACGCCGGCTTCTCCTTCAACGAGTGCTACGTAACCAACGTATTCAACCTGCGCCCGAAGCCCTCTAACGATGTCAAAAACTTGTGCGGCAATAAGGCCGAAGGCATCCCCGGACTTCCCGAGCTGACGAAAGGCAAGTATGTCAAGCGTGAGTATGCTGGAGAGCTGGATCGCCTCTTCGACGAAATTAGAAGAGAAGAGCCTAATATCATCGTTGCTCTTGGAGCTACAGCAGCATGGGCGCTGCTACGTTCTAGCGGAATTAAATCCATCCGGGGAGCTATCGCTCCGTCTCATCCCGCTGTCAGCGATCTGCTTGGACGAGAATACAAAATCCTCCCCACCTACCACCCGGCCATGATCCTGCGCGACTTCTCCGCGCGGCCAGTCGGTATCGCAGACCTATCTAAAGCCCTGCGTGAAAGCACGACGCCGGAAGTTTCTCGCCCCGAACGCTTTATCTGGATAGAGCCTACTTTGGCCGACCTGGAAGAATACGATCGGGAATTTATCCAGCCGGCCTCCCTCCTTTCTATCGACATCGAGACAAAAGGAGACCAGATCACCTGCATTGGCTTCGCGCCCAACGAGGCCTCTGCCATTGTCATCCCCCTGTTTCTCGAAAATGGAAAGTCTTATTGGCACACGCCTGAGGAAGAGGTAGCCGCGCTACGCTATGTCCGGCGCTGGTGCCAGAAGCCAGCCCTTTTCCAGAACGGCCTTTACGACATTCACTTCCTCTGGCGTCGCTACGGTATCCCCGTGCCCCAGGCTGTCGAAGACACTATGCTTCTCCACCACGCCTGGATGCCGGAAATGGAAAAGGGCCTGGGCTTTCTCGCCACCCTTTACACCAACGAGGCTTCATGGAAATTTATGCGAAAAGGATTGAAGCATGACTGACTTCCTCGACGAGGGTCGCGTCCTCGGCATAGACGCGCTGATTGCTGACCTACGCCAATTCCGAAAGCTGGAGGCCCTAGGCCTTTCCAACAGCGACATCGCACATCGCATGGCGTCGAGCGTGGAAGAGGTTGTTAAGCTCCGTAACACAATCGGGCGTGGCCAGCATCGGCTTGCCTATCTCCCCCTCCCTCTCCGCGTTAAAGTCCTTCTAGGCTCCCACGGGATCACCACCCTTAACGGACTACTCAACCACACGGATAAGGAGCTTCTAGCTTTCCGGGGCCTGGGTCCAAAGACCCTCGTCCTCATCAAGCAAGTAATCTGCAACTTTGTAGGAGAATGAATATGGACTTTGTTAAGCAAGCTGTTCGCACGGAGGCTAAGGCCTTTCCCCTCGACGAACGAAAGTATCCTTCCGCCCTTTACGATCGGCTGCTCCACGCAGGCTTGGGCCTGGCCACCGAGTCCGGGGAGTTCCTCGACGCCCTCAAGAAAACGTTCTTCTACGGCCGCGAGCTTGACACTGTCAACCTTATCGAGGAGATCGGCGATCTGCTTTGGTATGTAGCGCTGGCTTGCGATGCCCTTGACATCAGCTTGGAGGAAGTCCAACACCGCGTAATTGAGAAACTTCGCGTTCGTTACCCCGGCCAGTTCGAGGACGTAGTCGATCGCGATGTCGAAGCTGAACGCCAAGCACTGGAGGGATAATGTTCATCTACCTAGCCAGTCCCTACGCACACCCCGATCCGGCAGTGATGCAAGAGAGGTTCCACCAAGCTAGCTATACCGTCGCCCACTTCCTTCGCAAAAACATAACAGTCTATTCTCCCATTGCCCACAACCACTACCTTGCCTGTAACTTCGACCTACCTAGAACCTGGGGCTTTTGGCAAGGCCCCGACCTAGACATGCTTTTCGAGGCTGAGGAGCTTTGGATACTCCAACTTCCTGGTTGGGAGGAAAGCACCGGGGTCAGAGCCGAACGCGAACAGGCACGTGCTTGGGGCAAGCCTGTTCTACTTATTTCGTGGGAGAATATTTGTGGCGAAGATTATCAATACGGCGAACCTTGACCTTAATAAAATCTCTCCCGACGAGGGCCACTGGATTTATAACGGCCTGGACTGCGGGGTTACTTGGGAAATCTTCCGCGAGCTAGACAACGTCATTGACGACACAGCTCGCAAGACTTACGAAATGTCGAAGGCCCTCCAGGCCCCGATCCTTGAAATGAACCTGCGCGGCGTCTTGGTTAATCAGAACCGGCGCCGCAAGGTCGTTAAGGAGATGGAGGAAAAACTTGTCCAACTTAAATCACAGTTCGACATCCTAGTCGAAGACGGTGTGGGTATCCCGCCTATTAACTGGAACAGCCCGCACCAAGTCAAGCGCCTTCTCTACGATGTAATGAAGCTACCCGTTCAGCGGAAGCGTAACGCTTCCGGCGCCTATGCTCCATCTACTGATCGGGACGCGCTGGAGAAACTATCCATCAACTTCATCGCTCAGCCCATCGTCAACCATCTTCTTGGTATGCGAGACTTGGGCAAGAGCCTCGGCTTCCTTCGCACCCAGCTTGACTCTGATGGCCGGATGCGCACGAACTTCTCAATCGCGGGAACAGTAACCGGCAGGTTCGCTTCCTCCATCTCCGACCTTGGCACTGGCACGAACTTGCAGAACATTGCGGAGAGCCTGCGAAGCATCTTCGTCGCTGACCCCGGATATAAGTTTGCCAACCTGGACCTCGAACAAGCGGACAGCCGCAATGTCGGGGCGCTGTGCTGGAACTTGCTTTGCGACAATCCAGACTGGACGGAAGAGAGCGCGGGCGCCTACTTGGACATCTGCGAGAACGGCGACCTACACACTATCGTCACCCGCATGGCGAACCCCGGGCTTCCTTGGGATCAGGGCCAGACCGACCGCGAAGTCGCTGACATGATTGCCTACCGCCACCTTACCTACCGAGACCTGTCCAAGAAACTCGGGCACGGCAGTAACTATCTTGGCACCCCTCCCACCATGGCCAAGCACGCGAAAATTCCAACGTCCATGGCAGCGGAGTTCCAGAATAAATACTTCCAGGGTTTCCCTTGCATCCCTGCGTGGCACCAAAGTGTATTTTGGGCGCTGGAAAATCTTGGCTTCCTCGAGTCCCCCTTCGGCCGCCGGCGGTTCTTCTTCGGCAGGCCTAAAGACGGGGCTACCCGCCGTGAAGCTGTAGCCCACGTTCCACAGTCCATGACGGCTGATGAAATCAACTTGGGCATCCTAGCCCTCTGGCGCAGCAACCGTGTGCAACTTCTCATCCAGGTCCACGACTCAATCCTTTTCCAATATCGGGAAGAGGAGGAAGATGAAATTCTTCCATGGGCACTGGAGACTTTGAAGACTCACCTCGTTCTTAAAAAAGGCCGCCCCTTCTACGTTCCGACCGAAGCTAAGGTGGGCTGGAATTGGGGCAGGGAGTCAAAGGACAACCCCGACGGCCTGATAAAGTGGAAGGGAAGCGACAGCCGCAAACGCCAAGAGACGAAGTTCAAGCTCGCGCTGGAGATTTAATTCGTGGCTCGGCGGTTGAAAAACTTCATTGACGGCTTCGTCAAGTATCTCGACGGAAAAGGCTCGCCCACGATCTTCACTAAGTGGGCTGGCATTTTTTCGGTCGCGGCAGCTTGCGAACGCAAAGTGTGGACGGTCACGGCGAAGGGGCGAACGGGCATCCTCTACCCCAACCTTTACGTTGTTATCACCGGCCCGGCTGGCGTTGGTAAGTCCCTATGCACAAGCACGGTGTATGAGCTTATAAACGATGTCCGGGGACCTGAGGTCAACCTACACCTTGCGCCCACGTCAGCGACGAAGGCCTCGTTCATAGACGCGCTGCATGAAGCGGAACGGAGGATTATCCGACCGATGGAGACCCCCTCGATCGTAACCTACAACTCCCTCATCGCTATCCCCAACGAGCTTGGCGTCCTACTCTCTTCCTACGAGGGGGAGTTCATGTCAACTCTCACCGACCTGTGGGACTGCGGGCCTTATAAGGAGAAGAAGCGAACGAAGTCGCTGGAGATTGAAATCCCCAAGACCCAGGTTAACATCCTTACCGCCGACACCCCAGCCCACCTTAACAACCTTCTCCCCGAAGGTGCTTGGGAACAGGGCTTTATGTCCCGCACCCTCATGGTGTTCTCCGGGGAGGTTATCTTCACTGACCTATTCACCAGACCAGAAGATGATGAAGGACTTTGGGAGGACCTCAAGCACGATTTGAAGGACATCTACAAACAGTATGGCCAGCTCTACTTTACCGACGAAACCAAAGCGGCTATCAACGCTTGGGGCATGGATCAGAGTGACGCGCCTAACCACCCTAAGCTCGTCGGCTACAATAACCGCCGAGTGGCTCAGCTTCTCAAACTCTGCATGATAGCTGCGGTAGCCTCCGGCTCGAAGGAGTTCATCGAGCTAGACCACTTCGCCGAGGCCCTTGACTGGCTGACCGAGGCGGAGAAGTTCATGCCCGATGTGTTTAAGAGTATGAAGGGGGGTGGCGATGGCCGCGCTATTGAAGAGTGCTGGCACTTCGCCTATCAATGGTGGCTGAAAAAGAAAGAGCCGATCCCGGAACACCTCGTCTATGCGTTCTTGCAAGAGAGGGTTCCCGCCCATTCCGTTGACCGCATCCTCGATGTGATGGTTAAGTCATCACTCCTGTCGAAGAAGTTCACGACAACGGGCGGGACCGGCTATGAGCCCAAGGCAATGAAAGCGGGCTAGCAGAGCCTATCGTAGATTTCATTATTCGGGAGAACCTGTTTGATCGTTTCATCCGTGTCGAACAGGTTCCCCGGATCATCTCTGCCAGCTACCGGCGCCGGGTTAACGGTTACCCGCTGATACGTCAGGCATAAATCGCTTACAGTTCTCGGGGGTTCTTGAACTCCGCACGCACTGAGAATACAGCACGCCGCCATCACTGTTAATTTCTTCCCTTGCATCTTTCGCCTCCTTCGCGCGTTCGATCACAGTCTCGGCAACCACTGCTCGTGTGTCTTCCTCTTTCTTCGGCCAAAGGACAATAAGGGCTAGAAGAAGAATGACAACGCCGAGCAGTATCCACAACGGGACGCCAAAAAGTTTCTTAAGCAAGAAAGTCATAGGAGCTTCTCCAAGTCTTTGGTGATGTCCACAGTCCGCGCGCTACTCCAATTCGGCGTGTAGCTCGGCTTCTTCACATCGTAGACAGTTGCTTTGCCTTCTGCCGACCACACACCCTCGAAGAACAGCGCACATTCCTTTGTCCGTCTGGTAATAATTTCCGGGGGCTTCTTCCAGGACATGAAGGACTCTTTCGCTTCCTCCACCTTTCCTTCCTTAAACAGCCGAACCCAGCTCGCTTTCTTGATCGCGCCTGTGTTGTAGTGGAAGCTAAGGGCTGCCGCGAACTGTTCCTCGGTCAGGGTGAAACCTTCAAAGGCCTCTTTCACCGCTGGCACATACTTTGTATTCAGCAGCCAGATGAAAATCTCCAGACACCGCTCAATAGTTTGCGGGTTGTCCTTATACCTGTTTACCTTATGGCCGCTGGCATTGGTCACCCCGATACCCCAGGTCCAAACTCCCTTGGAGTCTTTATACGCTTCGGGGACGATGGCCTCGTGGGAGATAATCTCCATCGCCACCCGCTCGGTTATAGTAAAGGGCTCCACTCGGCTCTTGAAGAACGCGGAGATAAGCTGGATAAGCTGTTGGATAAATAAGGGCATCATGGTTCGTCGTCCTCTGGCGGTGCGAAGATATCCTTCGGGTTAAGGTCAATAATCGGATAAGTGGATAGAAGCTCATGAAATACGCTATATTCAGGGCTATCCAACACTCTGGCAGGAATGATCCACTTGCCGAATAGTTCCGAATTTTCATTGTCGATTATCCGACCCTCTACCTTATATAGGGGGCTATCGGCATTAAGCGCTTCGGCGGCGTCTTTCTGCTCATCGTCCATTACAAGAAGCATCATGCCACATACTCCGAATTGAAAGTAGTAAGGATGGAGTAGAGCGCGGCTGCCTCGGCGGCAGTCAAGAAGCCGCCGATGTGGGCAAACCGAACTTCTCTGGCGGTATAATTGTCGGTAATAGCGCGGAGAACTTGAAGGGTCCCTTCCGACATCTCGGTAGCTGCATTCGAAACGCTGAATACACTGATGCCGTCTTTATACATAGACGCACCAGTTGCGGACCGACAACCAAGACTGTGCCCAACCGCAGTAGTCACCGAAGTTGTGGACATGGAGTCCGAACGGTTCAGCCGGATATTCATGCCAGCAGAAGTTGCTCGTGCAGTAATATAGGTGCGCCCAGCCACGTTGTTGGCGTTTTGAAGGCCCATGTCATTGTGGGCATTGTTAGCGGTCGTGGTATTACACCACACCCCGATGTGAATATCCGACAGTTTCGCCTTTGCATTAGGATCGCTAAACGGAGCCCAACCATTCGTGAGATATGCTGCCGTAGCATCACCGGTAAACCCTTGATAAGCAGTCCACGCTGGAGAGTTGAACGCGATCAAATCACGTGCGTTGAGCGTCCAATCCAAACAAGATGCTTGCTGGGTATGAAGCCCAAGAGCGAAAAAACCATCGAGCTTATCGAAGATACCCGCCGACTTCAAGCTACCAATGGCTTTATTTAAGGCCTGTATTTGCGCAGTAGTAGGTTGCACATCCATGCGCGATAGCAACGCCGAAGTTTCCGGCTCAAGCGAGGTGCTTTTTAACAGCGCCTCATAAATCCGTGACACATAGCTTCCTTCAGTGGCTTCTCCTGCATAAAGCTCAAGGCTTTCTGCAATACACCGCAGGTAGCCCATAACGTTTTCATTATGATCTACCTCACTTCCACCCAACGCTTCGGCCGCCAGACACGCCCGCCGCATGTATCCAGTAAGATCGGCGTTGGCCTCTGTTCCCGTTCCACTAAAAAGTTCAAGGGCAGTGGCTATTTTCAACCACCACCCTGTCACAACTTCATTTGCGGGAGTAACCTGCCCCGATAGCGTCTCGGCCAGGTCGGCAATCTCCTTCAACCACCAGGGCTGGTTCTCCACTTATGCCTCCTGAGAAATGATGCGGGCGAGGAACAGCCCGCCAAGCATGATAAACCCAAGCCACTGATGTTCGACGAGGGAGTCCCGCCACTCTTGCGGGAGCATCGCCCAAGCCGCTGCATACGCCGTGATCAGCTGCACCGAATACTTCTTGAACGGCTGTGAAATAATTTTCATAACAGTTTCCCTCTAAGTTACATCCACCTCGATATTCCAACTTTTACCGTGGCCCACACTACTGCGGCCGAGGCAATCACGCCCGCCACCCACTTGAGAAACTTCCCACCAGTCTTGATTGCGTTCCACGCCTCCACCACATCCTTCGTCGCCGCTGTGTCAGCTTGCACCGCGTGCAGCATCTCGCGCTGGCGGGCCTGTTCCGCACGAATTGCTTCCAGCACCTCGCGGATTTGGGCGAATTGCCCGCTGCCCCGACGCAGTTCCCGGCGGATTTCCTCGTTGGTCATCATACGACCAACGCCGCTTGAAGAATTTCAGTGTGGGATACTTCTTGCATCATGCGGCGGCTCCAGCAATAGCGGGGTTTCCATCTTTATCCAAGATAGTTAGGTTCTCAGCAATCTGCCGGGTCCAGTTCACCGCGTGGGCGTAGAACGCAGGGTCAGTATCCCAATAATGGTCGCCGTCTCCGGGGCTCACAACATACGTGTTTTTGTTACGGGGCACCATAAGCTGGACTCTGCGTGCGTAGTCGGGCGGAGCTAATGGGTCTAGATTCCCCCAGGCCAAGATAGCTTTGTGCCGGATAAGCGCAACGGCCTGGCCCATAGCAATGATGGTCCGGTTAAGGTCATGGAACGTTCCCGCAGCGTCGGTGCCGAACGTAGGGCCGGAGGCGAGCAAGCCTCGTATTCCGTAGGTCCTCCCATCAGCATAGCCTGCCGACCACGACACAATTGACTGCGCCCCCAGGCTATGCCCAACAAAGGTTATATCCGTTTGCGGGTAGTTGGACAAGAAATACTCCAGAGCGCTTTGCACCATCCAGGCGCTCTTGCATTGAAGTGAAATGTAGCTTGGTGCCTGCGTTGGCCCGTAATTAAACCTATACGGGGACCGACTGCCAACGACTTCTTCCGGGCAGGCATAAAGCGGGTCCACCCAATATCCAAGCTGCATGGGCTGGAATACAATATAGCCGGCGGCGAGAAGGTCATTAAGCCAAGCAATGTTAGCCGGCTGTGTCGCCCCACTTCCGTGGAAATAGAAAACAACCTTAGCTGCCGGATTGGTTATAAGCCCTGACTCATACTGCAACCGCCAGCCCATAGCATTGTAGTCGGGGCGGTTGAAGGCTTCAGTCCCGGTTGTGGGAAGGGGAAAGTCGGCCGCTGGATACATGTATCCTTCATCAGTTACAATAGCCATATTACAGCTCCCACAGCTTAGTTGCAAATTCTTTCCGAATAGCACCGGCGTCGAACAAGAAGCTCAGTCCCCCGCTATCATACCGCAAGCTCCAATCCCGAACATTAGCGCCAAAGCCGATAGCCTCGTTGCTAAGCTCTAAGCAATATTCAACCCCAGGCCAGAACACGACATCGCGGTTCACCGAGATATGCTTCTCGATAAACAGCCCCTTAACCGGGTCGTAGGCTGAAGATGCTTCGGCGGTTAGCCGGTAAAACTTCGGGCTGCCGTTGTAAGCCGTAGTCCCTCGACCCGTATAGTATATCTGCACAGCAACAGCATCCGGAGGCAGCCGGTAAATCCGCCGGGCCTTGCTATTCGAGCTTTGCTGCCCGAGGTAAAACACATTGTCATCAGCGTCTTTATATCGGACTCGCGAATACCTCGAAGTCCCGGTATAGTCAAAGAGGAAGCTGTGCAAGGTTTTATCAATGCCACTCACATTCATCCAGTTCGTGCACTGAACTTCCGGGCCTACTGGGCCAAGGTCATCCGTAGTTAGCTGGGTATCGCCGGGCGTTGTTGAGGTAAAGTAGCCGGCAATGTTAGAGGTGAATAGGTTGCCGCCGGTAATGAGCGAGGAATAATCATCAGGCGGATCGCCGCAAAAATCATAGAAGGACTGGGCGTTGGCAAACTTCTTCGGCACACTCAATGCCCCTGTAGACACACCGAGGGTAGCGGCGCCTCCGGAGCCCCCCAAGTTCGCCGGCGGTTGGTTAGGACCGAAGGGACGGAGCTTAAGCTCAGTGTAGATCGTGCTGGTATCCACCGAGCCGCCCGTGACCCGCATGGTTATATCCAGGTCACCGACGATTGTCGTATGCAAAGGATACTGGCCGATGTATTCAAAGGTCAGAAACCCATAGCCGTTTACCTTCGTCGGCCGGAAAAGGGGCGGGGCCAGCGGGCTGTTAAACAAGCTAGTCCAAATCGACACAGGCATGATACGGCGAGGGGTTCCATCAATATCCAATATAGGAGTCCCCGAGTAGGTTTGGAAATTCGCGTAGCTGTGGATTGGGGTTATGCTGCACTGACCAAGCTCGATTGGCGCCTGGTTAATGAGTAGGTTACTCTGGTTTTCCCCGGAGAACCCATCGTAAAGTTCGTTAACTGCACTGCGCGGCCAGACAACCGGGGCCAGGGCAACGCCATTAATGCCGATGCTCTTGGCGTCACTCGGCGCCCGGAAACTGGCAATGCGGCCGCCAGCCCCGGTCCCGCTTTCTGGATACATAATCGGCTTTCCATCCCCATCGAAGCCCAGGATTTTTCCCGCCCGGTCAACTTCATTAGGTAGCTCAAAACCGTCTTCCGGCACAGGCACCTGCACCGTTCGATCCAGCCCCTCCTTAAGCTGCTGGATTTGCATCACAGTTTTATCAAGCTGTTCCTCCACCGTATCAGGAAAGTATCCGGACTGGTTGAGGAGATTAAGAGGCTGAGTGTAGGGAACGCGCCGTTCGATTATCAGCCGCATCCCGGTTTCGACCGGGCCGGTGAGAAACGTGATCGACCCACCTGGATCGTTCAAGCCCGAGATCGTATACAAGCTCGGGCTAACCTTCGTCACCGTTCCAGTAGCGAGGTTTTGCAAACTCACTATAAGGTGCTCGGCCTCATACACCGGAAAGTAAAAGGGAAAAGTGACCGTTACCCCGTTGCCAAGGTGAGTAGTTATATTCGTTTCTACTTCAACTGTCATGGAAGTTACTCCCACAGCTAGGTATGTATCCGGTCCATAAGACCACATACATACCCACCTCATATTCAATCAATTACTTAACACAAAAGGAGGAAAAAGTCAATCTAACTCAGTCCCCAACACCCCACCAGGTTCCTTGCCCAGCCTGTTCTCGTTCCTGCTGGGCTTGGATTTTCCGTTGATAGGCCGCCGGGTCAGACCACTCAAGCAGGGGGTCGGTAATAAGGCGTTCCATCGCAAGGCGATATGGCGTCGGCTTCGGGACCAGCCCCCAAGCAAAATCAATTGCTGCCTTAGGCAAATGGTGATCAGTTTGAGGATCACTCATCTCACCCCAAGCAGACTTCATCAACTTCTTAAAGCGATTAAACTGCCCTTCAGCGGGAGTCTCGGCGGAGTAGTAATCATTAGCGCTGTGGATATTGTCGTAAATGAAGTCACCAATGATCGCGCCACCGCCGCCCAGGGCCATTGACCTGAGCCAGAAGTCCCAGTTGTCCATAGGAGCGGGTCCGTTACCCTTTAACAGCTCTTTCGTCTGCGCAATAAGTGCACCAGCTATTGTAGTATAAAGGAAGAACGTCCCCGCCCTCCAAACCCGATCGTGAAACCTCGGGGCCTCTGCAATCTTTCTCCAGTGAGTGAACATGATGCTAGCCGGGAACAGCGCCAGCTGCATAGAGGACTTCAGTATCCGTCCCGCGAACCGCGTCTGGCTCACGTCGCCGCCGAGCATATACTTAGCTCGTAGGGAGTGGCCGGGGACGAGGTCGCGAACGAAGGCTTCCTGCAGAGTGAGGAACTTATTCGCCGCTGCCCGCTCTGCATCCGTCGCAGCGTTCTTATACATATCAATCGGGCGGAAGAACTTCCCGCGACCAAAGCTGTAGTATTGCGGCTCATACAGCGGCATGTCGCGGACAAGCTCCCAATCCTTCTCCGTGATGCCAAGGTTCCGCATCTGAGCCACGAAGGGGATGTCGTCGAACTTCTTCCCCCGCACGCTAGCCAGCGCCTTTTGGAAATCCATCCCCGCCACGCCTCGGCCACGATCAGTAAGGAGGCTAGCTCCCTGCAGTCGGTAGTTTATGTCGCTAATAGTCCGGGCCCAGCCAGCCCCTTCCAACGCAACGTTATACCGCTGCATTTCATAGGCACGGTTGACGAAGGACTCGATTACAATCCCATTGTCGATCATCTGTTGGGTGAACTTCTTCCCGCCAGTAATAGCAGAAAGGTAAGCGGGGATCACATGCCACTGAGGCATCTTGTAAATCCCGCGAGTCCACATGCCGATAGATAAGTCACCGAAGAGATTGCTGACTACGGCGTTGCCAAGCAGCGCGGTTCCGGTAACACTGAAGAACGTGTTGACGTTGGTGGCCAGCGCGTCCCCCTCTCCGACGTTAACACGGCGGGCGAGGATGTCGAACGTGTTATTAAACCTATCCAGCGCGTTCTTAAGATACCCACCCAGCTTCTCCGACTGCTTAGTATCCGCAGCCTGCATATCGCCAACCCGCCGCCGCAGAAGCCGCTCCGCATACTGGCGGCCGCTATCGGTGTTCGGTCCAAACGTCCGCATCAGCGCTACGCTGCGAGCCGTGCTATCTATATGCTCGATAAGTTGATGGTAGAAGTTCCCCGTCCCATACTTTCCTTGCATCTCCAGCCAAGCGTCCGCGTTGGCGTAGTAGAGGAACCGTTCGCGGGAAAGGCGAGATGCAAGAGAGGTGTTATCAGGCTGGCCGGGGTTGACCTTAATATTCCCCTCGGTAACAATGGCGTCGTATACCTTTTCCAGCACCTCCTGCCTCTTATCAACCGGAATAGACTTGCCCTCATATTTCATAATATCCCAATCGAGGACGCCATCACGAAGATGGTCTTCGACCCAGGAAGTTTTTCCGGCTTGCCTTACCAACCCTCGTTCGTGCGTTTGTGGGAAACGGTAGTTCGGGTTCTCGGGAATAGAGGCGCCTTCAAGATTAAGCATCTTGCGCGCCTGGTCGATCACATCCATCGTAGCCTTGGCCATGGCACGGGCCTCGGGGCTGCCGGCACTTTCCCCATAAATCTCACGAATGATATTATCCATGTTATCAATAGGGTTGACCAGCCCACCCTTCTTCGGCGAATACTTCTCCAGCACCTCAGGGATCAACGCCATAAGCTGCCCCTGCACGGCCCGGGAGGTCATATACGTCTCGTCGAGAACATCATCCAAAACAGACAGAACCTTACCTACCGGTTTCGGAGCGTTCATGATGCGTTCATGCAGCTGGTGCATCTTGCGCATTTCATTGATCCGCTGCCAGCGCTTATTCTGCGTATAGTTGGTCACCTCTTCCAGCGCTTTATGCGCCGCAAGGTCCTCGGCCTGGGCTTCGCTAAGCCCTTCCGCCAGCCCATTTGCCTTAGCGCTTTCATACGCCTCGGCGGCTTCGGCTCCCTTGTTCTCACTCAGCCGCTTGTCGGTGACAGCTGTCTGGATACATTCAAGAAAGTTCATACCGCACAAGTCCTCATAGCTTCAACGAGCCTAGCGTCATCATCTATCCGTTCCAGCATCTGGGCGAAGGAAATCTCCTTCCCAGGATTATCCGGGTCCTCCATACGGAAGTCAGGGTCGGCAATCTGGCCGTCGCCCAAATCAATCCGGCCGTCCTCCATTCGCATGGAAGCGACGGTAGAGTCTACAGTTTGTTCTAAATTCTCAGTAGCAAGGTCGATGTCCGCCTTATGTGCTGCCACAACGTCAGCGCGGAGAGCGCGGGGATTAATCTCGCCGGGCTTTGGCCCCTGAACCGTGGGGGGCTTGGCCATCTCCAGAACCCGCTGTTCGGCATTGATCCGCGCAATTTCCTTATCCACTCGCGAGCGGGCACGACGATAATCAGCCGCTGCCCTTGTCCGTTCTTTCCTCAGCGCCTCAAGGCTACTCCGCATGGGAGCTTCAATTCTATCCAGCGCATCTTCAAGCGGACGTTCCCCAGCTTTCTTAATCAGCTGGTCAAGTTCCCGAGCCATGTTCCGCCCGATCTTGCCATACCGCTCGAAGCCGGGGGTTGCCAGCTTCTCTTCCAGCTCGCTGATCCGAGAGAGGATTTCCGGGGCCACGCGGGTAACTTCAGCCTGAACCTCGTCAATCTTCCGCTGGATAAAATCGCGCTGGCGAGGAGTGAGAGTTTCATCCGCAAGCTGCGCTTGAAGCTCCGCCATCCGTGCGCCCGCTTGCGCGTTCACCTCACCTACAGCATCCACGATGGATAGGTTGTCAATGCGAGAAGTGATGTCGGTGATCTGGTTATCCAGCTCGGCCAGCCTCCCTGTCGTGGACAGCAGGCCATCATAAAGGTCGGGGCGCCGATCCCTGACTGAGCCTAGTTCGAAGTCAAGGACATCGAGGTTGAAGTCTTCCGGTTCCAAAATATGAGCAATGGCGGTGCTAGTCCGCCCCCGCATCATATCGTAGATGTCAGCGATCTCACCGGTGAAACGACGCAGGCCAGTGGTAGTGTCCCCGTAGGGATTGGCCCGCTCAAACGCCGCGTTGTCGTCCAGCAGGCTAAGCCCTGCCCGCGCCGACGGATCGTTCAGGTTGTTCTCGAAGACCTGGCGCAACTGTTCATCACGAAGATCGAAGGAGGGAAGTTCCATATTCCCGCGAGCCAGCGCCCGACTAGCAAGCCTACCAATCCCCTCAATCCCGCCGCGCACGACACCGCCAGTCAAGCCGGCCCACAGCACCGCTTCAGCTATATTCTGTTGCGGCTCCCCAAGCAGCTGTGAAGTTGGCTGGATGGCCACTGCCTGCGTTACGCCTTCAGCTGCCGCGTTGACCGCAATTTCCGAGCCGATCTTCCACGCGATGTTCTTCCCGCCTCCCCCAACGAAAAGCGAGGCGGCTTGGATAGGGTCTCGGCCACTCACGGCAGCCGCAATGGTCCCGCCCACGCCACCGGCTATGCGAGCAAGGAAGCTGCCCCAAGCGCCTCGCTCGTTTACATCAGCATCGCGGTCGATAATATCCTTTCGGGCCTGAATAACTTCGTCCACAATATCGTCGAATGACTTCAACGACGGGTTGCCCAGCGCCTTAATCTGTTCGTTAAATTCTTGGGCTCGACGAAACGCTTCCTCCCGCTGCCCTTGTGTCGCGGCCGCCACAACGTTTTCGGCAATGGCCTGAGCCGGGTTAGCAAAGATGCTATACTGTGCGCCGGGAGAAAGTTGAGCAAAGAAGTTCGCGCCGAACCGCTGGTTATTTGGGTCGATGCGAGCCTGGATCATGGAGTTAACCATCGCCTGGCTGGCGTCAATCCCAACGGCCTGGCCCGTAACTTTCTCATACTGGCGCAGGCTATCTTCCCACCGGGATTGAACCTGGGCCTCCAGCCCAAACATCGAGTCAACGTTGAAGGAAATATCGAAGGCGGACTCAAGGTTCTCCAGCCACGAGGACTGAGGTCCAGCGGTGGCCGGCTGTGCCTGCGCGTGACCAATATCAAGAGGGTTCATCGGCGGGTCCCCTTGACAGTCTTAGTCGTAATGTTTACAACGTAGGGCTGGCCGGTAGCCGTCTTCAAATACCCTCCGTCGGTTGGGAACATGATGGAATACTGATTGGGTGCCAGCATAACAAACACGCCCTGATCAATGATGTCTTGAAGGGCTACAGGCTTGCCGTATTTATTCACGGGCGGGCTGCGGCTTTCAGTCAGCCGCGTCAAGTCGCCGGGGGATAGCCGGCTAAGCCAGCTGTTCCACTGCTGCGTAGTTACAGCCGGAGGAAGGATAGTAGCGGGGTTGTTACCTCCGTGAAGCTTAGCAAAGCCAGTCTGTGAATTGCCGGCCACGCCACCGAACGCAACGCGCAGGCTGTCGAGATAGAGAGGGGGATCAGTCGGCACACCCCGGTCGGCCTGGCCGCCTCTGGCAACATAAAGCGCCGCCGCCGTCTCGTTATAAATCCGAGACGAAGTCGGGTTAAGTTCGCTGATGGCTTGGCCAAGCTGCAAGCGGTAGGCGCGGTTCACAGTGTCCGGGGCAATCCTTCGCGCCGGGTCCTCCTTAATCGCCTGCTTCCCCTTCAAGACCTGCAGCATGATGCTGCGATAATCAGGATGATCGCGAAGATTATAACGAATAAAGTTATCATAGCCAGGTCCTTCTCCGTCATGCCCGTTCATTTGACGCATGAAGGGAACGTAGAGGTCGGTGTCACTAAGTTCGTTCCACCAGGTTTCAAGTTGCGCCAGCTTTTGATCCGGCCCCATCGCGTCATACTTCTGCGCGATGCCACTCACTTCGCTCTGTGGAACCGGGAGCCACTGCGACTTGGGGATACCAAGCTGCTTAAACGCGTTCTCCATGGCAGCATAGGCCGTCTTCCTATCGGTGGAGTTCTTCGCGTTGGCAAACTGTTGACGGATGTTGTCATAGTTTCGGAAGACGTAGAGAGCTGGGTCAGCAGCACGCTGCTGCATATTAGCATCTCGGGCTTTGACAGCCGCTTCATAAACCTGCATATCGCGGGCGTAGGTTGGCGAGCTAGTGTCCTTTGGACGAAGGGCTTCCAGCTGTGCCTCTATGGACGCCGCAGATGCAGTCTTTATTCCCGAGATGAACGGCCCAACCTGCCGCCAGCCATTAAGCACGGCGTATTGCTGCTTCCCGGCTACCGGGCCTAAAGCCTCAACAAGTTGTTCTTCAGTCAGTTGCGGACCGGCGTATTCCAGCCCCTGACTTCTCGCGGTGATTTCATTCTCAATCGTCACCTGGACAGAGGCCCGGACTTCAGCCTGCTTTGCTGCCACAACCGAGCGGGCTTGGTTAAGCAACTGCATACGCTCGGGCCCGGTCATGTCATCGAGGACAGGGTTGCCGGTAACTACATTTGGCTGCTGGCTCTCGCCAACGTTAAATTGAGTTTCAACTGGCTGCTCAACCCGCCGCCCCTCTTCATCGTAACCAGCCCCCATCTTACTATTGATGATTTCGAGGAATTGCTGCACCGTCTTCCCCGACATCAGCGACTTGTTCGCGGCAATGCTACGCGCGCTGACATAGTTAGACAGGGGCTGGTCGATCGGCGCGCCCAACACCTTAAGAGCGTCGGCCGGGCCTAGCAGGTGCATAAGGTAAACTGAGGAACGATTTACCCCAAACCCTGCATCTTCGAGTTTCTGAATATTCTCCTGGGTGAACGCAGTCATGACTTGGTCTTGAACGTTGCCGTCAGCCCGCTTAGACAAAATGGCTTCCCGGCTTTCGCCAGTCTCGCCAAACACCTTTTTATAATACTCTACCCAAGTGTCCTTAAGGAACTGGTAACGACCGTAAGCCGACGAGGTTGTAGCCTTTGCTCCGTCATCCCCGGTGCTCTCCGCTCCACGAGTGATGGTGAGATAGCTAGCCATATCAAACTCGCCCCCATCACCCAGCGTGATGTTCTGCTGAGTGATCGAAGCCAGCCCCCGAGGATCGAGGAGCTTAATGACTTCTTCCGGCCGCTGCTGAACAAGGCCGAGGCCAGCCCCCTGTCGGATAACTGCCTTCCCCTGCTCAAAGTAGGTGATCTTCTCCGCCTCAGTCAAGTCCGGCGTAAGTTCGATCTGGTTCTTAAACTCACTCAGCGCGGTGGCGTAGGCATCCGGCTGCGCGGTGGCATATTGCGAGGCGGAGACGGCCGCGCTGTCCACGTCCTGTCCAACCTTAACGCGGTAGGAGCGGTTCTCAAAGTTCAGTGACTGTTCAAATACGCCACCCCGGAGCTGAGCAAGACGAAGCTGAAAGTTCTGCAGGGCCTCACGGCTATAGCCTTGGTTTTCATACTCAGCTACAATATCGCGGTGGCGGGTTTCTAGCTGGCTATTAAACCGCTCGGTAAACCCACGAGCATCAGCCTGCGACGCCTCCGTCTCCGTATCATAAAGTTCGCGGACGGAGTTAGTCTCTTCCAACACCCGCTTGTTCAGGTCGAACTCTTCCCGCCGGAGCTGGTTTTCCCGAATATCCCCGGCTAGCCCCCCGAGCTGTTCCGCGAACATCCTCACATTCGGGACGGCGGGCTGGAGGTAGCCGCCAACCTGCGCGGTCGGGGAGGTCTGCGGGTTAATTCTAGTTGGAACCTGTGCCATATATCACCCAAACAAACTATTGCGAACAGACTTAGCGCCGCTGACGAGGGACTTCTTCAGTTTAGTGTCGCCGAGCGTAGTCCGACCCATACTAAGCAGCGTGCCGCCAATGGCGTCATAGCCCTCCATCTTAGCCGCCTGTCGCTGGGCGCCGAAGTTAGCGGCCTCAGTCAGCCGGCCCTGTGCCCGCGTTGCCCCCTCCGTCCTAATATCAGTTGCCGCCCTTTCCCGCGTCCGTTCAGTAAGCTGCCGGGTTTGAATTTGGCTACGGCTGAGTAGATCAAGGCCGCTGACAGCCTGCGTCGAAAGTTGTTCTCCACGAAGTTGTGCGTATTCCAGGTCCGACCGAAGTTGTTCCTGTTGCGCTGCATCGCTTTCAGCTCCTGCGTTCCTTACAGCCTGAATTTGATTGTTCCTCGCCACCGCAGCCTGATACTGTGCATTTTGATACGCAGTGAAGCCACTGAAGGCGGTGGATGCCAGGCCAATAGCAGTAGCCGCGCTAGCTCCAAGAGCCGCGCTACCCCCTCCTACAGCACCAGCTAACAAAAGCGGGGCAAACGCCATGCTTAACTCCTTTTGTAAATGCGGTAAACCAGCCCGCCAGTATTAACAACCTGATCAGTCTTCATAAAGCCGTAGACCTCGGCGAACCGCCTACCTTCCTCGAAGTCTTCCATAACTGCGGTTGCAGTCCCGCGAGGAAGGTAGGCGACCAAACGGCGGAAGTCGATAAGCTGGCGCAGGCCAACACCATCAGCCAGCGCGAACCAGAACCACGGAGGCGAGGTGAAGGAAGTGTAGACCAAGCCGCACACAGCGTATTCACCCAGCTGCCAAGCCAGCGCCGTTCCAGCAGGCGGCTTGCAGCCAAACACTTGCATCTCGGCTTTTGCCTGATCCGACCAGTTTAACGGCGGAAGGTCAGTGATTTCTTTAATCGGGATCATCGCCAACCTCCATATCGAATACGATGGAAAGAAGAGTCGCGGGAAGGGGCTTGTCGAGGACGAAGTAGGTCTGGCCATTCTCGTCCCAATTGGAGGAGATCATCTGATACATCACTCCATTAATAAGTTTCGTCGGTCGTCCCATAGGTTCCGTAGTCCGCTCTCGCATCTCATACAAGTTGTCGAGGGAGTAGCCGTTCTTCAGTCCCCGCGTTTTATCCAAGCGGATACCCAGGCCTACAACCCGCTTCCGCTTAGCCTCGATCCCTGCGTCAGGAATGACAAGCGGGAGGGTCTTCGCGCGACATTCATAGCCCAGGCCAACAATAGCCCGCGTGACCGGGTGGTCGAGGGTGATGGCGCCGTTAGTGACGCGCTGTTCTTCAAACACGTTGCCATCACCGAGGATAGAAACCATCTCACCCTCAAGATGCCACAAGTTGCCAAGAGACGACGTGGCAGTGTCAAGCGTCCAGCTCCCGCTTTCGATCGGAAAGGTTTGGGAGTTATCGGTCTCCGGGATAAAGTTAAGGGGCTCGGCGTAGCAAGTAAGCACCACCTCAGTGGAGGAGACAACTTGGTTAATCTGGAAGATGCCCTGGCCACCCCGAAGCCACTTGTTCAAAGAACCAGCGAAGACAGCTGACGAAGACTTCGCGCGCCAGGTAACTTCATCGAACTCTCCAACTTCGCGATAAATCGTGATCGTGCTGTCAGGGTAAGTCGCGCCCAGGCTAAGTCCCGCGTCCACACACCAAGCGTCCTCAACGTTCGTGAACTCGCGAAGGGACATGCGCTCGACAAACTTTGACCAGCGGCCGTTAATCAACCGCTGGGTGACCACGTAGATGCGGTCAGTCGTGCCCTCACGGATAGAGATAATATCGAGGAACTTTCCCTGCGTAAAGCATGGGGTCCAGGCATAGACATCCTCGGCCTTAACCAGCGTAAAGGCGAGAAGCGCGCCGTCTTCCCTCACACACCACACAACCTTAAAGGGGGCCTCTTGGTAGGCCCAGGCCTTAATGTCCTTACCAAGACCGAGAAGGTGATTGGATAGGATACTCCGGTCCTCGCCAGCGTAAACCTTGCTAATCTCATTGTAGCTAAGCAACTTCACCGAGTAGCCCTTGCCCTCACGGAAGAGAATATCGCTGTCTATCGGCATCGGGCGCAGGTCGGTCACGCCAGTATAAGTCTGCGGGTCTGCCAGCGCGTTGGTCGGGGTGATGGCCTGCCCGGACGTGCCGCCGTTGAGGAGGAACACGTTCTCCTGGGTGAAGAGAAGCAGGCCGCCCCGGGTGTTAAGCAGATGCCGAATAGGTGCGATAGCACGAGTGTCTAGGTCGAACTCGAACGAGTCGTCATCAAGGACAAGGAAGGAAGTGTCGAAGTTGTTGAACCGCTTGTAGCGGCTGCCCCAAATAGTAATGGGCTGGTTCTCGCTTGCAGCGTAGATTTGGCGCTGCTGGAAGATGGTAGATAGAGAAGGGTAGATGCCGGTGCGCGGTCGTGCCTCGGCAGAAGCAGTCGCGCCCGAGCCCCCGCCACCGAAGCTCACGGTGGGGTTGATGTAGTTCTGGCCAGGGTCTTTAATAATCACGTTTACGATCTGGCCGTCAGCACCGACCACAGCCTGGCCAACAAAACCGGTGCCGCCCCCGGAAACGCTCACAGTGGCGGAGAAGGGGGTGTAGCCGCTACCGCCATTGAGCACCTCAATCCTTTCAATCGCACCGGGAGCAAAAGGGTTGTTCTTAATCGGCGGAGTTTTGGAGAAGTCAGCGATGATGTTTGGATCGGTGAAGGAGGTGCCGTAGGTTTTGCCAACGTAGCCAACCTCGCTCCCTTCATACAGCGTGGCAGAGGAAGCGACGATAGAGCGATAGACGTTATAGTATTCGGCCTCACCCCTCGGGTTCCACGTAACCGTAGCCGAGCCTTCCGTCACCGTATAGTTCTTAATCCCGGTGATGCGGTAGAGGTTACCGTTGACGCTCTCGTCCCCGTCGGAGTTGACGTAGGTGATAGTGAAGATAACGGAGGCAGACTGCTCCGGCGGATCAGCATCAGGGTCCGGGGCCTGCCCGCTGCCAGTAGTGATGATAGGCCCGGACATCGAAGGAGAAATGGTCTCGGTCGCGAACGTCCAGTCGTCGTGGTCAATGCGAGTAAGGTTGTAGATCGGATACTTCTTGTGCGTCAGGCGGACGAGGTCTCGGTATTGGTCGAAGTTAAGTTCGGCCAAATCCTCTGCCGGGTAAAGGGTGGTAACTTCGTAAATGGGAAAGGCCTGACCGCCTCCGGTGTATGCACCCAGGCTGGTGGAGTCAAACGGCTGCAGGTCGGGAACGGTGTAGAGCTGCCACGTGCCCCCGGATCCGTTCCGCAGCTCAAAGGTTCGACCATTAACTTCCGGCATCCCTTGGGCGCCGGTGATCTTAATCCACCTGCCGGCGGTCATTCCACTCACGCCGGTTATCACTGCGGGATTGGCGTTGGTAATGCTGGTAATGGTCCGCGCAGACTGGAGCACGTAGGCGCCGTCTTGGATGAACCTCACATAGTTATGGCCAAAAAGGAGAACGTAGTTGTTTGCCAAGTCAGGAGAGAAAGAAAAGGGGACGAACTTAGTCGGCCGAGTGTCTTCTTTCACAAACTCGTTGAACTCGAACCCGGGCCGCGAGCTAAGTCCTCCCCTATAATCCACGAAGTAGTTCCGGCCCTCAGCCACCGCCAAGTCATACTTGGTTAGGTCGGTGCGGCCGTAAAGGGTGGGGGAAATCTCTCCCGCGATAAAGGCGTATTTTACAACGTCGTAGCTCATACAGTCACCGCAAGCAGCCCGCCGAACGGGTAGACGAAACGAGGGAAAGTCTGCTGGTTGTAGCCCCGCCCCTGTATCCATTCCGGCAGCACATCGAGGACCTCATCGTTCCAGTTCGCGCTGGACTCCCGAGCCTCAAGAATAAGTTTGTTCGCCTGGTTAAGCATCGCGCTGGTGCGCTGGGTCTTCGCGCTCAGCGGCATGCAGATGTAAGCGGCCAGCCCATACACAATCGCCATCTGCAACTGCGCCGACCAAGAGGATACAACCTCGTTCCGGTAGGTGTAGGCGAGGATTGCGTTGGGAGTGTTCGTGTGGAGAAGGGTGGTGTTATAGTCGCCCCGAGCAATGATGAATTGCTCATACGTGGTGAGATACTGCGGGTGGAGGTTATCCGTCGGCAGACCGTAAGTGTAGGCGTAGCCGGGCCTCGGCGCCCCCGCACTCCAGGGAATCTCCTGGGTCGTGGACACGGCAAGGCGAGCGAACTTCGTCGCCTCCGGCCAGCTCGCCGCAGCTAAAACTTGATCGCGGACTGAGGAATACCACAGGCGGCAGACCTCAGCCTCGCGACTTTGTTCGGACGGTGAGGAAACGTTGTTCCGCGCACCGATGGCGTTAAGTGCCATGTTGTAGACCTGGACTTCGCTTCCGATCACCGTCCGACTCCTTAACCTTCCGCCTTCTTAGGCTCGGGCTTTTCTTTGACAGCCCCCTCAACCTCTGCAGATTTCGGGAGCTTATCCCTCCACTCAGCGGGGACATCGTCGTAGGTGCCTCGCCGGTAAAAGGTGCGATCAGGGGCGAACCAGCCCCGGACGAAAGTGACTTTCATCAGTTGTTACCTTCCGGGTAGGCGCGCCAACCATGCGGGTCGAGGGTCAGCCCGGAAGTCAGCGTGCCGGCGGAGAAGGTGCCAACCACCACTGCACGGATACCCAGGTATTCCTCATACGCCACGCCTTCCAGAGGAAGGGAGGCCATGACGACCATCGGGTTTTCCTGCAGCTGTGCAAGCGGAACCACAGCGCCAGTAGCCACCACGGTCGGCGAAGCCATCGCCGCGTTGTCGTCCGTGATAAGCTGAAGCTGGATGCTAGTCCCGCCAGCCACATCGGGGCTGACAGTGCCATACCAGTAAATGGGCTGGCCATTGCCGATGTCGCGGTGGACATCGCCGAGGTAGATGACATCGCCGACAAGGTTGGTGCCGGCCGCTGGAATGGCCACGCCCCCTGCAAATTCATTTCGTTCATCGAGGATCATTAGATTTCTCCAGTTGGGTATTGATCGGGTCCGCAAGACCAAGTCAATACCTTAGCTCACAAGGGCTTCGTCCACCGCCAGCTTGTCAGTCCGGCGCAGGGGGATACCGTGGAAAGAAGTGACGGGGACGCCGCCGACCTGTTCCACAGTAAGGGTCGAGTTCTTCACCGCGTTCGCCGTCTGCTGACGGAGGATGGTGATGATGCTCCGGTCCATATAGAAAACCGGCCGGCCCGCGCCCAGGTTCGGAATGCGATCAATCGCCTCGAACATAAGGTTGGGCAGGTTAGCGCCCGTCGAAGCGTCGGGGGTCAGCGCGCTGCGGTCGATATTCGCGATACGAACGAAGTAGCGCCAGTCGCGCATGGAGAACCCAGCGTCCCAACGGTAGTGGGAACGATAAGCCTGCATACGGCCGCCAGCCCCATCAATGTTCTCGATAGTAACTTCGCCCAGGTCCTGCATCTGGAGGCCCGCCGTGCTGCCCTTCGGCACAATGCCGAAACCAGTAGACGGTCCCCAAACCGCAAGCCAGATGCTCGCATTGTCGGTGCCAGTCCCGCCAGCGAGGATGATGTTCTCGCCGTTCTCCGCAGACGTATCGTTGAAGCGCGGGGTGAGGCCGGTAAAGGCCTCGGGGGTCACGCCCTCGTTCCCGTAAATCAGGGTGTGGGCGATCTCCTGGCTCATGCCCTCAATGTGAGGACGGTCTTCCGACAGACGGAACTCAGCCGTGTTCCCGTTGAGATCGGCCAGCGCCTTATCAACTTCGGAATACGCCTCGAGCATGCCCGTGTTATCGGTAACCTGCACGGTCTTCGACTTCGTGGGCTGGACGCCGCCATACAGCTTACGCCAGGTCGGTTCGGGCAGGCCCGACCGGATAGTCGTCCGGTGGCCGGTCGGGAGGTTGCCCTCCACCCAAACCATGTCAGCGAGAATTTCATTCGTCTCGTTGAGGATTTCCACGATGTCCGCGATCCGCCCGTCGGGGTCGGTCCGCTTAGCGAGGTCCAACAGAGTTGGATGGGTATCAGCAAGAACTGCCATTTACTTAGCCTTTCATAGTGGGGTAGAGGCGCTGCGCGGCGGACAGGCTCGATGCCGGCGTGCCGACAACGGGTTTAGACACCTCGGTAAGCTGGTCCGCCACCTTCGCGAGAAAGCGGATGACGGCGGGATGATTGCCAGCACCGGTAATGTCCATAGCCTGCTTAAGCTCGTCAGAGCCATATTCGGCAACCAGGTTGCCCACTTTGTCGAGGGTGGCTTGGAAGTTCCCGCCGCCAATCTCCGGGTCGGCCTTCACTTCCTTCTGCCACGTCTCTTGCATCTGGTTCCAAGCCGCGCTATTCGCCTCCGAAGCCGCCTCGAGAACCTTACCCTGCAGACCGATAAGCGCGTTGGCCCGGTCAGCAGCACTCATCTCAGCGTCGTTCACGATGCCGAGAAACTCATCACGCAGGCCTTCATCGACCTGGAAACCTTCAGGGAACTGCAGTGCTTCGGCAGCGAGCGGCTCGCCCTCAGTCGTAGGAAGCGTAGTCGTCTCCGGCTGCGTTTGCTCCGTCGTCGGATCGGCCTGCGTCTCGGTCGTAGGCGTTTCCGAGCTCGGCGTCACGGTCTCTTCGCTCATCTGCATTCTCCTTCACCATAGTTAAATACCCATCAGGGCTTACGTTAATAATTCGATCAAGCAACTGCTGGCCTACGTTAAGCACGCCGCAGTTGAAAGAAGTGTCAAGCGCGTTCCGAGCGAAGGGCTGACGGCCAACCCCGCCAATCGTCAGCATCCACCAAAGCAGGCGCCGGCCATGACGGTGTTCAAGGAGGGCCTTGATGGCTGCGTCGATTTCCGCCTCATCCGCTTCATGCCACTTCTCTTTTAACTTTTCTACCGCCGACATAACACACTTTCCTTAGCCAGTCAACTCCGCTCAACCTTGGGCCAGCAACATCTGCAGGGCCGAGGACCCTCCGCCCACGTCAGTTTCGCTAAGCGTCTTAGCTCCGTCCACAAGTTCCGGGCCAACCACAGCGGCCTGCTGCGCGGCCTGTTGTTCAGCCTGCTGTTGCTTGATCTGTTCCACTTCTTCCCGCGTGTGCATATTGCGAGCTTCAACGCCAATGGCAATACCGTAGTTGCGGATAAGCTCATCCCAATTCGGGATGGCCAGGGTCTCCGGTGCGACCGCCGCGATCTGGCCAAGGAGGGCGATCCACCGCTCGGTAGGCGCGGCGGCCACAGCGCGTTGGGCGGTGGCGAGGATGCTCACGTATTGCACATCGAGCTTCTGGCCTGCGATTTCCTGCGGCGGATCGGGAATAAGGCCTTTGCGCTCCATGACCGCGAAGATGCGGTCAATGGCAGGGTTAAGGGCCTCGGCCTCAAAACGCTCAAGGACAGAGCCAAGGAGGACAAGTTTTTCTTCCCGCCGGGCGTCGATCTCGGTGGCACTGCGCACAGTGTCAAGCTGGGAAATCATATTGAAGAGGGGGTTGTAGAAGACCTCCTGAATGCGAATGCGGATGTCGCGGATGTCCTCCGTCATCTCCTGGATCGGGGGAGCATAGCCGCTGTAGACCGGCTTCACGCCAACACTGTTAGCGCCGGTGACGTAGGTGATGCCGTTCGGGAGAAGAGCGGTGGGCCGGTGCTGAAGCTGGATGTCGGCAACGACGGGAGGGCTGACCGCCTTATCCAGGCCTTTGGCCTTCAGCTTCGTTTCCAGCTGAAGCTGGATAACATCAGGCAGCGCGTCCATGGACGGGGAGGTGCCGTAGTTGTCATTGCCAGTCACCTCCCACCGAGGGAAGATGCCGGGGATTTCATTAAAGCCGCGCCGCTCCAGGGCCTTGCCTTTCGGCCCGCCCTTCTCCCAATAGGTTTCGATGAACTTGAACTTCTCGGCCACCCCGGAACCGGGAAAGTTGGGCTCAAGCAGATGGCAGACTTCTAGCTGCTTAAACTTCCCTCCGCCATCCTTGTTGTTTGCGAGGCTGCGCACAGTCTCGCTCACGTTGTCCAGGCCAAAGCGAGAAACAAGTTGGCCGGCTGACTGGAGAAACTCGCGGCCAAAGGTGTTCACGCGGCCGTTTTCATCGGAGCTAAGGTAGTATTCACCCAGCGCGCAGTTGTAGCACCGGATCACACTTTCTTGGTCCTCGTAGATTAAGGTGGCCGCGGTGCCGAAGAAAACGAGGTCAAGGTAGATGGTCGCCATCGAGTTATAGAAGTTACTTTCGCTCATGACGATCATCATACGGCGCGCGACCTCGTCCGCCCACATAGTAACCGGCCCGCCCTCGTCATCGTAGCCGGGGACACGGAGCTTAAACCACGGGCGGGAGGGGGAGGTAATACCGTTCATCAGGCCGCTGGCCAGCGTCCGGCCGGCAGTGGTTCCGGTGGAGTCCAGGATAAATGGATTCTTCGCCTTCCGCACGCGGGACTCGCGGTCAGTCTGCAGCCAGACATACCGCTTAGGAATGTAGAAGTCGGCAAGCTCCCGCCACAACGTCCAGAACGGCTTGCGATCGTGACGAAGGCCGGAAAAGACGCCTGCCAGGCGGGTAGCTTCCGCGACTGAAATTTCCATTACGCGCCCCCGATGAGAGAAGTCCGCTGGGTCGTAGCCCGCCTACGCAGGCCGTTGACAGAGGTAGAGATAAGAGAAGCGGCCGACGGTGCCGTTCCAGTTGAGGTGGTTTCCTCCGGCGGCTTGATAGCAGGGGAAGCTGGGGTGGCGGCAGGAGGAATGTCGGGAATTTTAGGCGCGGACAAAAAGCCCATGGCAGGTCTCCTTACATGATGTCTTCGTAGATGTTACCGCGAGCAAAGGGATCGTAGTCATCTGCCACCGCCGGCTTGCTCGCAACGTGGCCAGGGGGGAGCTCGATTTCAAAGGTCGGGAAGGCAAAGGTGCAGGCCAAGGCGTCGGCGACGTTAGGGGAGGCCACGCCGCGCGCCCGCATCTCCTTCTTGCTTTCAAGCTGGATGGCCTCGCCCGTCTTCCGCACGACCATGCCGTAGGTCGGGCCGGTAAGCTCATCGACGAGGTTGGTGTCCTCGCCTGTGGTTATGTTGGGGATGGAGCCGGTGGCCAACCACTCCCGCATCCCACCCCAAATCTCAGCACGCTTGTTCGCATACTTCGTATCGTCAGCGGTAATGCCGTCCGGGCTGGCCCCGAAGTTCACGCCGATGACGGGAATCTGCAATTGGCGAAGCCGATCGACAACGCCCCCGCCTACTCCGCCCTCGTCCACCATGCAGATCGTGGCGTTGTGTAGGAGGAAGGAGGCTGCGACTTTCGCCGCGAACTGCATGGTGTCGAGGCCGTGGTAGATTTCAATCCGGCGCGAGTAGCCATCGCGGCCGCAGCGAGGGTATATGACAGAGGGGTCGTCGCCGAACCGGCCAACGTCAACGCCGAGGATGACCGCGCCGCCTTGGGCCACTATGTCACGCTCGACAGCGGAGGAAGCAAGTTCGTGGGAGATGAAGCTCTCAGCGTCAACACGGGGAAACATGCCGCGCACGCGAACGCGAACAAAGTCGCTGTCCTCACCGTAGTCGTCAATCCACTCCTGCAGCTGCCGCTTGTTGCTGATCCGCACGGTGCGGGAGTCGATGGCCTTGGTGTTCCACCGGTGGGAGAACTTGCCGCCCGGAAAGATTTCTCTAAACTGGCCTTTGTTCCGCGTGGGGTTCCCGAACGTGCACCAGATGATTTGCGTATCGCGGTCGGTCAGCGCGCCTTCGGTGACCTCCCAAATCACGTCGGGGATGGCCGAGCCCTCGTCGAAGATAACGAGGATACGCTTACCCTGGTTGTGGAGGCCCGCGAAGGCTTCGGTGTTGCGCTCGCTCCACGGCACCATGTCGATGCGCCAGGTGCGCTCGTGAAGAGGGTCCGCAGCGAAAAGGGCGGTGGCCGTCATCTTAAACAGGTGACGGGCGATGAAGAGGCGGTGCCACTTGCTCACCTCCGCCCACGTCTTCGTTTTCAGCTGGTTCTCGGTATTCGCCGTGACCACGCCTTTGGTATCTTCATAGGTGGAGATAGCCCATAGGATAATCCACGCGACCAGCGCGGACTTGCCGATACCGTGGCCAGAGGTGCGCGCGATGCGGATGGCCTGCTCAACGGTAAGCAGGCCGGCGCCTAGGTCCTGGAGGACTTCAAGCTGCCAGTCCTGCGGGTCCTGTTCTTCAAGCTCAGTTCCGCTCTCTCCCCAGGGAAATGCCCAATAGACAAATCCCACGGGGTCGGAACTGTAGCTTGCCAGCTCCTCAATAAGGGCGGAGTCGTCAATCATTAAACGGCCTGAAGTGCGGCGATGACATCATCGACGGTGGAAGTGCCAGCGACCAGGGCGTTAATGGCAGCGCGCTGGGCGGCTGATAGGCGAGCGTCAAGCGCGGCAGGTTGGACCGCGGTGTCGGCCAATGCGCCTTGGGCAGCAGTGGCAAAAGCGGAAGTGGACATAGTTGCGGCGGTGCCGAGGGCAAGGGCGGTTCGTCCGACTGCGGCCGAAGCGGCGGTCATCAATGTCCGGCCAATGGTGGTTGAGCCTACGATGTCGGTGACTGCCGGCTGCCAGTCGCCCGCCTTAGCCGTTGTGCTCGTGGTGCCGAGAGTTAGGTTGCTGGTGCCGGCGCCGATGGCATCGCGAGCGGCGGCTTGCGTGGCTCCAGCCGCGATGACTGCGGGCTTGTTGGTAATGTTGTTCCAGTCGGGAGCGGCAAGATCGGCCATGCCGAGGAACATGGTGTGGATAAAGTTGAGCATCTTCCGCGCAGGTTCGTCGCCGCCCGCGAAATCGTCGAGGAGCTGGGCTTCGGTGCGCTGGGACAGTTCGTCGGGGTTATACTTCATCGGGGTTCTCCGAAATAAGGCGGCGGGCGGCTACTCGTTCCCGCGCAGCGGCGAGGCGGCCGGCGAGGTCTACGTTGACATTGACGTTGGTTTGGGAAGACTGAGGGCCGTGGCCAGTGCGGTCAGCGCCGAGCTTAGTTACCTCAATAATCTGGCCGATGGAGAAAGCCTCGGGTTCTTCTTCCAAACGAGTGGCCAGCTCATCCGCTGCGTCAAGGGCCAGCCCCGAAAGGCGCTGGTGGAGGTCGCGGTATTGCGCGTTCACGTCCTCGCGGTAGAAGGAGAGAAGTTCCTGAAACGTGGGATCGTCGAGGAGGATACTCACGCGGGAGCCGCTATAGCCGGTGAGGATGCCGGCTTCGCTCGGGGACATGCCAGAGGCCAGTGCGCGGGCCAGCGCGTGGTGCCGTTCACCAATGCGCTTAATCGGCGGAGCGGCGCTGCCCCTCTCCTCGCCAAGCAAGGCCAGGTCCGCCTCCTTCAGGGCGCGAACGACTTCGCCCGAGACCGGCCTGGCCGACCTCCCGCGCGTCCGAACTGGAAAGATGTCTAGGTCCATGCCCCAGCCTATACCACAAAACGCCCGCGCTGTCAACCGGGCTCAGGGCGCGGCCTTCGGCCAGCGGGTATGTATTTTGTATGTATGTGAAAACTGGCCACAAAATTGGAGAAGTGGCAGTGGGTAAATCGACCCCCACCCCCTCCGGCGAAACGGCTTGTCACCGCGGGCGCTGAAAAATTCAAGGGTGGGGGAGGGGGCGAATTAGGCAAACGGCATGGGGCGAATTTATTTTCAAATAGGTATTGACATGATATGGACGCGGGGCTATGTAGGAAATGCGACGGCGAGTCGCGAACCAAACGGAGGTTGAAATGACAACGCAACAAACATTAGACCTGCTAAAGGCGGCCGGGCACTATTTCACGGCGGGCGCTTTCGCTAGGGAAGCCGGGCTAGCGCGCGATAGCTACGGGTGCCGCATGGAGGGCGAAAAGGAAAGCGCGAAAGAGGAATTTTGGCGCGGCTATGACGCGGCGGGCAATTGACCGTTTCAACGGAGGTTTGTATGTTCGCATTATTTACCGAAGATGGTTTGGATCAGGTTTGTTCAACAAGCGCCGAAATGCGTAAAGAGGCGAAAGACCTACAGGCCATGGGATACACGGTTTGGTTTTATGAACTGGCCGAAGGGTTTGACGTGGAGGCATGGGCTAGTGACAACTACGGCAAGCGTCCAAAGCGGCCAAACATAATTGGTGGCGGAAAGCTAACGCCAAAAGATTAACCATTGCAACTACTAGCGCCTGCGGGCCGGGCGCTACATGATGCAATGGGGCATCACAACGGAGAATGAACATGACGAAACTGACCATTGAAATCGTGGATACGCATGAAGTCACCAAAGGCGCGCGTGGCGAAGATTGGCTCGCCCGCGTGGCGGTGGATACGTCAAAGCTGTCGGCTGATATTGTCGCCAAGCTCGCCATCCACGGATTGCACCAGAAAATCGCGGATGCGGCTAGCGGGGCAAAAACAGAGGCCGAAGCCCAAGCCGCGATGGAAAAGGCGCTTGATGCTCTGCTCGAAGGCAATTGGACATCGCGCTCCGCCGGCGAAGGCGTTAGCGAGCTAGTCCGCGTGCAGCGTTCGATCATGCGAAAGGCGTTGAAGGAGGCTCTCGGCGCGAAGAGCGAGGCATGGGCGAAATTCACCGGCCTGTCGGACGCGGAACAGAACGAAAAGCTGGACGCGAACTACGCCAAGAACGAGAAGGCGCTTAGCCCGGCGGTGGAAGCGGAAATGAAACTACGCGAACAGCGGCGGAAGGCGAAGGCGGCGATTGAGGTTAAGATTGACCTTTAACCGGCAATCGGAAGCTAAGACTTAGGGGGCCATCGCGCCCCCTATTTTTTGGCCGGAAACCGGGGCTACGGCGCCGATGCGATGGCCGCATGGGTAGGGATAGCCGGAGGCGCGCCTTGGCGTTCCACGCCCCGGACAAAGGCGGAACAAAGCCCAAGCCCGCGTTCGGCAGGCGCTAGCTTCGCATCAGCCGCGTGCTAGCTAATCACCTAGACCCCCTGTGGATCGGCTGCCCGCAGGGCAAAACCTCAATCCGGGGTCGCCGCACGCTAAAATCCGGGCATGGCAATACAGCCGGGTATTGACCCGGTCTTTAGGACCGCATCCATACAGCCTCGTATTGACGTGCCACTTTATTTTATGTTAATAGAGAGATTTTTTTTTTTTAGACTCTTTTCAGAAAGGGGCAATACACCCCTCAAAGCCAAAAGCCCGTTGGGCAGCCCGGTATGGCTCTGCCCGGAAAATCACGTGCGGCGGGGTCGGATTGCGTTAGACCGCTGGGGGCAGCGGATCTTCAGCACATCTAGGTGCTACACTAGCGCGTGGCGGGTGCGCGGTTGTCCCCTGCCCATCACAGCCTTGATCGGTTGCCCCTGCAATCCGCTGCAGCCGCCCTGTGGACCATCCATACGGCCCTGGCCACGGCTATTGTCTTTCCCCGATAGTTGTGTTATACAATGCGCATCGCACAGGTTTGCGGATCGCGGCCTGCCCCTGAACCTAACGATGGAGGGCGACATGACCAACGGCGGATAATAACCCAAGGCGCTCGCTAGAGGGGGAGGCCCGCGCTTCCCCCTCGTTAAACTTAACGGAGGATAAGATGAAAGTAAGAGCTAACACGGTTCCCGAAGACGTGCCCTATATCGAGCCCGGCCACGCCTATGAGGCACGGCCGTTGCTTTCGTTAGGCCTGTTCGAAGTCGAGACCATTTACGGCCCTCTGCTTATCCGCATAGCGCCGGACGAGGACTACGGCTGCGCACATCTGCGCGGTGGCCACTGGGAGGTGATTGATGAATAACATGCTCCACTTCGCCGCGCACAGCGAGCCGGTTGAGGGCTTCTCCTTCAACACATTTTCCTTCTTCTCTGGAACGTTGTTCAACGACGGTGAGCGGCAGGCCCTTCTCACCTACCCCCAGCGGGACTGCCCATATTACGTCGTGGAACTGGCCGGGATCGTCTCGTTCTTCAAAACTTTTGAGGCCGCAGCAGACTTTGTCTGCGAAGCCATTTTGGAGGTATAAATGCTAACTACCATCATCCAGTGTTTTCTCGGCGCGGTCGCGGGTTATGCCCTCATCGTTGCCGTTGTCGTCCTATTCGCCAGCGCGGCCACCGTTGTTCGCTGGCTGGAAAAGAATGGAATTATCTGATGGCGAAGTTTATCCACAGTGATGAAATCCCTGGGGCCTCTCGCGGTTATCTAACTCCGGGGAAGAAATACGAAATCCTCGAAGAGGGCGACAGTGAGCATAACCGGGGTGGCTTCTTCCGTGACGATAATGGGGATGTCAGCTTTGCCCGCTATGCGGGGTCGGCCCACCTAAACGGCGACGCTTGGACCGTATCCTAACTTTCTCACAGGGGCCGCGTGTAGACCCCTGCATTAAATTTAGGAGGGAACCATGACTTGCCAAATTACCCTCGGCCCGAACGATGACTTCGAACTCATCCTACCATCAGGCCGCCGCCTCTACGTCCCTATTGAAAACGGGACAAAGTATCTCGCCAAAATCCTTGCCGATGCCAGGCGCGAAGGCAAAGCCCAGCGCCTCGGCTACATCGCCTCGTTCCCCACTCAGCACGTTGTAGATAAATGGGTGAAGGAGGAACTTGTGGCCAAGCGTAAGGCCGAGGCCGAAGCCGCCCTTCAAGAACGGCGAGAGAAGATTAAGTCCACTCTCGGCATCGACCTCGCTTCGTTGGAGATTGAGCTGTGAGGAACCATATTATAAGGTCGGGCACCCCGATAGCGTTTGCTATTGTCCGCGATCTCGAAGCGGGTAAAGGCGAGAACTTCATTTTATGGCAGGTGCAGGAGTATATTCGCCACTGCGCGGAACAAGACTTCGGCCCTGACCACCCACAAGCGAGGATGTAAACATGGAAGAGATTAAGCAGTTTTTGATAGAGTGGAACGAATGGCGGAAAGCCGGCGCGCCGCCCAGCCCCGTCTTTTCTCGGAGCACGGGGCTGTGCCACAATTTTGATGTCTGGTTTGATGAAAAGGTAAAGTTGGGGCTGCTGACCGCCCGTCGCCGGAACAACCTCTATTGGGAGCTAAATAACCTTTTCGACGGCCGAGCCTACCCCTTCTGTCCTGGTTACGAGTATCGACATCGGAAGTTAAATAAAAGTCAACATCTCCTTCCCGCCCGAATTGACTGGGTTGAGGCTATGATCGAGAAGCTATCCTAATGGAACAAAGCCTTTGGACTCCCGCGATGCAAGAGGCGTGGAATGACTTCAGCTTCCATCAAGAGGTTTCCCGCGCCTACGGCAGGCCCCTTCCTCCTTTCGGCAAAACCTACCCTCCCCCCTCCATCCACTCCCCCTTCTTCGCCGCTTTCGTCTTCGCCTTGTCTTCGGCAGAGTTGCGCGATGAACTTATCCGGGCTGAATACGAAAGCATGGAAGAGTGGAAAGCCCGCCTTTCTCCATCCATCAACATTTCCTCCTTGGAGATCGACATATGAGCCCCGCCTACGCGCGTAAGCTAGTTAAAGAGTTTGAAGACGCTGTGCGCGGTCGAGCTTTTGAAGGAACAGTTCCCTACTTCAGCGGCAACCGCGAGGAACAGCAAATCTTTGATCTCCAGCACGCTTATATTCAAGGAAGGTATAAGCGCGCTAAGAACCTCCTCCTTAAACACCTTACTGGAGAAAAGAAGTGAAAGTAAATCGCCTCGGTAATTACGAAGACGTGAAGCAGGTCCTCGACGCGGCGCTGGCCGCTGGCGGAGGCAGCTACAAGTTGGAAACTCACGGAAAGGCCGTCCACTGGCGGCACCGCGTTTACAAGTTCCGCAAGCTGTTCGCGGCGGCCCTCGGCGGCGGCGTTTCGCCTTACGACAAACTTACCTTTCCCTCCATCCCAAAGGAGTCGTCCACGGTCATCATCAAACTTCAGCAGCCCGAAGGCATTTTCACCCCAGCGTCCGCTGCAGAAGATAGCACAATGGCCGAGGCCCTTGCCCTCGCCAAGCGCCTTTCAGGAGACATCGTATGATTTACCCTCCCCTCGACTGGCACATAAACACAAACGAGGTGAAGAACGGCTTCGACCTCGTCAACTGCCTCGGTCACATCCCTGAGTTCCTCACCGAGGCCGATCCCCGGCCGGCGGCGGAACAGATCGCTGAGCGCTATGTTGGCGGCTGGAACCCTTACACCGATAAATGGCAGATGACCGCTGACCATGTCCTCCTCTACCCAGGAGACCCGCCCTTCCAGCCCGTCGCCTTTGCTCACCTCCGCAACGAGGTTATCCTCGTCTATCGACACGCCATCGTCGCCATCCTTCAGGCCAACGGCGATTTCCAAGTTGACCGACTCGATTAGGAGAAAATACAATGACTTACCATAATCAGGAAGACTTAGGCCCAGAAATCCCCATTAACGGAGAAAGGCCTTCGTGGCTGGGCGACGACGAAAAGATCGCGATTGGCTGGGATGCAAATATTGCCTACAAAGGGTTTTGGGGCGAAGCAGAAACAGAGGTCCTTTATGTATCCGGTTGGGAGGGGAGTATCAAATCTATCCGCCTCCCCGTCGATCACTTCGCCTATAAGGCAATTGATGCTGGTTTCGAGCCCTGGGGTGGTGGCGACACCCCGTCGGAGGATTGGGACGGCGGCGCTGTTCTCCTCTTCGAAGGAAAGATAACCAGCAACCCCGATGAATTTACCTGGGACCGCCTTCACGGCGCCATGTCAGTCATTGGCTACCGCAAGCGCGGTGAGGCGGCCGACCAGCCCACCGAAGACGACTCCGATTATGTGCGCGTAAAGCGGATGACGACTGATGAAATCGAGCGTATCATCCGCGAAAACGATCACGACCTCGGCAAGGTATTCGACCAGCTCGGCATTTCCAAGCAGTCCACAATTGCCGAACGCTTCGCCCACGAGACCGGTATCACCGTAACGCCCGAAATCGAGCGCGCGCTTTCGTGGAGTATTGAGCGCACCCTTTCGTGGAATGCGGATCGCGATTAACCGGACCAAGCTACGAGAAGTTCCTCGAATGGAGTAAGTTTAATGACTGACTTTCACCGAATTAAACCCTATTCCGATCCTAGCCTCCGCCTTCACCACTACGGTAAGGTGGAGCCGATGGAGGACAAATACCCTCCCCACACTCGGTTGATTGTTTGGGTCCTGGGTGCAACGGTTCCGTGGTTGGCCCTTTACCTTATTTGGAGGCTGGTGTAATGGCACTCCGTCTTGTAGTAGCCTCCATCGGCTTTTGGATGTTCGCCCTGTGGGTGTATTTC
>Ga0182737_1000641_pt1 | contig 45543 bp, 37 predicted proteins | sample eDN5th30CBELigOP_FD_128878 | JGI IMG/M metagenome (GOLD analysis project Ga0182737, IMG submission 128878) | Enriched Organic Plus compost microbial communities from Emeryville, California, USA - eDNA 5th pass 30_C BE-Lig OP (version 2) (version 2) ... | reverse complement strand
TCGACGATGAAGGTGGACAGCCCGTCTTCGAAGCGGTAGGCATGCGCCTGGAACCAGCCGTGCTCGGTCTGCACGAAAGCGAAGGTGAAGGCGTCGAACACCTTGGTGGTACCCAGCCACACGAAGCGGCAGCGGCGCGTGTCGATGTCGGGCTGGAAAGTGTCGGCGTAGCGCGTGCGCGCCGGGCTGTTGATGCCGTCGGAGGCGATCACCAGGTCGGCGTCGTAGTCGCGGGCGACGGCCTGGTCGTCCTGCACGAAGGTCTCGAACACCAGCTTCACGCCCACGTCTTCGCAGCGCGCCTGCAGGATGTTCAGCAGCTTCTTGCGGCCGATGCCGATGAAGCCGTGCCCGCTGGTGCGCACGCTGCGGCCCTTGAAGTGGATGTCGATGTCGTCCCAGTGGTTGAAGGCATCGCCGATGGTCCGCGCCGAGACCGGATCGGCCTGGCGCAGGTTGTCCATGGTGGCATCCGAGAACACCACGCCCCAGCCGAAGGTGTCGTACGGCCGGTTGCGTTCGATGACGGTGACTTCGTTGGCCGGGTCCTGCAGCTTCATCAGCAGGCCGAAGTACAGGCCGGCGGGGCCACCGCCCAGGCAGACGATTTTCATTGCGCAACTGGCTCCGTGAAACCGGGCGGCGGCCGGGCCCGCCCGGCGTCGCAATTAGTTTAGGTTTCAACTATATACCCCAAGCCGGGGCCGCGCAAGAAAATGCGGGTTTACACCAGGGACAGGCGCGGGCCCGCGATCAGGCGATCTGGCCGAGCGCGCGGACGATGTCCTGCGCCCGGGTGGGCCGCACCAGGCGGGCCACCTCGTGGCCGTCGCGCAGGAAGATCAGCGACGGCCACAGCTTGACGCCGAACGAGCGGCCCAGCGGGCGGCCGCTGCCGTCCTCGACTTTCACGTGCTCGACCTGCGGGTAGGCCGTGAAGGCCTGTTCGATGAGGGGCTGGGCGGCCTGGCAATAGCCGCACCAGCCGGTGCCGAACTCCAGCACCAGCGGCCCCGGCCGCCTGTCGATGTCGTCGCGGGCGGGCGCGTCGACGGCATAGGAATGGGTCATCGGCATGGTGTGCTCTCCGTGAGCCGGCCCGCGCAGCAAGCGCCGTGCCGGCGGACCGGGCGCCGCTACACGCCCAAGTAGCGTTCCCACAGCCCGCGGTCGGCATCCAGCGCCGCGGAATCGCCGCTCCAGACGGCGCGCCCGCGTTCCAGGATGACGTGGCGGTCGGCCAGGGCCAGCAAGCGCTCGACGTACTTGTCGATCACCAGGATCGTCTGCCCGGCCGCGCGCAGGGTGGCCAGGCAGGCCCAGATTTCCTCGCGCACCAGCGGGGCCAGGCCTTCGGTGGCCTCGTCCAGCACCAGCAGGCGCGGGTTGGTGACCAGGGCGCGCCCGATGGCCAGCATCTGCTGCTCGCCGCCCGACAACTGGTTGCCCAGGTTGCGGGCGCGCTCGCCCAGGCGCGGGAACAGCTCGAACACGCGCTCGGCGGTCCAGGGCCGGGCAATGTCGGGGTTGCGCGCGGCGGTGAACGCCGTCAGGTGCTCGCGCACCGTCAGGTTGGGAAAGCACTGCCGCCCTTCGGGCACGATGGCCAGGCCCGCGCGCGCGATGCGGTCGGGCGCCCAGCCGCCGATATCCTGCCCCGCGAAGCGGATGCGGCCGGCGCGCAGCGGCAATTGCCCGAACAGCGTGCGCAGCAGCGTGGTCTTGCCCATGCCGTTGCGCCCCAGCAGCGTCACGACCTGGCCGGCGCCGATGTCCAGGTCTACCCCGAACAGCACCTGGCTGGCGCCGTAGCCGCTTGCCACCGCCTGCATGTTCAGCATGGCGCCCGCTCCGTCACGACGGCGTCGTCTTCGCCCAGGTAGGCCTTGCGCACATCGGCATTGGCGCGGATCTCGCCGGGCGTGCCGGTGGCGATGATGCGGCCGTACACCAGCACCGAAATGCGGTCGGCCAGGCGAAACACCGCCTGCATGTCGTGCTCGACCAGCAGCATGGCGGCCTGCCCGCGCAGCGACTCGATCAGCTCGGTCAGGCGCAGGGTTTCGTCGGGGCCCATGCCGGCCATGGGCTCGTCCAGCAGCAGCACGCTGGGCCGCGCGGCCAGCGCCAGGGCGAATTCCAGCTTGCGCTGCTCGCCGTGCGGCAAGGTGCCGGCCGGGCGATCGAGCAGGCTGGCGTCGATGGCGCACTGGCGCGCCAGCGCGCGGGCCGTCTGGTGCAGGTCGGCGTCGGCCGCGCGCGGCTTCCAGCAGCGGAAACTGCTGCCCGCGTGGGCCTGCGCCGCCAACAGCAGGTTGTCCAGTACGCTGAAGGACTTGAAGATATTGGTGACCTGGTACGAGCGCGACAACCCGGCCGCCACGCGCTGGTGCGCGTTCAAGCGCGAAATGTCGGCCCCGCCCAGCATCAGCCGGCCCTGGTCGGCCGGCAGCGTGCCGGACAGCAGGTGGATCAGGGTGGACTTGCCGGCGCCGTTGGGCCCGATCAGGGCATGGATTTCGCCCGGGGCCAGCGTCAGCGATACCTGGTCGGTGGCCACCAGCGCGCCGAAGCGGCGCACCAGGCCGGTGGCTTGCAGGGCGGGCGCGGCGGCGCTCATGGCCGTCCTCCGCGCGCCGGGGCGCCGGCGAACCATGGCGCCACCAGGCCGGCCACGCCGCGCGGCGCGCCGAACACCACGCACAGCAGCAGGATGCCCAGCGGCAGGTGCCAGTATTCCGTCCACATGCGCAACGCCTCTTCCAGCGCCAGCATCAGCACCGCGCCCGCCACCCCGCCATAGCGCAGGCCGATGCCGCCCACCAGCACCATCACCAGCAGGTTGGCCGACTGGGTCCAGTGCATCAGGCTGGGCGAGATGAACAGGTTGTGGTTGGCCAGCAGGGCGCCGGCCAGGCCGGCCGCCGCGCCGCTGATGACGAAGGCCATCAGCTTCAGCCGGTACACCGGGTAGCCCAGCGCTTCCATGCGCGACTCGTTTTCGCGGATACCCTGCAGCGCCGCGCCGAAGCGCGAATCCACCAGGCGGCCGAAGGCCCACATCAGCACCGCGAACAACGCCAGCACCAGGTAGTAGAAGCGGATACTGTCGGCCAGGTCGATGCCCGGCAGCAGCGAATAGCCCGACAGGTTCAGGCCGTCTTCGCCGCCGTACTGGCGCAGCGAAATGAACAGGTAGTACACCATCTGGGCGAACGCCAGGGTGATCATGATGAAGTAGACGCCGCGCGTGCGCAGCGACACGGCGCCGATCAGCAGCGCCAGCACGGCGGCGACCGCCGCCGCGGCGGGCCAGGCCACCAGCCCGGCATGCACGCCCGCGGCGTCCAGGATGCCGACCACGTAGGCCCCTGCGCCGAAAAACGCCGCATGCCCCAGCGCCACCATGCCGCCGTAGCCCAGGATCAGGTTCAGGCTGGTGGCCGCCAGCGCGTAGATCAGCATGCGGCGCACGACCGACACGTAGAAATCCAGGCCCAGGGCCGACGCGGCGTACGGCAGCAGCGCCAGCCCCAGCAGCAGGCCCAGGGACCAGAAGGTGGATCTGCGCATCATTCAACCACGCGCCGGGAACAGCCCGGCCGGCCGGAACACCAGCACGCCGGCCATGAGCAGGTAGATGGAAATGGCCGCCAGCGTGGCCGCCAGGCTGGACGCCATGGCCGGCGGCAGCACTTCGCGCAGCAGCATCGGCAGGAAGGCCCGGCCGGCGGTATCGACCATGCCCACCAGCAGCGCCCCCACGAACGCCCCGCGTATCGAGCCGATGCCGCCGATGACGATGCACACCAGCACCAGGATGAGGATTTCCTCGCCCATGCCGACCTGCACGGCGGTGATCGGCCCCAACAGCGCCCCGGCCACGGCCGCCAGCATGGCGCCCAGCGCGAACACGCCCAGGAACAGCAGCGGCACCCGCACGCCCATCAGCGTGGCCATCTGCCGGTTCGAGGCGCCCGCGCGCACCAGCACGCCGGCGCGGGTGCGCGTCACGAACCAGTACAGCCCCACCGCCGCCGCCAGCCCGCAGGCGATGATCACCAGGCGGTAGGCCGGGTACATCAGGTCGGGCAGCAGGCGCACCGGCCCGGACAGGGCGGCCGGCAGGTTCAGCATCACGGGCGCGGGGCCCCAGATCATCTTGACCAGGTCGTTGGCGATCAGGATGATCGCGTAAGTGCCCAGCACCTGCGCCAGGTGGTCGCGCACCGCCAGCCGGCGCACCAGCACCAGTTCCAGCACCACGCCCACCACGCCGGTGGCCAGGGCGGCCACCAGCACCGCCGCGGCGAACGAGCCGGTGCGCTGCATGGTTTCGGCCGCCACGTAGGCGCCGGCCATGTACAGCGAACCGTGCGCCAGGTTCATGATGTCCATGATGCCGAACACCAGGGTCAGCCCGGCTGCGATCAGGAACAGCATCAGCCCGAACTGCAGGCCGTTCAGCAGTTGTTCGACTACCAGCGTCATCTAGGACCTGTCCAGGCTGAAGGCGCCGCGGGCTACAGCTTGCATTGGCCCACGTAGACGTCCTGGTACTGGTCGAACACCTTGCCCACCAGCTTGTTGGTGATGCGGCCTTCGCTGTCTTTCTCGATGACGCGCAGGTAGTAGGCCTGGATGGGGTAGTGGTTCTTGCCGTAGGTGTAGGCGCCGCGCACCGAGGGGTAGTCGGCCTTGGCCAGCGCCTGCACGATGGCATCGCGGTCGGAAGCCTTGCCGCCGGCCTGCTTGACGGCCGCGTCCATGGCCATGATCACGTCGTACGCCTGGGCGGCGTACACCGACGGATAGCGGCCGTTGTATTCCTTGCGGAAGGCGGCGACGAACTGCTTGTTCTGCGGAACGTCCAGGTCGTGCGCCCATTGCGCGGTGTTGTACATGCCCAGCATGGGCTCGCCCACGGCCTGGATCACGTCTTCGTCGGCCGAGAAGCCGGGCCCGATCAGCTTGACGCTTTGCGACAGGCCGGTGGACACGAACTGCTTGATGAAGTTGATGCCCATGCCGCCGGGCAGGAAGATGAACACAGCGTCCGGCTTGGCGGCGCGGATCTGCGCCAGTTCGGCGGCGTAGTCGATCTGGCCCAGCTTGGTGTAGACCTCTTCGGCCACGTCGGCCTTGTAGCCGCGCTTGAAGCCGGTGAGCGCGTCCTTGCCGGCCGGGTAGTCGGGCGCCATGATCAGCACCTTCTTGAAGCCGCGGTCGGCCGCCACCTTGCCGGCGGCCTCGTGGAAGGCGTCGTTCTGGTAGGAAGTGCCGAACCAGTACGGGTTGCAGCGCTCGCCGGCGTACTGGCTGGGGCCGGGGTTGTTCGACAGGTACGGCACCTTGGCGGCGAACAGCGCCGGGCCCACGGCCAGCGCCACGTTCGAGCCGATGGGGCCGGTGAAGAAATCGATCTTGTCGCGCTGGATGTAGCGGGTGACCAGCTGGCGCGCCTGGTCGGGGTTGCCGCCCATGTCGGCCTGCATGAATTCGGCGGGCTGGCCGCCCAGCTTGCCGCCCAGCTGCTTAATGGCCAGGTTGAAGCCGTCGCGCGCCTCGGCGCCGAGCGCGGCGAACGGGCCCGAGATATCATTGGCGATACCGACCTTGATCGGGTCGGCCGATGACAGGGCGGGCGCCAGCGCGGCGGCCACCACCAGGGAAGTCAGGAAACGCATCGTGAAGCTCCTTGCGCGTGGCGCGCGGCGGATGTTGTTATGGGATGCTGCGAATTCGGATGCTTCTGCCATCGGCCCGCCCGGCATCGCCCGGACGATACGGCTGGGGCTGGCGTGCCGCATAGTTTAGGTTTAAAGTATCTGGCAAGACAAGACTAGGGTTTTTACCAGGGGCCGCCCCCCGCCACGCCATGTCCGCCCTTTACCGCCAATATGATCGCGCCGCGCTGGACGTGCAATACAACGCCCGCGCCACCGTGCCCGACATCCAGCCGATTCTGGCGCAATATGCCGCGCAAAGCCAGGCGGCGCGCGATACGCTGCCGCACGTGGCCGACGTGGCCTACGGCGACCACCCCGACGAATTGCTGGATATTTTCCCGGCGGCGCCGCAAGCCGGCGCGCCGGCCGGCGGTGCGCCGGTGTTCATGTATATCCACGGCGGCTACTGGCGGCTGCTGTCGAAGAACGATTCCTGCAACATGGCGCCGGCGTTCACGCGCGCCGGCGCGGTGGTGGTGACGGTGAATTATTCGCTGGCCCCGGCCGTCACGCTGGACCGCATCGTCGACCAGAACCGCCGCGCGCTGGCCTGGGTGCACCGCCACATTGCCGGCCATGGCGGCGACCCGTCGCGCATTCATCTGTGCGGCAGTTCGGCCGGCGGCCACCTGGTGGGCATGCTGCTGGCCGGGGGCTGGCACGACCGCTATGGCGTGCCGGCCAGCGCGGTGGCCGGCGCGGCGCCGCTGTCGGGGCTGTACGACTTGCGGCCGCTGGTGCATACCCACATCAACGAATGGATGCGCATGACCGCGGCCGATGCCGAACGCAACAGCCCCGCGCTGCTGCCGCCGGGCGCCGGCTGCCCGCTGCTGGCCAGTCATGGCGGCACGGAAACCGACGAGTTCAAGCGCCAGACCGACGACTACCTGCGGGCCTGGCGCGCCCGCGGCCTGCCGGCGCGCCATGTGCCGATGCCGCACACCAACCATTACGACATCGTGCTCACGCTGAACGACCCCGCCAGCCCGCTGACGCAGGCCATTTTCGACCAGATGGGCCTGGCCGGCAGCCGGCCCGCCCGTTGAAGCCCGCCACCATGATCGACACGCCCGACCTGGAAACGCGCGCCGCGCCCGACGACCACCACGCGTTGCGCCTGTGGCTGCGCATGCTGACGTGCTGCAACCTGATCGAGTCGGAAATCCGCGGCCGCCTGCGCACGGAATTCGATACGACGCTGCCGCGCTTCGACCTGATGGCCCAGCTGCAGCGCGCCCCGAAGGGCATGAAGATGGGCGAGCTGTCGCGCCGCATGATGGTCACCAACGGCAATATCACCGGCATCACCGACCAGCTGGAAAAGGAAGGCCTGGTGATGCGCACCAAGATGGAAAGCGACCGGCGCAGCTCGGTACTGAAGCTCACCCCGCAAGGCCGCCGCACCTTCGCCCGCATGGCCCGCGCCCACGAAAGCTGGGTCAAGGACATGTTCAACGACCTGCCCGAAGCCAGCCGGGATGCGTTGTACCAGGCGCTGGGGGAATTGAAATTGCAGGTCGTGGCAGTTCGGGGCGGGAATCGGGGGTGACTTCTTTGGGGCGGTTTTTGGGGTGAGATAGGTGTCACACCCTCTCGCCCCCCCCGTCGATTCCCCCGGTTCCCGGGCTCCCCCATCGCCAGCCTCGCCGCCCCGGAAGGGGGCCGGGCGAATTGGAGGGCGGGGAAGCCTGCGTAGCAGGCCTCGGGCGCCTGGTGGCGCGCCCGAGCCTGGCCGACTTCGCCCGGCCCCCTTCCGGGGCGGCGAGGCGACTCAAGAACCCAACCCCCCAAAAGTCCCCACCCTAGCAGTGGGATAATAGACAGTTCCCTCCGCCTAACAGGCGGCAATTTCACGCCCCTTAAAGCCACAGAGACCCCGTCATGGCCGTTAACCTGCAGATCCCCTCCGAGTCCGACATTTTCCCCGTTGCCGGCGTTGACATCGGCGTCACCGAAGCCGGTATCCGCAAGGCCAACCGACGCGATCTCACGGTTTTCCGCCTGGCCCCCGGCACCAATGTCGCCGGCGTCTTCACCCGCAACCGCTTTCGCGCGGCCCCGGTGCAGGTCTGCGAGGCCCACCTGGCCGCCGGCGGCCCGATCCGCGCGCTGGTCATCAACACCGGCAACGCCAACGCCGGCACCGGCGCCGAAGGCCTGAAGAAGGCCCAGGACACCTGCGCCGCGCTGGGCCAGCTGATGGGCGTGCCGGCCCAGCAGATCCTGCCGTTTTCCACCGGCGTCATCCTCGAGCCCCTGCCGCTGGACCGCCTGACCGCCGCCCTGCCCGACGCGCTGACCAAGCTCGGCCCCGACCAGTGGTCCAATGCCGCCCACGGCATCATGACCACCGACACGCTGCCCAAGATCCATTCCACCCGCGCGCAGATCGGCGGCAAGACCGTCACCTTCACCGGCATCAGCAAGGGCGCGGGCATGATCCGCCCGAACATGGCCACCATGCTCAGCTTCCTGGCCACCGACGCCGGCATCGCCCAGCCGGTGCTGCGCAAGCTGGCGCTGGAAATCGCCAACCGCTCGTTCAACCGCATCACGGTCGACGGCGACACGTCCACCAACGACTCGTTCATCATCGCCGCCACCGGCCAGGCCGGCATCGACATCGCCGCCGAATCCGACCCGCACTACGCCGCCGTGCGCGACGCGCTGGCCGCCGCCGCCCTGGACCTGGCCACCAAGATCGTGCGCGACGCCGAAGGCGCCACCAAGTTCATCACCATCCGCGTCGAAGACGCGCTGACCACCGAAGAAGCCCTGAAAGTCGCCTACTCGATCGCGCACTCGCCGCTGGTCAAGACGGCGTTCTTCGCGTCCGACCCCAACCTGGGCCGCATCCTGGCCGCCATCGGCTACGCCGGCATCGACGACCTCGACGTGTCGAAGCTGCGCCTGTGGCTGGACGACGTGCTGGTGGCGCGCGACGGCGGACGCAACCCCGACTACCAGGAAGCCGACGGCCAGCGCGTCATGAAGCAGGCCGAGATCGGCATCCGCGTCGCCCTGGCCCGCGGCCAGGCCAGCGAGACCGTCTACACCTGCGACTTCTCGCACGAGTACGTCAGCATCAATGCCGACTACCGTTCCTGAACCCACGCCCCCGGAAACCCCCGTGACTGCCTCCGACTTTTCCGTTTTGATCGAACGCGCCGAACGCGTGCTGGCCCAGCTGGAAGCCTGGCTGCCGGCCGCGCCCCCGGATATCGACTGGTCCGCCCATGCCTACCGCTGGCGCAAGCGCGGCGCGCGTGGCTGGCTGGACGCCGTGCGCCACGTGGCCCGCATCGACCTGGGCGACCTGCAGCACATCGAGCGCCAGAAAGGCATCATCGACCGCAACACGCGCCAGTTCCTGCAGAACAAGCCCGCCAACAACGTGCTGATGACCGGCGCGCGCGGCACCGGCAAGAGCTCGCTGGTCAAGGCCATGCTGGCGGCCTACGGCGACCAGGGGCTGCGCCTGATCGAGGTCGACAAGTCCGACCTGGGCGACCTGCCCGACATCGTCGAACTGGTGGCCAAGCGCCCCGAGCGCTACATCGTGTTCTGCGACGACCTGTCGTTCGAGGAAGGCGAAGCCGGCTACAAGGCGCTGAAATCGGTGCTGGACGGCTCGGTGTCGGCCTCGGGCGACAACGTGCTGATCTACGCCACCTCGAACCGGCGCCACCTGATGCCGGAATACATGAGCGAGAACCTGCAGGCCAGGCACCAGCCCGACGGCGAGATCCACCCGGGCGAGACAGTGGAAGAGAAAATCTCGCTGTCCGAGCGCTTCGGGCTGTGGCTGTCGTTCCACCCCTTCAAGCAGGACGACTACCTGGACATCGTGCACCACTGGCTGGGCGAACTGGGTTGCCCGGCCGAACACATCCAGGCCTGCCGCACCGAGGCGCTGCAATGGGCGCTGGAACGCGGTTCGCGCTCGGGCCGGGTCGCCTACCAGTTTGCCCGCGACTGGGCCGCCCGCCATGTCTGACCGCATCGTCGACGTCGCCGCCGGCCTGATCCTGCGCCCCGACGGCCAGTTGCTGCTGGGCCAGCGCCCCGAGGGCAAGCCCTGGGCCGGCTGGTGGGAACTGCCCGGCGGCAAGCTCGAGCCGGGCGAGACCGTGCTGCAGGCGCTGGCGCGCGAGCTGCGCGAGGAAATCGGCATCGAGGTCACGCAGGCGGTGCCCTGGGTGACCTACGTGCATGCGTACCCGCACACCACGGTGCGGCTGGCGTTCTGCCACGTCACCGGCTGGCAGGGCGAGCCGCGCGGGCTGGAAAACCAGCGCCTGGAATGGGTGGACCCGGCCCGCGCCGACGCCGTGGGCGACCTGCTGCCCGCCACCTTGCCGCCGCTGCGCTGGCTGCAGTTGCCCCCCGCCTACGGCATCAGCTCGATCGGCGGGCGCGCCGGCCTGCCGGCCTTCCAGGAACGGCTGGATCGCGCCCTGGCGCGCGGGTTGAAGCTGGTGCAATTGCGCGAGCCGGGCTGGCCCGACGGCGCGGGCGCCACGTCGCTGCGCGACGCCATGCAGGCCGTGCTGCGGCAATGCCGCGCCGCCGGCGCGCGGCTGCTGGTCAACAGCGCCCACCCCGCGGCCTGGTGGCGCCAGGCCGACGGCGTGCACCTGCGCTGGGCCGATGCGGCAGCGCTGCACGCGCGCCCCGACCTGCCGGCCGGCGCGCTGGTGGGCGTGTCGGGCCACGACAATGCGCAAGTGGCGCACGCGCGCGACATCGGCGCCGATTTCGCGGTGCTGGGGCCGGTGCTGGACACCCCCTCGCACCCCGGCCAGCCGCCCCTGGGCTGGCCGGGCTTCGTCGCCGGCAACCGCGACGCCGGGCTGCCGGTGTACGCATTGGGCGGGCAGTCGGCCGACACCCTGAACGACGCGCGCCAGCACGGCGCGCACGGCATCGCCGGCATCCGCGGGCTGATCTAGCCGCCCGGCTAGTCTCGCGCCACGATCGCGAATCGGCCGTCCTGCCGCAGGCGGGCCCAATAGGCCTGGCGATCGGCGTCGAAGCCGACCGGGTCGGCGCCCGCGCAGGCGCCGGTCAGGTCCGGCGGGGTGCCGGTCAGGTAGGCCGGCTGGTAGGGCTGCCGGCTGACGCAGTCGGCGGCGGCCAGGGGCGCCCAGGCCTGGCCGTCCCAGCGCGCCAGCGCGCTGCCCTCGGCGCTGGCGCCCGCGGGTAGCGCGAATTCCAGCACATAGGCATGGCCGGTGTCGCCGTCCTTCAGTTCCCAGTCGCGCGTGGCCCGCGCGGGCAGCGCATGCGGGGCCTTGCCCTGTTCCGAGCCGTCGCCGTAGCTGCCGGGCAGGCCGGTATCGGCCGTAAGGTCCTTCAAGCGGCCGTAGGGGTCGGTGTAGATGCCCGTCTGGCCACTGATGCCCGACACCGCCAGCACATCGGACAGCGTGGCGCCGGCGCGCCGGGCCCACGACAGCGACACCAGCTTGCTCAGGTCGATGGTGGTTTCGCGGATCTCCACTTCCTCGTCGGGGGTACCCTCGTTGACCACGCGCGCGCGCTGGCTGTTGTTCAGGTTCGGGCGCCAGCTTTCGTCGCGGATGAACATGTAGCGGTACATCAGCGATTCCAGTTCGCGGTTGGTCGTGGCGAACGTCACGCCCGGCTCGACCGCCATGCCGCGCGTGCGCGTGTCGTAGCGGTTGAAGACGGTATTGCGGCCATCCAGGATGCGCGCGCTCTGCCCGCCGGGCGAGGCGCACGCGCTGGTGCGGTAGCCGGCGTCGTAGACGTTGTTGCTCTGGATGCCGGCCGGGATGCTGGCGGGGTACACGACCTTGTCGCAACGCGTGGCGGTGCGCGTGAACCGGTCGAACAGGCGCCATTGCGGGTCGGCCAGTTCCCTGGGGCCATCGGCATTGGCATACACCGTGTGCGGCACGTAGTAGGCCTGGTAATCCACCGCGTCGCCCTGGAAGGCGAACACCGACACGTTGGCGTCGATGGCGCCCGACGCGTCGCTGGCCACCTTCAGCATGACGGTGTTCTGCACCTGCTCGTGCTCGCCATAGCGGTTTTCGTAGCCCTTGTAGGCGGCGCTGCCGGCCACGATCTGGGTGAACGAACGCTGCGTGGCATCGCGGATCTGGCTGCGCGTGTACATGTGCTCGTGGCCGGACACGTAGATCACGTCGTGCTCGGCGAACAGCGCGCGGTAGTCGTCGTAGACTTCGCGGAAGGCCACGTCCGACGGCTCGGACAGATAGCCTTCCAGGATTTTCTCGCGCAGCATGCCGTAGCGGTTGCCCACCAGCGAGTTGTGCGTCATCAGGACGATGTGGTCGACTTGGTCGCGATGTTCGCGGATGCGCGCGCCGTCGAAATCGTAGGCGAACGGCAGCCAGTCGTACGAAATATTGATGAACAGCACATTCTGGCGCACCAGCGCGTAGTTCTTGTACCGGGACCCCGGCATGTGCTGCGCGTCGGCCGGGATCAGGTCGCCGACGGTATCGAAGTAGTCCTGGTCGATGCCCTTGTTGTCGTGGTTTCCCATGATGGGCAGCAGGGTCATGCGGCCGGTATAGTCCGCCGCGATGGCGCGCCATTGCGCGTATTCGTCGCGCGTGCCGTTCTCGGTCAGGTCGCCGGCCATCAGCACGATGTCCACGCCCTGTTGCGCCAGCTTGTCCAGGGCGGCGCGCATGGGATGTTCGGCCACGCCCGAGGCGCTGCCCTGCGTGTCGGGCAGCACGCCCACGCGCAAGGCCGGTTGTCCGGGTTGCGGCTCGGTCGTGCCGGGCCCCTGGGCGACCTCGTCGTCGTCGCCGGAATCGCTGCCGCAGCCGGCCAGGGCCAGCAACAGGCAAACTACCGCCCCCACGTGCGCGCGGCGCTGCAAACTGCCCCAAATGTCCATGCCCCCCCCCTCGCGAAGAAAACGAGGAGAATAGAAACATCAAGTTACGCCGCCGTGACGCCGGATTCTTGGTAAAACCAAGGGTAAGTACGGATATAGTAGTTCGTATAATCGTATACGATTATACGTATTGGAGAATCTTTTATGGATTGGCTGACATCCCCCGTCCAGTCTGACGAATTCGCCGAGATCAAGAATACGTCGCTGGGCAAACTGGTGCGCGACTACCTGCTGGGGCAGATCATGTCGGGCGCGCTGGTGCCCGGCCAGGCGCTGCGCGAACCCGAACTGGTCGAACAGATGAAGGTGTCGCGCGTACCGGTGCGCGAAGCCCTGCGCGAACTGGAAAGCATGGGCCTGGTCGTGTCGCGCAAGCATTCGGGCGTGTACATCCGCGAACTGGCCGAGGACGAGGTGCACGACCTGTACCAGTTCCGCTCGCTGATGGACAACCACGCCGGGCGGGTGGTGGCCGAGCTGCCCGCCGAACGGCGCCTGGCGCTGGTCGAGAAGCTGGAAACCTGTACCGCCGCCATGGACCGCGCCATCGCCGACGGCAACACCCAGGCCTACTACAACGCCAACCTGCAATTCCACTGGCTGTTCATCGAATTCGCCGGCAACCGCGAAATCGCCAAGAGCTATCGCGAAGTGATCCAGAAGCTGCACCTGGCGCGCGTGAAGAACCTGTCCACCGAAGACCACCGCCGGCAATCCAACGCCGAGCACAAGCAGATCGTGCAGGCGCTGCGGGACGCGTCCTCGATCGCGGGCGCGCATCACTGCGCCGAACTGCTCGCCCACCACGTGATCAACGCGCACAAGCGTCTGGCGGAGATGTCGCCATGACAACGGCCCATCAACCGTGCGGACCGTAGCCCCGCCGCCGGCCTAGCGCGTTCCCCCCTGGAATTTCCGACGCCCGCGATCGTGCCCCGGCCGATGGCGGAGCATGCGCTCGCCCTGAAGCCCCGCAAGCAGCCCTCTTCGAGCCCCGGCGCCGGTCGCCGGCCCGGCTCGGGGCGGCGTTCGCCCGCGAGCCGCCACACCGCAAGACCCGCTGACGACTTTACCGACTTCACCGCTTCAACCAACAAGATGCGCCGCCGCGGCGTACACACAGGAGAAATGCATGAAACGCTTGGCCAGACTGATGGGATGCATGGCTTTGGGATTCGCGTCGATGAACGCGTCGGCCCAGAACAACTCGACGGTACGGATCATCGTGCCGTTCGCCGCCGGCGGCCCCAATGACGTGGTGGCGCGCCTGGCGGCCCAATACATTGCCGAGCCGCTGGGCAAGACCGTGATCGTGGAAAACAAGCCCGGCGCCACCGGCGCCATCGGCAGCCAGCTGGCCGCCGACGCCAAGCCCGATGGCGGCACGCTGCTGCTGGCCAGCAGCAGCACCATGATGGCGCCCATCATCCTGAAATCGGTGCGCTTCGACCCGGTCAAGGACTTCGCGCCGGTCGACCTGATCGCGCTGGACGAGAACCTGCTGGTGGTCAATCCGTCGGTGCCGGTCAAGACGGTGCAGGAACTGATCGACCTGGCGCGCAGCAAGCCCGGCGACCTGAACTATTCCACCTCGGGCCAGGGCAGCAGCTATCACCTGGGCACCGAGCTGTTCAGTTCCGAAACCCATATCCAGATGACGCACGTGCCGTACAAGGGCACCGCGCCCGCCGTGTTCGGCCTGATCGCCGGCGAAGTGCAGGTGCAGTTCCAGGCCGTCTCGCAGGCCAAGCCGCATATCGAGGCCGGCAAGGTGCGCCCGCTGGGCATCGCCAGCGGCACGCGGCACAGCGACTACCCCGACCTGCCGACGATCGCCGAGGCGGCCAACCTGCCGGGCTTCGAATTCGCCACCTGGATGGGCCTGTTCGCGCCCGCCGGCACGCCGGAAGACGAATTGGCCAAGCTGCGCGCGGCGCTGCGCACCGCCGCGCAGAATCCCGATTTCCAGGCGCGCCTGAAAGACATGGGCATGCGTCCGGTCAGCCAGGACCCGCAGGCCATCCAGGCCCGCATCGCCCAGGACCTGCAGAAATGGGGCTCCCTGGTGCAGACCAAGGGCCTGCAGATGCAGTAAGGCGCGCACCATGTCATCGGCACCCGAAATGCTGGCATTCGACGAGGCGGCGGCCCGGTTCCGCCAGGGCAGGCTCACGCCCCGCGACTACCTGGAACAGGCCATCGCCACCCTCCTGGCGCGCGAGGGCCAGGTGCAGGCCTTCGCCTGCCTGGACTTGGCGCACGCCCGCGCCCAGGCCGACGCGGCGACCGAACGCTATCGCCGCCAGGCGCCGCTGTCGGCCATCGACGGCATGCCGGTGGGGATCAAGGACATCATCGACACCGCCACGCTGCCCACCGGGATGGGCAGCGGCATCTACGACGGCTGGCGGCCGCCCGCCGATGCCGAGGCGGTCGATGCGATCCGGCTGGGCGGCGGCGTGATCGTGGGCAAGACGCGCACCACCGAGTTCGCCATCGGCCGCGCCACCGTCACGACCAACCCGCACGATGCCGCGCGCACGCCGGGCGGTTCATCGTCGGGCACCGCGGCCGGCGTCGCCGCCGGCATGATCGGCGCAGGCCTGGGCACCCAGACGCAGGGATCCATCGTGCGCCCCGCCAGCTATTGCGGCGTGGCCGGCTACAAGCCCACCTGGGGCGTGCTGCCGCTGCGCGGCGTGCATCCGGTGTCGGGCAGCCACGACCACCTGGGCGTGATCGCGCACAGCTTCGATGCGGCCTGGGCCGTGGCGCGCACCATTGCCCGGCACCGCCCCACCCTGGCCAGCGCCCGGCTGGGCGGCCAGGCGGATGCGGCGCTGGACAGCGCGCCCCCGCGGCGCGTGGCGGTGCTGCGCACGGCCGGCTATGCCGAACTGGACGCCGACACCGCGCGGGTGTTCGAGGCCGAACTGGACCGCTGGCGCCAACGCGGCGTGGCGGTCGTCGAGCCCGACGGCGATGCGCAACTGGCCGCGCTGTGCCGCGAACTGGACAGCATCCCGGCGCTGTCGGCCGAGATGGTGGCGCACGACATGCGCTGGCCCTACTGGGGCTATTGCCAGCGCCATCCGCAACAGGTCAGCCAGAAGATCCACGACCTGGTGGCGGCCGGGCTGCGGGTGGATCCGCCGCGCTACCAGGCGCTGCGCGACACGCGCGACGGCATCCTGGGCCGCCTGGAAGCGCTGGCGGCAGGCTACGACGCCTTCGCCTTGCCGGCCGCCTCGGGCATTGCGCCGGCGGGCCTGGACAACACCGGGTCGCGCACCCTGCTGGTGTACGCCAGCTGCCTGGGCGTGCCGGCGCTCAGTGTGCCGCTGCTGCGCGTGGGCCACATGCCGCTGGGCGTCCAGCTGCTGGGCCGCCGCTTCGACGACTACCGGCTGCTGTGCCACGCCAGGTGGCTGATGGCCTGATGCGCGCCGCCCGCCGCGGCCGGCGCGCGGCGCTTATCGGGGCTGGGGCGATGCGGCGGGCTGCGGCGCGGCGGGCGCCGACGCGGCGCGGGATTCGTCCGATGGCGGCAGGCCTTCCCAGCCGCCGCCCAGCGCGGCAATCAATTGCACGCTAGCCGTCAGCCGGCTGCCCATCAGCGACAAGGCGTTGCGCTCGCTGTTGAGCGCGGTGGTTTCCAGCACGGCCACGTCCAGGTAGCCGATCAGCCCCGCCTGGTACTGGTTGCGCGCCAGCCGCAACGATTCGCGCGCGGCTTCCAGGGCGCGGCGCTGCACCACCTGTTCCTGCTCCAGCACGCGCAACTGGATCAGGTAGTCTTCCACTTCGCGCAGCGCCCCCAGCACGGTTTGCCGGTACAGCGCGGCCTGCGCGTCATAGGCCGCGCGGGCCTGTTCCAGTTGCGCGCGGCGCGCGCCGCCGTCGAACAGCGTCAGCGCCAGCGCCGGGCCCAGCGACCAGAACCGCGCCGGCGCGGTCAGCCATTGCGCGAATTCGCCGCTGCGAAACCCGCCGTCGGCGCTGAGCACCAGGTCGGGAAACCAGGCCGATTGCGCCACGCCGATCTGCGCATTGGCCGCGGCCGTCCGGCGCTCGGCCGAGGCCACGTCCGGGCGGCGTTCCAGCAGTTGCGACGGCAGGCCCACCGGGATCTGCGGCAGCGGCTGCTCGAACGGCTGGGGCGCCAGGGCGAAGCGCGACGGCGCCTGGCCCACCAGCACGGCGATGGCGTGCTCGAACTGGCCGCGCTGCCATTCCAGGTCGACCCGTTGCGCGCGCGCGCCTTCCAGCTGCGCCAGGGCCACCGCCACGTCCGACTTGCCCGCCACGCCGGCCTGGTAGCGGTTCTCCGTCAATTGCAGCGAACGCTCGTAGGCCGCCACCGTGGATTCCAGCAGGCGCTTCTGCTCGTCCAGCACGCGCAGCTGGAAATAATTCTGCGCCAGGCTGGCCTGCGCGCTCAGCCGCGCGGCGCCCAGGTCGGCCAGGCTGGCCTGGGCCTCGGCCCGGCTGGCCTCGACCTCGCGGCGCACGCGGCCCCACAGGTCGGCTTCCCAGCTGACGCTGCCGCTCAGGTTGTACTGGTTGCCGACCCCGGCGGCCGTGGCGCTGCTGCCGCCGCCCGACCGCGTCACGCCCGCGCTGGCGCCCACCGTCGGGAAGAACCCGGCCCGCGCGCCGCGCACCAGCGCCTGCGCCTGCCGGTAATTGGCCTCGGCCTGCGCGATGGTCTGGTTGGCAACGTTGAGCTGGCTCATCAGGCCGTCCAGCACGCCGTCGCCGTACGCCTGCCACCAGGCGCCGCGCTCGGCCGCATCGCGCGGCTGCGCGGGCTTCCAGCCGGGCACCTGGCCCTGCCCTTCTTTGTAGGCCTGGCCCACGTCGATCTCGGGGCGCTGGTAATCGGGCCCGACCGCGCAGGCCGACAGCAGCGCGCCAAGCAGCGCGGCGGCCAGCCAGCGCGGCGCGCGGGCGGGCAGGAAGAACGAAGGCGGGCGGGCGGCGCGGGTCATGAGTGCTCGATATCGGGTTGCGGGCCGGCCGGGCGCGCGGCCTGGCGGCGCCGCGCCCACAGGCGGAAACGGTCCAGGTACAAGTACACCACCGGCGTGGTGTACAAGGTCAGGATCTGGCTCAGGATCAGGCCGCCGACGATGGTCACCCCCAGCGGCTGGCGCATCTCGACGCCGGCGCCGGTGGCCAGCACCAGCGGCAGCGCGCCGAAGATGGCGGCCATCGTGGTCATCATGATGGGCCGGAAGCGCGTCAGGCACGCCTCGAAGATCGCGTCGCGCGGCGACAGATTGCGGCGGCGCTCGGCGTCGAGCGCGAAGTCCACCATCATGATGGCGTTCTTCTTCACGATGCCGATCAGCAGGAACACGCCGATCAGGGCGATCAGGGTGAATTCGCTGCCCACCAGCATCAGCGCCAGCAGCGCGCCGATGCCGGCCGACGGCAGGGTCGACAGGATGGTCAGCGGGTGCACCAGGTTCTCGTACAGGATGCCCAGCACGATATACATGGCCACCAGCGCCGCCAGGATCAGCCAGGGCTGCTGGCTCTGCACCTGCTGCTGCGCCGCCGCCGTGCCCAGGAAGCCGGCCTGGATCTGGTCGGACGGCAGGCCGATGCGGGCCACGGCCTCGTCGATGGCGCGGGTGGCCTGGTCCAGCGACACCCCCGGGGCCAGGTTGAACGAGATCTCGTCGGCCGCGAACAGGCCGTTGTGCCGCACGCTCAGCGGCGCATTGGCCGATTCGAAATACGCGAAGGCCGACAGGGGCACGCGCTGGCCGTCCTGGGTGATGACGTGCACCTGCTTGAGCGATTCGGCATCCTGGGCGAAGCGCGGATCCACCCCCATGACCACGTGGTACTGGTTCAGCGGGCCGTACATGACCGACACCTGGCGCTGGCTGAACGAATTGTTCAGCACCGCGGAGATATCCGACATGCTGATGCCCAGCCGCGTGGCCGCCTCGCGGTCGATCACCAGTTCGACCTGGCGGCCCTTGTCCTCGACGCTGGTGTCGACGTCGACCAGTTCGGGCAGCGCCGCCATGGCCTGCTGCACCTTCGGCATCCAGGTGCGCAGCAACGACAGTTCGCCGGCCAGCAGCGTGTAGTCGTACGACCCGCTGCCCTGCCCGCCGCCCAGGAAGATGTCTTGCTGCGGCACCAGGAACACGCGCGCGCCCGGCGTATTCTGCAGCCGCCCGCGCAGGCGGTTGACCACGTCGTTGGCGCTGGCCTGGCGCTCGGCCTGCGGCTTGAGCTGGATCATCATGAAGCTGCTGTTGCTGCCGCCGCGCCCGCCCGCGTGCGCGGTGACGCTGGCCACCGCCGGATCGGACAGGATCACCTTGCGGAAGTATTCGAGCTTGGGCACGGTGGCCTGGAACGAGGTGCCCTGGTCGACCCGGAAGAAGCCCAACAACTGGCCGGTGTCCTGCTGCGGGAAGAACCCCTTGGGCACCACGGCGTACAGGTACACGTTCAGGCCGATGGCCGCCGCCAGCAGCAGCATCATGATGCGGCTGTGGGCCAGCGCCCACGACAGGCTGCGCCGGTACTGGCGCAGCAGCGCGTCGAAGCCGCGCTCCAGAGCGACGGACAGGCGGCCCGGCGCGCGCGCCGCCGCGGGCGCCTGCCGGCGCAGCAGCCGCGCGCACATCATGGGGGTCAGCGTCAGCGACACCACCAGCGACACCAGGATGGCGGCCGACAGCGTCACGGCGAACTCGCGGAACAACCGCCCCACCACGCCGCCCATCAGCAGGATGGGAATGAACACGGCCACCAGCGACAGGCTCATGGACAGCACGGTGAACCCGACCTCGCGCGAGCCGCGCAGCGCCGCCCGCATGGGCGAGGCGCCCTGCTCGATGTGGCGCATGATGTTCTCGAGCACCACGATGGCGTCGTCGACCACGAAGCCGGTGGCCACGATCAGCGCCATCAGCGAAATGGTGTTCAGCGTATAGCCGCACAAGTACATGACGCAGAAGGTGCCCACCAGCGACACCGGCACCGCCACGCTGGGAATCAGCGCCGCGCGCCAGTGGCGCAGGAACAGCAGCACCACCAGCATCACCAGGCCCACCGCCACCACCAGCGTCAGTTCGGCCTCGTGCAGCGAGGCGCGGATGCTGGGGGTGCGGTCCTGCGCGACGGTCATGTCGACGTCGCCGGGCAGCAGCGCGGCCAGCTGCGGCAGCTGCGCGCGCACGGCCTCGACGGTCTCGATGATGTTGGCGTCGGCCTGGCGGCGCAGGATCAGCAGGATGGCCTTGCGGTTGTTGTAGAAGCCGGTCTGGTACAGATCCTCGACCGAATCCTCGACCGTGGCCACATCCGACAGCCGCACCGCCGCGCCGTCGCGCCAGGCGACGATCAGGGGCCGGTACTGCTCGGCGCGGTCGAGCTGGTCGCTGGCCATGATCTGCCAGTGGTAGCGGTCGTCTTCGACCACGCCCTTGGGGCGGTTGGCGTTGGCCTCGTTCAGGGTGGCGCGCACTTCGTCCAGCGATACGCCGCGGCTGGACAGCGCGCCGGGAATCAGGTTGACCCGCACCGCCGGCAGCGAACTGCCGCCCACCGTGACTTCGCCGATGCCGTTGACCTGCGCCAGCTTCTGCGCCACGATCGTCGAGGCCAGGTCGTACAGCTTGCCCTGGCTGAGCGTGTCGGACGTCAGCGCCAGCACCATGATGGGCGCCGACGACGGGTTGACCTTGTGGTACGTGGGGTTGCTGCGCAGCCCCGTGGGCAGCAGCGAGCGCGCCGCGTTGATGGCGGCCTGCACGTCGCGGGCGGCGCCGTTGATGTCGCGGCTAAGGTCGAACTGCAGCGTGATGCGGGTAGACCCCTGCGAACTGCGCGAGGTCATTTCGGTGACGCCCGCGATGCTGCCCAGCGAGCGTTCCAGCGGCGTGGCCACGCTGGAGGCCATGGTTTCCGGGCTGGCGCCGGGCAGGCTGGCGCTGACCGAAATGATCGGCAGGTCCACTTCGGGCAGCGGCGCCACCGGCAGCAGCCGGAACGACAGCGCGCCCGCCAGCACCAGCCCCAGGCACAGCAGCACGGTGGCCACGGGGCGGACGATGAAGGGCGCCGACAGGATCATGGCTGCTCCGCGGCGGCCGGACGGACGCGGCGGCGCCGCGCCAGGCGGTCGAACATCAGGTAGATCACCGGCGTGGTGAACAGCGTCAGCACCTGGCTAAGCAGCAGCCCGCCCACCATCACCAGGCCCAGCGGCTGGCGCAGCTCGGCGCCGGTGCCGGTCGACAGCATCAGCGGCAGCGCGCCGAACAGGGCGGCCAGCGTGGTCATCAGGATGGGCCGGAAGCGCAGCAGCGCGGCCTCGTGGATGGCCGCGCGCGGCGCCAGCCCGCGCTTGCGCTCGGCCTCGAGCGCGAAGTCGATCATCATGATGGCATTCTTCTTCACGATGCCGATCAGCAAGATGATGCCGATGATGCCGATCATGTCGAGCTCGGTACCGGTGATCATCAGCGCCAGCAGCGCCCCCACCGCCGCGGAAGGCAGGGTGGACAGGATGGTGATCGGGTGGATGTAGCTTTCGTACAGCACGCCCAGCACGATGTACATGGTGACCACCGCCGCCAGGATCAGCCACAACGTGCTCGACAGCGAATTCTGGAAGGCCAGCGCGGCGCCTTGGTAGCGGGTCTCGATGCCGGCGGGCATGCCGATGTCCGCCTCGGCGGCCGTGATGGCGTCGACCGCCGCCGACAGCGAGGCCCCCGGCGCCAGGTTGAACGACACGGTGGTCATGGGGAACTGGTCCAGCCGGCTGATGGCCAGCAGGGTGCGCCCCTGGGAAATGTGCGCCACCGTCGACAGCGGCACCAGCGTGCCCGATTCGGTGGCCAGGTGGATCTGGCCCAGCGCCTCGGGCGACTGGCGGAACTGCGGCAAGACTTCCAGCACCACGCGGTACTGGTTCGACTGCGTGAAGATCGTGGAAATCAGCCGCTGCCCGAAGGCGTTGTACAGGGCCTCGTCGATGGCGGATGTGGAGATGCCCAGGCGCGCGGCCGCGTCGCGGTCGATCTCGACCCAGGTCTGCAGGCCGTCGTCCTGCAGGTCGTGCGCCACGTCGGTGAGTTCGGGCAACTGCGACAGGCGCTCGACCAGCCTGGGCGCCCATTCGGACAGCACGGCGATGTCCGGGTTGGACAGCGTCATCTGGTACTGCGTGCGGCTGATGCGGTCTTCGATGGTCAGGTCTTGCACCGGCTGCATGTACACGCGCACTCCCTGCTGCGCGGCCAGGGCGTCCTGCAGGCGCTGGGTGACGGCGGCCAGGTCGCCGTCGCGCTGGTCGTGCGGCTTCAGGGCGATCTGCATGCGGCCGGTGTTCAGGGTGGCGTTGGTGCCGTCCACGCCGATGAACGACGACACCGATTCCACGTCGGGATCCTGCAGGACGATGCGCGCGACCGCTTGCTGGCGCTGCGCCATCGCCTGGAACGACACCGAGGCGGGCGCCTGGGTGATGGCCTGGATCATGCCGCTGTCTTGCTGGGGAAAAAAGCCCTTGGGAATGGCAAGGTACAGCAGCGCCGTCAGCACGAACGTGCCGACCGCGACCAGCAGGGTCAGCGGCTGGTGCGCCAGCACCCACTGCAGCATGCGGTCGTAGCCGGCGATGACGCGGTCGATGAAGGCGCCGGTGGCCTGGTGGAAGCGCCCGTGGCGCTGCTCGGATTCGGGCCGCAGCAGGCGCGCGCACATCATCGGCGTCAGCGTCAGCGACACCACCAGCGAGATCAGGATGGCCACCGCCAGCGTGATGGCGAACTCGCGGAACAGCCGCCCCACCACTTCGGTCATGAAGAGCAGCGGGATCAGCACCGCGATCAGCGAGAAGGTCAGCGAGATCAGCGTGAAGCCGATCTGCGCGGCGCCCTTGAGCGCGGCCTGCAGCGGGGTTTCGCCTTCTTCCAGGTGGCGCGCGATGTTCTCGATCATGACGATGGCGTCGTCGACCACGAAGCCGGTGGCGATGGTCAGCGCCATCAGCGTCAGGTTGTTGATGCTGAACCCGGCCAGGTACATGATGCCGAAGGTGCCGACCAGCGACAGCGGCACCACCACGCTGGGGATCAGCGTGGCCGTCAGGCTGCGCAGGAACAGGAAGGTCACCATGACCACCAGCGCCACCGCCAGCATCATCTCGAACTGCACGTCGGCCACCGACTGGCGGATGGTCTGGGTGCGGTCGGACACCACGCTGACGTCCAGCGTGGCGGGCAGCGCCTCTTTCAGCTGCGGCAGCATGGCGCGGATGCGGTCGACCACGTCGATCACGTTGGCGCCGGGCTGGCGCTGCACGTTCAGCAGGATGGCCGGCCGGTCGCCGGCCCATGCGGCCTGGCGCACGTCTTCGGCGCCCTGCACGGCGCGCGCCACGTCCGACAGGCGCAGCGGCGCGTTGTTGCGATAGGCGACGATCAGGTCGTTGTAGTCGGTGGGCGACTTGAGCTGGTCGTTGGCGTCGATGGTGGTGGAACGTTCCGGCCCGTCGAGGTTGCCCTTGGGCTGGTTGACGTTGGCCCCCACCACCGCGGTGCGCAGGTCGGCCAGCGACAGGCCGGCCGAGGCCAGCGCGCGCGGGTTGACCTGGATGCGCACGGCCGGCCGCTGCCCGCCCGCCACGCCGACCAGCCCCACCCCCGGCACCTGCGACAGCTTCTGCGCCATGCGCGTGTCGACCAGGTCGCGCACTTGCGGCAGCGGCATGGTGGGCGAGCTGATGGCCAGGGTCAGCACGGGCGCGTCGGCCGGGTTGACCTTGTTGTAGATCGGCGGCACCGGCAGGTCGCTGGGCAGCAGGTTCGACGCCGCATTGATGGCCGCCTGCACTTCCTGTTCGGCCACGTCCAGCGGCAGGTCCAGGCTGAACTGCAAGGTGATGACCGACGCGCCGCCCGAACTGGTGGACGACATCTGGTTCAACCCCGGCATCTGGCCGAACTGGCGTTCCAGCGGCGAGGTGACCAGCGAGGTCATCACGTCCGGGCTGGCGCCCGGGTACAGCGTGACGACCTGGATGGTGGGGTAGTCGACTTCGGGCAGCGACGACACCGGCAGCAGCCGATAGGCAATGAAACCGGCGATCAGGATCGCCACCATCGACAGCGTGGTGGCGACCGGCCGCAGGATGAACAGGCGCGACGGGCTCACGGCGCCTTCGTGGCCGGCTGACCGCTGCCCAGGGCCGGCGACCCCACGCCCAGCGCCTGGCCGGGCGCGGCGGGAATGGCCGCGTTGCCTTCCACCACGCTGACCTTGGCGCCGGTGCGCAGGCGGTCGGTGCCTTCGGTGACCACCCGGTCGCCCGGGGCCAGGCCTTCGTTGACGGCGACGCGGTCGCCGTTGATGGCGCCCAGCTTCACCTGGCGCACTTCCACGGTGCTGTCGTCGCGCACCAGGAACACGAACGCCCCGGCCGAGCCCTGCTGCACGGCGGCGGTGGGAATGGCGATGGCGTCATTGCGCGTCTGCACCAGCAGCCGCACGTTCACGAACTGGTTGGGAAACAGCGCTTCGTCGGCGTTGTCGAAGCGCGCCTTGAGCTTGACGGTGCCGGTAGCGACGTCGATCTGGTTGTCGATGGTCTCGAGCTGGCCGGTGGCGATGACCTGGGTATCGGCCCGGTCGTAGGCCTGCACCGGCAGCGTGCGGCCGGCGCGCACCTGCGCCAGCACCTCGGGCAACTGGGTCTCGGGCAGCGAGAACACCACCGAGATGGGCTGGGTCTGGGTGATGACCACCAGCCCGTCGGTATCGCCGGTAGACACCAGGTTGCCGGGATCGACCTTGCGCAGGCCCAGCCGGCCCTCGATGGGCGCGGTGATGCGGGTGTAGCCCAGTTGCAGCTTGGCGTCGTCCACGGCCGCCTGGTCGATCTTCTGGGTGCCTTCGTACTGGCGCACCAGCGCGGCCTGGGTATCGAGCTGCTGGCGGGCGATGGAGTCCTGCTTGTACAGGGTCTGGTAGCGCTGCAGGTCGCGCCGCGCATTGGCCAGCAGGGCCTGGTTCTGCTGTTGCTGGCCCTGCGCCTGCGCCAGCGCCACTTCAAAGGGGCGCGGGTCGATCTGGGCGAGCAGGTCGCCGGCCTTGACGCGCTGGCCTTCCTGGAAGGCCACCTTCAGCAGTTCGCCATCGACCCGGCTGCGCACGGTGACCGTGTTGTAGGCGGTGACGGTGCCCAGGGCGCGCAACACGATGTCGATATCCTGGCGGCCGGCCTGCGCCACCCGGACCGGCACCGGCAGGTTGGCCATGCCCATGCCCGGATTGCCGCCCCGGCCGCCGCGCGGCGGCGCATTGCCGCCGCCGGGCTTGAAGATCAGCCAGGCGGCCAGGGCGGCGGCCAGCAACAGCAGGATGGCGACGGCCAGGCGGCCCTTGCGGCGCGGTGTCGGCGAAGTGGACGGGCTTTCGGGCATAGAGTACGGGACGCGAGCAGCGGGAGCCGCTATTGTCCCCTAAGTACGCCCGTTTACGGCGGCGGCCGGCCGCACCTGAAATACACCGCAACAGGAATCAGGCCGGCGCGGCCCGGCCCGCTATGCGCTGCACAGTGACATCTGGAAACCGACGTCGCGCGCCACCTGCTGGGGCTTGGCATCGCCGTCCTGGGCCGAGAAGCGGATCCAGATCATGTACTTATTGGCGCTGATCTCGGGAAATACGCCCTGCGTGGGGTCGATCCAGACGCGCAGCAGCTGGAACAGCTTGCCCGCCAGCATTTGCTGGTAGCCGCCCTGTTCGGCCACGATGTCGGCCCGCCGGCCGGATTCGCGCAGCAGCCGCAGCGCCATGGTCACGGCGTCGTGCAGCGGCCGCAGCGGGGTCGTCCAGGTTTGCAGGTCGGCGCAGCGGCCGGCCTCGGGCTTGTTCTGCCAGGCGTAGTACGACGGCATGTCGACCTGGGTGGCGCCGCCCGGCACGGCCAGGCGGCCGCGCAGGCTGACCAGCCATTCGTTTTCGCGCAGCGGCTGGCCCGCGCGGCCCTGACCGGCCAGGGTGCTGACCGTGCGCTCCATTTCGCCCAGCATGGCTTCCAGGGCGTCCTGGGCCACGCCGGGGTGGTCGCGCAGTGCCACCAGCGCCGAGCGCTGGCGTTCGAGGTCTTGCAGGACGGACGTCTTGATGTCGGTGCGTTCAGTAGCGTCAAGAATATCGAACAAGGTGGCGACCGCGATCTGGTGATGCCGGGCGTCGCCCTCGCGCGCGAAATAAAAGAGCCTGTCGAACAGGTATTCCAGCCGCAGGTAGGCGCGGATACGCTCGTTGAAGGGATATTCGTAAAGAATCACGCTTGATACAGGCCTGTCGGTGGTCGGCCCGCGGGCCGGGTTATTCAGGGAGACCGGCACCGCTGGGCGGAAGCCGGCGCGGCGCCGCCGCCAACTGGCACCAGCGGTCGTGCAGAGCCTTTGCCCGCGCGCGCAACTGCTGGGCAGAGGTGGCGCCGTCGTTGACGATGACGTCGTCCGCTGCCGCGAGCCGGGTTGCCCGCGCGGCCTGTGCCGCCATGATACGCCGTATGGCTGCCTCCGTCAGCCCGCTGCGCGCCCGCACGCGGGCAATCTGGGTGTCCGGGTCGCAGTCGACCACGCAGATGCGATCGACGCGGTCGCGCCAGCGGCCCGATTCCACCAGCAGCGGCACCACGAACACCAGGTAGGCGCCCCGCGCCGCGGCGGCCGCGCGTTCGGTATGCAACCCGATCAGCGGATGCAGGATGCTTTCCAGTTGCGCGCGCGCCTGCGGTTGGCGAAACACCAGGTCGCGCATCCAGGCGCGGTCCAGCGCGCCGTCGGCGGCCACGGCCGCGGGCCCGAACGCCGCGCGGATGGCCGGCATGGCCTCGCCGCCGGGCGCGGTCAGCGCATGCGCGATCGCGTCCGTGTCGACCAGCGCGGCGCCCCATCCGGCCAGCATGTCGGCCACGCGCGTCTTGCCGGACCCGATGCCGCCGGTCAGGCCGATTTTGTACATGGGCGGTCTTCCTTGAAAACGTTGCCTGTCCTGGCAGCATACGCCCGCGCGGCCCGGCACCCGCGGGCGCGACCGTCGGGCCGCGTCAGAACCACGCCGGCCGCCCCGCCGCCAGCAGCATGAACACGCCGGCCAGCGCCAGGTACGGGCCGAACGGCAAGGGTTGCCCGCGGCGCGCGTGGCCGGTCATGCGCAGGATGCCGGCGCCGGCCACCCCGGCCAGCGACGCCGCCAGCAGCAGGCCGGGCAGCGCGGCCAGCCCGAACCACGCGCCCAGGGCCGCCAGCAGCTTGAAGTCGCCATAGCCCATGCCCTCGCGCCCGGTCAGCAGGCGGAACATGTGGAACAGCAGCCACAGGAATGCGTAGCCCACCACCGCGCCCAGCACCGCCAGCGGCAGGGGCGCCAGCGCACCGCCCAGGTTGACCAGCAGCCCCACCCAGGCCAGCGGCAGGGTGATGGCGTCGGGCAGCAGGCTGGTGTGCAGGTCGATCCAGGCCAGGGCCAGCAGGGCCGCGCACAGGCCCATGGCGCACAGGGCAATGGGCGTGGGGCCGAACCGCCAGGCGCACAGGGCGAACAGCGCCGCCGCCAGCACTTCGGTCAGCGGGTAGCGCCAGCCGATGGCATCGCCGCAGGCAGCGCAGCGCCCGCGCTGCAGGGCCCAGCCCAGCAACGGCAGGCGGCGCCAGCCGCGCACCGGCGCGGCGCAGGCCGGGCAGTGCCAGCCCGGCCGCCACAGCGTGTAGTCGCCGGCCGCCGGGCCCGCGTCGCCGTCCTGCGGCACGTCGGCCTGGCGGAAATCCTGGTATTGCTGCAGCCATTCGCGTTCCATCATGCGCGGCAGGCGATGCGCCAGCACGGTCAGCCAGCTGCCGACCGCCAGGCCCAGCACCGCGGCCATGGCGACCGCCCAGCCAGGATCGATTGCGAAGACATGCCACATGAGTTTCAGAGCACCGGAAGAAAGCCCGCCGCGTCGGCGGCGCCGCCGACACAAGGGGCGACGCCGCATTATTCCGGCATGCGGCGAATTGTTCAAACCGGGCCGTGGCGATCCGAGCGTATCGGATGTTTGCATAAATGCGTAGAATTCCGTACATACTTCACTCCTGTCCAAGCCGCCATGCCCGACCCTGTGCTTATTCCGGCGCCACGCCGCAGCGTCCTGACCCTGACCGCAGCCGTGCTGGCGGGCGCCGCGCTGCTGGCGGGCTGTGCCAAGCAGCGCACCGATGGCTACTACAACCCGCCGGCCGCCAGCACCATCACCGATGCGCAGTACCAGGGCCAGGGGGCCGGCTACCGGCAGGTGGTGCACGCGCCCTCGCAATTGCAGATCGAGCTGAAGGCCCCGCCGCCGGGCCAGGCCCGCAAGGCGGAACCCACCCCCGCCGAGGCCGCCAACGAAGCCGCCACCGCCCAGGCCAATGCCCAGGCCGCCGCCACCGCGGCCGGCAGCGCGTCGCCGGCCGCGCATGCGCTGGTGCCGCAAGCCCAGACCTACATGGGCACCCTGCCCTGCCTGACGCCGTCGGCCCAGTGCGCGGCGCAGCGCGTCACGCTGACCCTGGCGCCGAACGGCCGCTGGCGCAGCCGCACGGCGTTCCTGGACAACACCGGCAAGCTGAGCCCGCCCACCGCCGAACAAGGCTGCTGGGACGCCACCGCCGAACGCCCGCCGCGCGTGCTGCTGGCCGACGCGGCCGGCAACCAGCGGGTCGAATTCGTGGTGGCCGCCAACAACGTCCTGCGCGTCCGGTCGGTGCTGGGCAAGTCGCCCAACCTGAACTACAGCCTGACGCGCCAGCCCGACCTGGACGCCATCGACGAACTGTCCAAGCAGGCCGCCCCCAAGTGCCCCTGACGGGCGCCTGGCGGGGCGTTCCGCGCTGACCGGCATTCCCCGATGGTTTCGGGTGCCGGGCACCCGGCGCGGGCGCGGTGAACGGGCGCGGCGCAATCGGGGCGGGTCTTTCCTCCCTGGCATTTTCCCCATGGCGATGCCGCGGGCAACCCGCTATACTCGCCGCGCACAGTAAAAACCGTTACGCCATACCAAGATACCCGGGCTGACGCAGCTCATCGCCAGGCTCCGTATCGGGTTGTCGTCCGCCTGACGATCCATGCGCCCCTTGTCGGCCCGCTGTCCGCGCGCCATCCGCTTCCTGTTGCCCTGCCTGGCGGCCGGGCTGGCTATTGCCGGCCAGGCGGCTGCCGCGCCGGCGCTGCCCGCCAGCCCCGCCCCCGCGCTCACGGCGCCCGCCGCGCCCGCCATCCCCGCCACGGCCCCGGCCGCCATCCCTTCGCTGGCCGAATGCCACGGCATCAAAGACCTGGCCTTCGTCGCGCACCTGGACGACGACCTGCTGTTCATGAACCCCGACATCGCCTCGAACATCCAGGCGGGGGGCTGCATGCGGGTGGTGTACCTGACCGCCAGCGACGCGGGCGAAGGCGAAGGCTACATGCTGGGCCGCGAGCGCGGCGTGCGCGCCGCCTACGCCTACATGGCCAAACAGCCCGACCTGTGGAAAGCCGACACGGTGCAGGTCGATGCCTACCATATCGCGCGCTTCACGCTGCAGGGCAACCCGCAGGTGCAGCTGTGGCACATGCGCCTGAAAGACCCCTGGCTGGGCAAGGGCTGGGGCAGCCTGACGCCGCTGAGCCAGGCCGAATCGGTCCAGGGCAAGACCGTCGACACGCTGGGCCCCTATCGCGACGTCTACACGCGCGCCGACCTGGTGCGCACGCTGGCGGCCATCATTGCCGGCTACGACCCGACCACCGTGCGCCACCTGGACGACACCATCAGCGTGCCCTACACCAAGCTGTGCTGGCGCTGCGCGGGCCACGGGCACCCCGACCACATCGCCAGCGCACGGCTGGTGCGCGAAGCCATCGCCCAGACGCCGGGCAACTACGCGGAAACCGGCTACATCGACTACCCCAGCCAGGAACGCGAGGCCAACCTGGCCGACGCCGAAATCGCCAGCAAGTCCGAGATCTTCCGGCAATACGCCTGGAACGACTACCACTATTGCGCCGGCCCGCAAGGCTGCCAGGAACCCGCCGGCCCGGCCGCGGCCTGGGTGCAGCGCTCGTACTATGTCTCGCGCCACGACGTCGCCCCCGAACTGTTTTCCGACCCGCAAGGCGGCCTGATGGTCTTCGCGGCCGGCGAGGCCAACGACGCGGTCAACATGTGGGACGCCCGCAACCGCCGCTGGAACACCCTGGGCGGGCGCACCGCCGGCCCGCTGGTGTCGTTCGCCTACCCGGACGCGACGGTCGGCATCTTCGCCCGCGACACGCTGGGCGGCCTGTGGGTCAACAAGCAGAATCCGGACGGCAGCTGGAAAGGCTGGCAGGCCATGGCGGGCATGCGGGTGGCCCGCGCGCCGGCGGTGGCGCCGCGCGGCGACGGCGCGGTGGTGGCCATGGGCAACGACGGCCTCTATCACTGGACCGCCCTGACCGGCATCGACAGCGGCTGGGCCCCCTGGCGGGCGCTGCCTGCCCTGCCCGGCGCGCTGGGCAACGCCGCCATCGCCCGCAATGCCCAGAACCGCTTCGTCGTATTCGCCATCGACAAGGCGGGCCGGCTGTACGCTACCTGGCAGCACGGCGACGACCCGGCCGCCTGGGCGCCCTGGCAGCGCGTGCCCGCGCCCGCCTGCGGCGGCGGGCTGGCCGCCATTCGCAATGCGCAGGGCCTGATCGAACTGTACTTGCGCGACCGCGACACCCGCCACCTGCTGCGCATCGTGCAGGATCCGGCCATCGCGCCGGGCACGCACGCCGCGCCGGCCATGCGCTGGGGCGCCGCCGCCGACCTGGGCATCGAATACGTGGGCAAGCCCGCCATCGGCGCCGATGCGGACGGCGAAGTCGTGGTCTCGGTGCTGGAACGCCCGGGCGGCCCGCTATGGCTGGTCGAGGACGACCGGCCCACCAGGCTGGAAGCGCAGGCCGCCTCGCTGCCGGCCATGCGCTTCCTGCACGGCACGCTGTACATCGTGGCGCGCAGCGCGGGCCGCCTGCAAACCTACCAGGTGCTGGCCCGCAAGAACGGCGTATGGGCCACGGCCATCGCGATCGGCGAGCTGCCGGACCGCGGCGGCGGCCCGTTCGGCCTGGCCGCCAAGGCCTCCGGCGTACTGGCGGTATCCGGCGTCAAGCCCTGAAGATCGCACGCGGCACGGCGCGTCAGCTTGCCGGCCCGCCGCGGCGACACAGGCGGCACGCCAGTTCCAGCGTATTGCGCACGCCCAGCTTGCGGAAAATGCGCGCGCGATGCGCTTCGGCGGTCCGCAACGAAATGCCCAGGTCGATGGCGACGACTTTATTGGGCTTGCCTGCCGCCAGGTACGAGACGATCTGGCGCTCGCGCGGCGTCAGCAGGCGGGCGACGCCGCCGGGCGGCTCGGGAAGATCCGACATGAATGCCTCTCTCGCGGGAAGATGCGACAGAGTCTGCCAGTGCAAGCCCGGGTCAAGAAGCTGTCAAGGCTGACAGGATTTTTTCAGCCTTGCACAGCACGGCGGCGCCGCGGGCGCGGCGCCGGCCGCTACAGTTCCAGGTTGTCGATCAGGCGGGTGTTGCCCAGTTTGGCGGCCGCCAGCGCCACCAGCGGTTCGCCGGCCCGCACCTGGGCCGCGTCGGGCGCCTGCAGGTCGCGCTGGCGGCGCACCGCCAGGTAGTCCACCTGCCAGCCGCGCGCGGCCAGCGCCTGCGTGGCCTCGCGCTCGATGGCGGGCAGGTCGTGCCCGCCGGCCGCCACGCGCTGCTTGATGGACTGCAGCGCCGCGTACAGGGCCGGCGCCTCGGCGCGTTCTTCCGGCGTCAGGTAGCGGTTGCGCGAAGACAGGGCCAGGCCGTCGTCGGCGCGCACCGTCTCGTGCGCGACGATGTCCACCGGCAACTGGAACTGCCGGCACATATTGCGCACGATCATCAGCTGTTGATAGTCTTTCTTGCCGAACACCGCCACGCGCGGCTGCACGCACGACAGCAGCTTCAGCACCACCGTGCTGACCCCGCCGAAGAAACCCGGCCGGAACTCGCCTTCCAGGATGTCGCCCAGGTCGTCGGGCGGCTGCACGCGATAGCTTTGCGGTTCGGGGTACATCTCGCGCTCGTCGGGGGCGAACAGCACGTAGACGTCGCGCTGGCGCTCGAGCTTCTCGATGTCGTCGCGCAGGGTGCGCGGATAGCGGTCGAAGTCCTCGTTGGGGCCGAACTGCAGGCGGTTCACGAAAATGCTGGCCACCACCGGGTCGCCGTGCTGGCGCGCCAGCTTCATCAGCGCCAGGTGGCCGTCGTGCAGGTTGCCCATGGTGGGCACGAACGACACGCGGTTCTGGCCGCGCAGGTGGTCACGCAATTCCTGGATCGTGTGGACGACTTTCAAGAGGGGTCTCCGGGGGGACTCGGTAGCCGGCCGGCGCGCCGCTCAGGCGGCGGCCGCGACGCTGGTATAGGCCAGGCGCACGTAGATGGGCGCGTACGGCTCGGCCTGGGTGATGTCCAGCAGCGATTCGCGCGCCAGTTCCAGCATGGCGATGAAGTGCACCACCACCACCGCCACCGGCGCGCCTTCGCGGATGCGTTCCATGAAGAGTTCGCCGAATTCCATGAAGCGCACGTCGTTCAGGCGCCGCAGGATGTGCGTCATGTGGTCGCGCACCGACAGTTGTTCGCGCGTGATGTGGTGGTGCTGGTTCAGCTTGGCGCGCTTGAGGATGTCGGCCCACGCGGCGCGCAGGTCGTCGACGCTGACCTCGGGCATCATGCGCTCGACGCTGATGTCGGCCACCGCCTGCGCGCGGTTGAAATCGCGCCCCAGCTGGGGCATGGCGTCGAGCTTCTGGGCGGCCAGCTTCATCTGCTCGTATTCGAGCAGGCGGCGCACCAGTTCGGCGCGCGGGTCCTCGGGTTCTTCGCCGGTGTCGGTCTTTTTCACCGGCAGCAGCATGCGCGACTTGATCTCGATGAGCATGGCGGCCATCAGCAGGTATTCGGCCGCCAGTTCGAGGTTGTGCATGCGGATCTGCTCGACGTACGACAGATACTGGCGCGTGACATCCGCCATGGGGATGTCCAGCACGTTGAAGTTCTGCTTGCGGATCAGGTACAGCAGCAGGTCGAGCGGGCCCTCGAAGGTTTCCAGGAAGACTTCCAGCGCGTCGGGCGGGATGTACAGGTCGGTGGGCAGCTGGAACAGCGGCTCGCCGTACAGGCGCGCGAACGCCACGCTGTCGACCACGTCGGGGGTGCTGTCTACCGGAGGTTGCACCAGGGCATCCAGGACTTCGCCGGAGATGGGGGGATTCGAGGGCATAGATACCGGTTGTTGCGTATCAGTTTTCCGTGGCGCCGCCTGCTGCCCGCGTCGCACGTGGGGTGGGCTGCACCTCAGTCGGCCTGATACACGTACGGCCGCTGCGGCACGCGGGCGGCCCGGAAGCCTTCGAGCTGCTCGGTATTCTGCGGCTTGTCCCACAGCCGGGCGCGGCCTTCGCGCTGGCGCTGCTCGACATCGGGATGCGAGGCCTTGTAGGCTTTCAGGAAACGGGTGATGTCGGATTCGTAGTTGCTTGCCATGGCACCGGATTCAACGGGTTACGGATCAGGCAAGTTTACTTCAGCCGGGCCGGCGGCCGGCGTTACAATCGACCTGCCCCCCAGTTCCCTTCCGACATGCCTGCCGACTCTGCCAGTACAGCCTCCCTTCCCGCCCCTTCTCCGGATGTCGCCCGCGCGGCCCGGATGATTCCCTTCATCGTCGGGTGCGCATTGTTCATGCAGATGCTCGACTCCACCGTAGTCGCCACCGCCCTGCCCGTCATGGCCCAGGCGCTGGGGTCGACGCCGGTGCGGCTGAACGTGGCCATTACCTCTTACCTGCTGGCCGTGGCGGTATTCGTGCCGGTCAGCGGCTGGGCCGCCGACCGCTACGGGGCGCGGCGCGTGTTCATGGCGGCCATCGCGCTGTTCACCCTCAGTTCGGTGGCCTGCGCGCTGGCGCAGAACCTGACCCACCTGGTGCTGGCCCGCATCGCGCAAGGCATGGCCGGCGCCATGATGGTGCCGGTGGGCCGCATCATCCTGCTGCGCGTGGTGCCCAAGCAGGACCTGCTCAAGGCCATGTCGTTCCTGTCCATCCCGGCGCTGCTGGGGCCGGTGATCGGCCCGCCGCTGGGCGGCTTCATGGTCACCTACATGTCGTGGCACTGGATCTTCCTGATCAATATCCCTATCGGCATCCTGGGTATTGCCCTGGTCCGCCGCTACGTGCCGGAAATCCGCGAGGCCTCGACACCCCGGCTGGACTGGCTGGGCTTCCTGCTCAGCGCGGTGTGCCTGGCCGCCCTGGTTAGCGCCTTCGAGGCCCTGGGCCACAGCCTGATCCCGCCCACCGCGGTGGCCGCGCTGGCCGCCGTGGGGCTGCTGTGCGGGGTGCTGTATGTCCAGCACGCCAAGCGGGCCGAGCACCCCATCCTGGACCTGACCCTGCTGCGCGAGCCCACCTTCGCCATTTCGGTGCTGGGCGGCAACCTGTGCCGCTTCGCGGTGGGCGCCATGCCGTTCCTGCTGGCGGTGCAGCTGCAGGTGGGTTTCGGGCTGACGCCCTTCTCGGCCGGCATGATCACCTTCGCCAGCGCCGCCGGGGCCCTGCTGATGAAGTTCGTCGCCACGCCCATCGTGCAGCGTTTCGGCTTCCGGCGCGTGCTGACCGTCAACGCCATCCTGACCGGCGTGTTCATCGTGGCCTGCGCGGCGTTCACCGCCGGCACGCCGGTATGGCTGATGATCGGCATCCTGCTGGCGGGCGGCTTCTTCCGTTCGCTGCAATTCACCGCCGTCAATACGCTAACCTATGCGGATATCGCGCCCGAGCGCATGAGCCGCGCCAGCAGTTTCGCGGCCATGGCCCAGCAGCTGGGCATCAGCCTGGGCGTGGGGGTGGCGGCGGTCACGCTCAACCTCAGCATGGCCGCGCGCGGCGACCACCACGTCGCGCTCACCGACCTGATGATCGCCTTCCTGGTCATCGGCGGGTTGTGCGTGGCCTCGATGCTGTCGTTCCAGCGGCTGTCGCCGACCGCCGGGGCCCAGCTGCAGGGCTGACCGGCCCGCATTCTCGCAAGGGCGCCATGACGAAATCCTTCATCCTGGCCCTGGACCAGGGCACCACCAGTTCGCGGGCCATCGTGTTCGACCGCCAGGGCATGGCCCGCGGCGTCGGCCAGCGCGAATTCCGCCAGTATTATCCGCAACCGGGCTGGGTCGAGCACGATGCCGGCGAAATCTGGCAAAGCCAGCTGGACGTGGCCCGCGAGGCGCTGCGCAATGCCGGCGCCAGCGCGGCCGACGTGGCCGCCATCGGCATCACCAACCAGCGCGAGACCACGCTGCTCTGGGACCGCGCCAGCGGCCGCCCGCTGGCGCGCGCGCTGGTCTGGCAAGACCGCCGCACCGCCCCGATGTGCGACCGGCTGCGCCAGCAGGGCCACGACCGCTTGCTGCAGGAACGCACCGGGCTGGTGCTGGACGCTTATTTTTCCGGCACCAAGCTGGCCTGGCTGCTGGACAACGTGCCGGGCGCGCGCCAGGCCGCGCAGCGCGGCGAACTGGCCTTCGGCACGGTCGACACCTGGCTGGTGTGGCAACTGACCGGCGGCGCGGTGCACAGCACCGACCCCAGCAACGCGTCGCGCACGCTGCTGTTCGACATCCACACGCAAGACTGGAACGACGACATCCTGGCGCTGCTCGACATCCCGCGCAGCGTGCTGCCGTCGCTGGCGCCCAGCAGCGCCGAAGTCGGCCGGGCGCTGCCCGAATGGTTCGGCGGGCCCATCGCCATTGCCGGCGTGGCCGGCGACCAGCAGGCCGCCACCTTCGGACAGGCCTGCTTCACGCCCGGCATGGCCAAGAACACCTACGGCACCGGCTGCTTCATGCTGATGAACGTGGGCGACGCCCCGGTGGCCTCGCGCAACAACCTGCTGTCGACCATCGGCTGGGGGCTGCCGGCCCAGGGCGCGGGGCCGAGCGGACGGCCCACCTACATGCTGGAAGGCGGCGTGTTCATGGCGGGCGCGGCAGTGCAATGGCTGCGCGACGGGCTGGGCATCATCCAGCGGTCCGACCAGGTCGAGGCGCTGGCCGCCAGCGTATCGGACACCGACGACGTCTTCCTGGTGCCGGCCTTCGCCGGCCTGGGCGCGCCCGACTGGGACCCCTACGCGCGCGGCACGCTGGTGGGCCTGACGCGCGGCACGACACGCGCCCACGTGGCGCGCGCCACGCTGGAGGCCATCGCGCTGCAAAGCGCCGAACTGCTGACCTGCATGAACGCGGACAGCCGCATCGACCTGTCCGAACTGCGCGTCGACGGCGGCGCGGCGCGCAACGACCTGCTGATGCAGATGCAGGCCGACCTGCTGGGCGTACCGGTGGTGCGCCCCCGTATCGCCGAATCCACCGCCCGCGGCGCCGCGGGGCTGGCGGGGCTGGCGGTCGGCTTCTGGTCGGGCCTGGACGAAGTCGCCGGCCAATGGGAAGCCGAACGCCGCTTCGACCCCAGCTGGAACACCGACCGGCGCACAGCCCGCCTGGCCCGCTGGCGCCAGGCCGTGGAACACGCCAAGGGCTGGGCGCGGGGGAATGCCTAGCCTGGAGGATGGCGGTCAAGCGCCCCTGCCATGCCCTCCGGCCATCGCCTGGCCGAGGCGCGGCCGGGTGTCACGTCCTCGATACAACGCCGATACGCTGTCCGCCTGGCGGCATCGTCTCGGCCCATTGCCAAATACAAGGCATGCAGGTCCAGCATCTCGGCAGGCGCCATTCCCATGCGTTCGCGATAGCTGGACCATGGGTAGTCTTCCGCCGACGCCGCCAGCCGCGCCCGCACCGGGTTCAGCTCGATGTAGCGGCAGCACTGCACCAGATAGCGGTCCTCATCGATGACCTTCGACTTGAAGCGGGCTTCCCAGATCGACCCCGCCGTCATCCTGCGCGCATTCCAGCGCCGTGTGGCGCGGCGCGCCACGTGTTGCACCAGCGTTGATATGGTGCGCGGATCGTCGCCCGGCGTCAGCAACAGGTGCACATGGTTCGGCATCAGGCACCATGCATGCAGCGCCACGCCCAGCCGGCGGGCGTCGGTCCGCACGTCGCGCAGATAGGCGCGATAGTCGGCCGCGCTGTGGAATATGTTCTGGCGCCGATGGCCGCGCTGGACGATGTGGTGCGGTTGATGGGCGATGAGAATGCGGGGCTTGCGGGACATGGCGGCTCCGGGCGTACGGGATCCGCGCAAGAATAGGCCGCCGCCGCGCGGCCGTGGGACGCCAAAGGGGCGTCTTTGTCCTGCTTTTTCGGTGAATGTGCGATGGCGGGCGGGTGTGCGGTGTCAGTGTTTCACCGCGCAGGGCGCCCGCCGGCTCGGCGCCTTCAGGCCACCGAATCGCGGTCCAGGTCGTACAGGTCGGGGTCTTGTTCCAGCAGCAGATCTTCGAACGCGTCGGGGCCGTGGGCCTGCAGGTATTCCAGTTCGGCGTCGCTGATGGGGAAGCCCTGCAGCCAGTTGACGATGACCGGGCCGTCGAGCTCCAGCCGGCGGAATTCGCCGTCCTGCCAGGAAAACGGCACCGACAGGTACAGGTGCGGCACGCGGGTGTCCGGGTAGTACTCGCCCACGCAATCGGGCAGCACGCTGCCCGGCATGACGGCATGGCCGTCGCGCATCAGGCCGAACGCGGCGGTGCTGAGGATGTTGCCCCACAGGTCCTGTTCCTGCGGCGCCTCGGCGCACAGTTCGACGCGGGTGGGCAGCGGGTCGCCGTCGCCATGGCGCAGCACGGTCTCGAACAGGCCCAGGGTGGAATACGACACCAGCCCGTCGTCGGGGCTGTCGTCCACTTCCAGGATGTCGATGGACAGGTCGATGTCGTCGTGGTGATAGGCATGCACCACCGGCGTGCCGTCGAAGACGGCCAGCGCGTGGCGGGCCACGGCCTTGCGCTGCGGCGAGACGGAGGAAGTCGAGTCAGAAGCCAAAATAGTCGTCCGTTTTCAATTCGCCCTGGTGGCTGCGGTTGGATCGGGGCAGCTCAGGCCGGTAGTGGGAAGGTTCATTGTATTCATCGAGGAACTGCTTGCGATCGATATTGCGTTCGGTGGCGCTCTTGACGTGCTTGCGGTGCTCGTAGCCCGGCTTGTGCCCCATGTCCCAGGGCTCGTCTTTCTTCATCACCTTCTTGGACACCGGGTCGCGCACCTTGCCGTCCTTGCCCTTGGCCGCGTCCCAGGCCTTGTCGCGCACGCCCTTGCGGAACTTGCCGCGCCGGTAGCGCGGGTCGGCCTTGTCCGCCTTGCCGGATTTGCCCGTCTTGCCCGGCTTGCCGGACGATCCGGCCCGCGACGACGGCTTGCCCTTGCCCGCCGCGCCCGGCTTGGGCCCCGAGCCGGCCTTGCCGGACTTGCCCGAACGCGTGGCCAGCCGGCCGGCGCGCGCGCTGCTGCCGGGCGTGCCGCCCTTGGCTTTCGAGGCGCCGCCGCGGCCCGCCCCGCCGCCGCCCAGCAACACCACTTTCAACTGGCTGGGCAGCGCCCGTATGCCCATCGTGTTGATGGTGTTCTGGATCGTCAGGCAGGTCAGGCGGGTGGCGGGAATGCAACCGAACAGCACATTGGGCACGCACGTCACCCGGCGCGCCTGCGACATGACCGTCTGCGACACCAGCCCCAGGCCCAGGCCGGGGTTGTCGCCGTTGGTCATGGGGATGGTGGTCAGCAGGTTGTGCGCCGGCATCATCATCAACAGCGTGTTCCACACATTGGGAATCGCCATCGGCCCGAGCGCGAAATTGGGATAGGGAATGGGCAGCAGCGCGGGCGGCGTCTTGCAGATGTCGGGAAAGGCGAAGTCCATTCCCATGAGCTGGCAGTCGGCGAACACGCGGGTTCCTTCCAGTAAGCGGCCGTCAGGGCCGGGGCGGCGCGGCCGCGCCGCGGCGGGCCGACCACAGCTCGGCCTCGTACAGCGCGGGGTCGTTGTCCAGGATGCCGTCGCGCGTGCTCCAGCGCGCGCCGTCGGTCAGCGCGCGGTGCAGCTGGGTGCGCTGGAAACGGGCATGCCGCAGATCGGCATCGCGCAGGTCGGCATACGAAAAATCGGCGTACACCAGCCGCGCGCCGTCGAAGCGCGCGGCGGCGCAGCGCGCCCGGTGCAGCACGGCCTGGGTCAGGTCGGCGCCGCTCAGCACCGCCTGGTCCAGGCAGGCGTCGGGCCACATGCTTTGCTCGAACCGGGCGCCGGCGGCATCGGCGCCGGTCAGGTCGGCCTGCACGAACAGCGCCCGCGCGGCCTGCGCGCCGTTCAAGCGCGCGCCGCGCAGCGACGCGCCCTTGAAGTTGGCCTGCGCCAGTTGCGCCTGCCGCAGGTCGCAGCCATCCATGCGCGCATCGATGAACTGGCAGCCCTGCAGCGCCTGCCCCGCCAGCACCTGGCCGGTCAGGTCGCTTTCGATGAACACGGCCTTGTCCAGCGCAGCGCCGGCCAGGCGGGCCTGGCGCAGGTCGGCCCGCACGAATACGGCTTTCTCCAGCCGCGCCCGCGCGAAACTGGCTTCGTCCAGCGGGCATTCGGCAAAGGCGCCTTCGCGCATCGCCACGCCGTCCAGGCGCGCGCCGCGCAGCGCGGTCTGCGCGAAGTGGCAAGCATCCAGCGCGGTATCGCGGAAATCGACGCCCGGCGCCTCGCATTCGGCCCAGGCCGTGCCGGCGCAGACGGCTTGCCGGAAATCCGCCTGCCGCAGTTCGCAGCGGAAGAACGCGCAATCGCCCACGTTGGCGCGGCGCCAGTCGCTGCGGTTCATGCGGCATTCGCTGAAGCGGCTGTCGCGCAGATCGGCGCCGGCCAGCGACGCGCCATCGAGATCGCACCGGTGCATCACCGCACCGGCCAAGTCCAGGCCGTCGAGCGCCAGGCCGCGCAAGTCCAGCCCCGCCAGCATCTCGCCGCCCTTGATGCGCGCGCGCAGCTCGGCCGGCGTCATCGGGCCGCCTCGCGGGCGGCGGGCCGGGTATTGGCCAGGTGCACATAGGCGCCGCGCGTGTCGGTGGTGTCGTCCAGCCGGGCCTGCGCCAGGTCGGCGCGGAACAGGTTGGCGCCGCGCAGGTCGACGCCGACCAGGTCCGCCTTGTGCAGCAAGGCCTGCTTCAGGTCCGCGTGCGACAGGTCGGCGCCGGTCAGGTCCGCGCGGACGAACAGGGATTCGTCGGCGCAGGCGCGCGCCAGGCGGGCCGCGCGCAAATCGGCGCCCGACAGGTCGCAGCGCTGCAGGCGCGCGCCCGCGAAATCGGCCCCGGCCAGGTCGATGCCGCGCAGGCTGCATTCGCGCAGGGTGGCCTGCGCGAAGCCGGCGCCGGCCAGGTCGGTCAGCACGACGCAGCAGGTCGTCAATTGCGCGCGCGTCCAGTCGGGGGGGCGCTCGCACACCGCCTGCACCCACGAGCACCGCAGCAACTCGGCGCCCGCGAACGACACGCCGTCGAGCACGCAGTCCACCCACGTCACGCGCGCCATCCTGGCGTCGGCGAACGTCAGGCCGGCCAGGCGCGCCTGCTGCCAGAAGGTCACCGTATCCAGCTGCGCGCCGTCGAAACGGCAATCGACCAGCTCGACGCCGGGCAGGTGGCAGTCGTTGAGGCGGACGCCCGACAGGTCGCAGCGCGCCAGGCTGATACCGGCCAGCTCGCAATCGGCCAGGCGCGCCCCGGACATATCCGTGTCGGCCAGGCTGGCGCCGCCCAGGTTGGCCTGGTCCAGCGTGGCCGCGCGCCACGAGCCGCCGTCGGCCCGCACGCGCGTCAGCACCGCGCGCGTCAGGTCGGCCTGGTCCAGGCAGGCGCCGGACAGGTCGGCGCATTCCAGCCAGGTGCCGACGCAGCGGGCCCGGCTCAAGTCCATGCCCGACAGGTCGGCGCCGGTCAGGTCCAGGCCGGACAGGTCGCGGCTGCCCGCCATCAGGGCTTGCACGCGGCGGCGCAGCCGCGCCATGCGCGCCGGCCGCGCGGGCCCGGCGGGAGCCTGCAGGTGCGCGCCGCGCAGGTACATGCCGCGCATCTGCCCGTCGGCCTGCGCCATCATGGCCCGCATGGACGCCGCGTCCAGCGCGTCCGGCCCCGTGCCCAGCGGCTGGTCCGCGGCCAGGCCCTGCAGGGTGGCCAGGCCCGGCTGGCCATGCAGGCAGGGCGGCCCGCCTGGCGCGCCGGGCGCGCCGGGCCGCACACCGTCCATCAGCGCGGCGGGCGTCATGCCCGGCGGCATGTGCTCGGCCTCGGCCGCCAGCTGTTGCGCCAGCTGGCGGCGTGCGTGCAGCATGTCGATGCGCCCCTCTTCGGCGGCGTGGCGCGCCTGCCGGGCCAGCCCGGGCAGGTCCTGCAACGCGGGCGCCTGGAACGGCGGGGGCTCGGGCACGTCGAATGCGGCCGCATCCAGGCCGGCGGCGCGCGCCTCGTCGCGCATATGTGCCCGCATGGCGGCGGCGCGCGCCCGCTGGTTCTGGCTTAGCGGGCGGCTCATGGGGTTCCACGGCTCCAGGGCTTCCCATGGCCCCAGCGCCGCCTCGGGCAGCAACTCGCCGTCCAGCAACACGTGCAGCGCCCCGTCCTCGGGATCCAGGCGGCGCGCCAGCACGGCCTCGTAGTGCGACAGCGGCCGCATCGCGTCGGGCATATCCAGCGCGGGCATCAGCAGTTCGACGTCGGCGCCGTCGTCTTCGGCGATGTCGGTGGCGCCGTGGTAGACCAGCACGACGCGCTCGCGGTCGGGGAAAAACCAGGCCGTGGTCAGGCGCAGGGGCACGGCTTCCAGTTCCCGGGCGTGCGCGCGGCGCAGGAAGCAGCGCGCCCGCCAGTCGGGCAGCACGCCGCTCAGGCAGGCCTGCCGCGGGTGCATGTTCCAGATCTCGTAATCGGTGCCGGGCGCCAGTTCGGGGCGGTCCGGCCACCACTGGTCGGGCGGCGCGGCATTGAAGAAGTGCGGGTCCAGCGTGTCCAGGAACCCGGGAAAACCGTCGTCCAGCCAGCTGTCGTGATACTGGCCGGCACGTTGGAAGCGGCACGGCCACATGGGCGACACCGGGCCGAAGCCGGCGGGTGGCGGGCGCTGGTCCGGACGCGCCATGCGCCCTTGCAGCGGCTCGATATTCGGCAGCCGCCGGGTGCGCACGCCGTTGACGGTTTCCTCGTCGGCGCCGCGGCCGTGCGGATTATCGGCATACGACGGGCCGCCATAGGCGTGCCGCCAGTCCAGCGGCATCGCCTCGTAGGGCTGGGGCGCGGTCGCGCGGCCGTCGAGCCAGTAGCGGTCGCCCCAGGCCAGCAGGCTCTTGTCCCGGTCGCCCACCCGCACGCGCGCCACGCAGGCCGTGCGGTCGGGCTGGTGCGCGGTATATGCCTGGCCGCTGACCAGGAACTCGGCGCAGGGCTTGGGCACGCCCAGGTCCAGCACGCCGTCTTCGCCCAGCGCCTGGCCCACCAGTTGCCAGAGGTCCGCCTCGGGCAGCAGCAGGGCCGGTTCGCCCAGGCTGGCTAGCGCGAAGACGCTCAGCCCCAGCCGGGTGCGCCGGCGCATGACGTAGGGGCGGCTCATGAGGCCCAGGCGCAGGGGTTTGACGATTTTCATGGCAAAGACTGTCGCCGCCTATTTGCTGCGCCAGGCAGCGGGAATTTCGGTGGGGCTGAGCTGCCGGTCGATGGCGATGCGGTCGGGATGCTGGCGGTCGTAGCGCACGTGCACGGTCTTGCCCGGCATGAAGTTGGCCAGCAGCTCGTTGTCGATGTAGGCGCGCACCTCGGCGCGCTGCTCGCCGCCCTGCGCGTCGGCATAGCACAGGCTGACTTTCATGGGCGCCGCGTACGGCCGGCCGCCGGGCTGGCGGTCCAGGGCCAGCACCGTGGCGCTGGCGGGCTGGCCGGCCTGCGCCAGCTGCGCGGCCAGCTTGCGTTCTTCGTCGAAGGGCCGCGCGTTGTCGCGCACGATCATGGCGACAAAGCCGATGAACGCCAGCGTGGCGATCGTGCCGCCGATCCACCAACCCAGGTTGCTCATGTCGCGCGCCTCGTCATGGGAAGATGTTGGCCACGCGCGAGATGATGCCGGCCACCCCGCTCTTGACCTGGATGCCGATGCCCTTGATCTGCGTGGCGGCCCCGCCGAACTCGAAACCGTTGTCGCCGTTCTTGAATGCCGCCAGGTCGAGCTTCACGGTGGACCACTGCGAATTGATGCCGGCATAGACTTGCTGGCGCACGCCCCACAGGTCGGCCGCCGCCAGCACGACCGTGGCGCGCGCCGGCGTGCCGCGCAGGAAGCTGGACGTCCAGAACGCCTGCTTGGCGCCGCTGACCGTCCAGCTGGGGGTGTTGACCGTCATGCTGGTGTCGGCGTTGACGGTCAGCGCCTCGGTGACGGTCTGGGTCAGGGTGCCGTTGATGGTGCGCGTCACTGCCCCCGTGATGGTCGAATCCTGCGTGCCCGTCAGGTCGTGTATGTGGTTGGCCGTGATGGTTTCGGTGACCGTGCCGCCGCCCGTGATGGTCTGCGTCACATTGCCGGCGATGGTTTCCTCGAAGTCGCCGGTGACGTGGCGCTTTTCCCCGGTGTTGAGCGTCTCGTCGAACAGGCCGGTGATGTTGCGCACCTCGCCGTTGGCCGCCACGGTGGTGCTGAGCCCCTGGTCGAATTTTTCTTCCATCAGGCCGTCGGTGACGTGCACGGTGCGCTGGTTCTTGACGGTGTAGGTTTCCCCGCCGTCGACGTTCACGGTGCGGTCGCTGTCGACCTGCAGCTTGTCGGTGCCGTGCACGGTGATGTCGCGATTGCCGCCGCCCAGCGCGCCGATCACCGTGGTGTCGTTGCCGCCGATCGCGGTGGCGCGCAGGCCGTCGGTGTTGTGCAGCTCGTTGCCTTCCACTTCCGACGTCAGGTCGCGCTCGGCATGCAGCCACACCAGCTCGCTGCCCGGCTTGTCCTCGAACATCAGCGCATTGGCGTTGCCCGGCGTGCCGTCGCGCGAACGGCTCAGGAAGCCGCTTTGCGTGGCGTTGCCCGGCAGTTCCCAGGGCGGCATGTTGCTGGCGTTGTAGACCCGCCCGATCACGATGGGCCGGTCGGGATGGCCGCCGATGAAATCGACGATGACCTCGTCGTTCACGCGCGGCAACTGGATGCCGCCGAAGCCGCCGCCGGCCCAGGGGCTGGATACCCGCACCCAGCACGAGCTGTTCTCGTTCTTCTGGCCGTAGCGGTCCCAATGGAACTGCACCTTGATGCGGCCGAAGCTGTCGGTCCAGATCTGCTCGCCGGACTTGCCCACCACGCGCGCGGTCTGCGGGCCGTGCGTGTGCGGCACCGGCGTCACCCGCGGCGCCCGGAACGGCGTGCTGGAAGGCAGCACGGTAAAGCCCACGTCGAACACCGCCTCGTCCAGCCCGCTGGCCTCGCCGGATTCCTGGATGCGGTAGTGCGCCGACACGATCAGGTATTCGCGGTTCTCGGCCTGGCGCGGGTGGTTGCGCAGCGTGTACAGGTAGCCGGGCGCCATGCCGCGCACGTTGCAGGCGCCGTTGATCTGCTCTTGCCGGCATTGCAGTTCTTCGAGCCGCACGCGCGTATAGCGCTCGGCGTCGCCGGTGTTGGTGTAGCCGCCCTGCCATTCGTACATTTCCAGGTCGCCGTGGTCGTACTCGCCGGGGTTGTTGCGGCGCGCCTGCAGGTCGGCCGACGGCGTCTTGAAGTGGTAGTCCGAGGTGGCGAACGCGCCGGGCGTGATCTGCTCGGCGATTTCCCAGCTGGAGATGTATTCCTGCTGCGGCACGGCTACGCGGTCGGGGCCGTAATAGGGAATGGTGTCGTAGCCCGGGCAGGTCTCGTGCTGGGTCACGTCGTCGGTCAGCACCAGGGTGTGCCGGCCGGACTCGTGGCGAAACCAGTAATAGATGCCTTCGTGCTCCATCAGGCGGCTGATGAAAGCGAAATCGGTTTCCTGGTACTGCACGCAGTATTCCCAGCTGCGATAGCTGTCGGCCAGCTTGAATTCCACCGGAAAGGGGTAGTCGGCCAGCACCTCGCGGATCACGTCGGGCACGTTCTTGTTCTGGAAGATCTTGCTGTCCGAGGTCTGGGTCAGGTACCACAGCCACGGGCGCACGGTGGCGCGGTAGCGGTACAGGCGCGAAGTCGGCCCTTCGCGGCCGGCCAGCTTGCAGCGGGTGATGTGGCCGCTCAGGTAGCGCGTGCCGCCGGCGGCCTGGATGTCCAGGGTCAGCGGCTTGCCCAGCAGCTGCTTCATGTCCAGCGAATGCGACGGCGAGACCAGGTCCACGTCCAGCTCGAACAGCTGCGACAGCGCCTCGTGCCCCACCATGCCCCGGAACGCCAGCATCTCCGGCGGCAGCGGGGTATTGGCGATGACGGTGCGGGGCTGTAGCGAAATGACGTTATCCATGTCTGCGGTCCGTGGTCCGTTGCGGCATTGCGGGAAGCCGCGTACGGCCCCGCGACGATGCTAGGCAGGCCGGATGACGCCAATACTTCAGTTCATCGGAAACGTAACAGCACTACAGGGAAGGGGCGTTACAGAATTTGCGAACGCATACAACTGCCGGACGGGAGGGGGCGGCAGATGGGGACATGCGGGGAATGGGAAGGTGTCAGTGTTTCACCGCGCCGAGCGCGACCCGCCCGTGATGAAAACGGGTGTAGCCGAATCGGGGACGCCGCGGATCCGGCTTGTATGGTGGAGGTGTTGGGGTGGAGGGCCTGAATGACCGGCTATCGGGTCTGACCGACTAGCAAAGACTGC